>SAMEA3663097__coassemble_651_pt1 | contig 17635 bp, 14 predicted proteins | sample SAMEA3663097__metabat2_low_PE_001 | metagenome-assembled genome bin SAMEA3663097 (sample SAMEA3663097) | pig gut metagenome | biome: pig gut; feature: pig-associated habitat; material: faeces | place: France | collected 2012 | reverse complement strand
TTGACCCATTGAGACATAGTATGGTTAGAATACCACGCAAAATGACCTATACGCCAAAATGTAAATGACTGAACAGCAATAAGAACGGCCATTAGGCTGTCAAACTTGGGTTAGGGCACATAGCTTTAGGGCAAATAGCTTTTATGCTACAAAATAACCGCGACAATCTTCCCCAAGAATGGGGGGACTGTCGCGGATTTTTTTTCAAGACTTTTGCGCCTTTCTTTGAGAGGTAGAGAAATGCACAAAAGCGCCTTAAGGTTCGTATGTCTCTTCGAGCCAATGACTTGAAGCCATATCTGCTATTTGAAGAAGAAGCACCAATGGGGAGGACTCAATGGCTGCATAAAAGGAGAAACGGTTCGAACTTCCAGTTTCGCCCACATCGAACATTCCCATATGCCAACGAATGGCAAGGAGTTCATCACGCTTCAAGCGGAGATAATGGCTCACCATATGACAGGATTTCTCACCGTGCCCGAACGGGAATTCGTCTTTCACCTCATATCCTGCATAACTTTCCCATTTCCCCTTGTCGTTCTTCCGCCATCGCTCCGTTTCCTTGTAAATGTTGCATTTGCACACATCGTGGAACAGGGCAACGATGGCGATGCTTTCTACTGAAAGGGGCTCGGGGAATATACAGTTGCCATCGTGCTGCTGAGGAAGCAGCACATGCTTGTTCACCCGTAGGGCTGTTTCAAACACATTGAGACAATGCTTGCACAAACCTCCCGGGGTGTTCAAATGGAATTTGGTGCTAGAGGGGGCGGAAAAGAAGTCTGTCTTTTCGAGATATCCCAAAAGATTCTCCAGACCATCGCGTTGGATGTATGTCCTGCAATAATCGAGGAATTTCTGACGATTTGCTTGGATTTCAAGGGATGTCATAGTATGGCATGATAAAAGGGTGCTCTATAAACTCTATAAATTAGCTTGGAAAACTAAAAGGTTATGGAAGGATGCGGAGGCGCGTTTCGTACACGAAGCAGTCGGGGAAGATGTCCTTCACTTCCGGTTGCCTGTCGTGGAAGAGCGCATAGACGCACGAACCGCTGCCACTCATCGAGGCATACACCGCTCCCATATCATAGAGTGTGGCCTTTATGGCTGCTATTTTAGGGTAGTGGAGGAAGACGCTTTTCTCGAAATCGTTGGACACCGTTTCGCGCCATGTCTCAACTGGGCGTTGCAGCGCTTCGAGCAAAGGATGGTCGGCACGCTGGGGGACAATCATCGAGAAGGCCTCGCGCGTGGACACATGGATGTCGGGCTTTACCAAGACGAGATTCCACCCTGCAAGCGAAAGGTTGACGGGTATCAGAAGGTCGCCGATGCCTGTGGCAAAAGCTGGTTTGCAACGGTTGAAGAATGCGCAGTCAGCTCCTAACCTGGCAAGACGGTATTCGATGTCCTCGTCGTTCATCCCCAAATCATACTGTGTGTTGAGCAGGCGCATCATGAAGGCGGCATCACTGCTACCTCCACCAAGGCCGGCACCGGCAGGGATACGCTTGTGAAGCCATATCTCCACCGGAGGTATCTGCTGGGGGTAGGTCTCACGCAGCGTCTCCAGCACGCGCACGACAAGATTGTGCTGTCCACTGCCCTCAAGGGGAATGCCTGTTTCGTGGAGCACGTAGGAGGTGGTAAGGCGGGAGGCAGTCACCACCTCCAAATTGTCGTTCAGCGGGACAGGGTAGAACAGGGTTTCTATGTCGTGATATCCGTCCGAACGGCGTGCCACCACATTGAGTCCAAGATTAATCTTGCAACAGGGGAATACGACCATATTATTCTTGCAGAAATGATGATAATGAGGAGAAGGGAGAAGAGGGAAGGGAAGAATGCCCGGTTAATCCTGACACTGAATGCTGTAACATACTGCCCCATGAGCCGGAACCTGCACTTGCGTAAAGCCGTCGGGATGCATGGCCAGGGCGTACTTTTCGCCGGAAAGCAGTTCGGCAGCACGGAAACTTCCCTCGGGAATGCGGAGATATTCGAAGGCATGTGTAGGGATGCGCACGCCCATTTCCGAAGCCTTGTCGCTAAAGTTGCAGACTACGAGCAGCAGCTGGTCCTCGCTGCGACGCAAAAAGGCGTAATGCCGTTTGGAATCGAATTTTTGAGCATGGTCATGATTGACGTACATCAGGTCGTAGAATTGTCCGGCGACGAGTGCACTTTCGCTTTCGCGCAGGGAGATAATCCTGCGATAAGTGGCGTAGAGTTCCCTTTCTTCGGCTGTCATGACGAGTCCGTTACCCGCATATGCAGTCTGTGCAAACGCGGTCTGTGCGTTTTTCCGTACTTTTCCGTCGGCCCCGAGCGCAAAAAGTTTCTGCAGTTTCTGCGGCGACCAATAGTCGAAGATGGTTGTACGTCCGTCGCGACCGGAGAAACCTTCGGCGTCATCGGCACGTTCTCCGATTTCCTGCCCTGCATAGACCATCAGGGGATTGTTGCTCATGAAGGCTTCGGCAACAAAGGCGGGCATCGCCTTGCGGGCATCGCCGCAGAAGAATGGTGAGGCGATGCGTTGTTCGTCGTGGTTCTCCAGGAAGTAGAGCATATGCTTGCGGATATCATCCACACACTGCCACTGCCCGGTGATGGCCGATGCCGGTGCTTCGCCACGGACCACGGCACGAAGAGTATCGTAGAGCCCCACCTTATCGTAGAGATAGTCAAAGCCTCCACGGCAAATGTAATCGCGGTAAAGCGCAGGATTATAAACCTCGGCAATGAAGACGATGGAGGGATATGCCTGGCGTACGCGGCCTATGGCCCATTCCCAGAATTCCACTGGCACCATCTCTGCCATATCGCAACGGAAGGCGTCCACACCCTTCGCGCACCAGAAGAGCAGGATGTCGAGCATCTTCGTCCAGGTGGAGGGTATAGGGTCGAAGTGCATACTGCGTCCACCGGCATCGCAATAGTCCACTCCGTAGTTGAGCTTAACCGTTTCATACCAGTCGTTTGCCGAAGGCCAGGCGTCGAAGTGGTCGTTGCCGGTGGCCTTCGCAGGCTGTTCGATGTAAGGGTATTCCGCAGCATCGCGCCGGAGGGCAAAGTCGGTATGCAGAGGTTCTCCCCAGCAATAATAGAAATTGTTGGCGGGAGAAAAATGCATGCCCGTATCGTCGCCTGCGCCCAAGTCTTCCACTCCCTTGGGGGCAGCGTCCGAATGGTACTGACGGCACACGTGGTTGGGCACAAAGTCGACAATCAGCTTCAGTCCCACCTTGTGCGTACGCTTCACGAGCTGCTCAAATTCCGACATGCGCTTTTTCACATCAACGGCAAGGTCGGGATCAATGTCGTAGTAGTCCTTTATGGCATAGGGGCTACCGGCACGGCCTTTTACAATTGCAGGGTGGTTGCGCTCGATGCCATATTGCGAATAGTCGGTCTGAGTGGCATGCTCTATCACTCCCGTGAACCATACATGCGTGTAGCCGTCAGACTTTATGCGACGCAGTACAGCCTCCGAAAACCCATTGAGCTTTGCACAGCCGTTCTGTGCAAGAGTACCATCTTTGATATTGTTGGAGCAAGCGTTACCGTACAGACGTGTAAATATTTGATATATCGTCATTTATGGGGGAGGTATATTTGAGGAAACACTCAGAAGGTGACACCGGTGACGCTGACAGCGGCATTGCCACGGCTGATTTTGGCAATCATTCCCTGCAGTGCCTTGCCGGGTCCGCACTCGATAAACTCGGTGGCACCGGCAGCAATCATGGCATTCACCTCGCTTGTCCACTTGACGCTTGCAGTGAGCTGGGCAATGAGGTTGGCCTTGATTTCTTCAGGGTCAGCATGCACAGCACCGTCCACATTTTGGTATACAGGGCACTTGGGGGTCTTGAATTCCGTTGCGGCAATGGCAGCTTCCAGCTCTTCCTTGGCAGGCTTCATGAGCGGACTGTGGAAGGCTCCGCTTACGGGCAACACAAGTGCACGCTTGGCACCAGCCTCCTTTAGGCGCTCACATGCGGTCTCGACGCCTTCGCGCTCTCCGGATATCACAAGCTGTCCGGGACAATTGTAATTGGCTCCGACAACGACTTTTCCGGTTTCTGCGGTAACCTCAGCGCAAATGGCCTCTATCTTTTCATCTTCGAGTCCGATAATGGCGGCCATTGTTCCAGGGCATGCCTCGCAGGCCTTTTGCATGGCCATGGCACGGGCATATACTAAACGCAGGGCGTCGGCGAAAGAGACACAGCCTACGGCACAGAGTGCCGACATTTCGCCAAGGCTGTGGCCTGCCACCATATCGGGCTGAAAGGCGTCGCCAAGGCAAACGGCACTGATGACACTGTGAAGGAATACTGCAGGCTGCGTCACGCGGGTCTGCTTCAGCTCCTCGTCTGTACCGTTGAACATGATATCTGTGATGCGGAAGCCAAGGATTTCGTTGGCCTTCTCGAAGAGGTCCTTAGCAACGGGATGATTTTCATAGAGGTCTTTGCCCATTCCGACGAACTGGGCACCCTGACCGGGAAATACGTAGGCTTTCATATAGGTAATTAACAGTCTTGTTTGAATCTGAAAGGATGAAGGGGGACAGCTTTATGCTCAGGCTGTCCGCGCCATCCCCCCCCCAGATATTGAATAGAAAAGTAATGTGTGTAGTAAATAAAATATGCTTGTCTTGCTGTCTGAGGTCATCTGAGGGACGGCAATTTAGCGGCTCTGCCACAGACTTCCATCCATGATGTACAGACCATATCGGGGCAGGGCCTGCAACCTCCGTCCTTGGATGTCGTATATCATCGTATGCGGCACGCTGTCCGCAGGGATGTTTGCTATGCCTGTTGCGGAAGAGAAGTAGAACGAAACCGTTCCGTCGTCGTTCACCTTGATGTCATGTATGGCGTCTTCCAGACTTCCAAGATGGAATTTTGCGGTTAGACCGTCGAAAGCCGTCACTTCCTCATATCCCGGGAAAAGGTCACCAGGATAGGTATAACGTTTCCCGGCGTCATCGGTAAGGTTCACGTCCTTCACGCTTTGCCACTGTCCGTCGGCAGGAACCACCTGCACGTGCTGCAGTGCGGCATCCGTGTTTACCCGGTTCTGGTTCCACAGCGTGGCGCAATAGTCGACATGCCAGACAAGCATGCCCTCGCCGAGATAGGACGAAGCATAGAAATCGCTTTTCCTTCGGTTTTCGAAGATGAAATATTCTGAGGGATTCTGAGGGTTTACCACACATGCTGCCTGCACGCTGCCTTCCGTTGCCGTGCCGTCAAGAGGCATCAGAGTATATTCTCCGTTTTCCTTCAAAGGTTTTATCTGCAACCATCCGAGCATAGAGCGTTCGTAGGCGCTGTATGAGGTGGGGCGGTAACCGTCGTACATAAACTGATAGTCCATGATGTCCCAATATCCCGGAGTGTCGGCCTTTCCGTCGTACTCCCCGTTGGTGTCGTACATGTCGGGCAGTCCGAGGGCGTGTCCGAATTCGTGGCAGAAGGTGCCGATGCCGGTCATCGGTTCCTTTTCCACAACTCCCCCTTTGAAGTACCGGAGCGTTTCGTTATTGATAATATACGAGGCAAAACTTACACCGTCAGCCGGAATCGTCATCGGCCGGAAATGCGCCCAAACGTAGTCATCGCAGTCATCGCCGTAATCCTCGTGCTCTCCGGGCCCGGCATGGATAATGCTGACAATGGGCGCTCTGCCGTCCACGGCATATGGCGCAAAGTCCACTCCTTGTGCGCAAGCCAGTTCCACAGCTTCCTTTACGAGGTCCGTCACATGGGCATCGTTGAGCGAACCTTGGTGTGCGCCATAATGCTTGTAGCCGTTTTTGAGCGTCACTTTTGCCACGACATCAAAGCGTGGCACGAAATTTCCGTAACTGCACGCACGGAAATAGTCTGCTACACTGCCTTTTGCGAGGGGTTCGTCGGCATATCCAGTTTCGTTCAGGAAACGCGACACCTTCGTGCAGTCGGTCCCTTCCTGGAAATCGAGATCAGCATATGCCACCATGATGACGGGTATGCAGGGCTCCCCAATAGAGGGCACCACACCCTGTCCTGATGTCCCCAAGTTGCCCATGCCGTTTTCACCGGAGGCACTGTATGCATAAAGTGGGGCAGGGTACGAAGCTCCCGCCCAACGTACAAGCCGTTGTGTGCGACCATCGAACGTCCACTGTCGGCCGTCGGCCGACTCGTACCAAGAATGTTCGGCATTTCCCACTTTCTGCACTTCTACGCATTCCGTATCAGAAAGTGGTAGGGTACGCGCCCTGCGGAGAGGTCCGGAGGCCTGCACCTCAAGGAGTCCTGCCGCAAGCGTCAGTGCCAGGAGAATTCTGGAATTGGTGTTCATTATTCTTGTCATTGTTAAAGTCGTGAATGTTACCCTTCAGCAACTGTTTCTGCCTTGTTGTTTCTGGAGAGATTGCGGAAGCATGCCCTTGTGAAGGTTGCGGTTGCCATCAGCAAAACAGCAGCGGCTACAGAAACCATGAATATGGCGACGTATGGCCATGAGGGAGTGTGCGTCACATCGAGGAGCACGCTGCTCCTGTTTGCCTGTAATGCACTGAGCATCAGGATGAGGAATGGCAGCGAAAGCGCAGCCAACAACAGCAACAAAAGCCCTGACAACTCCACACCAAGCAGACTTCTTCGCTGGCAAGTGAAGTCCTTCTGCCCGAAATCCTTCAAGATGTTGCATACTTTGCGGTGAGCTTTGCAGGCGAAAACAACGCCCAAGATGCATGACACCAGCCCCAGCACAAGGGCAACGATAAACAGGGGAGCAAGCTGGACCAAAGTATCGCCGACAACGAACGAAACCATGTCGCTGTCTGAAGTGTCGTGCGGTGCCAGCAGTGCAAAAGCAGAGGTCAGGAATGCCCCTGTGGCTACTGCAGACTCTAAAAAAGGTTTCCACAGTATCTTCGTCCAAGGCTTTATATGGGGGAGTATATCGACCGAAGTCTGTATGAGGTCTTTCATTAGCAAACAGAAAATAGTGGATATGCGTGCAAATATACGAAAAAAAACGTACCTTTGCACATTGAAGGCCGAAAAACGTGCCTATGAGGTTTTGTCCGATTTCTTTTCTGCATTCTCGAAATCCACATAGCAGACCATTTCCCATTTGGCCAATTTCCAAGAATTTCCCAAAAGATTTATGACATGGAAGAGAGAAAGTCCGTAAAATGGGGCTTTATCGGTTGCGGTGAGGCCACGGAGCGCCATGCCATCCCGGCGTTTTCGGCTCTCCCCGATGCCGAAATAGTTGCCGTCATGAGCCGCACCCTGTCGCACGCCAGGGATTTTGCCCACAAGCATCACATCCGCCGATGGTACAACGATGCGCAGAACCTGGTTACCGACCCCGACATCGATGCCGTCTATATTGCCACACCGCCTTCCACCCATGCCACTTATGCGGTGTCGGCGCTAATGGCGGGCAAGGCGGTATATGTCGAAAAGCCTCTTGCCACCCACTACGACGACTGCCTGCGCATCAACCGCATTTCGGCACGTTATGGTCTTCCGTGCTTTGTGGCTTACTACCGCCGGTACCTTCCTTATTTCCAACGTGTAAAATCGCTTATCGAGGAGGGTGCTGTGGGCAAGGTGCTCACAGCACAGATACGCTTTGCCGCCGCACCGCGGGAGTTCGACTACAATAATCGTAACTTGCCATGGCGCCTGCAGCCCGACATTGCGGGAGGCGGATATTTCTACGACCTTGCACCCCATCAGCTTGACCTTCTTCAGCATCTTTTCGGACCAGTGGTGGAGGCCCAGGGCTACACCGCGAACCGTGGAGGGCTTTACACAGCCGAAGACACCGTTGCCGCCTCCATGCTTTTCCACAGCGGCATGCCTGCCTCAGGAACCTGGAGTTTTGTTGCGCACGAAAGCGCCCGTGAAGACCGTATTCTGATTTTGGGCGACGGCGGCCAGCTTTCGTTTTCCGTTTTCAGCTATTCTCCTCTGCATCTCATCAACATGAAGGGGGAGTACCACATCAAAGTCGACAACCCTTCCTTTGTGCAGCTCCCGTTGCTTCGTGAGATTCACGACCATCTGCTCGGACATTCCATTTGCAGGTGCGACAGTGTGAGTGCCACTCCCACGAACTGGGTAATGGACCGCATCTTGGGAAAAATATAGCGTTGTAAAACATAATCTTATATACACAGCACAGGCAGGTGAGGATGGAGCGTCCGCACCTGCCTGTGTCGTATTCCTTGCCATTTATGCAATGGCTTTGACGAGGAAATAGCCTCCAATCACGAGCCAAAGATACAGTCCGAAAGCGAGGTAGAAGGGTTTAGCTCCGGCTTTTTTGAATTTGTCGATGCTGGTATCGGCACCGAGGGCCGTCATCGCCATAGTGAGCAGGAAAGTATCGGCCTTCTCCATCCACGCCCCCTTGCCGTAGAGCGTTGCTGAAAGGATATCCTGGGGCAGCATGTCCAACGACTGCAACAGGGTGTTCAGAAGGATGACAAGGATAAAGCCGAAGGCAAACCAAGGAATGGTAATCTTTGCCTTCTTGCCTTGTCCGTCCGAACGTCTCAAAAAGCATGCCATGACGATGAGGACTGGTGCGAGCATGATGACGCGAATCATTTTGGTGATTGTCGCCGGTCCTGCAATGCCCAGCGCGTCAGTGGGGTCCATGGCATTTCCGGCACCTGCCACATGAGCCACCTCGTGGAGCGTACCTCCGGTGTAGACCGCCACCTGCGTGGCAGAAAGCGAGTCGAGGACTCCGCTACGGAAGAGCATAGGATAGAGAAACATGGAGAGGGTGCCAAAGATGACCACCGTGCTTACGGCAATGGCCGTCTTGTGCGATTCGCTACGCACCACAGGTTCAGCCCCCAGCACTGCGGCAGCACCGCAGATGGCACTTCCGGTGGAGGTGAGGAGGGTGGTGTCGCGGTCGAGCCCCAAGACTTTCCCCAAAACAAGTCCAAGGGCAAGGGTGCCGCAAATGATTATGGCATCGTAAAGGATGGCACTGGGCCCGATTTCGAGCACCTGGGAAAACGTGAGCCGGAAACCATACAGCACGATTCCCGTACGCAGTATCTGCTTGGTACAGAACTTGAATCCCGGCACCCAGGTTTCCGGAATCTTGTTACGCAGACTGTTTGCATAGAGCATTCCAAGAATGATGCCCACAATCAACGGACTGAGTGAAAGGTCTTTCACCCATTGGAAATCAGCGATATAGAACGCTGAGAGCGAGAAGAGCACAATGAGAAGAATGCCATGCATCACTTCTCCACGATTTTCTTTGAACATAGAGATATAATTAGTTTTTGTGATAAGGTTATGCCTCCTTGTATTGCACCTGTTTTCTTAGGCGTTAAGCCGTATGTCAGCGTACGATATAAGGCGGACCCCTATCTTTTCAGGAGTCCGCCTATATTCAGACGCTAAGACTGTCAATGCTTCTTACAGTCCTTCTTGCAGTCGGCTTTCTTGCAGTTCTTCTTGCAGCAGGGCTTTTGGGGCATGTTTCCACAAGCCTGCATGGGGCGGCCATGCTGGGGCAGCACGCTGCACTGCTCGGGCTTGATGTCGGTAAATTCGCTGACACCCTGCTTGCGGTAGCGTACATTGGCAGCATCCCAATACGAAGGCCAACCGCTGAAGATTCCGCCCACAAAGAGTGTCTTCAGGCGGTGCTTGCCTGCCTTGAGGGCAATCTGCGTACCATTGTAGCTCATGCGGGGGATGAAGAGGTCGCGGTTGTCGACGAGCATTTCACCGTCGAGCCACAGTGCGGAGTTGAGGGTAAAGAACTCGTAAATACCGTCTTCGGGAATGTCCACGAGGCATTCAGCCGTAGCCGCATAGTTCTTGACGTTGCGCACACTTGCAGGTACCTTCTCTACGGTGCGCACACTCTCTAAGCGGGGTGCAATGCTGTCGATAGTCCATGCACATGGGGGCACATTTCCGTTAAAGGCATAGTTGCCATATGCTACGCGCATGCGTACCCCCTGTACGGGCTGTGTCATTGCCTGCTGCCCGCATATGGCGTCAGCTTCATGGCACTGCTGCCTGTTCTTGCCCTTCTTCGGGGCTTCTGCGTTGCAGGTCGTGGGGCATTTCTGTTTCGGGCATTCCACGGCCTTGTGCCACACATCCTTCTTGATATTGAAGGTGCGTACGGCACCCATTGCTCCGCTGGGAAGTATGCACCGTGCCTTTACGACTGTGGAAGTCGTGAAGGTAAGGGGTTCGGTATATTCTGCCGATGTGGCAGTAGGTTCGGCGGTGTCGGTGGTATAGACGATGCGAACGGGACGCGTGGTGGTGAGTTCGAGGGTGTAACTGTCGAGGAAGGCAATGTTGTTGCACTGCGCGCCCTTCTGCTCCGGAACGGGAATGTGGAAATTCATGCCATGGGCCTCAAGGCGCAGGGCACCGTCGCCATCGCAACGACGCTGGAAGTCGGCAAAGCTACGGCCTTCGAGTGGGCTCCATGCCACTTCGGAGAGCGCGAGCGCACGGGGATAGAGGCGGTATTCGAGCACATTGGAATTATGGATATACTCGCTCCAGTTGTTGGCCTGCACACCCAGCACGTAACTGTCCTTACCCTGCTCGCGGAGTTCGGCGGGCACGGGGTCGTAGCTGTACACCTTCTCAAGGGTGGAATAGCCTCCGATGGCATTGGGCTCGGTGATGGGGTCGCCCTGGAAATGGTCGAAATACAGGCCGTGGCTACCGGGAGTCATCAGCACGTGGTGGTTCATTTTCGCTGCGGTGATGCCACCTTCTTCGCCACGCCAGCTCATCACCACTGCCGAGGGGTCGAGGTTTCCGCCTTCGAGAATCTCATCCCATCCTATGATGGTCTTGCCTTTCGAGGCAAGGTATTTTGCCATGCGCTCAATGATGTAGTCCTGCAGCTGTGCTTCCTTGGTAAGTCCGAGGTCCTTCATGCGCTTCTGGCAGTTGGGGCACTGTGCCCATTCCTCACGGGGGCTTTCATCACCTCCGATATGGAAATACTTGCTGGGGAAGAGTTCTACAAATTCATCGATTTCGTCTTCGAGGAACCGGAACATATCTTCCTTCCCGGGGCACATCACAATGTCTTCCACGCCCCAGATGATGCGCGGTGTGATGCTTTCGCCTCGGCACGAAAGGTTGGGATAGGTGGCAATGGCGGCAAGCTCATGTCCGGGCATTTCAAGTTCGGGTATGACCTCCATATGCCGTTCCTTGGCATATGCCACCACATCGCGTATTTCGTCCTTCGTATAGTATCCGCCATAGGTGGAGCCGTCGCCTTCGGTACGTACAGAGCCGAGCTTGTTGAGTTCGGGGTGCCTGGTGCTTTCCACGCGCCATCCCTGGTCTTCGGTAAGGTGCCAGTGCAGCCGGTTGAATTTCAGCGTTGCGAGCATGTCAATCTGGCGTTTCACATCTTCTGCGGGCAACCAGTGTCGGCAGGGGTCGAGCATGATGCCACGGTAGGAGAATCGTGGCGCGTCGTTGATGTCAACAGCCGGCACTTCCCAGGCAGCCACACCTTTGGCGCCACCGGCCTTCTCCACCTCGGGAGGCAGCAACTGCAGCAGGGTCTGCATGCCGCGGAACAGGCCGTCGGAGGTGGATGCCATCAGGGTTACGCCGTTTTTCGTCACCGAGAGGCAGTAGGCCTCACTCTCGCTGTCGGGGTTGGAGGTGGAGGTGACACCGCTTCTGAACCTGCTGTCGACCACAAAACTTACGTAGCCGGTCTTGGGGCGCTTGTCACTCAAGGCAAGGTCCCAGCCTGTGGAGGCGTTGACTTTCTTCAAAAAGAATTCCGCCACCTGCTGTGCGTCTTTTCCCTGCACACAAACAGCAGTGGACTTTCCGAAAGCAAAACTGCCGGTACCTTCGGCAAGCTCTGCAGGCCGGGGGATGAGATTGAAGTCTGCGGCATGACCCAGCATCGGGGCAAGGCTCATCGCCAGCAACAATCCTGCAAAAATACGGTTGATTTTCATGGATTTGGAATATACAAAAATTATTAGTAAGGTTTGTTATGTACGGTGCGGGAGCATCCGTCATTTTCCCCTCCGTAGGGTCACCGGCGCTAAATGCTCCGTATCCTCCGTTTGGAGACGAGCAGGGGGGGATGTGGTGGCGGAACGCCGTACCGGGCAGTCTGCAAGCAGGCATTTACCAAAGGCGGGGATGGGCATATGGGATGGGCTCGTGTGGGGCTACAGTTCCAAGAGGTCGGGTCTGAGGCGTTGCGTACGTTCCATGGCCTGCTCCATCTCCCACTGCGCTATTTTTGCATCGTGCCCCGAAAGGAGGATGTCCGGAACCCTCCATCCCTTGTATTCCGCCGGACGGGTATAAACGGGTGGCTCGAGCAGGTTGTCTTGAAAGGAGTCGGAGAGGGCACTCTGTTCGTCGCCGATGACTCCGGGGACGATGCGCACAATGGCGTCCGTAATGCACGCCGCGGCAAGTTCGCCTCCCGTCAGCACATAGTCGCCCACAGAAATCTCGCGTGTGATGAGATGCTCCCTGATGCGGTAGTCCACGCCCTTGTAATGTCCGCATAGGATGATGATGTTCTCGCACAGCGAAAGCTCGTTCGCCACGCGCTGGTTGAACCGCTCGCCGTCGGGAGCGGTAAAGATGATTTCGTCGTAATGGCGCTCAGCCTTCAGGGCTGCGATGCAGGCATCGACGGGCTGGCACTGTATCACCATCCCCGCAGCACCGCCATAGGGATAGTCGTCCACGCGACGGTGCTTGTCGGTGGTGTAGTCGCGGAGGTTGTGGACGTGGATTTCTACCAATCCCTTCCGCTGTGCGCGTGCCAGAATGGAAGTGTTGACAAAACCGTCGAGCATCTCCGGCACCACGGTAATCAAGTCTATACGCATGGTTTCTCGTTTTCTATTTTTAGGGGGGGCAGGCAGTCTTTGTTGGGGACGAAGAGGGATGCCCCCTAAGGGAATCGTGCTGATATGCCACCTCCCCCTTCGCTTTTTTGATGCAAAGATAGTGTTTTTTCCCTTAATACCATTGACAATCCCCTTTTTTCATGAAGATAAAGTGAAGATAAAAGGGAAAAGACGTGGGGATTTGGGGTGTTTTGACTATGACTGATTTTACTTCACAGAATATTTGTTATTTTACTACTTCACTTCACATATTCTGCAATGTCTTCCTAAGATGCTTTACAGGATTTGTTTGTTGTTCCTAATCCGGTTCACAAGTACAAAGATACGCACTTTTTTTAGCAATGCAAATAAATCATGAAAAAACATGAAAAACACTGCGGAGGAAGCCTTGCGGCTGGAGGCGCAAAGCCTCCATTGAGCCTTTCAATGTGCATGGATTGCTTCCCTCATCCTTCTGGGTGGCAACATGTCCCTATTGCTTCTGTGTGGCCTCTTGGTATTGTAGAACTCTATGATGTCAGTCATCAATCTCCTCGCGTCTTTAAGATCATGAGGACGTTTCATTTTATAAAGCCATTCCTGCTTGAGGACGCCGTTCACGCGCTCTGCTATGGCATTGTCCGTAGGCTTATAGTCCTCCGTCATGCTGATGGTGGCATTGATAGCCTTCAGATGTTCTATATACAGGTTACAGCAATATTGGACACCACGGTCGGAATGATGAATCAATCCCTCAAGCCCCAGATAGGCGACCTTTTCGATGCCCATATCCAAGGCTGCTACGGTATTGGAGGAGACAAGGCTGTCTGAGAGAACCCATCCGATAATCTCATGGGTAAAGGCATCAGTGAGCAGATGAAGGTAGACAACTCCCATATCCGTATCAATATAAGTAATGTCGGCCACCCACAGCTGGTTGGCACGTACGATAGAGATTCCTTTTATCAAATTGCTGTATTTACGATAGTTATGGTTGGAATTTGTCGTATGGCGGCGTTTCTGTGGCTTCAGCATAAGATGGTTCTCATGCATCAGCCGATAGAACCAGTCACGTCCTCTCATCTCTTCGGGATACAGTTCCCGGAGCATCAGAAACAATTTATAGGCTCCTATGCCTGGGGCCTGGATGCGGATTTCCTTCACTGTAGTGATGACCTCTGTTTCGGACAGTTCCTTACGCATGCGCTTCTCCTTGCTTACTGAATAATAACCTTCGCGGCTTTTGCCAAACAGTCCGCTCAGGGTCCCGATGGATTCACCGGGATGCCTGAGCCGAAGGTTGTCTACTGCTTGGCGCCAGCTTTTTTTTAGCAGGTCTATCCCATATCGGTCGCGACCTATCTTCAGTACCTCATGGAGGGCCTCGTTGCGGAGCTCGGAATAGGACAAGGCCTTGCGAAGACGGAGATTCTCGTCACGGAGCCTCTCCAGTTCTGTCATCTCGGAGGAAGGATTACCCGCAATGGATTTCTTGCGTGCCATATATACCTGATCTTCTAATTCACTCAGTTCTTGTGGCAAAGATAAGGATTTTGACTCGAATGATTGGACCCAATAAAGAAATGTCATATGATTTATGCCATATTTCTTGCAAATGCTATTCTTCGAGCTCCCGCTCTCATAATACTCTTTCAGCAACTGGAGCTTAAAATCCATACTGAATTGCTGTCGTTTTAGGGCTGCTTTTGACATAATACAACACGTTTTAATTGTTAATTATGTGTGAAGTAAATCTGTATCATGTCATTTTCTTTAGACGGAGCGGCAAACGTCTCTCCTCATGAAGTTTATTTGGTACGCAAGGAGGGCGCGGAGAGGGGGGGAGAAGGGCTTCAGTCGTTCACTGTGAAATCGAGACATGTCCGCTGAGCGGTAAACGGGCGCACTTTGCTGTCAGCAACCTCTACGTGCAGGGGATGCTTGGCATAAGAGGCCAGGGCTTCGGCATTGTCGAATGTGCTGTCGAGCATGACGTCGCAGTTGGACGTTTCAAGGCGTCCGTCAATGTGCACGGTTGCACTGCGCAGTCCGGGAATCTGCCCCACAAGGCCTTCAAGGCCGTCTTTGATGGCACGTTTGACGGCCATCTTGCGGGTTTCGGAGAGTGCAGGGTCGAGTGTCCAAAGGATAATGTGTTTTACCATGGGGAAACAGGGATTTTTTGGGGGGGATTCAACAAACAGGGGAGTTTATATATATTTTTCGTAAGTTGTTTTCGGTAATGAGAAACAGTATCTCGGATGTCCACGGACGATGCGGAGGATTATATTATCACACGGACTATCGCGGATGTCCACGGACGGCGCGGAGAATTATTTTCACACGGACTATCGCGGATGTCCGCGGACAGCGCGGAGGATTTATTTTCACACGGACAGTCACGGATGTCCCAAGCCTTACTCAAAGAACAATGGGGTGGGTATGTTTGCGGTCTGAAAACGTGGGACCATACATCTCAAAACCCTTACCATGCTGCGAGCACGACATATACGGCGTAGACGGCAAGCAACAGGCACCCTTCGGTGCGTGTAAGGCGATAGTCGGTACGCATCAGCAACCAGATGAGCAGGGTGAGGGCTATCATCCATATGCAGTCGGCGGTAAATGCGGAACTGATGCCTGAGATGGGTGAAATGGCTGCCGAAGCGGAAAGCACTCCGAGCAGATTGAAAAGGTTGGAACCGATGGCATTTCCCACCGCCATGTCCACACTCCCCTTGCGTGCCGCCACGACGGAGGCAAACAATTCGGGCAGACTGGTACCGATGGCCACGACGGTGAGCCCGACCACCCTGTCGCTCACCCCTGCAGCATGGGCAATTTCGGAGGCGCCGTCCACGAGCCATCCTGCCCCGTACTTCAGGGCGATGACTGCCAACAGGACGTAAGCCAACGCGATGGGCAACTTCGGCGGTGCTCCGGCCGCCGTCTCACTGCCCCCATCCGTGGAATGCTTGCGCGAATGAACGACTTGCAGCGCCACATAGGCGAGCATGATGGCAAAGCCCACCATGCCCTCGAGGCGTGTGAGTGCATGGATGAAATGGCAGCACAGCGCAAGGAGTACACTGGCTACAAGCAACAGTGGGGTGTCGACCTTCAGGGTGCCACCCGCAACCGGAATGGGGCACAGTATGGCGGTAACACCCAGGATCAATGCCACGTTGGCGATGTTCGACCCGATGACATTGCCCAGGGCTATTCCCGAACTGCCGTCCAGCGCCGCCTGCAGACTTACAATAAACTCTGGCGCGGAAGTGCCGAAACTGACCACGGTAAGTCCGATGACCATAGGGCTTAGCCGCAGACGTTGGGCTATCCCCACGCTGCCACGGACCAGCCACTCGCCACCGAGGACGAGCAGCAGCAGCCCTATTATACAATATAAAATATGTACTGTCATTTCCGTTTTATATCCATTTATGGGTGTTTACTGAGTGGTGAGCCGATGGGGAGGGGCAGACGGACATTATCCCCCCCCGGAACAAACTTGGCGAATGCCACCCCCTTATTTGAAGTCCAGACCGTTGTTTTCGGGAAGGGGCTTCCAGCGTTCGCCGTACACATCGTAAGAGTCGGAGACCACGATAAAGGCTTCAGGGGCTATCTTCCGTATTTCGTCGGTGATGAGCAAGACTTCCTTTTCACGGACAATCATGATGATCACATCCTTCGCCTTCTCCGTGTAGAGTCCCTTTGCCTGCACATGGGTGGCGGTGCGGTCGAGGGTGAAGAGTATCCATTCGCGCAACCGCTCCTTTGCCCCCTTTTCGCAGATGATGTAAATCATCTTGCTGTCGCGCCTGCCGCTGATGCTCCATGCCAACGAGCGGTTCATAATCACCATGGTTATCAGCGAATACAGCGAGAGGCGCCACGCATTGCCTTCGACGGGAGTGTCCAGTCCGAAGCCAAAGCCGATGACAAACAGTCCGGCTATCACTATCACACCGTCAATTATGATGAGCGCCGTGGAGAAATAAAGGTGCAGGTATTTGTGGGCAAGCATGGCAAGGATGTCCGTTCCGCCACTCGAAGCATGGCCGCGGATGATGAACGATGTGCCGAACCCTACGAGCGCACCGCCTATGACACACGACACCAGGAGGTCGTCCGTCATGTCAAAACGGCCTCCGAACATCCGGGCAGGGTCGAGGGCTTGCATGGCTTCGGGACTGTCGAACGCCAGCGCTGTTACGGCGTTGAACATCAGCGGGGTGGCAAAGGTGGCAATGAGCGTCTGCAAACCCAAACGTTTGCCGAGGAAAAACGTGGAGAGCAGCAACAGCGGTACCTGGATGAACAGGGCAATGGTACCGACCTGCATAAACGGAAAGAAACTGTGGACCACGATGCACGTTCCAAACACTCCGCCTGGAACCAACTTGTAAGGACTGATAAAATAGCAGAAACCGACGGAAACGATAAGGCATCCGACAAAAATCAGCGCCATATCGCGCAGAAACCCCTTCGAAAGGACGGTTTCCAGCATTTGCTTCAGTAGGGACATTTTTTTAGGAACTGGAGTTATAGGGGGGGGGAGGGGCATGAAGGGGGGGATGGACATCACCTGAAGCCGGACGGGACCACAAAGTGCATCTGATGCTTGCCGTCGGGATGCAGAAAAGCTATTTCAGCCGCATGGAGCATCAGACGTGTTGCCGCCCTGCCATAGAGCGCATCACCGATTATGGC
>SAMEA3663097__coassemble_645_pt1 | contig 17846 bp, 14 predicted proteins | sample SAMEA3663097__metabat2_low_PE_001 | metagenome-assembled genome bin SAMEA3663097 (sample SAMEA3663097) | pig gut metagenome | biome: pig gut; feature: pig-associated habitat; material: faeces | place: France | collected 2012 | reverse complement strand
TTCCTCGATATGGAGAAATGGGGCAAGGGTATCGTCTTCGTCAACGGCCACAATCTGGGCCGGTATTGGAAAGTCGGCCCCCAGCAGACACTCTATCTTCCCGGATGCTGGCTGAAGGAAGGGGAGAACGAGGTGGTGGTATTCGAACAGCTCAACGACCATCGTAAGTATTCGCTCTCGTCTGTTACCGAACCTGTCCTCGAAAAATTGCAGACCGCGTCCGCTGAAACGGAAACCGCTGATGAGGTGATTGCCCGGCTCCTGCAGGAAAATGCCGCACTGCGCGAGCAGATAACGGCTCTGCAAAAGCAGATGGAGGAGATGAAGGCTCCCAAGAAACGCGGAAAGAAGTAGGCTGCTGCGGTTCTCCGCTTCCCGCGGTATTGTCCCCTCGACATCCTATGCCTATAAAAGAACGTCCCCCTGTACAGCATTGGCGTTGTACAGGGGGACGTTGTCTGTCCGTACGGATGTGTCGTCTTTAGGGGTGTTCTATAAATTAGCTTGGTAAAACTTCCTCCTTGATATAATCTTTCTTTGTCATGACTCGGGATAATCAAGCAAGCAAGGCGAAGCCAAGTGATTACGCATAAGAACACTTCCTACATAAGAACACTTCCTAAATGTAAGCTATTTTATAGAACACCCCCTTTACTCGTAAAGGTTTCAAGAGGGTTTTCTCATGCGAAGCCGGTGTTGTTCCCTTCTTTTCTATATGACGTTCTCTTCCTCTCCTGCTACGAGTGTGGCAATCTGTTCCAGAAATCGTACGTCAGTCTCGTCGAAGGTGCCGCATGTTGCGCTGTCAATGTCAAGTACGCCGATGATTGTGCCGCCATGTAGCAGGGGCACCACCAACTCGCTCCGCGACGACGATGAGCAGGCGATGTGGCCGGGGAAATCCTCGACATCGGGCACAACCAGGGTCTTTCCCTCTGCCCATGCCGTACCGCAGACACCGCGTCCGTAGCGGATGCGTGTGCATGCCATCGGACCCTGGAACGGGCCGAGCACCAGTTGTTCGTTGGTATTGTCCACACGGTAAAAGCCCGTCCAAAGGAAATGGAAGGTTTCGTGAATCATTGCCGCTACGTTTGCCATGCGGGCAATGAGGTCCGTTTCCCCTTCCACCACTGCTGCAATCTGGGGGATTAGGGTGGTGTATCTTTCGGCCTTGTTGCCGTCAGAGATTTCAAGATGTTCTGCCATTGTCGCGTATATGGTCTGTATGTTACTCCGTTTCCCCTTCCAGAAACTCCAGTGCGGTTTCGAGGATGGTGTCGATGCTGCGCTGGTAATCGTCACTGCTGATGTCGACGTGGATGTCAGGCTCGATGCCAAATTCCGTGTGTTTGCCAGAGGTGTCCGTCATCGGGCATGCAGAAAAGCGTACCGACCATCCCCGTGGCAATTCGCTGCTGAAGGGCATTCCGCTGCCTCCTCCTGTTCGGTCGCCGATGACGGTGACGTTCTCGGAGGCTTTGGCAAACATCACAAAGGCGTTTGCGGCGCTGTAGGTGCGGCGGTTCGTAAGTACGGCCACGCGCTTTTGCCAGCGCAACCCCGTAGCGGGGGAAATGCGGATGGGTTGCGGCGATGAAAAGTCGTTGTGTCCGGGACCCGTTTTGTGCATCATATAGCCCATCACGGTAGGCTCGTTGACCAGGATACCGGCAAGGGCCTGTGCCGAGGTGAGCATGCCGCCGCCATTGTTGCGGACATCGATGACCAGTCCATCGCACGACGCCAGATACTGCATCATTTCGTGGAGGTTGCCGTCGCCGATACCGTTGGCAAACGACGGGCAGCGGACATAGCCGATATTGCCCTTCAGCACCCGGTACTTCAACCCTGCCGTGGAGCGGTAGTCCTCGTTGCCTCCGAGATAGCTGCGCAGGATGGAATCGCTGAAATTCTCGGGGAAGGCGTCGTACCATTGCGTATAGTAGGCCGTATTTCCCGCCCAAGCAAGGTTTACGTGGCCATCGCGCAGCTCGTAGGTCATGCGGCTCAGCACCTGGAACAGGGCATCGTCCGACATCTTTTCGTCAACCTGGGGCGAATACCGGCGGTAGACCTCGTCCCAGTCAAGGCCATAAGCCTGTTCCTTGTATTCGAAGAAACAGTAGTGGCGGTCGATGACATGCCACAGCGCTTCGAAGTTGTCGCGCCGGGTGTCGTCGAAACCGTCACTGCTGATGCAGGCTGTGGGCAGCAGCACCAGCATGATGGTGACTATGATGAGGGGAAAACGGTGCATAGCGTAAGGGGAGGGGGCGAGGGGAGAAGCGATGGAGCAGCGAGAGCAGAAGCCAAGTTTACTTGGATTATGCCGAGTCATGACAGAGCAAGGCGAAGCCAACGATGGGGAAAATCAGAACGAGAGTTGCCGTGTGAAACCGATGATGAAACTGTGGTTCCAGGCATGGCGGTCGAGGCGGTTCACCCGACTTTGGCGGATGTCGGCCTCATATCCGGCCACTACCATAGCTTTGCGTACGGGGAACCGTAGGCGTGCGCCCAGACGCACCGAGGGCACATTGCCGGGATACGTGAAGCGGACATTGCCGTCGTAGTGACGGAGTGAAAAGATTTCGTAGTACGACTGCCCATACTGTGGCGAAAACATCAGTCCTGCCAATGGGGCTTCGGCTGAAAAGCGAGCGGAACAGCCTTTCCCGAAGAGGTGAAAACCGCAGTCTGCCATGAGGGAGGCCCGGACATCGAACGCCGCACGTCCTTGTGCAGGATTGTTGCCGTTGCGGGTGGAATAGGTGCCGCCGGCACTCAGGCCCGCCAGACCGCCTGCACGCAACCTCCAGCGGGGGGATACCTGCCAGTTGTAATGCCATCCGAGATGAAAATCCACGTTTCCATCGTAGAAATCCGCGTTCCTTGCTTGGTTTTCGGCCCAAGTTCCCTGCACATCGAATCGGGCGAATGACGTGACCTGCCCTTTCCCCCACCGTGCCTGACGTTCGTTTTCCATGTAGAATCCTGTGGATGGTCCGTGGTAGTCGAGAGGGGAGAGGTAGGCATCGTAGAGCGCATTGTGGCCGATGCGGAAAGTCCAGGTCCGTTCCACTTCCCTTGGCTGGGCATACGCCGTGCTTCCTCCCCAAAGGAAGGACAGCAGGCATACTAAAATCGTAAGGTGTGGGATGGACATATGGGCAAAAAGGTTTTCGGAATCAAAGGCTTTCGTTGCCGAAGGCGTCCATGGCGCGGACGATAATCGTGTCGTTAAGGCGTTGCGGAAGGCTCGGGACGTAGAGATAATGCGTCGTCTTCAGATGATGTGCCACCATCTCCACATTCCCCTCCCTGTCTTCGCGATAGATGTTGTAGACCACCGGTGTGGCATCCCTTACGGGTTCCCAGGAAACGAAGAGGCAGTAGTCGTCGCGCCGTTGCACCTTCACCCTTGGCGTTTCGGGAGGGGTGTTGTCGAGCCACGTCATCGGCGGTGTCAGGGCTGGCTGGGCATTGAACTCCCGGCAGAAGTCGTAGATGCCCTTATGGTTGTCGAGCAGGAAGCGTGCGCGGAAGAAAGCCTGGCCACCGGTGCGGATAAAGCGCAGGAAGTTCATCTGACGCGTCATGACATCCAGACTCCAGTCCTTCTCGTGCGGTGACAGCAGGTAGACCCCGAGGCCCGGCACCACAGGATGTCCCGCACTCTCTTGCTGCCAGTTGGCGGCAAAGGGGTAGAAATGCTGCCCGTCGAAGTACATCATCGGGAACAGCCAGTCCATATAGCCCTCGCGGAGCCAAAGCTGTGCATCCTGCGACACGGCATCGCGGGCATTCCATCCCCGGCTCAAGGCTCTCGGCAGGTCGGAATATTTCCCTACGGGCGAGCAACTCAGTTTCACCCACGGGCGTATGCAGCGTACGGCATCGTGGACAGCCTTGACGGTACGCGTCACCTGCTGGCGTTTCCATTGGGCCTTAGGCACTCCCTTCCCCCATTTCCGATAGGCAATGTCGTCGTTGAAAGCCATCTCGCGCTCGGGATAGCGGATATAGTCGAGGTGTATGCCGTCCACATCGTAGTTGCTGACAATTTCCTTGCAGATATTCGCAATATACGGTGCGGTTCCCGGTGCTCCCGGGTCCATGAACCATCGGTTCCCGGCTTTTTGGCAGAGTTCGCCATGTCGGGCGCTTACGGCCTTTTTCCCCAACTGCCGGGCTTGCGACGTGCTGCAGATGGGGTAAGTGACCACATAGGCATGGAGTTCCATGCCCCGGCGGTGGGCCTCTTCAACGGCGAATGCCAGCGGGTCGTAGGGTGGTGGGACGCCCGGTGTGCCGGATATTGCGCCATCCCACGCTTCGAATTCCGAAGCGTAGGTGACGGTCCCCCGTACCCGGGCCTGGAAGAGGATGACATTGATGCCGGCAGCCTTCAGGCGGTCGAAGTCCTCGCAGAGACGCTGTTTCTGCAGGCTGGCTTTGTATTCCGTCTGCGCGTACTGATGTCCGGGCCAGTCAATGCCGCCGAGGGTACAATACCATACGGCACGGATTTCGCGCTCGTAGGGCTTGAGCTGGAAGGGCTGGGGCCACATCTGGGCTGGACAAGGCAGTGAGGCTACCAGGCAGAAGAATATGGAAAGAAGTGTTTTCAACGGGAAATGGGAAATCATATGGGGGATAAAGGTCCGGCGGCGGAGCGGTGTCATTCCGCTTCGAGGCGTAGCATGAAGTGCTGCACCTCATTGTCCGGGAGGCCATGTTGTGCGGCAAGTTTGATGTCGCGGCGGGCATAGCCGGGTTGTTTGAGCCCAAGGTGAATCTCTGCCCTCAGCAGATAGGCTTCGGCATTGTCGGGGTGTTCGGCGATAATGCTGTCTACGATGTCGAGGGCGTCGTAGGGAGCTGCGGCCTGTGTCAGGGCAACGGCTTTGAGCAAAAGCAGATGAGGGTCGTGGGGATGTTGGAGCAGGAGGTTGTCGTAGTCGCGGATGGCGCGGTCGAACATCGCCAGTTGCAGGTAGCAGGCGGCACGGTCTTCGCGGGCATCGGCCATGGAGGGTTGGCTTTGCAGCACCTTGTCGAGGCGGTTCACGGCCTCTCTCCATTGCCCACGAGCCATGGCGATGCGTCCGAGGTTGTGCTCCACCACATAATTGCCGGGAGCGTCGGGACGCAGCCGCAGCGCACGCTCAAAAAGGTCCTGTGCCTGCAGCAGGGAATCGGTGTGCAGATAGTTGAATGCCCGCGTCAGACAGTCGATGTATTCCAAGGAATCCCGTTCAATCTGCCATCTTTCGCGCGTTTCGGCATTGTAGTCGTCCTTCGTTTTCGCACTGATGCGTCCGGTATGCAGGTCGATGACGGTCTGTGCCTTCAGTCCTTCGGGAGCGAGGCAAAGCAGGCAGAGTAGGCAGAAACGGAGGAAGGGGTTGGAAAACATTGGATGGAGAGGTGTGACTCGGTGTAAAAAGTGCTAATACAACGGTGAAACCGCAGATTCCTTCACAACGAAAGGGGGCTATAAATTAGTTTTATTGGTAAATATCAGACGGCCTTCAGCTCGTGGATGATGCTGAAAACCTCGTCAGCCTCGAAACCCCGGGAGGCGGCAAAGCGCAGGAGCTTCTGCGTGGCCTTGTAGGTTTCGGCCTCGTTGCCGGGGTCGAACTTCAGGCTACGGAATTTCGATGTCAGCACCTCCTTCATCATCAGGCGGTAGTCCGCTCCGTCGGTTTCGGCAAAAGCCCGGTTGATTTCGGCATCCGGAATGCCTTTCAGTCTCAGTGCGGCACGAATCTTCATCCTGCCCCAATGGTCGTAAGCCACTTTGTCGTGGACAAAGGCTTTGGCGTAGCGCCCCTCGTCGAGGTAACCCTCCTCAACCAGTCGGGCGACAAGGTGTGCGATTCGGCTCTCCGGAAGCCCACCTTCGCGGAATTTCCTGACGATTTCCTGAGGGCAGCATTCCCGTAGGGAGCATCTTCGGGTGGCCCATGTCAGGGCCGTCTCTTCGGTAAAAGGCTTCATATAATGGCTGATGATGGTAGGTATGGTCACCGGTGTCCGTACCAAGGGCTATTTGACGGCGCTTCGGAAAATGAAATAGAAATGCTGAAGGATGGCGGTGAGTTTGCCGTAGTGGTGGCACATGATGTCGTAGCGTTCGAGCAGCGAATCCTTGTGGTGTTGCGTGCTGACACCGCCCTCGAGGTAGTCCGCCACGATGAGCCGGGTGTGGTGGAGCGGCAGTTTCAGACGTTCAGCCTCCTTCATGATGCGAATGCACCAGTCGAAGTCGGCGCTAAGATGGTATTTCTCGAGGTCATAAGGGTATTTCCGAGCAAGGTCAATGCGTGCGAAGAAAGCCTGGTGACAGACGAGCATACCGTGTTTGAATGATTTCCACGACAGCTTTTCCGGTGGGGCAAGGCGTCGGTGAGCGACGAAATGCCCGTTGCGGTCTACAATGTCGGTGTGGCCGTAGAGGACAGCCGGACGCCGCTTGCGCTCGGTGTACCCCTCCAGTTGGGCGGCGATGTCGGAGAGTACGGTGGAACTGTGGAATTTGTCGCCGGCATTGAGAAAGAGGATATAGTCGCCGGTGGCAAGTTGCAGGGCTTTGTTCATGGCATCGTAGATGCCGTTGTCGGGCTCCGAACGGCATACGATTTCATGTTGGACAGTTGCCAGAGAATTGCGTTGCTGGTAGAAGTGTACAAGTGCAAGCGTCTCGTCCTGGCTGTTGCCGTCGATAATCAGATGCTCTATACCGGGATAGTTCTGTGATTCTACGCTTTTGATGGTGCGACCGATGAGGTGCCCTGCGTTGTAGCATACGGTGGCGATGGTGAAACGAATCATGGTGGAAAGTTTCGTAAGCGGTGTTCTTTTCTTGTGATTCAGTGCTGCGGACAGCATGTCCTCATGCCTCTCCTTGGTAAAGTGCCAGATAGCATTGCGCCACCTTGGCGGTATCGTAGGTGTCCTCCGCGTCGAGGCGTGCTGCCGTGGCGAGGTCCTGGCGCCGGGGATGCTGTATGGCCTTTTCCAGAGCCTCGCTGAAGGCCTGGCTGTCGGCAGGGGGGACGAGGAAGCCGTCGGTGCCCTCGCGCACCATCTGCCTGATTCCGCCCACAGCGGTAGCCACCACGGGAAGTCCGCAAGCCTTCGCCTCTACAATCGTGTTGGGAAGGTTCTCCATGACGGACGCCATGGTGAATATGTCGGATGCGCGGTAGATGTTGCGCATGGTGGCAGGCACGGCTACATATTCAAAGGGAACCATCTCGCAGGCAAAGTCCTTGCGGTGTGCGGTGGTGTTCCTGCCAACGGCAACCACACAGATGCTTTCGCGGAGTTGGGGTTGGCGGAATATCAGGCTTTGGACGGCCTGGGAAAAGATGCCAAAACCTTTGTTGGCATCGTTGACGTTGTAGGCTACGAAGAGGAGTATGGTCTTTCCCCTCGGGAGCGAAAGTGCGCTGCGGAGCGCCTCCTTTTCGTCGGGAGTGCTACAGGGCGAGAAAAACGTGGTGTCGATGGGGTTGGCGATGTCCGTTACCGTCTGTCCGTGCATCAGCGGTGAACGCCGGACCATGTCCGCGAGGTAACGGCTGCAGGCCACAAAGGTGATGTGCCCTTGTCGGTAAATATGTTGCTTGCGTTGGAAAATCCGTCTTGAGAGGTCGTTTCTGGAGCGTCCGCAGAGCGGCAGCAGGCGGGTAAGGCCATTGCATTTCAGCTTGGGACAGTCACCGCACCCCTTTTCCCAGCTTGTGCACCCTTGGGGAAGATGGCAAATGCCTGTGGCAGGCCAAATGTCGTGGAGTGTCCAAATCAGGCGTTTTCCCGTCTCACGGCATCGGCAGACGAGGCGTTCGAGGCCGTCCATGCTGAGCATGGCTTGGTTTACCCAGTGAAGATGTACGGCATCGGCCCATCCGAAGTCTGGCAACTTGGTGATGTCCGTGCCGTATCCTCCGTGGTCGATGCTGAAGACATGTGGATAGTCGAAGCCGTTGTAGTAGAGGTCCTCGAGGCGTTCGCCGACGAACTGCAGGCACTGGAGCAAACCTTTCCTGCGTGTCAGAAGTCTGACTTCGTGTCCCGCTTTCTGCAACGCTTTGGCAAGTCGTCCGGCGGCGATGGAGGCACCGCCGGTGTGAAGCGTGGTATTGACAATGAGAATCTTCATGATGGGAAATGCGGGGAAAGGACCTTGGTAGACGGAGAACGGTGTAAACGGGGATGGGGACTATGGGTTTCCGGAATATTCACGTACGATGGGCCGCACCTGTTCAAGGATATCGTACAGCCTCTCTTCTGTCTCGGCCTGCAGCATGGCAATGCGTGTCTCGCGGAAATTGGGGATGCCTTTGAAGAGTGGTGAGGCTGCAAGATGGCGGCGGATGTGGAGAATGCCACGGTATTCGTCGATTCTCTCGATGGACTCGTGAATTTGTTCCTTCAGAATGTCCAGCTTCCAGTCGGCGGTCATGTCGGTGGACGTGCCGTCGAGGACATCGCGAATTTCGCGGAAAATCCATGGTCTGCCAAAAGTGGCGCGTCCTACCATGACGGCGTCAACGCCATAGTCGTCGAAAGCCCGCTTGGCCTGCTCGCCGTTTGTGATGTCGCCGTTGCCGATGATGGGGATGTGCATGCGGGGATTACGCTTTACCTCGCCGATGAGTGTCCAGTCTGCCTGTCCAGTGTACATCTGGCTCCGTGTCCGGCCGTGGATGGTCAGGGCTTCGGCACCGGCATCCTGTATGCGTTCGGCCAGGTCCACGATGAAGGGTATGCGTTTGCCGTCTGCTGTAGTGTCAAGATAGAGTCCGGGAACATCCCATCCCAAGCGGGTCTTGACGGTTACAGGGACACGGTCTCCCACACGGTGTACCACGCGGCGGATGATGTCCAGCATGAGGTCGGGGGTCTGGAGCATACCCGCTCCTGCACCTTTGCCTGCCACACGCTTGACGGGGCATCCGAAATTTAGGTCAAGAATATCGGGATGAGCGGTTTCAACGATGATTTCCGCGGCATCTTCGACAGCATCTGGAAAGCGTCCGTAGGTTTGGATGGCAACCGGGCGTTCATCGTCACTCACTTTCAGTTTCTGGAAAGTCTTGTTGACGCTACGGACAAGGGCATCGGCAGCCACAAACTCTGAATAGACCATAGAGGCTCCGAGGCGTCGGCATAACAGACGGAAACCGATGTCGGTGACATCTTCCATGGGAGCGAGGAGAACAGGACGGGAACCGAGTTGGATGTTGCGGATGTTCATGCGGTAAGGGATGGGGCAACGGTGCTGCCGGGGTGGAGGAAGTTGTCGGGCAAATGAGGTGGAACCCAAAAAAAATCCCCACATTAGGGATTTTCAATTGTGGTATCGCCTGCATGCTTGCGGCGTGTTTGGCTTATGGTGTGTCTTGTTGCAGATATGTGCTGTTGCGTTGCAGTTTGCGCAGCATCCAAAGTCCTCCGGCAAGCAGCAATGCGCCTGTGACCGACAGCACGGAGGAAGGCCAATGGGATGTGCAGTCCGGTGCTTCGGGGTAACATATCTCAAGATAGCCCAAAGCATTGTTGAGGATGTGTGCCGGCAGGCAGAGTCTGAGGTCTCCCGTATGGAGATACAGCAGGGCAAGTGCTATGCCCATGATGAAGGCTGGGATGCCCTGCATCAGGTTCCCATGGATGACGGCAAAGGCAAATGCACTGACAATGATGGCTATCCAGCGTCCGGAGGGGAGCAGCACACGGATGATGCTGTCGCGGAAGACCAGCTCTTCGGCCATGGGGCCGGCAGCGATGATTAAAAATGCACAAGGAATGCTGTGCTGCATGCCTGAAAACATGGCATTGACGCCAGCATTCTCGAGGTCGAACGGCGAGAGGATGCCGCTTACGCCAAGACTGATGGCACAAAAGGCTCCGATGCCCCACAGCCAACCCTTGGGCATTCCTTGCATGAAGGAGGTCAGAACGCCTCTGCCGGTGAGACGTGTGAGAAGTAGAATGCCGATAAATATAAGGGTGGTGCAGAGAAGTGTCGTCCCGTAATGAACAGGATTAAGGTGCTGCAGGATGGATTGTATGTTTCCCTCTCCGGTGGTTCCGTAGGGCCCTGTCTGATATTCGTAGACCAGAAGTACGACAAGGGCAAAGGCTTGGTTTAGGAAAAATAACAGCAGGGCTATGATGGCACGCCACATAATATCAGGTTAAGGTAGTAGGATGCGTTATTGCAAAAATCAAGGTGTTGCCTACAACGCGTCCTCGGGCGAAAAGTGGATTTCGCGGTGCTGTTCTTTTGCTATTTCGGCATCGGCGTGAATCTGTTCCAGCAATGCTTCGGCATTGTCGAAATCCTTCTCGTCACGTATGCGCTTATGAAAATAGACTTCGACCTCCTTGTCGTACAATGAAGGGAAGTTTTCGTCAAGCAGATGTGATTCCACCGATATTTTTTCTGCCTTTTTCAATGTCGGACAATGGCCGATATTGGTTACGGCAGGGTAGAGCTTGCCGTCGAACTTTACGGTGGTGACGTATACGCCGTGTGAAGGAATCATCTTCTGCGGGTCGTTGACGGAAAGGTTTGCGGTGGGGATACCCAATTTTTTGCCGAGACCTTGTCCCTTCACCACTTTGCCTTCAAGCATGAAGGTGTGGCCGAGCAGGTTGTTGGCCTCCGCGATTTCTCCTGCAACAATCAGTTTCCGGATGCGTGAAGATGAAATCTTTATTTCTGGAAGCTGTTTGGCAGCAATCACTTCAATGCCGATTTCCTTGCCGTACTCGCGGTAGTTTTCGATGCTTTCACCCCAGCGTGGCCTTCCGAAATGGTGGTCGTAGCCCACGAGGAGGTGCGTGATGCCGAAGGTGCTGTGGAGATAATGGTTCATGAAGTCTTCAGCGGTCAGCCCTGCCATACGCTGGTCGAAGTCAAGGACCTCAATGTGTTCGATATGGCAAAGCGACTTCATCAGACGTGTTTTTTCGTCTGCCGTGGTGAGCAATGGAGGAGGATCCTTTCGCCCGAGCACCCTCTGCGGGTGTTTTGCAAATGTAAGCACAATGGACGTCCCCCCCTCCCCGGTCACTTCGCGCAGTTGTTGAAGGAGGTATTGGTGTCCGCGGTGGACACCGTCAAAGAATCCGATGGTTGCTACTCGTTTCATGTGTATCGTAAATAGTAAGGTTTAGGGAGAATGCCCCTCCCTCCACTCAGATGGTAGGAGGGTTGTCGGTTCGTCGTGTCGTCAGACGAAGAATCCCGTGTTGCTTGCCTTTTGATTTGAAAGTCAGAATTCGCTCGGTACGAGTTTGTAGAGTTTGTCTGATGGCCTCACCTTTTCCGGAACAGGAATGGCCACGCACATTCCCTTTTGTGCCGCCTCCACAGGGCCGCTGTCGGCATGTATGCTTTCAGGTGTGACGTACAGCGCGCCGGTAGTGGGGCCTATGATGAGGAGTTTGTCGCCAGGACGGAACTCTCCGGTTTCGATATAGAATTCGGCAACACCAATCTTTGAAAAGTATTTCTGGCCTTTACCGAGGTATACTTTCTTTTCGGTGGCACTGCTACCGTATTGATTGCTCCATTCTCCGAGACGCTGTCCGAGATAGTAACCATCCCAAAAGCCTCGGTTAAAGACTGTAGAAAGCCTTTGGTTCCAAAGGTCGACCTTTTCGGGCGAGAAGGTCCCTTCGACAACGCTGGCAATGGCCTCCTTGTAGCATTTGACTACGGTATATACATATTCGGCACTGCGGGCACGGCCTTCAATCTTGAATACGGTGACGCCGGCATGCATCATTTTGTCGATGAAACCGATGGTTTTTAAGTCTTTCGGCGACATGATGTATTTGCCGTCAATGTCCAGTTCCATGCCCGTTTCACGGTCGCGTACGGTGTAACCTCTCCGGCAAATCTGCATACATTCGCCACGGTTGGCAGAGCGTCCGGTGTTGTCGAGCGAAAGATAGCACTTGCCGCTCACAGCCATACAGAGGGCACCATGGCAGAACATCTCGATGCGCACGCGCTTTCCGGACGGGCCGCAGATGCTTTCCTCTTCGATGACATCGGCAATTTCTCGGACCTGTTGCAGCTTGAGCTCACGTGCCAGCACCACCACATCGGCATAGTCGGCATAGAACTTCAACGCTTCGGCGTTGGAAATGTTGAGTTGTGTGGAAAGGTGGACCTCTTGTCCGATTTTCTTGCAATATGCCAGTACGGCTACGTCGGCGGCAATGACGGCACTAATGCCGGCAGCTTTTGCCGCATCGCAGATATCGCGCATCTGTTCCAGGTCTTCACCGTAGATGATGGTGTTGACGGTAAGGTAGGTTTTTACGCCCTGTGCCCTGCAGGTGGAGGCGATTTCGCGAAGGTCGGCCTTGGAAAAACGGCTGGCAGAGTGGGCGCGCATATTTAGACTTTCAATGCCGAAATACACGGAGTCGGCCCCAGCCTTAAGTGCAGCGGCCAGACATTCGCGCGAACCTACGGGAGCCATTACTTCGTAAGGGTGTGCTGTGGGGTGCTCTGATGCCATGGTTTTCCTGAATATCTTTTGTCCTTCCTTTTTTTGCAGTAAGCCCGCATTGCGGCTGTGGTCTCGTCCCTTTGCTTGGGGGAGGGTGAAGTGCTTTATTGCAAAAAGGTAACGGCAGGCAAGCAAGTGCTGATTAAATGAGACCCCTTTTCAATCCATCTGAAACCGAAAACTCCTTCAGATGTTAACGGACTACAGACAATGGCATCCGTCATGTTGTTTCCAGACTTCGGATGCGCAGGGGGGACAGTTTAATCATCACTGACAACCAGCAGTTACCTCAAAGAATATGTGCGCCTGAGGGGACTCGAACCCCTACGTCGCGAGACACCAGATCCTAAGTCTGGCGCGTCTACCAATTTCGCCACAAGCGCAATTTTGGGTGCAAATTTAGCAATAAGGTACTAAAAACCAAAGAAAACGCTGGATATTTTTTGTTTTTAAGGTGTAATGTCGTATTTTTGCGGCTTGAAATCGCGGTTGCTTTACCCTTTTTCATATTTAGTTTTTCAAGTGTTTTTACAGTATGTCATTACGTTTTCTTCTTGTGCTTCTTCCCCTTTTGCTTTGTGAAGGCTATACAGTCTCCGCTTCGGATGATGTGTATCCTTCCGTATCGCCGGCAATGGTATACATTGATGAGGACGGACAGGAGGTCGAAGATGCTGAAAGTTTTTCGGGAGGTGCTCCGTTTGCGGCACGTTTTGAGGCCCGTCCAGATAATCTGGGACGTTACGAGGCGCTTTATGAATGGCGTTTCCTGGAAGACGGCAGCGACACTCCCTTTCTTACCCGTTTTGAGGAGAACACTGAATACAAATTTCTGAAGAGCGGGACCAGTTATGTCAGTCTGCTGGTTTCGTTCGTCGCGGACGGCGACACCTTGGAATACGAGATGGAAAATCCCTTCGTCATCAATATTGCCGAAAGCAAATTGGAGGTTCCCAATGCTTTTACTCCAAATGGTGACGGCATCAACGATGTGTTCAAGGTAAAGGAAGGTTTTGAAAGCATTGTCGAATTCCATGCGGCGGTCTTCAGCCGTAGCGGAAAAAAGTTGTATGAATGGACTGACCCCGCTGACGGTTGGGACGGTACGGTAAATGGAAAAGGAGGGCATGAGGCCCCCGACGGAGCCTATTATCTTGTAATCAAAGCCCGAGGCGCTGACGGTTTGAAATACAATTACAAGAAGACCATCAACCTCTTGCGAGGGTACAAGGAAGGCCTTTCCGGCAGTGGAATGTAGCATCCCAAACCTGCACTTAAGCCGAAATCTCTGTAAACGAAAGGAGATGGCCGGTGCAACATCCCTGTATGAAATCATCCGATGAAACCGTGCATTTTTATTGTAATGCTATGGCAATGACAGAAGAAAGAAAAGATGGAACTATAGAGGTTATGGGTGCCCGTGTCCATAACCTCAAGAATATTGATGTCAGCATTCCGCGCCGTAGTCTTGCGGTCATTACCGGTCTTTCCGGAAGCGGCAAGTCCAGTCTGGCTTTTGATACGCTCTATGCAGAAGGACAGCGGCGATACATCGAGACTTTTTCGGCCTATGCCCGTAACTTCCTTGGCAATCTTGAACGTCCTGACGTTGACAAGATAACCGGACTGTCGCCGGTAATCTCCATAGAACAGAAGACTACCAACAAGAATCCGCGTTCTACGGTGGGAACCGTGACCGAAGTGTATGATTTCCTCCGACTTCTTTATGCCCGTGCTGCAACCGCCTATTCCTATAAAAGTGGGGAGCGCATGATAAAGTATACAGAAGAGAAGATTGTGGAGATGATACTTTCGGACTATGCCGAGCGGCGCATTTTTCTTCTGGCTCCTCTTGTTCAGGGAAGAAAGGGACATTACCGCGAGGTTTTCGAGTCTGTTTTGCGCAAAGGTTATATCAATGTCCGTGTAGACGGCGAGATGCGCATGCTAGAGCGTGGCATGAAACTGGACCGCTACAAGGTGCATGACATTGAGGTGGTCGTTGACAAGTTGCGTGTGCAGGATAAGGATGCGGAACGTCTGCACCAGTCGGTGACCAAATGCCTTGACCAAGGCGACGGTTTGCTCCTCGTGCTTGATGCCGAGAGCCAGCAGATACGTTATTTCAGCCGGCGTCTGATGTGTCCCGTCACGGGTATTGCCTATCGTGAGCCAGCTCCCAATGTGTTTTCTTTCAACTCCACCATGGGAGCCTGCCCAAAATGCAAGGGTCTGGGATTCCTGCATGCCATGGATTTCCAAAAGGTTTGCCCGGACACCTCGAAAAGCATTCGGGAGGGAGCACTCGAACCTCTCGGAAAATGGCGTAATAATCTGATATTCTGGGAGGTGGAAGCCGTACTGCGCAAGTACGATGCTGACCGTGATACGCCGGTATGCGAGATTCCCGAGGAGGCCATCGACGAAATTGTCAATGGTTGTAGCGATTCGCTTCGGATACCGGGCCAACAGTCCGGCGGAGATGATGACTATTATGTGACATTCGACGGTTTGGCAAAATATGTCCAGCAGATGGCAGATGTGGAAATGTCTGCTGCCGCCCAGCGGTGGGCGGAACAATTTTCGAAGGAAGTGGTGTGCCCGCATTGTCATGGAGCCCGTCTCAACCGCGAAGCATTGTCCTATCGTTTTGCAGACAAAAATATTGCTGAACTGAGTGCCATGGACCTCGGGGAATTGTATGATTTCCTCGATGGAATCGAAGAAAAACTGCCTGCCCGCGAACGGGCAGTAGCAGTGGAAATCTTGAAGGAAATCCGCACCCGACTGCGTTTCCTCTTGGATGTGGGACTTGACTATCTGAGCCTTTCGCGTGCTACGATGACGCTCTCCGGTGGCGAAAGCCAGCGTATACGTCTTGCCACACAAATCGGTTCGCAGTTGGTCAATGTGCTTTATATCCTTGACGAGCCGAGCATCGGACTTCATCAGCGCGACAACGTCCGGCTGATAGACAGCCTCAAACAGCTGCGCGACAGCGGTAATACTGTGGTCGTCGTGGAGCATGACCGCGACATGATGCTTGCTGCCGATTATGTAGTGGACATCGGTCCGCGTGCAGGTCGAAAAGGAGGCGAGGTGGTGTTCCAGGGCACTCCCCAGGAAATGCTGCAGTGCGACACCCTGACATCTGCCTATCTTAACGGGAAGCGTAGCATAGAGATACCGGCAAAACGCCGGCCTGGCAATGGTGAATGCATCTCTCTCTGTGGCTGTAGGGGCAACAACCTACGCAATGTCACGGTGAAGTTTCCGCTCGGAACGCTGATTTGTGTGACGGGAGTTTCGGGAAGCGGCAAGTCCACGTTGGTCAACGATACGTTGCTTCCTATCCTCAGCCAGCATTTCTACCGATCCCTGCGCGAGCCATTGCCTTACGATTCCATCGAAGGTCTTGAACACATTGACAAGGTTGTTTCCGTCGACCAAAGCCCCATCGGACGCATTCCACGTTCCAATCCCGCTACCTATACGGGAGTTTTCAATGATATCCGCAATCTGTTTGCCGCCCTTCCAGAAGCAAAGGTGCGGGCGTATAAGCCAGGACGTTTTTCGTTCAATGTCAAGGGCGGACGCTGTGAATGCTGTAAAGGCAACGGTTACCGTACCATCGAGATGAATTTCCTTCCCGATGTCTATGTCCCCTGCGAGGTTTGTCACGGACGTCGCTACAATCGTGAGACACTTGAAGTGCGGTATAAAGGCAAGAGCATTTCCGATGTGTTGGACATGACCATCAACCAGGCTGTGGAATTCTTTGAACATATTCCGTCCATTCTTCAGAAAATAAAGACGCTGCAGGATGTGGGACTGGGATATATTCGTCTTGGACAGTCTTCCACAACTCTTTCCGGTGGCGAGAGCCAGCGTGTGAAGCTTGCTGCAGAGCTCTCAAAGCGCGATACAGGACGCACCGTATTCATTCTTGACGAGCCGACTACCGGATTGCATTTCGAAGATATACGCATTCTGCTTGGAGTGCTTCAGCGTCTTGTGGAGAAAGGCAATACGGTCATTGTCATTGAGCATAATCTGGATGTGGTGAAAGTCGCTGACCATATTATCGACATTGGTCCCGAAGGAGGCCGCGGCGGCGGACAAGTTGTCGCTGAGGGAACTCCTGAGGAGGTCGTGGCGCAGGGAAAAGGCTATACGGCGAAATTCCTTGCCCAAGAGTTGGCGGGAGCATCGTGTCCCCCCTCATCGTGATACCCCTTATAAGCAATTCCATTTACTAACCTTTTAATACTAATCCCCAATTTCTATGTTTGAAGGACAACCAAAAGGCCTTTGGGCTCTTGCGCTGGCCAACACCGGCGAGCGTTTCGGCTATTACACCATGCTGGCCGTCTTCCTCCTCTATCTCCAAGCCAATTTCGGATGGGCTCCCGGTACTGCGAGTATCGTCTATTCCACCTTTCTGATGATGGTTTACTTCCTCCCTGTCATCGGTGGTATTGCTGCCGACCGTTTCGGTTTTGGCAAAATGGTGACTACGGGTATTATCATCATGTTTGTCGGTTACCTTGTGCTTTCCCTTCCTCTTGGCGGTAACTTTGTTGCCGTAGCCGCTATGGGAGTTGCCCTGCTTCTTGTCAGCCTCGGAACAGGTCTTTTCAAGGGCAACCTGCAGGTGATGGTCGGACGTCTGTACGATGCTCCTGAATTTGCCGACAAACGCGACAGTGGCTTCTCGCTTTTCTATATGGCCATCAATATCGGTGCCATGTTTGCACCTACAGCGGCCATCAAGATTATGGATTATGCCCAGCAGTCCCTGGGTGTCAGTGAGGCCGATTCCTATCACTTTGCCTTTGCTGTGGCATGCATAAGCCTTATCTTCTCCATCCTTATCTATTATGCTTTCCAGGGCACTTACAGACATGTGATTGCCAACGAGAAGAAGAATGCTGCGACTGGGGTGGAAGCTGATGCCCAAAAGTCTGCAGTTCCCGAACTTTCTCCTGCCGAAACGAAAGAGCGCATCGTGTGTCTTTGCCTTGTCTTTGCAGTTGTAATCTTCTTCTGGATGGCATTCCATCAGAACGGTAACACGCTAACCCTCTTTGCCCGTGACTTTACGCAGACCACCTCAGAGGGATTGCAGAGCATGGCCTTTGATGTGACCAATCTCGTGGCAGGCATTTTCATCGTCTATGCCCTCTTCGCTATCTTCCAGAGCAAAACGCTTAAAGGTAAGGGTGTCGGAGCTCTCATTATTGTAGGTGCTCTTTCTTTCCTTTTCTATAAGTATAATGCCCTTGAAGCCGCAGGTGC
>SAMEA3663097__coassemble_641_pt1 | contig 17974 bp, 14 predicted proteins | sample SAMEA3663097__metabat2_low_PE_001 | metagenome-assembled genome bin SAMEA3663097 (sample SAMEA3663097) | pig gut metagenome | biome: pig gut; feature: pig-associated habitat; material: faeces | place: France | collected 2012 | reverse complement strand
GATGACGCGGCGGTGGAGTTCGTCCTCAAGATGGAGGAGTTTCTCGCGTTCGCCCTGCATCATGCGTGTGACGGGTATACCAGTCCAGCGTGCCACCACATCGGCGATGTCGTCGGCCGTCACCTCCTCTTTTACCATGGCTTCCGCACCCTGGCATTTGTGGAGTTCCTCTTCGAGGGTGAGGATGCTCTGTTCGAGTTCCTTGAGACGTCCGTAGCGGATTTCCGCCACACGTCCGAAGTCACCTTCACGCTCGGCACGTTCGGCATCGAACTTCAGGGTCTCGATGATTTCCTTCTTCTGCTGTATCTGCTGCAGCAGCGCCCGCTCGCCCTCCCACTGTTGCTTGAGGGTACGCTCCTTTTCGCGGAGTGTATGGATTTCCTCGTCAAGTTGCGAAAGTTTTGTGGTGTGCGCTTCCTGAGCAGCGGCATCTGCTGCCGCTTCCTTCTCGCGGCGGATGGCCTCGCGCTCGATTTCAAGCTGACGCAGACGGCGTGAGATTTCATCGAGTTCCTCGGGCTGCGAGTCGCGTTCCATACGGAGTTTTGCAGCAGCCTCGTCCATCAGGTCGATGGCCTTGTCGGGGAGGAAACGGTCGGCGATGTAACGGTGCGAAAGGGTGACGGCGGCTATCAGTGCATCGTCCTGGATACGCACACGATGGTGGTTCTCGTACTTTTCCTTCAGACCGCGGAGAATGCTGATGGCTTCTTCGGGAGCGGGTTCGTCGACCATCACCGTCTGGAAACGGCGCTCAAGGGCCTTGTCCTTCTCGAAGTATTTCTGGTATTCCTCCAGGGTGGTGGCACCGATGCTGCGGAGTTCGCCACGGGCAAGTGCGGGTTTGAGGATATTGGCAGCATCCATGGCGCCGTCGCTCTTTCCGGCACCGACGAGGGTGTGTATCTCGTCGATGAACAGGATGATACCGCCCTGAGCCTCGGTAACCTCGCGGACGACGCTCTTCAGACGGTCCTCGAACTGGCCCTTGTACATGGCTCCTGCCACAAGGGCTCCCATGTCGAGCGAATAGACACGCTTGTCGCGGAGGTTGTCGGGGACGTCACCGCGGACGATGCGCTGGGCAAGACCCTCGACGATGGCCGTCTTTCCCGTACCGGGTTCTCCAATCAGGATGGGATTGTTTTTCGTACGACGCGAAAGAATCTGCAGCACACGGCGTATCTCTTCGTCACGACCGATGACGGGGTCGAGGCGTCCCTCACGGGCTTCGCCCACAAGGTCGATGGCAAACTGCTTGAGTGCCGATTCCTCGTCGTTTCTCTGTGATGTTCTGTTCGTGGTATTCATATGATGATAAATGAAAGATGTTACTTGAAGATTATCGAAAGATTTTACATTTCGCAAGGCCACGGCTGCCGGAGTGTCCAGGGCGGCCTTTCGACCGGAATGGGGTGCAAATCATCTGCCAAAGGGATTTTCTGCTCTACACGAGGCAGGAAATCATGACGAAATTTCACATTAACAAACTAATATACAGCTTCTTGTGCCAAAATTTCAGTATATCGCTTGACTTTTTGGCATACCTCCTCCGCCTTGTCCGAAAGGGCTACAGGGAATCATGCCGCACAAAGATACCTTTCTGCCTGCAACCGCTCCACCGCCCGACCTTAACAGAGCCGGACAGTGGAAGTGTGCAGACTAAAATCCCCGGAACTGGGTGCACGAAGGACGCAGAAGAGGAAAGGGAACAAATTGCACACTCCGAGTTTTCAGCCCCTCAAAAGACCTTGCAAGGAGTGGCTGAAAAGGATGAAAATCTAGAAAAATTTTGACAACGCACAGCGTCGCTTCCAGAGAGAATTTTGGGCTCTTTTCTGCACTTTTGCAATCTAAAACTCACATTTTAGGCAATCCTTCTATAGACTATCTCCAAGCCGGCCGGCATTTTTTGCCGCAAAATCATCAGAAAACGTGGCAAAAGGCATAAAAAATGGGCTACGGAAAGGGTAAAACACCGGACTTCTCGGGCAGAAACATCCGTACTTTTGGGGCAAAACATCGGAACTTTGCCTCGCAGAAGTCCGTACTTTCTGCTTTTCCGACCGAAAAACGGCGAAAAAGCAGGCAAAACAAGGCAGAAACAGCAAACGCTCCAATTTTGCAATATTCAGCGACGGGACAAGGCGTGGTGGCTTCCGTGCCCCTTCTCGGACCAATAACGGCACCCCCTAAAACACGAAAACGGTGCAGGAAGTGATGCTGAAAAGAAATTGCACACTCCGACACCGGACCCTCATTTTTCGGCACGCCTGCCATAGCACAACCATCCCTTCCCGTCCGGAGAGCAAAGCCTAAAGAGTCTATCAACAAAAGACCGTCTCGAGCACATCAAGACTCTTCAACTGGGGGAAACCGGGAAGATGCAAACGATAGAAGCTCACAAGCCGACGGAGAATGGCCGTGCGCTGCGAACCGGAAAGGCGGAACAGATGCATGGTGGGGAAATTCATACGCGCCAACTGGCGGGCGGCATGGGCATCATCGCCCTCAAGACAGACTCCATGGGCAGGACGGTTGTCGGTGAACTCGGCCTCCACAAGGTCGAAATAGCGACCTTCACCCTTGAGCTCTTCCCAATCGGGCTGGATTCCCAGGAACCTTGAAAGGCGGAAAAGGAAGACGATATGGAAATTGGCGTAGTCCGACGGACAGGCGTCGAGCCATGCCACCGCACTGGACACATAATCGAAAAAAACATCGCCGAAGTCTCCCTCAAGCGTGGCATACGACAGGAACTCAGCCAGAAACATGGCAATGGCCATCTTTGCAGGACTGGCCATGATGGAGTCCTGACGCTCCACGACGCGCACCGTACGCGGACGGAAAACGGAGGCGGTAGGCGAGGCATCCCACATGACCTCGAGACGGGCGAGAGGGCGGAAAAGGCTGGCACGCATCGGTGAACGCTGGCTGCGGACAAGTGGCAGGGAGAGCGTCACACGGCCGGAAGTGCGCGAAAGAGCACGCACCAACAGACGGTCGGCACCGTAACGCGTCGTCCCGAGGACAAGTATCTGATGGGTCTCTATCATATATAATATTATGTGGAACACAAAGAGGTGGGAAATGAAAGCCACCCCCGGATGCATACCTACGGAAAACTTCCGGCAAAAATAACGATAAATTCCGAACAGCATGGGGCACAATGGGGATTTTCTGACAAAAACACACAAAAAACCTCTGCTGGCCCAACACCTGCACAAAGACACAAAACAGAGGTGTTTGTAAAGATTTTATAATGTCAGCTTTGCAAATTCGAGGCTATTTCAGCGTTTTTCCAAACTTTTTATATCACTTTGCTTTGAAGAAAAAGAAAAACGCCATAACTTTGCACTCGCAAATCGGTCACAACGCCACGCCAAGACGGCAAGGCAATGTAAACCTGATTCGTGATGGTCCCTTCGTCTATCGGTTAGGACGAGAGATTTTCATTCTCTAAAGAGGGGTTCGATTCCCCTAGGGACTACAAAACTTGCAAAAGTTTGCACACATGGGCCATCAACATAAAGTTTGAAACGCCCTGACGGAGAAAGGTGAAAAATTTAGCGGGCCTTCGCACAGCACGCTGGTTTTTCTCTTTTTTACGTTATAAACATGTGATGCGCGCGTGGAAAGACAGTCCGGGCAAAGCGCGTAGCGTCGGGATGACGCCCATTTTCCTCCTTGCTGAGCCCGATTGGAATCCCCAACAAACAACAAACTTATTTATTTGTATCATTTTCCCAAAAAGGAATAATTCCCCTAAAGAAACAATGGCAAATCACAAGTCATCTGTAAAGCGCATCCGCCAGACTGCTGCCCGCCGTCTCCACAACCGTTACTATGCCAAGACGATGCGCAATGCTGTTCGCAAACTCCGTGCTACCACCGACAAGGCTGAGGCAGTAGCCCTCCTCCCCAAGGTGCAGAAGATGCTCGACAAGCTTGCAAAGAACAACACCATCCACAAGAACAAGGCATCGAACATCAAGAGCAGCCTCATGCTCCACGTCAACAGCCTCGCATAATTACATCCGCAAAGGCAGGGACATTACTGCCTGAACAATGTAATGAAAATCATACAAAACGGAGTCTGACATTTGTCGGATTCCGTTTTTTTGCATACCTTTGCACGGCTGGCAGAAAACCTTTTCCAGACCGGACACCGCATCTGCCGCCACACGCCCCGACCGCCGGAGCAGACCACACACATACCACGACAAACCACAAGACACAAGATGCAAGACAACTTCGACATACGCAGCACGCAGAACAAGCCGGCCGCATCGGAACGGGACTTCGAAAATGCACTGCGCCCACTCTCTTTCTCCGACTTCACAGGACAGAAAAAGGTGGTGGAAAACCTGAAAGTCTTCGTCGAGGCAGCACGGATGCGCGGCGAGCCCCTCGACCACACCCTTCTCCACGGCCCTCCCGGACTGGGAAAGACCACATTGTCGAACATCATCGCCAACGAACTTGGCGTAGGATTCAAACTCACCAGCGGACCGGTACTCGACAAACCCGGCGACCTGGCAGGACTCCTCACCTCGCTCGAACCGAACGACGTGCTCTTCATCGACGAAATACACCGCCTCAGCCCCGTAGTGGAGGAATACCTCTATTCCGCCATGGAGGACTACCGCATCGACATCATGATTGATAAAGGACCTGCGGCACGGAGCATTCAGATTGACCTCAACCCCTTCACCCTCGTTGGAGCCACCACCCGAAGCGGACTGCTCACAGCCCCGCTCCGCGCACGCTTCGGCATCAACATGCACCTCGAATACTACGATGCCAAAACGCTGACCACCATCGTCGAACGTTCGGCAAAAATCCTCCGCGTACGCATCGACCCCAAAGCGGCGGCGGAAATCGCAGGACGGAGCCGCGGCACACCGCGTATCGCCAACGCCCTGCTACGCCGAGTCAGAGACTTCGCACAGGTGAAGGGGAACGGTGACATCAATACCGAAATCGCACGCTTCAGCCTCGAAGCGCTCAATATCGACAAGTACGGTCTCGACGAAATCGACAACAAGATTCTCACTACCATCATCGACAAATTCAAGGGAGGCCCCGTAGGCATCACCACCATTGCCACCGCCATCGGCGAAGACGCCGGCACCGTCGAGGAGGTCTACGAACCGTTCCTCATCAAAGAGGGCTTCATCCGACGCACGCCACGCGGACGGGAAGTCACCGACCTGGCCTACGAACATCTCGGACGCGACTACATCGGACAGCGCGAACCCGGACAAGGATACCTCTTCTGAACACGGGATCTCCAACCCGGTCTACGTACCTAACATCCTCAAGCACCAGGAAACGAATGATTACATACAACGCCTACAGCGAAGCCATGCCGGAACTGGACACCACTGCCACCACGGCATGGATAGCACGGGTGGCGGAAAAGCATGGCAAGCGCATCGGCAACGTCAATTACATCTTCTGCACCGACGATGAAATCCTTGACGTCAACCGCCAATATCTCCGCCACGACTATTACACCGACATCATCACCTTCGACTACTGCGCCCACGACATCCTATCGGGCGATATCTACATCAGCCTCGACACCGTAGCCTCCAATGCCGAAGGACTGGAGAAAGACCCCGACGAAGAGCTCCACCGGGTACTCATCCACGGCATTCTCCACCTTGTGGGAATCAACGACAAAGGTCCCGGTGAACGCGAAATCATGGAACGTGCCGAGGACGAAGCGCTCGCCATGCGCTGAAAGTCAAAGGCTACAGAAAGGCAAAACGTCACGAAAGCATCCTTTTCCGGAAAAACGCCACACATTTCTTATATATTTATATAAGAGGAGTGGACACCCGGAAAAGGACGCTTTTTTTCGTGCCGAAAATTTGCATCTTAATCCAAAACAACGTAATTTTGCCCCCGCATTCAGCCCTCACGGCGTTATGGAGAAGGAACACCATGAGAGGAAATGCCTGAAAAAACAAAAAAGGAAATACATCCGCTTCCCCAACTTCCCCCTCCCCCAAACATCATGCAAAAGAACTTAGTGATTGTAGAGAGCCCTGCAAAAGCGAAGACCATCGAACGCTTCCTCGGCAAAGACTACAAAGTGATGTCAAGTTTCGGACATATCCGCGACCTGAAGAAGAGAAATTTCGGCATTGACCTTGAAACCTTTACCCCTGAATATGAAATCCCCGCTGACAAGCGCAACGTAGTGGAGAGCCTCCGCACCGAAGCAAAGAAGAGCGATGCCGTATGGCTGGCATCCGATGAAGACCGCGAAGGAGAGGCCATCAGCTGGCACCTGGCAGAGGTACTCAACCTCGACCCCGCCAATGCACGGCGCATTGTCTTCCACGAAATCACGAAGCCCGCCATCCTCGCCGCCATCCAGAACCCGCGGACCATCGACCTCAACCTGGTGAATGCCCAGCAGGCACGCCGCGTGCTCGACCGCCTGGTAGGTTTCAAGCTCAGCCCGGTACTTTGGCGGAAGGTGCAGCCCAATCTCTCGGCAGGCCGCGTACAGAGTGTAGCCGTACGGCTCATCGTGGAACGCGAACGCGAAATCCAGAATTTCAAAAGCGAAAGCAGTTACCGCGTCACCGCAAGCTTCGCCGTCACCGATGCCAACGGACAGCCTGCAACCGTAAAGGCGGTGCTGGCCACCAACTTCAGCAATGCTACACAGGCCGAGGCTTTCCTGGAACAGTGCAAGGGGGCAACCTTCACCGTGAAAAGCATACAGAAACGCCCCACAAAACGTTTCCCCGCTCCACCCTTCACCACCTCCACACTGCAGCAGGAAGCGGCACACAAACTCGGATTCCCCGTTTCGCTTACCATGCGCGTGGCACAGACCCTTTACGAAGCGGGTCTCATCACATACATGCGTACCGACTCCACAAACCTTTCTGACCTCTGCCTCAATACGGCAGGACCCGTCATCAAGGAACTTGCAGGAGAGGCCTATCACAAACGCCGCAACTACCATACACACAGCAAGGGCGCACAGGAAGCGCACGAGGCAATACGACCCACCGACCTCAGAAATGCCGAAATCAACGGCACGCCCCAGGAGCGCAAACTATACGACCTCATCTGGAAACGCACCATAGCCTGCCAGATGGCTGACGCCGAACTGGAAAAGACCACGGTGACCATTGCCTGCCAGATGGCCGGAACAGTAGCCAATGAGGCTCAGGTAAACTACAGCATCAACCGTACGGAACACGAATTCAATGCAACGGGCGAAGTGGTCTGTTTCGACGGATTCCTCCGTGTTTACCGCGAAACCGCACAGGAAGGGGAAGAGAACGACGAAGGACGTCTGCTTCCCCCGATGACCGAAGGACAGCACATCGGCTGCGAAGAGATGGCTGCCACCGAACGCTTCAGCCAACCGCCTATGCGATACAATGAAGCCGCACTCGTACACAAACTCGAAGAACTGGGCATCGGACGACCCTCCACTTATGCCCCGACCATCTCTACCATTCAGCAGCGCGAGTATGTCCGCCGTGGAGAGTTCGAAGGGACAAAACGTGCTTACGGAGTCATTACACTCAGCAACGGAGAGATCAAACACAACAAGCGCGAGGAAAACGTGGGAAGCAACCGCGGACGCCTCGTCCCCACCGACGTGGGAGTCATCGTCAACGACTTCCTTGTCGACCACTTCCCCAAAATCATGGACTACAACTTCACGGCAAATGTGGAGCAGGAATTCGACAACATCGCCGAAGGCAACGAGGTATGGAGCGACCTGATTCAGCATTTCTATGCCGACTTCAACCCTGCCGTGGAGGCCGTCATCGCAGAGCGTACCGACCACAAGGTGGGAGAACGCGAACTGGGCACCGACCCTGAAAGCGGAAAGACCGTCAGCGTGAAAATCGGACGCTTCGGTCCCATGGTGCAGATTGGAAGCGGCGACGACAGCGACGGCCAGAAACCGCGCTTCGCCAAACTGACCAAAACACAGTCCATCGCGTCCATCACCCTCGAAGAAGCTCTCTCCCTCTTCCGCCTGCCACGTACAGTGGGCGAATACGAGGACGAAGAGGTACGCGTGGGCACCGGAAACTACGGGCCATACATCTACTTCAAGGGGAAATACACCTCCCTGGGCAAAGCTGACGATCCCTACACCATCACCATTGAACGTGCCGTAGAACTCATCGAGGCTGCCCGCGAAGCGGAGAAGAAGAGCCATCTGAAGAAATTCGAAGAGGAGCCGGGACTGGAAATCCGGGACGGACGTTTCGGACCCTATCTCGTCTTCAACGGCACCAACTACCACATTCCGAAACAGCAGGCGGAGCGCGCCTGCGAACTTACACTCGAGGAATGCCATGCCATTATCGAAAACGAAAAGGCAAAGGGCGGAACCAAAAAGACCAAGACACGCAAAACTGCCACAGCAGCAAAAAGCAAGAAATGAAGTGCATTGCCCTCATCGGATACATGTGCGTGGGAAAAACCACCATCGGGAAAGCCCTTTCCAAAAGAACGGGACTGCGCTTCTACGACCTCGACTGGTACATCGAACACCGATTCAGACGGAAAATCCCTGAAATCTTCGCCGAAGACGGAGAAGAGAAATTCAGAATCATGGAGCAGAATATGCTCCACGAGGTGGCGGAATTCGAAGACATCGTCCTAAGCTGCGGAGGGGGTACACCCACATGGGCCGACAACATGGAATACCTCAATGCCACGGCACAGACCTTCTACATGAAGGCGGCACCGGAAACCATTCTGGCACACCTGGCCATGGCACGCGGCAACCGACCCATTCTGGCTGGGAAAAGCCCGGATGAACTCGATGCCTTCGTACGGAAACAACTGGCGGAACGCGAAGCTTTCTACGCCAAAGCACGCCACATCATCAACGTCGACATCCTCGACAGTTTCGAGAAAATCAACGACGTGGTGGAGATGATTGCCGGACAACTGGAGACCACAACGGCATGACACCCTGCCGGAGCCATACCGGAACATCCGTCTGAAAGGGAACCGCCGGCTAAAACGGAATCGGAGGAAATCCCTCCCCCCCACACAACCAAAGTACCCAAGCATCCAAGCACACAACAGAAAACGCAACAACCGCCCATGAGAAAGTGGAGAATCGAAGACTCCGAAGAACTGTACAACATCAAAGGATGGGGAGTCAACTACTTCGGCATCAATGATAAAGGTCATGCTTATGTTCGTCCGAAGAAGGACGATGTGCAGATTGACCTCGCAGACGTTATGGAAGACCTCAGCAATGCTGACATCACGGCACCCGTACTGCTGCGCTTTCCCGACATCCTGAACAACCGCATCGAAAAGACTGCCGGATGCTTTGCAAAGGCAGAAAAGGAATATGACTACAAAGGGGAGCATTTCATCGTCTACCCCATCAAGGTGAACCAGATGCGCCCTGTGGTGGAGGAGATTATCTCGCACGGCAAGAAATACAACCTCGGACTGGAATGCGGATCAAAACCTGAACTCCATGCCGTGCTGGCCACCAACATGGACTCCGACAGCATCATCGTCTGCAACGGACACAAGGACCAGAATTTCATCGAACTGGCACTCCTGGCACAGAAGATGGGGAAACGTGTATTCCTCGTCATCGAGAAACTGCCGGAACTCGACATCATCGCACGTACCGCCGAAAAACTTGGAGTGCGCCCTAACCTGGGCATACGCATCAAACTTGCAAGCCGGGGCACCGGAAAGTGGGAAGAGAGCGGAGGCGATGCCTCAAAGTTCGGACTCAACAGCACCGAACTCCTCCAGGCCCTCAACAAACTCGAGGACCTCGGACTCCGCGACTGCTTCAAACTCATACACTTCCACATCGGCAGCCAAATCACCAAAATCCGTACCGTCAGCATCGCACTGCGCGAAATGGCACAATACTATGTGCAGCTGCGGAAAATGGACTTCGGCATCGAATTCGTCGACTGCGGAGGCGGACTGGGCGTTGACTATGACGGGACACGCAGCAGCAACTCCGAATCTTCGGTCAACTACAGCGTACAGGAGTATGTCAACGACATCGTCTACACCCTTTCCGAGGCGGCGAACGAAAACGGAATACCCCACCCCAACATCATCACCGAGGGCGGACGCTCCCTCACCGCACACCATTCCGTACTCATCCTCGAAGTCCTCGAAACGGTCAGGGTGCCGCATATGCCCGAAGACTTCGTGCCGGCAGAGAGCGACCACAAACTGGTGCACGAACTCAACAACATCTGGGACAAGACTTCCACACGCTCCATGCTCGAGGACTGGCACGACGCACAGGATATCCGCGAAGAGGCCCTCGACCTGTTCCGACACGGACTCCTCGACCTCAAGACCCGCGCACAAATAGAATCGCTCTACTGGAGCATCAGCCACGAAATCAGCGAACTGGCACACCACCAGAAACACTGCCCCGATGAGCTGCGGAAACTCGACAAGACGATGGCTGAAAAATACTTCTGCAACTTCAGTCTCTTCCAGAGTCTGCCCGACCATTGGGCACTCGACCAGCTTTTCCCCATCATGCCGATACAGCGATTGGAGGAAAAACCCACACAGAGTGCCACACTCCAGGACATTTCCTGCGACTCGGACGGTAAAATCGGGGCATACGTCAACCACGACCACCAGACCAACTACATCCCGTTGCACACCCTGAGAAAGGGCGAAAAGTACTATATCGCCGTCTTCCTCGTAGGAGCCTATCAGGAAATTCTCGGCAACATGCACAACCTCTTCGGCGACACCAATGCCGTACACATCTCCGTCGACGGCGACAGCTACAGCATCGACAAGACCATCGACGGCGAAACCGTGGCCGACGTGCTGGAATATGTCCAGTACGACCCCAAGCATCTCGTCCGGCGGCTCGAAAGCTGGGTGTCGGGAGCCGTGAAGGACGGAAAAATCACTACCGAAGAAGGCAAGGAATTCATCAGCAACTACCGCGCCGGACTCTACGGATACACCTACCTGGAATAACAAACGTCCACAGCCCGCAAGCGTCAGCCGTCATTTCAAAGCATACGTATGGTAAAGATTGAAGCATCGTGGGGCAGGGTCCTTGCCGACGAGTTCGAAAAGCCCTATTTCAAGTCGCTTACGGAATTCGTCCGTCACGAATATGGTCAAGGGCCCTGCTATCCTCCCGGAAAACAGATATTTGCCGCCTTCGACCTCTGTCCTTTCGACAAGGTGAAGGTGGTCATCATCGGACAGGACCCCTATCACGAACCCGGACAGGCCGAAGGGCTCTGCTTCTCGGTGGCACAGGGTGTAACCCCTCCACCTTCACTCGTCAACATCTTCAAGGAAATCGAGAACGACCTCGGGACGCCACCGCCCCCCGATGGCAGCCTGCGCCGATGGGCAGAGCAGGGTGTACTGCTCCTTAACGCCACGCTTACCGTCAGGGCACATATGGCGGGAAGCCACCAACGCCGGGGATGGGAGGAATTCACCGATGCCGTCATCAGCCGGCTTGCACAGGAGCGCACGGGCATCGTCTTCATCCTTTGGGGAAGCTATGCCCAACGCAAAGGGGCTGTCATCGACCGCACACGGCACCTTGTGCTGCAGTCGGCTCATCCATCGCCCCTGAGTGCCTACCGCGGATTCTTCGGAAACCACCATTTCTCGACCGCAAACGCCTACCTCGAAAAACAGGGACTCGCACCCATCCAGTGGTAGTGCACCCCATGAGATTCATTTCACGACAACAAACAACCTACCCTAATACCCTTGCAAACATGAAAAGAAGTCTTACACTGTTTTTGGCCTTCTGCGCCTTCATCATGGCCTCCGCACAGAGTGTCGATGTCTATCATTCAGGAATCCTTTCCTCTTATTCCTATACGGAACTGACCGATATCAGCCTCAACGCTTCCGAGACTTCCACACAGCTTGTAGTCAACAAGACCGGCAATCCCCTCACCGTAGATGCCGACCAGGTGAAAAGCATCGAATTCAGCGACCAGCCTGTGGACGCCTGCACCAAATATGCTGACGACAAACCGGCACAGGTGGTGTTCTCCTGCATCGAAGTCAACAACGTCAATCCCCTGCAGCATCTGAATTTCAAGCTCGAGAAATCAAACAAATATTATTTCGATGCCGTCATCCTCTTCTCCTCGAACATCAACTTCAGCAAGAAGGAGGATGTGGTGTATATCCACAACAACGAGAACGTGCAACCCATCCTCAACAACTGGGAACACTACATCAAGCCACTCAAGGACCGCGGCATCAAAGTGCTGCTCTCCATCCTCGGCAACCACGACGGTTCGGGATTGGCAAACCTTGACGATGAGCGTGCACAACAGTTTGCCAAGGCCATTGCCGACACCCTCGACAAATACGACCTTGACGGCGTGTTCTTCGACGACGAGTATTCCGAGTACAACAAGAATCTGAAGGGACAGGGATACAAGGGATTCCTGGACAACCCCAGCTACGAGGCCGCAAGCCGACTGGCCTACGAAACGAAGAAAGCCATCGGCGACAAGTGGCTGGTGCTCTACAAATACGGACACTACAACATGGCTGTGAGCGTCGACGGCAAGAAGCCCGGCGAATATGTCGACTATGTGCTCACCGACTACAACCAAAGTGCAGCAGGAATGACCACGCAATATCCCGGAGTGAAAAACTCACAGGTGGGATGCTACAGCGTGGACATCAACGGATACACCAACAAGAGCAATGTCAAGAAACTGCGTACCGGAAAGTATGGTGCCTTCATGATCTACAACCTCGACCAGACGGCCTACGACTTCTCGTACAGCAAGGTCATCAACCTCGAGGACTTTGGAAAATATCTCTTCGACGATGAACTGAAAGTGGAGGAGGCCCTGTACTACAAGGATTGGACGCCCATCGAAGACTTGCGCGAGCCTAACCGCTAATACCCGGCCACCATACGTCGATGCCCTGAAGCCCGAAGGCCGAAGGGCATCGTTCCCATATGGCACGGAAGAGACGACACCGTTCTCCGAACCGACAGAAAACCATAGACAGCACCGGCCGAAAACCGCCGCCACAACCCCTCACCACAACCAGTAGACACGAATATGCTTCCTATACTCCAGGTCGGCGATGTCCTCATCTCGCCCGACATCCTCACCGAAAAGTTCTGCTGCGACCTCGAAGCCTGCGGCGGACAATGCTGCGTGGAGGGCGAAGCGGGTGCTCCCGTTACGCTCGAGGAAATTGACCACCTCGAAGAAGTCCTTGCCGAAGTCTGGGACGACCTGTCGCCGAAAGCCCGCGCAGTCATCAACCGCGAAGGTGTGTCGACCATCGATCCCGAGGGCGACCTCGTCACCACCATCGTCAACGGCAAGGACTGCGTGTTCACCTGCTACGGTGATGTCACCACCCCGGCCGGCACCGCCCACGACTGCTGTCTGTGCGCCACGGAGAAGGCCTTCCGCGAAGGGCGCACCTCATGGCCCAAACCCATCAGCTGCTACCTCTATCCCATCCGCGAAAAACGCCTCAGCAACGGCACCGTCGCACTGAACTACCACCGATGGAAGGTCTGCGAATGCGCTGTCCGGAAGGGACGCGAACTAGGAATCCCCGTATACCGCTTCCTGAAAGACCCGCTCATACGGCGCTTCGGGCAGGAGTGGTACGACGAACTGGTTGCACTTGCCGACGAACTGCACAAGCAGGGCATGCTCTGAAAACGAACGTCAAATACAGCACTGTACAGTGGCAAACGCCGTTCATCTTCGGCACTCTGCCACGTTCATAGAGCACAAAAAAAGCCTAATTCCGCATTTTTCGAAAAAAAAGGAGGAAAAATTTTGTCTGTTTTGCAACTATCCCTAATTTTGCATCACCATTGGACCATGGTGTAATGGTAACACTACAGGTTTTGGTTCTGTCATTATGGGTTCGAGTCCCGTTGGTCCAACCTCTTTTCAGCGCGGAAAAGAGAAAAGAGAGTGAAAGAGTTCCTACAACGCGGCTCTTTCACTCTCTTTTTTTGCATCTCAAAGCATCACCCCCATCGTCATGGCATCGTTAAAATCCCTGGCCAAGGACACTGCCATCTACGGATTGAGCAGCATCGTAGGCCGCTTCCTCAACTACCTTCTTGTACCGCTCTACACTGCGAGGATTTCTGCAGCAAGCGGAGGTTATGGCGTAGTCACTGAAATCTACAGCTATACGGCTCTCTTCTTCGTCATCCTCACCTTCGGCATGGAGACTTCGCTCTTCAGGTTCATCAACCGTTCCGACGAGGACAATCCCCAGCGCGTATACACCACCGCCCTCTTTGCCGTGGGAGCCGTGGGCCTGTGCTTCCTTGCCATCGTGGGGCTGGCACTGCCGTCCATCAGCGGAGCCATGGGCTATGCCACACATCCCGAATATGTGATGACCATGGCATGCGTGGTGGCACTCGATGCCTTCCAGGCCATCCCATTCGGATATCTCCGGTATCAGAAACGGCCGGTACGCTTTGCACTACTGAAAACGGGATTCATCGTCCTCAACATCGCGCTGAACCTCATCTTCTTCCTGGTTCTCCCCGATGCCATCCCCGGATGGACGACCACCGTGGGACACATCTTCTATATCAACCTCTTCTGCACGGGAATCATCACGCTGGGATTCTGGCGCGAAATCTTCGGCCTGCGCTGGCAGATTGACTTCGCCCTGCTCCGCCGCATGCTCTCCTATGCATGGCCCATCCTGATACTCGGCATTGCCGGCATCCTCAACCAGACGGCCGACAAGATTATCTTCAAGCACGTCATGCCCGGCAAGGAGGGCGAGGTACAGCTGGGAATCTATGGCGCAGGGGTGAAGATTGCCATGATTATGGCCATGATCACCCAGGCTTTCCGCTATGCCTACGAACCTTTCGTCTTCGCCAGCAACCGCAGCGACGACGAGGCCGACAAGCGGCACACCTATGCCGATGCCATGAAGTTCTTCGTCATCTTCACCCTCCTGGCATTCCTCTGCGTCGTGGGGTATATGGACATCCTCAAGCACCTCATCGGCAGCGACTACTGGCCTTCGCTGAAGGCGGTACCCATCGTCATGGTGGCAGAAATCCTGATGGGCATCTATTTCAACCTCTCCTTCTGGTACAAGCTCACCGACCGCACCATTTGGGGGGCATGGTTCTCCGGGGCCGGATGCATCATCCTCATCGCCACAAACATCATCTTTATCCCTCAATACGGCTTTATGGCCTGTGCATGGGGCGGGGTGGCAGGCTACGGCACGGCAACGTTGCTCAGTTACTTCGTCGGACAGCACTACTACCCCATCGACTACCCTCTGCGGCGGATTGGTGGATATGCCCTCCTCACCGCGGGTCTCTATGCTGTCATGACCTGCACAGCGGACCTCGTCCCCTCGGCAATGGCACGGATAGCCCTCAACACGCTCCTTATTCTCACCTTCACGGCAGCGGTGATACGCTATGATTTCCCCTTACGCCAGCTGCCCGTCATCGGACGTTTCTTCCGCTGAAACGACATTGCCTCCATTCTTCACCTCACAACCTTTTCCGAATTCCATTTTCTGAAATGCCCACCCTTACTCTGCAAAACGGCCTGCGCGTCATCTTCGAACCCCGACAGACCGACGTGGTCTACTGCGGCTACGTCGTTAAGGCCGGAACCCGGAACGAAGAGCCTGCCGACTCCGGCATGGCTCATTTTATCGAACACATGGGATTCAAAGGCACCGAACGCCGGAGAAGTTTCCACATCAACAACAGCCTGGAACGCCTCGGAGGCGACCTCAACGCCTTCACCAACAAGCAGGAAACGGTATATTATGCCACCATCCTCCGCGATTTCTTCCCCAATGCCGTGGACATTCTTTCCGACCTGGTGTTCCACAGTGTCTATGCCCAGGCGGAAATCAACAAGGAAGTGGAGGTTATCTGCGATGAAATAGAGAGTTACCAGGATTCCCCCTCGGAACTGATATTCGACGATTTCGAGGCCATGCTCTTCGAAGGCAGCCCCCTCGGGCGCGACATTCTGGGACGCAGCGAACGGCTGCGCGAATATACCACTGCCGACGCCCTGCGCTTTGTACGCCGATGGTACCGCCCGGACAACATGGTATTCTATGTCACCGGAAACCTGCGGTGGGAACGCATCGTCGACCTCCTCGAACGCCACACCCCGAAAGCCGGAGAGATTCCTCCCCTCGCAGATCGCATACTCCAACCGTCTCCCCTACCCTCAATGGGACAGCGCAAGACGGTGGACCGTCATACACACCAGGCACATGTGGTTATGGGGGCACCTACATTCGGCGGAGGGAATCCGCAACGCTATGCCCTCGCACTTCTCAACAACATTCTCGGCGGACCGGCCATGAACTCGCGGCTGAACATGTCGTTGCGGGAGCATGCCGGACTGGTATACAGCGTCGATTCCTACCTGACGACGTATGTGGACACCGGATTCTGGTGTGTCTATTTCGGTTGCGACGGGCACGATGTAGAACGCTGCCTGAAACTGGCGGGAAAGGAACTGCAGCGGCTCATCGACACGCCCCTCACCCCGCGCCGTCTTGCCGCAGCGCAGACACAGCTCATCGGACAGCTCCGCATTGCCGACGCCAATGCCGAAGGCTATGCACTGGCCATGGGAAAGGAATACGCCCATTACGGCACCATACGCGACACCGACGCCATCGTCGAAGCCATCCGCAGCGTCACGGCGGAAGACCTTCACAAGCTGGCGACGGAAATTTATGCCAAGGACCGCATCTCGACACTCATCTACGCTTAGCGATTACTACAAGAGAACAATTCATACAACACATCTCATGAGAGAAAATTTTCTGTACAAAATCAATAGCGGCAAGCCCAACAAGATGAAGTTCTTTGTCCTGGGCTATCTAAAAAGTATGGTTCCGAGCATTTTCTTCCAAAAAAGGCTCAACCATGTCCTTGAAAAGGCACGGAAACGCGACGACTACGAGTACATTCTGAAAAGAGTAGACTATTACATCAAGCTTAATGCTCCTTTTGCTCTCTCCGAGAAGGATGAAATCAGACGTGGACCAGCATGGATTCATTACCGGGGTCCGTTCTCCAAGTTCACACCCAAGATGTTCCATTCTGCTTATTACCTCGACCAGTTGGACGTCACACGCTGGTTTCCGCAACACTTGCGTTGGGACTTTTGTCCAGGTGACGTGTATTTTACCCCCCCTGTCCGTGTATCGTAAAAAGTCGGTTGCTCACTGAAGACAACTCAAACTCGGTGATACTGAAACTTGACAAGCTGCGCCATTTCTTATTTGTTCACGACCGAAAATCATTCCGCGAAAAGCAGGACAAAGTCATCTTCCGAGGCAAAATCCGCTCCAGCCGCGTCCGAACGGCCTTTCTCAAGAAATTCATCAATCACCCCGTGTTTGACTGCGGAGTGGTGGAATCGCGTGAGGATGTCCCGAAAGAATGGGAACGACCGAAACGAACCATCAGGGAACATTTGGACTACAAGTTCATCATGGCACTGGAAGGAAACGATGTGGCTTCCAACCTCAAATGGGTCATGTCCTCCAATTGTCTGGCCGTAATGACTCGTCCAACCTGTGAAACATGGTTCATGGAAGGCTCATTGATAGCCGGTTATCACTATGTGGAAGTAAAAGAGGATTTCTCCGACCTTGAAGAAAAAATCAGATATTATACCGAACATATACAGGAAGCCGAAGACATTATCGCTCATGCCCACGAGTACGTAAGCCAGTTTATGGACAAAGAGCGAGAAGAGATTATACAGCTTTTGGTTTTACAGAAATATCTACGGCTTTCCGGACAATACTGACCCCACCGCCAAACGTCAGGCAACACCGCCATCCCCAACCCTTTTTCCTCATGACCCACCCCCTCTCCCTTTTCCGCTTCTGCCCGGTCTGCGGTGCTCCGGAATTCCATATCCACGATGCCCGC
>SAMEA3663097__coassemble_634_pt1 | contig 18160 bp, 10 predicted proteins | sample SAMEA3663097__metabat2_low_PE_001 | metagenome-assembled genome bin SAMEA3663097 (sample SAMEA3663097) | pig gut metagenome | biome: pig gut; feature: pig-associated habitat; material: faeces | place: France | collected 2012 | reverse complement strand
GATTGATTCCTCGCGATGGGAAGTCATCCGTGCCGCCTTGAAAAGCTGCCAGGGCAAGTGCATCGTCAACAGCATCTCCCTCAAGGGCGGTGAGGATGAGTTCCTCAGCCATGCCCGTGAACTGAAAACGCTTGGAGCCGCAGTGGTCGTGATGGCCTTCGACGAAGAAGGTCAGGCTACTTCCTTCGAACGCCGCACCGAAATCTGTCAGCGTGCCTACACACTCCTGACCGAGCAGGCAGGAATCAAGCCCGAGGACATCATCTTCGACCCCAACATCCTTGCCATCTGCACGGGATTTGCCGAGCACCGCACCTACGCCCTTGACTTTATCCGAACTGCGGCTTGGATACGTGCGAACCTTCCGGGAGCACACATCAGCGGAGGTGTCAGCAACCTCTCGTTTTCTTTCCGCGGCAACAATTTCCTGCGCGAGGCCATGCATGCCGTCTTCCTCTATCATGCCATGCAGGCAGGCATGGACATGGCCATCGTGAACCCTTCTTCCAAAGTGACTTATAGCGATATTCCGGAAGACCTGCTGAAATTGCTGGAGGCCGTCATTCTCCGTCCCTCGGAGGAGGCCGAAGAGTCGCTGGTGGCCTATGCTGCATCCATGGTGAAGGAAGAAAAGTCGTCACAGCCGACAGCGGCTTCGCGGGCCGAAGTCTGGCGCGAGGGTACGCTCCAACAGCGGTTGGACTACGCCATGGAAAAGGGTATTGCCGACCATCTTGAGGAGGATCTCCGTCAGGCGTTGGAAGAATACCCGAATGCGGTCTCCATAATTGAGGGACCGCTGATGCAGGCCATGGAACGTGTTGGCCAGCTTTTCGGCGAAGGAAAGATGATGCTTCCGCAAGTGGTGAAGACCGCACGGACCATGAAGAAGGCCGTAGCCTTCCTGCAACCTTTTATCACCGAAGGCGACGATGCCGACGGCCAGTACGAGGGCGTCTTCGTTACCGCGACCGTCAAAGGCGATGTCCACGACATCGGAAAGAACATCGTCAATGTGGTACTCGGCTGCAACAAATATCGTATTGTCGACCTCGGTGTGATGGTTCCTGCCGAGACCATAGTGGAGGCTGTAGTACGGGAAAAGGCCGACTTTGTGGGACTTTCCGGACTCATCACACCCAGTCTTGAGGAGATGGTGCATACGGTGCGGGCCATGCAACAAGCGCGTCTCACCGTCCCCCTCCTCCTTGGCGGTGCCACCACTTCGGCACTGCACACCGCCCTGAAAGTGGCACCGGAGTATGACGGTCCTGTGCTATGGGTAAAGGATGCCAGCCAGATGGTTCTTGTGGCAGCACGTCTGAAGCCGTTGGTCAAGGTCTTGCGAGCAGCAGGAGACAATCATGAGGCCTGCTGTGAGGCAATTGCCAACGATGCCTATGTGGCGGCTTGTCGTGCGGAATACGCTGCTTTAGTTGAACAATACCAAGCCCGTGAGTCGGTGCCCCAACGTAGCATAGAGGAGGCAAGAGCCAACAGGTTGGAACTGTTTTGAAAAACGGTTCATTATCTGGTGAATGACACAGCAAACAAGACGTCCGTACTTCCGGTGTTGGAGGTACGGACGTCTTGTCATTTAACCTTATGGTCGTTATCTCATAGTCGTTTCAATTGCTAATTTACAATGAACTTCTGCGGATTGCCGTGTTCCGGGCTGACAATGTAGAAGCCTGTAGTCAGGGGTATGGGCGTGCCGTTGTACAGTCCGTTGAATAAGCACCTGCCGCCGGCATCTACGATGCTGAGTCTTCCGCGGTATCCTTCGACAGTGATGCCGGTAGGGAACGTACGGATGTCGAGGTCACCGGATGTCTTTTCCTTGACAGGGATGTCAATGCCGACAGCCTCAACGGAAACGTTCAGCGAAAGCGGTTCCGATTCGTTGTTGCCCTTATAAAGATTGGTGATTTCGTAGGTGTGAGTCCCCGCCTCCGGCGAAGCGTCTACAAAGCAGGTGTTGCCGGTGAACCCGAGGAAGGTTCCATCGCGATAGACACCGAATCCGATGGGGTAGCGGAGGTCGATACACGGATCTTCGAGATGGTCAGCTACAAGGATGCCACTTGCTGTTTCCGAAGCTTCTGGAACCGCAAGTGTGAAGCGGAGGTAATAGCTGCCGGTGCACTGTGTGTCGGCCTTCCATCCTCCGTCGTTGATGTTCACCCAGTTGCCCAGTCCGAGGCCTTCGCTTGAGGTGTCGTGCATAAGGCTGAGGGTGCCGCGGTTCGATTCGCAGTGGATGCCTATCCAAAGTTCCTCCTGGTCGGCAATTTCCACGGCTTTCGTCAGCAGGATGTCGTTCCACATGAAGTTTCCAAACTCCTTGATGGTTCGTTCTGATATCACCCGTGGGTTTTTACCCCCGGCATCCGCCTGCCATACACGCAGTGTCAGCGTCACCTCCTGGGGGCCGGAGCAGGGAAGGAATCCTACGCGGCGGATTTTGTAACCCCGCATTGTGACGAGGTCGGCAGCCGTGAAGCGGTGGGCATAGTCAATGGTGCTGATGCCGTTATATTCGCTTTCCTCGTAACGTTCTGTGCTTTCCATGCGGGAGAGTGTGGTAGGCATGGTCCAGTTAAGGCGCACTTCGGGATGCCCGTTGTCGGATATGGTGGCGTCAGTTGTGGCAATCAGATTCTGGGGTATACGTATAGACGTTTCAATGTAGGGCGAAACCATCTTTGAGGCGTAGACGGCATCTATCTGATAGGTCAGTGAGGTTCCGGTGCCTGTTGCATCATCGTTGTATTCAAGACCTTCAGCGATTGCTATCCATGTACCGTTGCGGTAGAGATTGTAACCTATAGGCTCACCCATTGCCCGTTCATCATCGTCCGAAGGTTGAGGCTTTTCCCAGCTGATGCTGACTTTACCGCGTGAGGCATGGGCCTGAAGGGCCGTGGGTGGTGGCGGAACTGTGTTTTGGGTAAAGTCAAAGCTGAGCGTTCCATCGGTGTTTGTGGCGATGTTTTCCAGTGATTTGTAGGAATATCGTCCTTCGCGCGAACGTGTCGAGGGTAACGTGTAGTCACTGAAGGCCGTATGCCCGCTTTCCGTGCCGTAAAGTGCGCTTGCCACGTTGATGTCTCCGTACGATGAGACCCTGGAATCCGCATCACCGACGGCATCTCCGCATACCATATAGATGCCTTGCGGGTGAGTGATGTTGAGCACGTTCCAGTAGATGTTGTCTCGGATAATCCCTTCGTCCACATGGTAGATAATCATGCCGCTTCCCGGCACCGAAGCGTGGAATGCGTTGTCGCGCTGCTGGCGGTTCTCAAGAATGAAGTATTCTCCGGGGACGGTGGTGTCCATACGGTATGCCACAGGTGCGGAACCTGCCGATTGCATGGCATCGATGTGGCAAGTGGCATTGAGGGTGGTTGGGGTAAGCCATCCCATCTGAATCTTCTGCCAGGCATTGATGGGGGCAGGCGTGTCGCCCAGATTGCCGTTCCAGGCTCCGGAACCGAGAAGGTCCCAGCGTCCGGTTCCGCAGTACTCGCCGCCGGATTCGGAATAGTCGGTGTCGTAGAAATCGGGTGCCCCGAGATTATGGCCGAATTCATGGCACATCACACCGATGGTCGATATTCGTCCCGTGGTGCCCAGCACTTCTGGCTCCATGGTATAGCGTCTAACCTGCACCCCATCGTAGGTCATGCCTGTGATGGTGCTGGAGTGTGACCAGATGTCTTCGGCTGCGCCGGTGATTTCTTGTCCCGGACCTTGGTGTATGACAGCCAGACCATCAAGGATGCCGTCGCCATCGTTGTCGAAATCCTTCAGGTCGATTTCGTCGTCAATGGCATCGAGGGCATCGGCAATCATCTGCACGGCACCGTCCGAGCCATAGAGGCTTTTTGAATAGGGAAGACGTATCCAGCGGGTGACGGTGGTGGCGATGTCGAGTTTTCCATACGATTCGTTCAGATAGTAGTCGCGGAAGCTGCCGTAGCCGTTATAGTTTTCGGCGTTCATCATTTCCTCGAAGTCCTGCTGTGAGAAGGTGGTCTGCGTGTCTGCAAAGTTAACGAGGAGGATGAGGAGCTTATGCTTGCCTTCTGTGGGGAACGAATTGTCTATTTGCAGCGTGGGGTCCAAGGCACGCTGTGGACGGTTTTTCGTGCTCTGCATGATTCTTGCCGGTGTCGACGGCATTTGTTTCCGTGCTTCGGCATGCATTTCCCGGAGCTGGCCCTGCGGAAATGCAAGGCGAGGTGCGATGCCTGCAAGACGTGCGGCTTCGCTGGAGCCGGAATAGCATAGGGCAGAAGGGAAAAGGTAGCCGTCGCTATGCAGTTCGGCAAATTTCCACCAGCCATTGTCATCGCGGAGCAGTGTATATCCATCAGGCGTTTCGCCCCAATGTACGTATTCATCTCCACGGAGTCTGAGCTCCACCGCTGTTCCATCAGGCTGGATGGCGGTGATGATGCCTGGCCATGCAGGCACGGCATGGACTTCCTGCATGCCTGTGCATGCAAGGAGGAGGAGAGGAATGAGGTTTCTTTGGAAAAAAGACATGAAATACAAGAAAAATGGGTATAGGTTTGGAAAACTGTGATGTCTTGTTATCGCAGTACTTTTACAGCCCCTTTTGGTGTGCTTACCACGAGATATCCGCCCAGAGGCTGGGGCAGACAGATATGGGAAGTTCTGCCTGTTGCAATGGTAGCGGCAAGCAGACGTCCGTCGGCGGAGAAGATGCGGACGACATCTCCTTCTTCCGTGCCGCTGATGTCCATTCCGTCGGCAGTCAGACGTGCGGCCAGAGGCATATGGCCATCCGTATCAAGGGCAATGCCGACAATGCTGCCGGTATTTACCCAAACGAGCATCCACATTCCGAAGCCTTGAAGTTCGGGGTTAAGGCGGTCAACGGTGGTCCATTCGCCGGTTTCAGCTTCAGATGCCTCGGGAAGTGCAGTGGGGCAGACCATTAGCGTGGTGCATTTCGATGCATGTTTTACGGCCTGGAATCCGGCATATGTGCGTCCGGCATTCGGATCCTGAATGCTGATATCGATGTCGTCGCCGTATTCGAAAGCAATATAGCACGGACCGTTGACAATGATAGGCTCAGGAAGGACAATGTTGCGTGGCTCGCCGTATCCGATTCCGATGCCGCTGGTGCCGAAGACCTCAGAAAGTGTGCTGTCGAAACGGCCGAAGACAACCGACTCATCAAGTTTTCCATCGCGTTCGCCATAGACTACAATGCTGAACTTTGCGGCAAGCTGTTCTTCGCGACTGTTATCCTTGACCTTGAAATTGAGATGGGTAAGGATGACGTTGAGCATGGTAATTTCTGCGGTCATCCCTTCGCCGAGAGCCAGACGTTCGGCCATGCGGCGGTAATAGTGGTTGGGGCCGGTGATGTAGTCGTTTTCGTCGGTGGTGAAAGCAGGGAGGTTCTCGCGGTTGTAATAGACATCGTCGGGAGCACTTGCCGAAATGCCGAAGCTTCCCTTGTCATAATCTACATAGTCCACCACCACCTCCTGCGTGGCAGTACGTTCTCCTGCGCTGTTGCGGGCTCTGAGCATAATGGTGTAAATGCCCGTCTGTGCGAATGAAATTGTGGGCTCCTTTGCCGTGGGGTCGGAGAAAGTGCAGGTGCCTCCTGTAGCGGTCCATTCATATTCCGTAGCGTATTCCGAGAAATTATGGAGAGGAATTGCCTGGCCTGGGAAGACCAACATCTGTCCGTTTGAGAAATCGTAGATGTGACTGATGCGGAAGTCGGCTTTGGGCTTGAGTACCAGTCCTTCGGCAGTGATGAGCACATCATCGATGGCGATGAATCCCGACATGGGGTCTTCGCATTCTACGGCAAAGGAGAAGCAGTAGGCTCCGCTCTTGCGCGGTGTGAACCGGACGCTGACGGGTTCCCAATCCTCTTCCGTTGGTTTGTCGACCCGGAGTAGGGTAATGTGGAAGTCGCTTTCCTGTTGGGTTCCTACCGTGATGCCAAGTGCTGCCGTAACGTCTGTCAGACCTTTTTCGATATGCACATAGGCAGAAAGGACGTATTCCTTGTCAGCCTCGAGCATGAAGAAGGGGGTATAGAGGCGCTCGTCGCGCGAGGTGTTCCCATCACCGGCGGCAATGGCGTAGTAGGTACCGGTGTGTGCGGGAAGCGATGTTACGTTGGCGGTGACAAAGGGTACACTACCAGTGGAGAACCAATGCTGCGGCACATAGCTGTCGCCAGTATAGTTGTCGTTCTCATTGTCAAAGGATTCAAGGTAAGGCGGCATCAAGGCTTCGCTTTCATTGTCAGCATCAGGTTCAAGTTCTGGTATTTCCGGATCTGTGGTCGTTCCGCTTCCTGCCTTTGTGCCGCTGATGCAGAAATCGTCAAGTGCAATGGGACCGCAGGAGGCAAGGGTGGTCTGCAGTTCAAGTTCAAAGCAATAGTCTCCGTCCTCTTCGGGTGTAAAGGTGAAGGTGCAGGGAGTCCATTCTTCAAAGGCCTTTTTTTCTGTCTCTCCGCAGCAGAGCAGGGTGGCATCGTCGCGCTGTGCGGTATTGGCGTTCACCACAATCTTGTTGTTGCGTGCAAAGGACGGTGTGCCGCCCGGGGCATAGAGATAGAAGGAGATGCTGCAGGTACGTCCGCCGGCAAGGTGCATCATGGGGGTGAATACCTTTTCGTCGCGGCTTGAGGAAGCTGTATTACTAATAGTTCCGAAGATATATGAGCCTGAGTAGGCAGAAGTTCCGTTTTCCGAACCGCGCATACGGCGGAAAGCAATTGTTCCCTCCGAAACCCATCCCTCGGGAATGGTACTTTCGCCAACGAAATGTGTGGCATCATCGAAATTTTCGACAATCTCAAAAGCCTCTCCTCCTTCTGCAGTCGCGGAAATCGCAAAGCAGATTGCGGAGAGAAATGCAACAATAATTTGGTAAAAATGTTTCATTCTGTAGATAATTTAAAAACGAAAAGGCTATAGGAGTGTTTCGTATATTTCTCCCGATAGCCTTTCCTAACTTGATTACTGATGAATGCCGGTCTGACGGACCGGATGGCTGGCAGCACAGGCCGCCAGTTGCGCGGGCATGAAGCAAGGAGAGGACGCTGATGCCCTATTGCGTAAGTTCCGTTTCGGACAGCGTGAATTCCTTTTCGAGTTTGAGGGCATAGTCGAAATGGAACATTGATTCGCGCATGATTCTCTTTCCTCTTTTGCCTGTAAAAGAATATCGGTGCCGCACGACTATGGAGGAGGTGTACCAGTCGACATACCATCGGCCCTCACCCTTATAGTTGCTGTAGTTGTTCCGGCAGTAGTGTTGTACATGGCCTTTGATATCGTCGAGGCTGATGTAGCATTGTGCCACTCCAGCCTTGATGCTTGCCACCTGTCCGAGTATCTCCATGTCCGAAAGTATCTTGGCATTCGTGGCACAGAAATGAAGCGAGGAACTTTCCTTGATGTAGTAAACGCGGAAGATGAGGTTCATTCGTGTCCACACCTGTACGAAACCGTGCGGCAGAGGCAGGACGGGCGATGCCTTGAAACCTCCCTTGCGGGCTCCGCCCATGAGCTTCTCGATGAGTTGTATGACTTGTATGCTGTCGGTCTGTGGCAGGTTATAGACGTACTCCACGCTGCTAACGGGTAGCGTATCGGGGATGACGGTACCGATGTTGATGAGCGAGGTGTTGTTGACGGTGATGTCCGATGGCAGTTCGTTGTGGTTTGTGTAGTATATAAGTTTTCCGTCTTCAATGCGTCCTTCACCGTTTGTTGCCAGGCTGTCGGCGTGTGCGGTAAAATCAGCGTGTGTGATGCCGATTCTGAATCCTAAGGGCAGACTGTCGAATGTGCTGTCTGCCATGTGTGCGGCCATGATGATGTATGCTGCAGAATCGACGTTTTGCAGGGCCTGTGAGAGTGTGAGTGCGGAAGTTTGGGTTTCTGTGTTCTGCCCAGTCCCTTTTTTGCATGAATGGACGGTGAGGAAAAGGATGGGTAAGAACCAACCGAGGAAAATCAGTCGTTTCATTTTCTTGGGGGGGGGATGGTGTGGATTGCTCCTTGTTTTCGTTGGCTTTGCCTTGCTCTGTCACGACTCGGGAAAATCCGTGTAAATTTGGTTTCTGCTTTCGCTGCTCCAGAACTTGGTCTTCGTCTTCTCGCCATGGGCAAACAGAGCAAGCTCCGTATGGCAAGATACTATCTGCTTCCGCAGAGTGAAGGGTCGTAGAGCTTGAGGGTATCGAGCACGAGTGTGTGCATCTCGTCGACCACCCATGAAGGTTCTATGATTTTCAGACAGTCGCCTTGTGAGAGAATGTGGTGAAGAAAATCGACTGTAGGCCTGATGTAGACCTCAAAGTCGGCATATTCCGGAGTTTCGTTGATGATATGCTGCGAATGGTGAATAGGCATATCCTGCAGATAATAGCGTGCCATGCCGTAGGCTCGTACGACTACAGGTTCGGGGTCTGTGGAGGAATCGATGTATGCTCCGAAAGCAGTCTGGAAATACTTGTGGGCATCGAACTTCGGTTCCACCTGAAACATCCTGTCGCTCATGGTGAGGCTTTTGATGCGGTCGAAGCAGAAGATGTGTAGCCGCTCCTCTTTGGGACTGAAAACCTCTTCGTCGTTGCTCAATACATAGTATTTCCCAAGCAGGTACCAGCGGTTTTTGAAGAACTTCACACAGTAGGGCTCGATTTCATAACGCTTCTTTTCGTCCGAACCATATTTCTGGTACTGCATGTTCAGGCAAAGGTTGGAATGCATGGCATCGAATATCGTCTTCAAGAAGTCCACATTCACGGGCATGTTGTCGAGGACTATTCGGTGTTGCAGACCTAGTTCTTCGCTGATGATGTGGCCTACGGAGAAAGCCGTCACCATCCATGCCTGTATGGTATCCTTTTCCAGAATATCTTCGTTCTTAATGTAGTATTCGAATCCTGTACCGCGTTTGCAGGCAATCTCAATGCCGAAAATCTTGTATATGGCTTCGCGGTAGCGCGTGAAGGTAGAGCGCGATAGGGGTTGTCCGTCGCCCAAACCATTTTTCTGCCATTGCAGACTAAGTTCTTTCAACGGCACAAGGCGGTCGCGTCGAAGGGTTTCGATAATCCAAATGTATTCGCGTAGAATGGTACTCGTTTTCATGTGCTATATGGACATATGATATGGCAAATGTACTGATTTCGGAATGATGTGGCAAACAATGTGCTGAAAAAAATACAGAAAACTATAAAAAATACAAGGATTTTTCGCACCTCTATGACATAATGTCGTATATTTGCCGCATCAAAAGCCGAAAAACCTAAACATAATATCGTATACATTAATAATTCGTGTAGATGAAAAAGAAACTTTTTCCGCTCTTCTTTCTTGCTATGCCTATTTCTGCAATGGCTTATATAGGGGAAGACCTAATGAAGGTGAATACCGTTGGCGGAGATTCCTGGAGTTATCAAGTGGAGCTTATCAACCGTCTGCTGTTCGGTGAAGAGACGTTCACTGTCAGCACTTCTGATGAAAGTGCGTCCGTGACCTTTGCCTATGCAGATGTCAGGAATATCTCTTTCTATTTCGATGGCACCGGAATCTCACTTCCTATGGTTCAGGCGTGTGCACTCAAGGCCGAGGTATTGGGTGATGAACTCCACGTTTCCGGACTTGACGACCGGCATGATGCCAAGGTGGAGGTTTATGATGCACGGGGGCGTAAGGTGCGTTCAGCAGTGCTCTGCGGTGCTGGAACAATCAGTGTTTCCGGACTTATTCCAGGTGCATATGTCCTTAAGGCTGCAGCCCAGACCTTGAAGTTTACTAAATAATCAAATTTCAGCAAAAAAAGAAAAACGATGAAAAATATCTTCCGTTCCCTTACTCTCCTGGCCGTGTGTGCCGTATGTGCGTTCAGTGCTTCTGCACAGACCAACCCCAACCGTCTGCTGGTGAATACAGAAGCAGGTGCCAAAGGCTTTCTTGTTGAACGCATCCAGGACATCACCTTTGCCCGTGTAGATGGCGAAGTGAAGGCCAATGTCGAAGTTACCAGTGTGGATGCCGAGCTGATTACGGTAAGCATTCTCCGTACTGAAGCATGCCAGGGCTTCCGTCTTTCGGTGATGCCTGCCACTGTGGCCGACACCTATTATCCTCATCCCGACTATATGGTGCAGAAAATCGAAGCCGAAGAACCCAATGTGTATTATCAAGACTTTGCCGAAGGTCAGATTTCCGGTGCCGTACTTCAGGACAATACCAAGTACAGCGTCGTTACCGTGGGTTACGACAAATACGGCATTGCCTGCGGTCTCTGCCGTGCCGATTTTACCACTCCCCGTGCCGATATTGTAGGCACTCCCAAGGTGACCACCACCGTGAAGGAACTCGACAAGTATACCTATACCCTTCATTGCGAGCCCAATGCCGATGTTGCCGGCTATGCCATCGTGACTGCCGAAAAGGGACTTTGCCAGCAGCAGTGCGCCATGTTCGGATTTGCAAACTTCGGTGACATGGTGCGTACATGGGGATTGGTTTCGGAACCTGCAGAAGCCCAGGATTTCACCTTCGATAACCGCAATCCTGGTACCGATTACGAATTCTTCGTTCAGGCCTGGGATGCTCAGGGAACTTATGTAGACTGCGATACCATCAGCCTCCATACCCCCGGATTGGGCGACAGCGGTGAGGCCAGCGTCAGCATTACCCTCGGAGACTACTGTATGAACGATTGGGGAGGCCAGATGCTTCCTTCGCAGTTCATCACCTTTACTCCCAATGAGCATACTGCTGCCTATCGCTATGCCGTTTACTTTGCAAAGGCTAACGGCGAAAATATAGGGTACGACGACTACAAGGACGAAATCCAGCAGGAACTTTGCACCGAGGCTCCCGTGCCCGGTATGGCATACTGGTTCTTCTACGAACCCCTTACCACCGACTTCCAACTCAACCCCAATACTGAATATGTAGCCATTGCTGCCGGAAAGAATGCCGAGGATGTATGGGGTAAGGTTACTGAACTCCGCTTTACCACTCCTGCTGCACCCTCTGCAGCCCCTGCACTTCTGAAGAAGTCTGCAGGCATCACCTCCGACAGCGGCATTATACAACGTCCCTATGTTCCTGCGGTTCGTAGCGGTAAGGGTGAACTCTCCAGCCGGATGCAGACCAAGGGACTTGTCCTCAGCGGCAAGTAAGCCTGTCTGTTGTAGGGCGGGGCGTACTTTTTTGTCCGCTTTGTCCTTTGGAGTACTTCTTTCTTCCTCCTTGTTTCTTCCTCCTTGTAAAGCGAAGCCGAACCGAAGACAAAGTCAAGGAAGAAGGTGAAACCAAATGAGCGCCACAGCATTCTGCAAGGAATTCAGAATGCTGTGGCGCTTTTTTCTTTTGACATTCAAATCGGAATACGGATGGTTACGCAAAACCAGGCGTTGGATTTTGGGAAAACGTACGAGTGTGCAATATTTTTCAGCGTCCTTTTTCGGAAGTCTCCAGCCTGCCGGACTACGTCGTTAACGGGCTGAGAACGGCTTCGGAAGCCACTAAGTCTGGCTTTGGACCGAAATATCGTAAAATCAGAGAAAAGGCATTTTTGCGCCATTTTCGGCCGGAAAACAAGAAACATCGGACTTCTTTGGCACAAAGTACGGATGTTTTGCATCGAAAGTACGGATGTTTGTGTCGAAGAAGTCCGATGTTTTAGCCTCCCCAAGACGGCTTTTTGTAAATTTTTTGCCCTGTTTTTTTAGGTTTTTGCCGCGAAAACCGATAAATTCGGCTGATGTGAGTGCATTCCGAATCTGAAAAATGACAACGAGAGATGGCAAAACGCTGAAAAACCGTCCAAATTCCGTTCTAAAAGAGACACGATGCCGTGTCAAAATTTTTGAAGGTTCACAGGCTCATTTGCAGGTGCTTGAAAGGGCAGGCACAAGTGATTTTGGGAGGAGTGTGCAATTTTTTTTCTTGCGTCTTTTGGGCTTTGCATGAATATTGCAGGCTATGGTGATGCCGAGGGTTGTGAAAGCTTTCGGCAAAGTCCCTGAAGCACCTTTTCCTGCAATTTGTTGATGCCCTGCGGTACGATGGAAAATGTCAGGCTTTGCCAGTGTTCCATTTCGGCCAGCATGTGCGCATTCGTTCTTCGCTTCGCGCTTCCTGTGGATTCCGGGCCGGATGCCATAGATGGAGGTTCTCCAGCCCATCGGGCAGGTATTGCTGTGCAACGAAATGGTCGGGATAGTCGTGGGGATAGAGGTACCCGTCGTGGTAGTGCAACTGCTTCATCAGTTCCGTGGGCGCATTGCGCAGGTGCAGTGGTACAGGCAGATTTCCTGTTTTCGAAACCATGTCGAGGGCAGTGTCAATGGCAAGGTATGCCGAGTTGCTTTTCGGACTTGTAGCAAGGTACACCGTGGCTTCGGCCAGGGGGATGCGTCCTTCGGGCCACCCGATTTTATTTACCGCATCGAAGGCGGCATTGGCCAGCAGCAGGGCGTTGGGGTTTGCCAGTCCGATGTCTTCAGCAGCAGAGATGACTAATCGGCGGGCGATGAACTTCGGGTCCTCACCTCCGGCAATCATCCGGGCCAGCCAGTAGAGTGCAGCATCGGGGTCGCTGCCACGGATGCTCTTGATGAAAGCCGAAATGATGTCGTAATGCATCTCGCCGTCCTTGTCGTAGGCCATGGGATTCTGCTGCAGGCGTTCGGTGACGGTGGCATTGTCGATGACTATAGTCTGGCCTTCGGGGGTGGCGTTGGTGATGAGGTCAAGGATATTGAGGAGTTTCCGGGCATCGCCTCCGGCATAACGCATGATGGCCTCTGTCTCCCTCACTTCCACATGACGGTCCTTGAGAATAATGTCGTGGTCGATGGCGTGGTTGAGCAGGGCCAGGAGCTCGTCCCTGCCCAAGGGTTTAAGTACGTAGACCTGACAGCGTGAGAGGAGAGGACGGATAACTTCGAACGAGGGATTCTCCGTGGTGGCACCGATGAGAGTGACATCACCTGTTTCCACTGCCGCCAGCAGACTGTCCTGCTGCGACTTCGAGAAGCGGTGAATTTCATCGATGAAGAGTATGGGGCTTATGGTGTTGAAGAAGCGTTCGGAGCGTGCCTGCTCTATGGCCTCGCGTACGTCCTTTACTCCGCTGTTTACAGCCGAAAGGGTATGGAATGGTGTGTCGAGTTGGTGGGCAATGATTTTTGCGAGCGTTGTCTTTCCCACTCCGGGAGGTCCCCAAAGGATGAAGGAGGATATCCGTCCGCTGTCAATCATGTTGCGTAGGACGGCTCCCTCGCCCACGAGGTGGCGCTGGCCGATATACTCGTTGAGCGTGGTAGGTCGTAGGCGTTCAGCAAGAGGTTGCATGTATTTTCAATAAAGCGGTGTTGGATTCTGACAAAAATATTCCATAAAGATTTGCCATGCTTACAGGAGGCTTCAAGCCCATTCGCTGAGCTCGAGCCATCGCATCGACTTTTCATCAATCTCGTTGTTCACTTCCGGGAGGCGGCATGAAAGGGCGGTGATTTCTTCCACGCTGAGTGTGCCAGAGCACAGTTTCGTTTCTATTTCCGCCTTTTCAGTTTCCAGGTTTTCAATGTCCTTTTCAAGCGCCTCGTATTCCTTCCGTTCGGCATATGTCAGTCTGCGTCGGCGGTCCGAGCCTTCGTGCACGGGTTTCCGCTTGCTTTCTGACGGGCGAGCCTTCTTCTCTTCGTGTATGGCTTCTTTCTCTTTGATGGCCTGATAGTCGCGGTATTGTGTGTAGTTTCCGGGAAAATCGTCCACTATGCCATTGCCGCGGAACACGAGAAGGTGGTCTACCACCTTGTCCATGAAGTAGCGGTCGTGGCTGACGACGATGACACATCCGCGGAAGTCGTAGAGGTACTCCTCAAGAATCTGCAGGGTGGCGATGTCGAGGTCGTTGGTCGGTTCGTCGAGAATGAGGAAGTTGGGGTTCTGCATCAATACCAGGCAAAGCTGCAGGCGCCGTTTTTCGCCTCCCGAAAGTTTGTAGACATAATCCTGTTGCCGGGCTGGCGGAAAGAGGAAATGGCTGAGGAACTGCATGGCGGTGAGCCGACGGCCTCCGCCCAGGTCGATGGTTTCCGCTACGCGCCGCACCACGTCAATAACCTTCATCTGGTTGTCGACGGGCATTCCTTCCTGCGAAAAATAGCCAAACTTTACGGTTTCGCCGACGACAAAGCGCCCTTCGCTGACGGGCACTTCGCCAAGTAGCATCTTGATGAACGTGGATTTTCCCGTGCCGTTGTTGCCGACGATGCCCATCTTTTCGTAGCGCGAGAAGTTGTAGTAGAAGTCGCGCAGAATGACGGTGCCGTCTTCAAATACCTTCGACACATATTGTGCCTCAAAGATTTTGCTGCCGATATATCCGCTTTTGATGTCAAGCCGTGCCACCCTTTCCTCGGTGCGGCGCCGTGCCTGCTGTTCGAGCTCATAGAAAGCCTCCTTGCGCGAACGGCTCTTGTGGCCGCGTGCCTGTGGCTGCCGTCTCATCCAGTCGAGTTCCTTGCGATAAAGGTTTCGCGCACGGTCAATGTTTGCATTGGTTGCAGCAATGCGTTCCTCACGTTTTTCGAGATAATAAGCGTAGTTCCCACGGTAGGTGTACATGGTACGTTCGTCAAGTTCCACGATGGTGGCGCATACACGGTCAAGGAAATAGCGGTCGTGTGTGACGAGGAGCAGGGCCTTGGTCTGACGTTGCAGATACTGTTCGAGCCATTCTATCATCTCCAGGTCGAGGTGGTTGGTAGGTTCGTCGAGGATGAGCAGGTCGGGATTGGCAATGAGCACGCTGGCGAGAGCCACACGTTTCCGCTGGCCTCCGGAGAGGAGCCCCACAGGCTTTTGCAGATTGGTGATCTTCAGCTTGGTCAGCACCTGTTCTGCGCGCATCTCTATGTCGTTCCACTCCTCGTCGGCATCGAGCGCTGCGGTGTGTGCTTCAAGCGACATGCCGCATTCGCTGATGAGGAGTGAAGAGTATTCCGATTTCAGTCTTGAAGTGACAGCTTCGATGACTGTTTTCTCCGGGTCGAACTCTGGCTGTTGTTCCAGCATCCCGATGCGCAGACCTTTCATAAAGACGATATCACCGGAATCAGCGCTGTCCTTTCCGGCAATGATGGAAAGTAGAGTCGACTTTCCTGCACCGTTGCGTGCTATCAGTCCCACATGCTGTCCTTCGGCTACACTCATTGAAATGTCCTCGAACAGTACCAGGTCACCGATGCTTTTGGTAAGATGTTGGATATCAAGATAAGGGGTCATTTTGCGGTCAAAGGGTATGATATGACGTGTTTTTGGGGGACAAACTTTTAAAAAAAGCCATAAAGTTGATGCAAAGGTAGAAAAAAAGCAGGAAAAACTTTAGGCGTTCTTTGAAAATGTCTAAATTTGTCTGCGAAAAAGCACTTTCTTATCCATTGCATTACGGCATAAACATAAAGTTGTGCGTGCTGTTCGAGCCGCGTTTTTTTATCACTGAAAACGGGTGTTCCGGATTAGGAGCGAAACGACGGTTTTCATGCCATTGTCATACGGCCTTATATCATACAAGGGGGACGATACTTGTATGAAGAGGCAATATGACAGTTTTCCCCATACACATGTTTTGACATCTGTCCGTATGATTCTCCGGGGCTTATGCACTGAATTCCTGTGAATCCGGTGCAAAGTTCTGATGCTGATGCCTGTTTGGGGCATGATTCCTGCCATTTGCATATATTTTATTATTATTAATGTGTTATTTTGTGTGGAGCGGCGCGGAAGAGCGTACGATGACCATGCATGGAAGTTTTGTGACTTAACCGATGGAGCAGCGAGAGGAGAGGCAGAGTTTACTCAGACTATGCCGAGCACAAGAAACGAAGGTAGCAATGCCAACGTAAGCAAATACATATTCAGTATTCTCCATAAAACAAACATATGACAGACGAAGAGAAAGATTTTGATAGAACAGACGACGCTCCCCGCCGTCGACAGCGTATCATCTCACGCGATACGGAACGGGTATATTCCGCTTCGCAGGACCAAGGTGAGCGATTTGATTCGGTAGAGACAGAGCGCTATATCAAAAGAGTTATACAGTCAAGGTCGAAGGAAGAGCTTACGGCCGCCCTGCGTGCACTAAAGGAGCAGGCTATGCCGAAGAAAAAGCGTGGGCGTCCCTCAAAGCGCGATCAGGAAGAACAGCGCATTTTAATGGAGACCATAGCACGGCATATGGACGAAATCAATGCTACGCGTGCTGCGCTTACCGGCGATGTTTCCGGCCAGCCCCTTGACATCTTTGCTGATGTACCCTTGTTGGAGAACGACTCTGACGATGTCATGCAGCAAAATCAGGAGCCCATGCCCGAAAACAAGGAAGAAACGGCTGCCCAGCCTGCCGACCAAGGCGAGGATGTGCCCGAATTTATCCGTATGCAGCAGGCCAGCCCCCAGCCACTCCCCGCAGAGCATGTCTTGGAACAGCATGAGATTCCGGGTTTTATCCGTATGCAGCAGAAGGAAGGAAACCTCCCTGAAGACAAACCGGAGGGAGCAGAGGTTCAGCACAAGGAAAAGGAGGAGGCCGCTTCCAACGTTCAGCAGGCTTCGACAACCCAAGAGAAAAGTTCCTGTACGCTTGCCATGCTATGGAATCAGGGCATTGATTTCCATGTCATCCAGGACGTTCCGCAACTCTCCGGATTCGATATGGTGACGGACATGGTGCAGAGTCAGGAGCCTGCGGTGCAGCGCAACGATGAAGTTCCCGATTATCTGGCCCGTACGCGTTCGTTCTTGAGCCGTGCCGGAGTACCGATGAACAATCGCATGCCCCAGCCGCAGCGCGTGGCAGAGCCTGTTCAGGAGCGCACTCCGATGCGCGAAATCACCATCGTTTGCGAAGGAGTGCTTGATGTGGGCGAAAAGGACAAGCAGGGAGTGTTACGGTCTTCCGACTACAACTATCTTGCATCGCCCGACGATGTGTTCATTTCCCTGCAGCAAGTACGGCAGTTTGCCCTCAAACGCGGCGACGTGGTGCAGTGCAAATGTCGTCCGCCTCGGGCAGGTGAGACCAAATACATCTTCCTCGAACCCATCACCGTCAACGGACTTGCTCCCCAGCGTGTCCGTGACCGTGTGAACTTCGAACATCTCACCCCCCTGTTCCCCGACTCCCAATTCAAACTTTCCCGTGCCGGCACCCGTGCTCCCCTCAGTTGCCGTATCGTCGACCTCTTTGCCCCCATCGGAAAAGGGCAGCGCGCCCTCATCGTGGCACAGCCCAAGACCGGAAAGACCGTGTTGATGAAGCAGATTGCCAATGCCATTGCTGCAAACTACCCAGAAACCTATCTGATGATGCTCCTTATCGACGAGCGTCCTGAGGAAGTTACCGATATGTCGCGCACTGTGAATGCCGAGGTCATCGCTTCAACCTTCGACGAGTCGGCGGCAAACCATACCCGCATAGCGCAGATTGTACTCGAAAAGGCAAAGCGAATGGTGGAATGCGGGCGCGATGTCGTCATCTTCCTCGACTCCATCACCCGTCTGGCACGTGCCTTCAACGCCATTACCCCCATGAGCGGACGCATACTTACCGGTGGTGTCGATGCCAATGCCCTGCAGATGCCGAAGCGCTTCTTCGGTGCTGCACGAAACATCGAGGGTGGCGGCTCGCTTACTATCATTGCCACCGCACTCATTGACACCGGAAGCAAGATGGACGAGGTCATCTTCGAGGAATTCAAGGGAACTGGAAACATGGAACTCCTCCTTGACCGCAACCTTGCCAACAAGCGCATATTCCCCGCCGTCAACCTTATCCAATCGAGCACGCGCCGCGAAGACCTGCTCCTTGACGAGCAAACCGTCAACCGTATGTTCGTTACACGCAACTACATGGCAGACATGAGTCCGGTAGAAGCTATGAATTTCCTCAAGCGCCGTCTTGAGGACACTGTCAGCAACGAGGAATTCATTGCTACCATCAACCGTTGACCATTTTGGCATACGGGCACTGATTTTTTAGGAAGTCCGGTACGGCACCTCTCTTTTCTGGGGGGGGTACCGTACCGGTTTTCTTTTCCCCT
>SAMEA3663097__coassemble_633_pt1 | contig 18188 bp, 13 predicted proteins | sample SAMEA3663097__metabat2_low_PE_001 | metagenome-assembled genome bin SAMEA3663097 (sample SAMEA3663097) | pig gut metagenome | biome: pig gut; feature: pig-associated habitat; material: faeces | place: France | collected 2012 | reverse complement strand
ACAAATGAGGCAAAAATAGCCATCTTCGCACAGTAAATTATCTCACAAGAAAAAATACTGCGGAATTAAGGTAATAAGGAAGACAACGCACTTTTTGCGCAAATAAAGAATGTGCTTGACGAGGCGCGTCGACAAGTTGCACGTTCTTTCAACACTACCATTGTCAAAGCATATTGGCAGGTGGGTAAATACATTGTGGAATACGAACAGCAGGGAAAAGGTAGAGCAATGTTTGGTAAGGATGTTATCAACAGACTATCTAAAAGACTCATAAAGGAGTATGGAGGTGGTTTTTCTGCTGCGAATTTACGCTATATGAGACAGTTCTACCTGACTTTCCCAATTTGTCACGCACTGAGTGACAAATTGACCTGGACCCATTGGAGAGCCTTGTTGAGAGTGCAGAATAAAGCAGCCCGTGAGTATTATATACAGGAGTGCGCAGCAGCAAACTGGAGTGTGCGCCAGTTGGAACGTCAAATCAACACGATGTATTATGAAAGGATGCTGGCGAGCCGCGACAAAGATGCCGTCAGAACAGAGATAGAGCAGACGGCCCCAAAAGCATTGCAACCTCGCGAGATAATCCACGACCCTTTCATACTCGAATTCCTTGGCATCCGACAAGGAGAGCATTTTCTTGAGGGCGACCTCGAACAAATGCTCATCAGCAAATTGCAACATTTCCTGCTCGAACTGGGACGCGGATATTCATTTGTGGCCCGGCAGAAACGTATTTCTTTGGGTGACAAACATTTCTACATCGACCTTGTTTTCTATAACATCCCAGCCCGATGCTATGTCCTGATTGACCTAAAGATTGACGAACTGACCCATCAGGATTTGGGGCAAATGCAGATGTATGTCAATTACTATAGGGATGTTCTATAAATTAGTTTTTATTCATTATGGACAGTGCGTTATGCTTGGTCGATTTAAAACCTCTTGCTTGTATCTGTCTGTTCTGCAAATACTTACATAGCCCGCTATGCGTGTATTTGCAGAACAGAAATCTACTGTGCAATAGTCATAAACTCGCCTCAAGCTAATTTATAGAACCTCCCTATACGCGTGAGATGATGAATCCGGGTGACAATCCTCCAGTAGGAATTGTCTTGTGTGCAGAAAAGAACGATGCCGTTGTGAAATATACGCTGCCGGAAGGTGAAAATCAGATATTTGCCGCCAAATACATGACCTATCTGCCGACGCAGGAGGAGATTCGCCAACTGCTGTGTGATGACTTACCGGATAACTTTTACGGCGGGAATTTATAGCCCTACCTTTAGAACATCATTTTCCGAGACTCGTGAGATTCGCGTGATGGAAAAGCGCTTCTATCAAAAAAACGATGCCTCCGACAAACCCTGTGGTGAGACTGTTTTACAGTAAACTCCAAGGTTTGTCGGAGGCATCGAACTTGTTTAGGGGAAATAGGGTGGCGGAGGATGCAAAGCCCCGTATTGTCAGCGGGTGATGAGGTGGAAGGTCTTTGTGGCGGTTTTCAGCAGGAAGGTACCGCGGTGGGGAAGTCTCAGCGTGTGCTGACCGGCGGAGTATTGGAAGCGGTGTACCAGACGGCCGTCGAGGGTGTAGAGCAGGACGGGCTGGGGACTGCCGAGATTCAGGATGATGGTGCTGCCGTCCGCTGTCAGGGAAACGGAAGCCTGGTCGGTGACCGGGACAATGCCGTCGGGTTCAGAGAGTTGGACAAGCACCATTTCCGAAGTTCTCGAATTTTCTTTGAAACCATACCCGTCCGTCCGCATGCCGGTGACGGTGTAGCCGTAGAGCCCGCAGGCATCGAGGCCGGTGAGGGTGTACGATGTGGTGCTCCCGTCCTCGATTGTCACGGGATTGAGGGTCTGGTGGATGACCTCGCCAGCCTTGGTGGTCTGTGTGACGGAAATCTCGTCGAGGAAGAACTTTGCCATCTTGTTCTCTTCAAACGCGAGCACCATATTCTCTGCCCCATCGTCCATCTCCCAGGTGTCCTCGGTGTATCCGTTGCTGTCGAACGCCTGTGTCTTGTGGATGTTCAGGGCATCGGCTATGCCGTCGCCGTCGGTGTCGATGAGATGGTCCACACGGTAGACGGAGATGTAGTTGCCCGGTGTGCCACAGGCTTTGAGGTGAACGGTGTACTTCCCGCCGTCGGATGCCAGGTTAAGGTGTGGCGACCGTAGGAAGGAGAGGTTCATGGGGAAGCGTCCGGCGTTGGCTCCGAGCATACCTTCGGCAGCAAGCATGTTCTGTCCCGTCCAACCTTTGGTGTCCGCCACATCATCGGCATTCGTCACGTTCACAGGATTGTTGAAAGTGCCCACGGTTGATTTTGAGAAGCTGTCGTAAAGGATTTCCTTCAGGCCGTCCTCGGCATAGGTCTCCACCTTGTATGGCTGCAGGGTGTATCCGGTGGCTTTTGGAAGCCGTTGCCAGTTGGCGGTAAAGGACTGTGGTGTGATATCGGAAGCCTCGAGCACAGTGACATCCAGGAAGCCGTCGACGCGGATGATGGGCGAGACATCGGACGTGGCGGTGCCGTCGGTGGCGCGGGCATAATAGAAATAGGCAAGTTCGGGGTCGAGGTCTTTCACCTCGAAGGACGTGGCATCATCCTCCATCTTACGGTCTTCAAAAACGTATTCCGGGGCTTTGAAGGCATACGAAATGTTGTTTATGGCCAGGTCTCCCACATCCTGCCCGTCCGGTTTGACGATGCCGATGCGAACTTTGCCGACGTTGAAGGGCGTGTATCCAAAGGCCTCCACCAGGTCGAAGTCTTCGCGCGAGGCAAAGTACAGGGCTTCGATACGGCCCGAGGTGAGGAGGGCACCCGCCTTGTCGTAGACCTCGACCACGAAGATGCTGGAGTTTTCGCGGGCGATACCGTCGGCATTGACCAGGTTGGCATGGAGTACGAACGACTCGAGATTGCCGCCTACAAGGGGAGGGGTGGTGACGGCATCGCCCGAAGCATCGAGCAACAAGTGGTTGCGGCCATCGTAAAACACCATGTCCGTCGCCCCTTGCGTGGTGACGTTGATGTCCCAGCCTTCGGGGTAGTCGGGGGATGTGGTGTCTATCCTGCCCTCATTCTGGCGTATGCCGGTGAAGTCCTCTGTGACGCTTTCGGAATTTTCCCCTTCACGGTAGACGCTGAGCAGGCACTGCAATCCGGACGGGGCGTTCCAGTTTGCCGTAAAGGATGTTCCCGTGTAAGCGGAATAGTCCTGCACTTCGGGGACGCTGACCTGTGCGGATGCAGGAAGGGCAAGCAGTGTAGCGAGGGTGGCAGAAAGTAAGATAGATTTCATAAGTCTGGGGTAAAAAAGAAAAGAACTGTCCGGGACAGGAAATCCTTTGAGGAAAATCCAGTCCCGGACAATGCGTTTGGGTTCAGTCGTTGTATTCGTAGCTTACGGTGCCTCCGATGGGGCATTCTCTGACGTTGTCGACATAGAATGTGGAACCGCTGGCACGTGTGACGACGATGATGACGCGGCAGTTTTCGGGCTTGCCTACACACTGTGTGGCAGGGTTGAAGGTATAGACGACGGGGTAGGCATGTTCCGCCTCCAACTGTTCGCCCTCTTCCAGCGGTTCACCGATGGCGGATTCCGGAGCGGAAGATGTGCAGACGACATTGTGATGGGTGTGGATGGCCGGGTCGTTGTATTGGAGATAGTCGTTCTGACCCTCCTTGAAATTGTCCTCAAGGAGCCATGCTGCCACGCGGTATCTGCCGTTGGCGTTCACCTTCACTTCGGCGGTGACGGTGATGTTGCCCTCAGCATCGGGCTCCGAAACTTCGGTGCGGATGTTCGAACGAGCCTCGGTCTTCATGGCATTGGCACGTGCGACTTCAATGTATTCCGCTCCCGTCTTGTTGGCCTGGGCTTGATTGACGTCGGCATTGTTGTTCAGATTGAGCAGGAGGGTGGGATAGCCTTCGATGTGCTGGTAGTCGCGGAGCACACTGGCAAAGCTCGTCTGCATGTTGTCGCCATAGTGTGCAGCGGCAAACACCACATCATCGGCTGTGCTGTAGTTCTCTTTGAAATACTTGATGGCGAGCGATACCCTGGGGCAGTAGCCGCACCATGTGCCGGTATATTGTACCGCCAGAATCCGTCGGCGGAAGTCGGTGTAGCGGGTGTCGGCGTTGGGATCGGTCACTGCGGTTACGATGCATTTGTCGGTCACCTGCAACTGGTAGACCGCATGGATTTCGTAGGTGCCCGCCTTGAGGGTGGCAAAGCCCTTTTTGGCATACTGTTTTCCGTCGACGAAGATGGTAGCCTTGTCGGTGACGTCTTCGCCTTTGAAGGTCACGCTGATCCATGCTGTGTCCTTGCCGTTGGCGAGGATTTCCTGTGGCGTCACGGTAAGCAGTGCTACGGCCTTTGTGGCATCTTCCTGCGTGCCATCGTCGTCGCTGCCGCAGGCTCCGCAGAGGAGTCCTGCCGCGAGGAGCAGGAGGGTATGGATGAATAGGAGAAAGTGTTTCATGAATAGAAGATGGAAAATGGGTGTAGGTGAGTGTTAGGGGCCGATGTCAAAAAGTATACGGGTTCCGTCTGCACCGGAGATGTTCCTCGGGCAAATCGGAACCCGTGTAAATATCAGGTTTTTAGTCCCCTCTTATCAATGTTTGAGGTCGGGCAACTGGCGCCGCATGATGTTCTTGGCGAAGGGACCCTTGCAGGCGTCGCGCTTTGTGTCGGCAACGGAGGCCTGCCGGCGCGCAGCCTTCTTCAGCGTCTGCGGCATGGGGACTGCCTGCGTGGGAGCAACATGCTGGCGCAGGGCTTTGGCCTTGCTGGCAGCAGAGGGAGCCTTGGCCTGCGACTGCTGTTCGATGCCGGGGAAGTCGTACTCCTCAATCGGCGACACGCCGTCGCGGGTGAGAACCATATGCCGGCGATAGCACTTGGTGAAGTTACCCTTCTGGTCGCGGGCTGAGGCAAGGAGTGTGAGGTCGGTGTCGTAGTCGGCGAAGAAGTCGGTACGTTCGGCAGTGAACGCACCTGTGAGGTTGCTGATGATGACGTCGTCGCTGGCACTCTCCTCGCTGCTGAAATCGCCCTGGTAGATGTTGTAGAAGACTTCGGCACCAGGGTCGGCGGTGACGTGGACGGGAACGATGGCATATTGCGTATAGGGTCCGAACACCTGCGGGTAGACCTTGGCGGCATCGGAAGCCGAATAGTACTTCGGAGCCTCAACCTTCAGATGGAGGTCGACCTGCTCTTCGGCGGGTGTGGTGAACACCTTGCGGAAGAGTTTTGTGGAGGGCGACACACCGTTGACTCCCACTACGAGCATTTCGTATTTGGTGTTCGGACTGAGCTGCGTGAGTTCGCTGTCGTAGACTCCGCTGACGGGCTCTACCTGTCCGGTCTTGAAATAGTTTGCAAGGTAGGGCAGCACCTCTTCGTCAGAAAGTTCTCCGTAATAGTCGAAGGGGGCATACGACACCACATAGGGGTCGTTGTTCGAGGGCGTGCAGCGTACCCTCACCTGTCTGGGCTGCACGTCGTAAACCTCGATGTCGATCTGGTTGTCGGACATGGCGACGCTGCCGGTCTTGACGTTCTTTGTCGTCATCGGCCCCGTTACGGCGCTGGGGCTCATGGCAAAGGCGAATCCCTTGTATTCGGTGTCCTCCTCGAGGATGTTGAAGGTGTAGGATTGCGGACCGCTGAAGGTGATGGCCTCGATGGCCTGTGCCCGGGTGTAGCCGTTCTGTTCGTAGAGATAGATAACCTGTCCGAGGTAGTCCATCACCTTCGACATCACCTCTTCGTCGCTGAGGTCGGCCTGGAGCATGTTGAAGTAGTAGCGTGTCTCGTCGTTCGATGGTGTGACGTTCATGGTCACTTCCACACCGTTGATGTCGTAGCTGATGTCGAAATCGCAGTCCAGCCCGGCAGGTACGGCAGTGGTAACACTCACCTTGGTGATGGGGGTGAGGCGTTCGCCGGTGGTGGAGATGCCGTAGCAGTAGATGCAGTAGGCGGTCATGGCGGAAAGTCCGGAGAATTCAAGATTCACCTCACCCTGTCGCTGGTTGATTTCGATGATGCGCTCAAGGGTGATCTGCAGTTTGCTGGCCTGGTACTTGAGATAGGTGATGTCGTCCTGATACATTTCCTCGTCCGTATTGTAGGCGTCGGCTTCGGTCTGCGGGAGAATCATGACGAGGTATTTCATGTCGTTGTCTTCCGGTTTGACGGTAGCCACCACAGTGCTTTCGTCCTTTGCGGCAGCCTGCAGGTCGAACAGGTTGCCCATGCCCTTCTGCGTCACCTTGAGCGTCTTGCTTTCTGCGCCGGCATACGACAGGGTGATGGTGGTTTCGCGGTCTTCGTCGGCAGTGTTCGGCAGCACGCTGAACGACACTTTGTTGTCGGCGACACTGAGGTCGGTCACCCATGTGGTGGAGCATTCGGCTTTCAGTTCCACACCTTCCACAGCGTTGGCCACATTCACCAGTACGGAGGCATCGCCGCCGAGGGCCTTCATCTCCACGCCCTGGGTGGTCAGTTCGATGGCAGGCGGGAGCACCTCTTCCTTGTCTTCGGAACAGCTCCAGCATATGTTCAGGCATGCCAGCACCATCATTCCGAGGATGGTGCCGGAAAGATATCGTAGGATGTTCATATACTATTATTCATAAATCATTAATTCCCCTGTCATCAGTCGAGGCGGACGGCCTTGGCGGTGCGCTTGCCCTGCTCGTCGGAAACCCAGATGGAGAAGACGATGGGTTTGCTCTCTTCATAGTCGTCGACCGAAAGGACCTGGGTGATGGTGTATCCGCCCTGAGTGGTCAGTCCGTTCTGGATGTCGTCGCTGAACATACGTCCGAAGAGGTTAGCCATGGTGTATGCAATGTTTTCGTCGGTTTCGTAGTTGGCGAAGATGTCGCCCTGTGCCAGCCAGTTTGCCAGCGAGGAGAAGGAGTACTTGCCGTTGACGGCCGTGGAGGTGCGTACGGTGGCATAGAGTTCCACGTATCCGTCCTGCGTGTCGTTGACGCCATAGTCGAGGAATTCCACGGTGGGCGCGTCGCTGGTGGCCTGCAGGGTGGTGAAGGGAGTGGCGGTGTATTCGTAGTCGAAAATTTGGGTGGGGTCAACCTGGTTCATCGGGTCGACATAGGATACGATGATGACGTAGTCCTTTCCGGGCTGCAGGGCGGGAACTTCCACGTCGCGCTCGCCGCTGTAGGCCACGGTGCGGAGGAATTCACCGATGTTCAGTCCCAGGTCGCGGCCATAGTTGTTCCAGGCATAGTAGGTGTGGGTGATGGGGCCGCTCTGTCCTTCGGAGCTGAGATAGCCGTCGTAGTTGGCACGCTCCATAATGTAGTAGTACCACTGTTGTGTAAGCAGGCTTGGCTGCACGTGGAATTTCACGGAAGTATATCCGGGAGTGACCTGCGAAATGGTGAATCTATCTCCCTCCACCACAGTTTTCTTGACCGTCATGAATCCCAGTTTGTACATGGTGTCGGCGGTGCCGTCCGGTTTGATGCCGAATGCCACAAGCATATACAGCGTGTTGTCCACCAGTCCGTCGGCGGTGTATGTGGCATTGCCTTTGCGTAGTCCGGCACTGAAGTTGGGGTCTTTCATGAGCGCAGCGGCCAGTTCTGTGTCGGTGGTGCCTTCGGCCACATCTTCGGCGCGGAGGATACCGGCGTAGTAGGTGCGGTCCTGGTCGTCGGCGGTGATGCTGACGTCGACCGTATTTTCCGTGATGTTTTCCACGGCGAGGTCGAGTTTCAGGGAAGCAACGGGCTCTTCAGCGGAGTCGTCTGAGGAGCAGGCTGACACTATGCACATGAGTAGCATAGTAAGCAGGGAAAAGATTTTTCCTTTCATCTTTTTCTTTTGGGTTAAGGGGTGAGATAAAACTTTTCTGTTGTGAGGCCCTGCTGTATGTGGTGCTCTGCTTCCTTTTCAAAGCATCAGCAAGGTCTGTCGGAGGCAAAATTATGATTTTTTGTCCAATACCGGAGACTGTTTGTCTGGAAATGCGGGAATAATTTACATTTCTGCACAAAAATTTGTACGGTTAGGGATATTGTGGCGGTAAAATCTTTGCCGTGATTGTCCAAAGTGGTACTTTTGCCAACAGAAGTTTCGGACGGTGATGTACAGGTTATTCCCCACACCGTCTGTCAAGCATATAATCAATAATTCTACACATTCAATTCAGAAAATATCAGAAAAACGAATGATTATGAAGAAAAACTTTACGCTTCTCGCCGTGCTCGCGTTGGTGTGCATGGCTTTCCCCCTCCAGATGATGGCCGACAAGGGCGATGTGGTGGCATGCTGGTTCCCGAAGGGAGCCGATGCAGCAGCCGATAAGCAGCAGGGCCAGGCCGATTTCAACAATTGTGTGATGGTGTGCAACACTTTCGACTTCAACATTTGGGCCTACAACAGCAGCACCTCAAAGCGTGCACTGAACTACAACATGAGTGTACAGCCCGAGAAGGGTACCGTGGCCGACGACTGGTGCTTCCTGCCTGCCGTGGAGCTGAAGGGCGGCACGCAGTATCTGTGTGACTATTGTGCCATCAACAACCGTTACGACCAGCTCGATACGCGTCATGAGTTTTGGCTCTGCAAGGCTGCCGCTACGGATGCCGAGATGCGGAAGGTGCACGACCAGGTGGTGGCACGCAGCGAGATGAACTCCTTCAGCGACGAGGCTGCCACACCCGAAAAGTCCTTCACCTTCGAGGTCGGTGAGGACGGAACCTACTACCTTGCCGTACGTTTGGTGACGGAGTTCAGCTCCGACACGGAATACAGCGGCAACATGTTCAACAACATCCGTCTTTCCGACAACGGTGAGGCTGTGGGCATCAACTGCGTGGAGTATTCCGCAAAGCAGGCTCCCGCCTATAACCTCCATGGCCAGTGTGCCAATGCTCGTCAGCGCGGCATCGTCGTCAGCGGCGACCGTAAGGTGCTCCGCCCGTAAGAGCTCCGGGCAGATAAAAACGAAAAATCCGTCACTTACATTCGTTGTAGGTGACGGATTTTTCGGTATTGCAGTCAAGAGGATTCAGGGGAATGTGTGTGGGGGACCATCCGTCAAGGGGGGATGGACTATTCCGTCCGGATGCTTTCCACGGGATTCGTCGTTGCCACCCGCCAGCATTGGACGATGACGGTAAGGAGAACGACTGTGCCGACGATGCCGAAAGCCAGGGGGAATATCCACCAATGAATGGGGGCGTGTGCTGCAAATTGCTGCAGCCACTGCCGACTGATGCCGTAGCCAATGGGGGCTGCTATAAGGAATGCGATGATGAGCGGCACGGCATAGCGCATGGCGAAGAGCGACAACACCTCGCTCACACTGCTGCCCATCACCCTGCGTATGGCAATCTCCTTGCGGCGGTACTCCGTCTCGAACAGCGTGAGGCAGAAGACGCCGATGACGGTGATGAGGAATGCAAGGAGGGTACTGACCGCCGTCTGCGCCATAAAACGCATCTCGTCCTTGTAGGTCTGTTCCAGAATGTCGTCGTAGCACTTTACCTCGGGTGTTGTGGCCTGGCCGTCGTAGAACGTTTCAAGCGTCCGGCTTACCTCTGTCCTCATTGTTTCCTGTCCGCGTGGGGTGCCGTGCGGACGTAAAGGATTCTCGTCTGGTTGCCCCATCCGGCATTTCGCTCTCCGAAAATGATGAAGGCAAGGGGCTCCGTGTTGCAGTCTGTACGGACGGTGCTGGCGCGAAAGTTCCTGCACACCCCCAATATAGGCAGTTCGCCGCCGTCGAGCGGTTTGCCCAATTCGATGATGTCCGGGCACTTCCGCTTAAAAGCCTCGTTGATGATGCACACATCGCCGTCCGTTTCCTTGAAGTCGCGCCCTTCGATGATGCCAATGCCCATGGTGCGCAGGAACTTCCAGTCTACGGGCCATGCCACAAATTGGTATGGCGCACCGTCGTTATGCCGTGCCCATTTCATGTGCGTGTCATTGGCACCGAGAATCTCGAAGGAGAAGGATGCGCTCTCCACTCCGTTGACCTTCTCCAGTTCGTTGCGCAAAGCTGCGTATTGCTCCTGCGGCAATGCCGTAAGGTCGGCCGTCAGGATGTTGTCTTTGTCGTAGCCATAGTCAGAGTGGTAGATGTAGCTGCGTTGGCAATAGACAATGCCGACAAAGATGACCATCACAAATGCGACGACAAGTTGCAGGCCTACAAGGAGCCGGCGCAGGCGGCGGCCGCCCGGATTCAGCCCGTAGTTGCCCTTCAACACCATAGCCGGTTGGAAGGATGTGGCGTAGTGTGCGCTGTACACTGTGGCGCATATGCCCACAACGATGCTGATGGCAGTCAGCAGAAGCACGATGTCCGGATGGTCGGAAACGGCAATGGAGCCGAAGGTATATTCGCCGATGTACTCCCACCTGCCTATGCAGGCCACGCACAGCAGCGACAGAACAAGTGCACAGAGGCATACGACGACGCCCTCGGCCATGAGTTGTAGCCGTAGCCGAAGGTTGCTCTCGCCCATCACCTTGCGGGTGTTGATGCTGCGCAGACGGACAGGAGCCTGTGACATGGAGAAGTTGGCAAAGTTGATGAGGGCGACAAGCAGCAACAGCACGACGGCCAGTTGCAGTATGCAGTACACCGTCCTGTTGCCCCGGTCGGTTTCGGGGTCGTGTCCGTCCATAAAGGTCTTGTCCAATGGAAGTGCCGAGAACCGTATTCTGCCAAGATACTCCTTTATATCATTCGAACTTACACCATACTCCGTCCATACATCGCCAGTATTTTCTTTAATGTGGCGTCCATCTCGCCGGCATTCGTGTTGCTCTTCGTGCGTATGTATGCCGTGTAATTGAAATTGGTGCCGTTGTCCTTGTTCTCGTCGCCCAAAGACATATAGACGGCATTCTCGAAGTTGCAGTTCTTGGGGAAGTCTTTGTATACGCCCGTAACGGTCCTTTCTTCACCTCCGGCCATCCTCATCGTTTTGCCTGCCACCATGGCGGTGCCAAAATACGTTTCGGCCAGGGATGCAGGGATGATGACGCCCCCCGTCTGTAGCTTGGATTTCATCCAACGTGCCGTCGACCAGCTCCGCGTTGATGGTTGTGAGCATGTCATCGCTCATCATAAAGGCAGGGGAAATCACTTCGCTGCCGTTCTTGTCGAAGCGGACCTCTTCGGTACTGCGCATATAACCGGCACTTTCCACCAGCGGACAATTCTGAAGGTTGTCTGCCAGCAGACGGCTGCATGTGCTGTTCCAGGTACCCTCTTCCATGATTCCGTATATGTAGACACGGTGTATGTTCTCATAGTCCTTTATGCCATGGTTGAAGCTGCCGATGAACTTGATTTGGGTGAGCAGGACGTAACAGCCGGCGAAGGCGAGGATGAGCCCGAAGAGATTGAACGACGATGCCTGTCTGTAGCGGGTGAAAAGATGGAGTAGCGTTTTCATGTGGGAAATCAGAGGATGGTGTGTTCAACTATCTCGCCGTCGTACAGGTTGACGGTGCGATGGGCATATGCTGCATCGTGCTGGCTGTGGGTAACCATGACGATGGTTGTGCCCTCGGCATTGAGCTGCGAGAGGAGTTCCATGACTTCCAGGCCATTCTTTGAGTCGAGGTTCCCCGTCGGTTCGTCGGCAAGGATAAGTTTGGGCTTGCCCACCACGGCACGTGCAATGGCCACGCGCTGCTGCTGTCCGCCGGAGAGTTGCTGCGGATAGTGAGTGGCACGCTGCGAGAGGTTCACCTTGCGCAGGATGTCGAGCACACGTTGCTTGCGCTCGGCCTTGGGCACCTTGAGGTACTTCAGCTGGAGGTCGATGTTCTCCTCCACGGTCAGCTCGTCGATGAGGTTGAAACTTTGGAACACGAATCCGATGCGTCCTTTGCGGTAACGTGTACGGGCGCTCTCCCTGAGGTGCCCCACCTCTTCCCCGTCAAGGTAGTATTTGCCGCTGTCGGGATTGTCCAGCAGTCCGAGGATGTTCAGCATCGTAGACTTGCCGCAGCCCGAAGGCCCCATGATGGCCACAAACTCGCCCTCCTTGATTTCCATGCTTACACCGTTCAGTGCCGTGGTCTCCACATTCTCTGTGCGGAACACCTTAGTGAGGTTTTCAATCTTGATCATATTGAATGTCTTACTGGTTAATTCGGAATTTAAGGGGTGTTCTATAAATTATCTTTGTCAAATTTTTGAGTTTTAGTCGAGTTTAGATTGTCAGTCGAAGAGGGAGTGTAGCGAGCTACACGACCGATAAGAGTGGCAATATAAGCCGAATAAAAGCAAAAAGATGACAAAACGTGACATATGATATGCTGTTGTCTTTTACGGTGAGAATTTATAGACACCCCTTAATACTTTCTGTCGGATTTGCCCATGCCGCCTTGAGGGTTTGGCCCAGAATGCTGAGCACGCTTATGACAAAGGAAATTGCGGCAGCGGCAACAAGCACCCACCAGGGGAAGGGTATCCTGTTGTAGAAACCTTCGAGGTAGTGCTGCATCAACCGTAGGCTTATGGGGGTAGCAAGCACTATGGCCGTGAGTGAGGCCGCCACGAAGGGCCGGGACAGTTTCAGCACAGCCTGGTGGGTTTCCGCTCCTGCTATCTTATGCAGGGCAATGGACTTCTTCTGCCCATCGGCGTAACAGATGGACATGGCAAAGAGTCCGAGGGCCGAAATGAGGATAGAGAGCCACATGAACAGGCATACAAGCGTCATTGTGTGGCGTTCTCCGGTGAGAGAACTGCTGAGAAACTCGTCGAGATAGTGCATCTCCGGCTCTTTCGGAACGCCCAAGTAGGTTTTCGCCACCTTCCGCCAAACGTCGGCGACTTTTTCTGAGGCCTCCTTCCGGTCGCCGGTGACCTTTATGAGCAGGCTTGCACACAGGTCGTTTCTGTTCATCACGGCATTGTGCGAATCGTCCATCGGTTTTCTGAGCGCGTCCCTCGACCTGTAATCGGCTATGATGCCGCAACATTGATATTGCGGTCTGCCATCGCCCAACCGCCCCACGTCGCGGTTCTTCTCGGTGATGCCATACCGTTTCTGTGCCTCTTCCGTCAGCCAGCAGGTTCCGTCGAGGGGAGCGGAGTACTGCCGGACCACCTTGAACCCCAGCATCCTGAAACTTACCGAGTCGAGGGAAGACAAGGATAGCCACGACATTTTTCCCTGCTCATCGTAGAGCCCGTTGTCCGAACATCTGGAAGGCGGGTTTATGCTCATCCCGATGTCCTCCACGCAGGGTAGGGCTCTGAGCCGTTTGGCAAGTTCATTGGGAGCATCCATCGACGGGTATCCCAAGGTATAGGTATACAGTTCGATGATATCGTCCGTGTGGTATCCGCATGGCAGGTGGGCAAGGTGCCGCATCTGAAGGACCATGGTCAATGCCAACGCAATCAATACCGTGCTCACCAGATTCTGGCAAACAATGAAGACCCTGCTGAAAAGCATCTTGCTACGGAAACGGAAGTTCCCCTTTACCACATCGATGGGCTTGAACCGTAAGGAGAGCATGGCAGGCAGCAGTCCGGAAACCAACGAGACCATGCCGACGAGCACCAGCGCAAAGGCAACGGCAGTCCCGTCTCCGTGCAGCGGGATGTCTGTCGTCAGCAGCTCGTTCATCAAGGGTCTCAGACAGCAGGCAATGCCGCATCCGAGCGCAAAGCATGCCAACGTGAAGACAAACGATTCGCTGATATACCGACAGAGAATGCCCCGCTGCGATTCGCCCAGCAGCCGTCGCGTAGCCATTTCCTTTGCCCTCTTTCCGGCTTGTGCAACGGTGAGGTTGATATAGTTGAAGATGGCCGAGACGAGCAGTGCGAGTGCTACGAGGAGCAGATTCTCCACGGTCTTCCTGTCGCCGGCCTTGAACGTCTCCTTTCCGCTGAAATAGATATGGTCCAGGCGGGTGAGCGACGAACCATAGAGAAAGCCGCCATTGGATGCATCGCGTTGGTAACTGTCCCCCCAATATGCGCAATACTTGTCAAGGAGTTTCAGGGCGACGCTGTCGGGGGACGCCCCATCGGCAAGGGTAACAAAGGTTTGCACAGAGCCGAACTGATTCATCCTTTGCATCGTACCTTCCATCACTTTCATGCTCAACAAGACGTCGCAATGGTTGAACACATCATATGCTCCGAAGTCCTCTATCACTCCACAGACGACAAAGTGCCGGTCTCCCTCTGTGAGGATACGTCCCACGGGGTTTTCTCCTGCAAACGCCTTATGGGCAAAGCTTTCCGAGATGATTGCCTGGTCGGCCGATGCCAATATCCTGTCCTTGCTGCAGCCTGTAAGGCGATAGTCGAACAGTTGGAGGAAGTTCGTGTCGACGGCAGCAGCTTTCACCGCATAGTATTCGTCGCCGATGGTGATGTCCATGTCGCCGTTGTCGGCAATCCTTGTCCACGCCTCGATTTCCGGAACCGAGGGGAAGAATTCCTCTGCCGTGCCGAGTGTCATGCCAAAGCTGTCTGCTGTCCCTATGGCATAGAGCCGCTGGGAAAGCGGCTGTCGGGTGCCTACGCTGAAAGCAGTCCTTGCATATGCAGCCAGAATGATGATGAATCCGAATGCAAGTGCTAATCCTAATGCCTCGATGGTGGCAAAGAGTTTGTTTCTTGACAGGAATGTGAAAAAGCTTTTCATGTCTTGTTTGTCTTTTTTGGGGGGATGCCCTGTTTCCGTAGCTTGGACTCGGGGGGATGAGAGAGTGAGTGTGCAATATTTTCCGTAGGCTGTTTTCTGTGGCCTTCAGGGCCCCCGACCCCCATCGTTAATGGGCTGAGAAGGGCCTCGGAAGCCACCAAGCCTTGCCTCGGCCTGAAATATTGCAAAATCGGGAGAAAGGGGTTTCCGCGCGTTTTTCGGCCGGAAAACCGAAAACATCGGACTTCTTTGCCACAAAGTACGGAGGTTTTGATGGGAAAGTACGGATGTTTATGCCAAAATAGTCCGATGTTTTTTGGCCCAAAACAGGTCGTTTTGCATGTTTTTTTGCTGTTTTATGAGATTTTTGCCGCAAAATCCGATAAATCCGGCCGCATTCTGCATGTATCGAATCGAAGCAATTGATACCCCTGGATGGCAAAATGCGTAAAAGTCAGCCAAATTTCGCTCTAGAAGGGACACGGTGCCTTGTCAAAATTTTTGAAGGTTTAGAGCCTTCTTTGCGGACGTTTGAGGGGGCGGAAAAGGGTGATTCCGGGAGGAGTGTGCAATATTTTTCTCCCACTCTTCCCCTCCGTTCTTTATTCCAGTTTCAATATCTCATTGTCCTCGAACGCCTCGTAGCCACTGGTGATGACGCGTTCGCCCGGTTCCAGACCTTCGTCCACCTCGTAGTACTGAGGGTTCTGACGGCCGATGCGGATGTTGCGGCGGTATGCCTTGGTGCCGGACTTGTCGAGAACGAATATCCAGTTGCCTCCTGTGGTCTGGAAGAAGGTGCCTTTGGGGATGAGGACGGCCTGCGCCGGGCGTCCCAGTTCGAGGTTGAGGTTGCAGGTCTGTCCGGAACGGATCTGGGCGGGACGGGTGCCAGCGAATGTCAGGTCGGTGCGGAACTTTCCCTGTCTGACCTCCGGATATACCTTCCGTACCGTCAGGGTGTACGTCTTGCCGTCGCGCTCGAAAGCGGCGGACAGCCCCACCTTCACGCGGTCGATGTAGTGCTCGTCTATCTGCGCTTCAATCTTGAAGTCGCTGAGGTCGTTCACCTGTCCTATCGTCTGTCCGGCGGTGATACTCTGCCCCAGAGCCACGTCGAGCAGTCCCAGTTCGCCGTCTATCGTGGAGCGCACCTCAAGCTTTCCCTTGCGCTGGCGCACCAGCAGCACGTTGCGCTGCATATTCTCGAGGTTGTCCTCCATCTGCTCCATCTGTATGTTGCGATACTGGGCATCCTTCTTCAGCCGTTCGCCAATGAGGTTCTGCTTTTTCTGCCACAGTTCGTAGTCCTCCTTGGCCTGCAGGAACGTCTCCTTGGCCACAAGTCCTTCGTCGTACAGTCGTTTGTACTGTTCGTAGGCTCTGCGCTTGCGCTGCACATCCATATCGACCGATGCCTGTTCCGTCTCGTTGTTCAGCCGGTCCTGCTGCATGGCCACCTGCGTGTTGCGCAGCAGGTTCTGCTTCTCAGCCAGCTCGGCCTCGGCATTTAGGATCTGCAGGTCGAGGCTGCTGTTGGAGAGCCGGACGATGACGTCGCCCTTCCTTATCTGCTGTCCCTCTTCCGCCACTTTCTCCATGACGATGCCTCCCTCTTCGGGCGAGATGTGGACAACCTGGATGGGGACGACCGTTCCGTTGAGCCGGACATAGTCCTTGAATTCACCTTTCGTCACCTTTCCTACGGTCACGTCCTCCGCACTGACCCGCAAGGTGCTCCGGTGGTTGCCGAAGACAAGCCACAGCACCATAGCCAGCAGAAACGCCCCTCCTGCTATATAGGGGATATGCTTTCGTTGCAGGCCCCGTTTCCGCTCGATTATTCTGTCCATAATGATTTTCCCTTATAATGGTTCAACAGTCGTGTCCTGTAGCACTGAATGAGGCGGCATTGCCACAGTTGGGCCTTGCTCTGCAGGAGGGCCACGGCTTGCGTCTGCACGTCGATGGACGATGCCAGCCCCTCTTCGTACCTTCTGACGGTCAGCCGTGCCGCCATGCTGTCCGATGCTACCTTGGCACGCATCTTTTCGGTCTCCTTGCTGCCCTGCTTCAGGTCGGTCAGTGTTTCCTGTATCAGTCTTTGCAGTTCGTTGTGGCGGTATTCCAGTTCCTCCTCGGCTCTCCTCACGTTGTTTCGTTGCCGGCGGATGTGGGCAATCGTCTGTAGCCGGTTGAAAATCGGTATGGAAAGCGAGAGGTAGACGTACTGTCCCGCATTGTTGCGGAACTGTGTGCTGAAAGCGCTTGTGTGTGGCACATTCAACTGCTGGTAGTAGGTGGTGGAAATGCCTGCCCCCAAGGATATGGAAGGGAACAATGCGCCCCGGCTGGCCCGGAAGGCATATCTGGCAGACTGCAGGCTGTATGTTGCCTGTTCGATGCCGGGGTCGGAGCTTTTTGCCTGCGCATAGATGGTGGCCGCGTCTTCGTCCGGGATGTCCTGAGGCACATCGCGGTATGTGTCGATTTCCAGTGCGTCGCCCGTCGGAAAGTTCATCAGCTGTTTCAGTGCCAGCATGGCCTTGTCGAAGAGTCCCTGCTGGCGGGTTACCTCATAGTCGTCGGCGGCATATATCGCCTGCATCTGTGCCACATCGGCCTCCCCCTTCCGGCCCACCTCTGCCATCACCCTTGTCTGGCGAAGGAGCAACTCGCTTTCGGTCCGCTTTTGGGCGGCAATTTCTATGCATCCTTTATAATATAGCGCGTTCATGTATGTTTCAAGTACCTTCTGTGCCACAGCGTCCTTCTGTGCCGCCAGCCGGCTTCGGCCCATAAGCAGGTCGGCCTTTGCCGCACGTAGGTTGTTGTAACGCTGAAAGCCGTCGAACAGGGGGATGCCGACATTCAGGCAGTACGAGTTGTAGAATGTACTGACATGGGTGTAGGTGTTGGTCTCGGGGTCAATGGCGCGGCCGAAGTTGTATTGGGCTCCAACATTCCCTTCCGCAGCAGGAAGGAATGCACCTATGGCCCGTTCCTTTTCTGTCTGGCAGTCATCGAGCGCAAAATGCTGCAGCCGTACGTCGTGGTTGTGCCTGACGGCATATTGTATGCATTGGTCGGCCGTCCACGGTTTTTGGGCCTGTACTGCGAGGCAAGCCATAGAGAGTAGGGCGCAACCGACGGAGGAAGGCAAAAGCCAAGGAGAAAGGCGAGGCCAAGTAAGTCTTTTCATTTGCATTGAAATTTGATGCAAAATTACCTTCTCCGTAGCAGACGGCAATGATTTTCAGACTCTCCAAGGTACGATTGTATTAAAACAATACACTTTGTTGTATTAAAACAATACACTCTTGCTTCGCGCCGCCAGTCGGAATCGGCCTGGATGTCCGTTTCCTCCTTGCTTACGGTTGCCGAGGCACAAGCATGGCCAAGCGATGGAGCAGTGAGTGGAGAGGCTGAGTTTACTCAGACTATCCCGAGTCGCGAGAGAGCAAGGCGA
>SAMEA3663097__coassemble_626_pt1 | contig 18498 bp, 11 predicted proteins | sample SAMEA3663097__metabat2_low_PE_001 | metagenome-assembled genome bin SAMEA3663097 (sample SAMEA3663097) | pig gut metagenome | biome: pig gut; feature: pig-associated habitat; material: faeces | place: France | collected 2012 | reverse complement strand
GAAAGGGTGTGTCCGCCACGGTCGTTGACGGTCATGCTGACCATCACGGGAAGGTTCCGGTGAAAATCGTCAAAGACATCGTGTGCCGCATGGAGGGCAGCCTTGGCATTGAGGGTATCGAAGACGGTCTCAAGAAGCAACAGGTCGACACCACCCTCCACCAAGGCTTCAATCTGCTGGCGATATGCAGCGTAAAGCTCGTCATAGGTGACAGCACGTGCTGCCGGATTGTCGACATCGGGCGAAAGGGAGGCCGTGGTGTTCGTCGGGCCGACATCGCCCGCCACATAGCATCGACGGCCCACACCGTTTGCCATGGCGGATTCGGCAGCCTGACGGGCCAGACGGACTGCGGCAAGGTTGAGCTCGCGCACAAGATGTGCACAATGGTAGTCGGCCAAGGAAATGCGCTGTGCCGAGAATGTATTCGTAGTGATGATATCGGCTCCGGATTCCAGATAGCGGCGATGTATGTCGAGAATGACATCGGGACGCGTCAATGAGAGCACATCGTTGTTGCCCTTTTGCGGCGGAACACCGGAATACTCCCCAGCCTTGTCCCATACAAAATCCGTTTCCTCAAGGCCATAGGTCTGAATCATGGAACCCATTGCACCGTCAAGGATAAGAATACGGTTGGAGAGATCCTCTTGAATTGTCATATGAAAGCCGAAGATTTTCTGATTTTGAAAGTAGAAGTAAGACGACAGGCGATATCTGCCGATTACCGCCTTAAACGCATTAAGACGAGTAATAATGCAGAAACATTCAGGTATGCATCAGAAGGCCTTATATCCGAAACGGAAAGTTCTCGTAATGAAAACGTTGTCAGAAACTTTTGCGAATGCGGTCCATCTCACGTTTGTCATCACGTTCGCGCAGCGAAGCACGCTTGTCGAATTCGCGCTTTCCCTTGCAGAGTGCAATTTCAAGTTTGGCCCTCCCATTCTCGTCGATGAAGAGTCGCAGTGGGACAATGGTATAGCCCGGTGACGAAGCATCGTTCTGGAGATTGCGGATTTCCTTGCGGTTGAGCAGCAGTTTGCGGTCGCGGCGCGAGGCATGGTTGTTGTAACTTCCCAGTTCATAGGGAGCGATGTACATGTTCTTCACCCACATCTCGCCGTCGAGGACAAAACAGAAAGTGTCGACCAGCGAGGCTTTACCTGCTCGGATGCTTTTGATTTCCGTACCCGTAAGCACAATGCCTGCCTTCAGTCTGTCGACTATCAGGTATTCGTGCTTGGCACGTTTGTTCTGTATGTTGACCCTGACGGGTTTCAATGCTTTCTTTGCCATTTTAGGAATGCAATGGTTGCTTAGTATATAGGGATATAGAAAAGGCAGGCACCCTATTTGACGATATCGATGAAGTCGAGCAAATGGTCGTCAAGATAGGCAGCAACACGTCCCGTCACCTGCTCTTCCATGCAGATGAACTCGTCGTCAAGGTCCTCGAATTCGGGATACTGCTCATAAAGTGCCATGAACGCATCATAGTCCATCTCGCGCTCAATGTCCTCATGATACTCTTCATAAAGTTCGCGCGCACGGTAGATGAACTTCGAGAATTCCTTCAGTCCCCATAGGCGCATGGCCTTTGCAAAGGGGTTGAGGAAGAAGAATGGGCCGTAACCATTGTGAATAAGTTGTATGAAACCGCCGTCACAGAGTTCGTCGCGCAGAATAAGATATCCCCAAAGCGTAATCTGGTCGGGGGTAAGTGCCTGCATGGCCTCCTGCGTAAGTTCGTCGCTGCCGACATACTCCTTGAAACCTTTCACGACAACCTCGATGAAGGCATCCATTCCTTCATTGGCAGCTGCAGCGAGGGCACTGTCTTTCACTTTTATGTTCATGGTAGAATCTTATAGGTTCATGCTGAGTTTACAGGATTGTGGAATCATCTGTCATTTTCTGACTTCCTCGAAGATGGTTTTCATGCCCTTGATCTTCTCGCCTGCCACGCGTTGCAGCAACTGCTTCACGGCCGTCCGCTGTACAGCCACATAGGCGGCATGGTCGGCAAGCGTAATCTTTCCAATCTGTTGTGCATTGAGCCCACCCTTCTTGCAGAAGAAACCTGCCACATCACCGCGCGAAAGTTTTTCCTTCTTTCCGCGTCCGATGTATACAAGTGTCCACTCGGGATGTGTCGGTTTGATATTTGTTTGGGAGACATCCCTCGTCTCGTCGGCAGTGACAAACTCCGGCACCTGCTCGTCCGGCCCTACAATCAGGCAGGTTTCGCCCGATGCATCCCAACGGGCGGTACGCCCCGTACGATGGGTGTAGGCAGCCTCATCGGCAGGAAGGTGATAATGGATGACCACACCGACCGTGGGAATATCGAGCCCACGTGCCGCAAGGTCTGTGCTGACCAGCACATTGCTGGCGCCAGCCCTGAAACGAGCCAGCGCACGTTCGCGACGCTCCTGGTCCATACCGCCGTGGTAGACTACGGCATCAAACCGTTTTTCGCGCAGAAAGTTTCCTATACGCTCCGCACTCTCGCGATGAGCGACAAAGACAATGGACTGTGCACCATGGAGCGTGGTGAGCAGCTGCCCAAGGCTATTCAGTTTGTCGCGTTCCGGCGAGGGGACCACAATGGTGGCTATTCGGGTCTTCAGTCCGACAGCCTCTGCAAGATAGTCCACAGTCGTGAATACCCTCCTCGCAAGCAATCTTGGACAACTTGCTGACTTCGGGGCGCCTTTCTCCGAATCGTCCGGAGAAAAGCGGGTGGCAGAAGTGAGTACCACCTGCGGGCAACGGGAAAAGCATTCGCTGATGCTGTCCATTTCGTCGCGGAAACCGAGTTCCAGGCATTTGTCATACTCATCGACCACAAGCACCTGCACACGTTCGATGCAGATGTTTCCTTTACCGATATGGTCGAGCAGACGACCTGGAGTGGCAAAAACGATGTGCGGCATCACGCCCCTGAGCATACGGTGTTCGTCCATCGCCGGCCTTCCGCCATAGACGGCAACACCCTTCACTTCGGTCTTGCGTGCTGCTGAAAGTTCCTTCAGCACCTGTTCCATCTGCAACGCCAATTCACGGCTGGGTACTACGACCGCCGCCAAAGGCGATGCCTCAGACATCGGGGGGAGTTGCGGAAGCCTGGGCTCCAGCATGTCGAGAATGGGAAGCAGAAAAGCCAATGTCTTTCCGCTACCGGTAGGGGAAAGCAACAGCACATTGTCTTTGCGGACAATGTGACGTGCAGTTTCCTCCTGCATGGGGGTTAGTACAAACATCGTTCGGCAACTTTTTCCCGCAATGATAAGCGAGGGAGGTTCTTCATGGACATCATCCTGCCACGGCACACAGCGAACCCCGAAACTCAGAAGAAATTCCGTAAAGTTTCCGATGCACATTGGCGAAAGGATATAAGAAAGGCTGTACTGGCAAAAGATGATGACAACTCCGAGTAAAATAAGATTTGAGCGCCCGCCGCCCTTTGTAATCCGGTCTTCCACGCTGCTTTTAAAGCGTAGCGCCGGCCCGCCATTGGACGGAAGCTTTCTCGGTTGTTGGTAATAATTGATGAGTATCCCAATCTGACCAGCACAGCCTATATATGTCATATAATGGAAATGCTGCAAATATGAGGTATGGCATACTTTGTGGCCCATCATATTGGCCGCCATCTTCATCCGGCATACATATTCCTGAAATGCATTGGGCAAAAACCGATTTCACCAGAAGCGGCATCGGAAATGTCCATGCATCACATAAACTCTCTTGTTTACATGGGCAAAGGTACGACAAACTCGCGTAATGTACAAGAACAAGACGGATTTTTTCGTAAAATTTCACGCGTTTTTCTTAACCCATAACTTCAAATGCATATCCGACCGGAAGATTGTCTGCAGGATGGCTTCCCGAAACCTGCCCCATGGCGCGGGAGATTGCCTATACCGAAGAAAAAGGCATTGTTCCACTTTTTCCTTGGCAATTTATCAATTGCATGCTCTATACTTGGATGCAAGTATCAGATTATGGCACAGGACACCTCCGCATGGGATTGCAGAAAGTGCCGTACTTTCAAGGCAAAAGTACGGATGTTTATGGGCAAAAGTACGGATGTTTGTATCAAAGAAGTCCGATGTTTTGGATTTCCGGATTGGGGGCTTGTTCCAACCATCGGCAGCGATAGAGACATTGCCAACGAGAGTGCGTATGACAAGCAACAGTACGATGCAAACAGAAACGGGATTCCATCTGTGACATATCTATCACAAGTGGAACCCCGTCAGGGAGGTTTGACGACACGTTATCGTGTCTTATGGATTTAATCCCGGAACACAATTTCGGGTTATAACAGCCAATAGGGAATTTAGTACTTCAGAATCTGTCCAAGCTGTAACTTGGCACGCTTGCTGATGTTGTTGCGTCGGCAGAGGTCGCGCACCGAGACTCCCGTGCGCTGCGAGATGCTATACAGACTGTCGCCCTTCCGGACTTTATAGACTTTGCCTTTACCCTGTCCCCGCGACTTCTTTGAGACGCTTACCGTTTCCTGGGGCTTTTCCATCTGCTCGGTCTCAGCCTGCCCTACGCTCTCTCCGGCATCGTTACCCTCGGAAAGCTGTGCAAGGGCAGGGGCCGACTCTGCGTTACGACGCAGAGGATTATAGTTCGGATTGTAATAGTCGTAGAAATCGCACGTCACATCCTGATTGGCAAAATCGAAAAGGAGGGCGGGATTGATGGCTTGTCCAAGCAGACGGGTTTCGAAATGCAGGTGCGAACCGGTACTTAGTCCTGTATTTCCACCCAATCCGATAGGTTCTCCGGCACGTACCACATCGCCAACCTTTACCAATTGTTTGCTAAGGTGACCATAGATGGTTTCCAAACCGTTGCCATGACGTACGACAATATACTTGCCATAGCCTCCTCTGTCATACTTGACTACACGCACCTTGCCATCAAACGCACTGACAATGGTGTCACCGATATAGACCTTGACATCGATTCCCTTGTGGTTGCGTCCGAAAGCAGGGCGATAACCGAAGTTCGAGGTAACGACACGGCTGGGTGTGGGCATGGCAAAGCCACGAAGGTCGATGCGGAATTTTTCCGGCAACTGGCTGTCGGCATAACAATGTACGCTTTCCGTATTCCACGAAGTATAGAGTTCGTCCGATTCGTAATCCACCACTTTGCGACGGTTGAGCACACGACTGATGGCCACGCTGTCAATGGCTTTTACACGACGGTCAACGGGAGCCTGACGGGCAATGAGGTCCTGGGCACTGACACTGCCGGGAACTACGACAAAAGCAAGGACAAAAGCGAACAAAAATTGGAGGATATAAGGAAAACGATAGGTGAAATGCATAACAAAAAAGGAGGGGTTGGCTAAAAAATTCATGGCAAAATTAACACAAATGTTGCAATTTGCCAACAAAATCAAGGCATTACAGCCACTTTTTTTTGATTTTTATGCCATTTTGTCCCGCATGTACGTGCCTCTGAAAAGGATTTTGTAACTTTGCGCGCAAAATATTCGGACAAAAAGAAGGGCTCTTTATTCCTTAAACAGCTGTGGCGGCACCGGAACACAACGACATCTGCCCCTGTAAAATAAAGGCTGGGAACGGCGCCCACCCTCTGGAAACCGACTACAAGATGCCGGTATCCGATAACGCAAGTTCCCTGTATGTCCGAAATCAAAATTTCGAATCTTCAAAAAAGCAAATGATATCCATCGAACATCTATCCGTCGAATTTTCTGCACGTCCCCTCTTCAGCGATGCTTGCTTTGTGGTAAACAAGCGCGACCGCATCGCACTGGTGGGAAAGAACGGTGCAGGAAAGTCGACGATGCTCAAGATTATTGCCGGCGAACAAAGCCCGAGTTCCGGTACGGTGGCCATGCAGCGCGACGTCAGCGTGGGCTATCTGCCGCAGGTGATGGTGCTGTCGGACGATACAACCCTCCTTGCAGAAACGGAAAAGGCCTTCGGGCACATCCATGAACTGCAGGCACACGTGGAAGCACTGCACGATGAAATGGCCACACGCACGGACTACGATTCGGCTTCGTATATGGAACTTGTGGAGGCCTTTACACGCGAAAGCGAGCGTTTGGAACTGATGGGAGCGCAGAACTATCGAGCCGAAATAGAGCGCACGCTGCAAGGTCTCGGTTTCGAACGCAGCGATTTCGACCGTCCCACACGCGAATTCTCCGGCGGATGGCGCATGCGTATAGAACTGGCCAAGCTGCTGCTGGCACGGCACGACGTACTGCTCCTCGACGAACCTACCAACCACCTGGACATTGAGTCGATACGTTGGCTCGAACAGTTCCTGGCCCGCAGCGGTGCCGCCGTTATCCTGGTTTCGCACGACAGGGCGTTCATCAACAATGTCACCCAGCGCACACTGGAGATTTCGTGCGGAAAGGTTATAGACTATCGTGTGCCCTATAATGAATATGTACGTCTGCGTGCCGAACGCCGCGAAGCACAACTCCGGGCCTACGAGAACCAGCAGAAGGAAATGGCCGATATCCGCGACTTCATTGAGCGCTTCCGCTACAAGCCTACCAAGGCCGTGCAGGTGCAGAGCCGAATCAAGCAACTGGAGAAAATGGTGCCCATTGAAATCGATGAGGTAGACAATACCAGCCTGCACCTGAAATTCCCGCCCTGCCAACGCAGCGGCGACTTCCCCGTCATCTGCGAAGGCGTAGGAAAAACATATGGAGACCACCTTGTGTTCAACGACGTCAACCTTCGCATCCGCCGTGGCGAAAAGGTGGCATTCGTCGGACGCAACGGCGAAGGAAAATCTACGCTTGTAAAATGCATCATGGGCGAAATCCCCTTTGACGGCTCACTCACCGTAGGACACGGGGTTGAAATAGGATACTACGCCCAAAACCAGGCACAGATGCTCGACGAAAACCTCACCGTGTTCGACACCATCGATTATGTGGCCAGGGGCGATGTACGGCTAAAAATCAGAGACATCCTCGGAGCTTTTATGTTCGGTGGCGAAGCCTCTGAAAAAAAAGTGAAGGTGCTTTCAGGTGGCGAACGCAGCAGGCTGGCCATGATACGCCTGCTGCTGGAGCCGATGAACCTCCTTATCCTCGACGAGCCTACCAACCACCTCGACATGCGCACGAAAGATGTGCTGAAGGAAGCCATCCTTGCCTTTGACGGCACGGTCATCATCGTCAGCCATGACCGCGAATTCCTGGACGGTCTGGTGACGAAAGTCTACGAATTCGGCGGTGGGAAGGTCCGCGAACACATTGGCGGCATCTACGATTTTCTCCAGAAAAAGGACATCGACACCCTCGATGCCCTGCACACTCTTCAGGAACAGACACGGGTTACCCCATCAAGCCATGCAAACGGTCACGGCCCTGCAGCAGACAAACCTGCACCCTCGGAGGGAGCTCTCTCCTATGCCGAGCAGAAGGAACTGGCACGCCAGCGCCGCAAACTGGAACAGGCTGTAAAGGATGCGGAGAAACGCATCGAAGACCTTGAGGAGGCCATTGCAGACATCGAGGCCAAGCTTTCCACTCCTGAGGGAGCCGCCGACACGGCATTGTGTACCCAATACGGCACACTGAAAAAAGAACTTGAAGAGGCTGAAGAAGCATGGAGCGAAGCTGTCGAAGCAATGGAACAGCCATAAACCCCTCACCATATTTCCGAACAAACAAACGGAGAACCCTCCTGAAAGTCCAATGTCTTTCAGCCTTTGATGCCAGGTATCTTATCTTCACGGCACTCACTACAAACATATCACCCATAATTATGAACCTCAAACTAATTCTTTCCACACTTGCCATGCTCACCACTACTTGCATGGGCCAGGGTCTGGGCACCGGTATCGACCGTGCCAATATGGACCTGAAGGCAAAGCCCGGTACGGACTTCTTCCAGTACTCCGGCGGCGGATGGATGGCCGCCAACCCGCTCAGCGCCGAACACAGCCGCTACGGACACTTCAACAAACTCAACGAAACAAACCAGGAACGTCTGCGCGACATCATCCTCGAACTCTCCAAGCAACAGGGAGCAGAGGGTTCGTTGGAACAGAAGATAGGCGGACTCTACCGTCTGGCAATGGACTCCGCACGCCTCAACGCTGAGGGCTACGCTCCCATCCGCAAGCTTCTTGAAGAAATCTACGGAACAAAGACGAAGAAAGAGCTCTTCATGCTGCAGAGCAGATTGAGCCATTACGGCGTGCCGGGACTCATCAGCACATACTGCGGTGCCGACGACAAAAACGCCAAGCAGAACATTGTACAGATTTTCCAGCCCCAGCTGACACTGGGCGAACGCAGTTTCTATCTGGAACAGGACGATGCCATGCAGCAAATCCGTACCGCCTACAGTGAATACATGACCAGCCTCTTCGAACTGACTGGCGACGAAAAGGCAACCGCTCAGAAAAAAGCCGAGGCCATTCTGAAACTTGAAACCCGCCAGGCCGAAAGCAACTACTCGAACGTGCAGCTCCGCAACCCTGAGGCGAACTACCACAAGATGTCGTACGCCGACCTGCTCAACGACTTTCCCGGCATCGACTGGAGCACCTATTTCATCTTCGAAGGATACCCTGCCTTTACCGAAGTGGTGGTGGGCCAGATTGAACCTATCCATGCCGTAGAGAAACTTTATGAAGAGACATCGCTCGAAGACCTGAAGGCATTTGTAGCCTTCCGACTCATTGACGATGCAGCCGGATACCTCTCGGACAATTTCCGCGAAGCCTCATTCAACTTCTACGGAAAGACGCTTCAAGGCTCACAGGAGGACCGCCCCAGATGGAAGCGTGCCGTGAGCACGGTTGACCATGTCCTTGGCGAAGCCGTAGGAAAAATTTATGTGGAACGCTACTTCCCCGAGAGCAGCAAGACCCGCATGAAGGAACTGGTGAACCAACTGGCCATTGCCCTGGGAGAACGCATCGATGCCCAGGACTGGATGAGCGATGCTACCAAACAGAAGGCCCACGAAAAGCTCTCCACTTTCTATGTCAAAATCGGATATCCCGACAAATGGACAGACTACTCATCGCTCGTCATTGATGAAAGCAAGAGCTACTATGAAAACATCATGGCTGCTGCAGGATGGCGCACAAACGACCATATTGCCAAACGCGTCAACAAACCCGTCGACCGCGACGAATGGCTGATGACGCCCCAGACCATCAATGCCTATTACAACCCTACCACCAACGAAATCTGTTTCCCCGCAGGTATCCTGCAGCCGCCCTTCTTCAACCCCGAGGCTGACGATGCTGCCAACTACGGTGCCATCGGTGTGGTCATCGGACATGAAATGACCCACGGATTCGACGATCAGGGCTGCAAGTACGACAAGGACGGAAACCTGAACAACTGGTGGACTGCAGAGGACAGTGAACGCTTCAAGGAGCGTACCGCTAAGATGATTAAGTATTTTGACAAACTTGAAGCTCTGCCCGGACTGAAGTGCAACGGAGAACTTACCGTTGGCGAAAACCTTGCCGACCACGGCGGACTGATGGTGGCTCACCAGGCTTTCCATAACGCCATGCGTACCAATCCCCTGAAGACTGCCGACGGCTTTACCCCCGACCAGCGTTTCTTCCTCAGCTACGGACTCATTTGGGCAAACAATGCCCGTGAGGAAAGCATTCGCCAGCTGACCAAGACCGATCCCCACTCCCTGGGACGCTGGCGTGTGAACGGTGCCCTGCCCCACATTGACGCCTGGTACAAGGCATTCAACATCAAGAAGGGCGCTCCCCTCTATGTGGCTCCCAAGGACCGCGTAGTGGTATGGTAAACCGGCCATACGGCAACTTACTTTCTACCCTCAACGTTCTTTCCCGAAAGAAGACCCATGCAAACCACTTCCACGAAAACGCGTCTTGTAGGAAAAGGCTACATGGTGCCTTTTATCCTCATCACAAGCCTCTTCTTCCTATGGGGCTTTGCACGCTCTGTCCTCGACATCCTCAACAAGCACTTCCAGGAAGTTCTTGATATCAGCCGTACGGAATCGTCCCTGGTCCAGTTTTCAGTGTATATCGCCTACTGTCTGATGGCCATTCCCGCCGGACTGGTGATTGCACGCTGGGGCTACCGCCGCGGTGTAGTGCTCGGACTCTCGCTCTTTGCCATTGGCGCCTTCGCTTTTGTCCCAGGCGAAATGCTGGCAGAAGGTCGATGGCTTCCGGGAACTGACATCAATCCCTTTTGGATTTTCCTTGGTGCACTGTTTGTGCTGGGATGCGGACTGGCGTTTCTCGAAACGGCCGCCAACCCGTATTCCGCTTCGCTCGGCGACAAGGAGTCGGCAGCAAGCCGTCTGAACCTGAGCCAAAGTTTCAACGGACTGGGCTGTACCGTCGGTCCGATGATTGGAGGCTTTATGATTTTCGGAGAAAATCCCTCACTCTCCCTACCCTACTGCCTGATGGGAGCCATGGTGGTGGTGGTAGCCTTCCTGTTCCTGCGCGTACAGCTTCCCGAAATTCACGACGATGCGGATTCCGATGCCGGTGAGCCGCAAACGGGGAACCTGTTCAGCGTATGGACCCGCAGGGCCTTCGTCCTCGGCATCCTGGCACTTCTCTGCTATGAGATTTCGGAGATTGCCATCAACAGCCTCTTTGTCAACTATATGACCGACGTGCACAGATACGACAAGCTCGATGCTGCAAAGATTCTCTCAATGGGCGGTCTGCTCATCTTCATGCTTGCCCGCGTTTTCGGAAGTTTTGCCATGAGCATTGTACGTGCAGAGCGCTATCTGCTGGGATGCGCCATCGGTACGGTTGTGGCCAGTGCCGGTGTGATGACGGACATCGGAGGGGCCTGCGGCATGCCAATTTTGAGCATCGTATGCCTACTGGCCATTTATGCTTTTGAGGCCATCATGTTCCCCACCATTTTCGCCATCTGCCTAAAAGGCTTTTCGGCAATCGACACCAAACGTGCCTCATCGTTCATGATGATGACCCCCATCGGAGGTGCCATCGGTACATTCCTGATGGCATGGTGCTCCGATGTGCTTGACATGTCGACCGCATTCGTCGTACCGCTCCTCGGCTATTTTGCCGTCATGCTCTACGCTGTCTACATCTGTCGTCAACGACATTGAAGATATACGTCTGACTGACACACAAAAAAATACCGCCTCCGCAACATGCTTTGAAACATCGTTGCGGAGGCGGTTGCCGTTGATATGGATTCCTGCCATCCGTCCGGCATTTTGGATAACGGGGAAGCAGGAAATCAAGAAGAATATTATTTGACTGCAGGGATGATTTCTACACCCATATAAGGCTGGAGAGCCTTGGGGATGCGGATGCCCTCAGGACACTGGTTGTTCTCGAGCAGGGCTGCGACAATGCGCGGCAGGGCAAGGGCAGAACCGTTGAGGGTGTGGCAGAGTTCAATCTTCTTGTCCTCTGCACGGCGGTAGCGGCAGTGGAGACGGTTGGCCTGGTAACTGTCGAAATTGCTGACAGAACTTACCTCAAGCCAGCGATGCTGGGCCTCGGAATAGACTTCGAAGTCATAACAGAGGGCTGCAGTGAAACTCATGTCGCCACCGCAAAGACGGAGCACACGATAGGGAAGTTCCAGTTTCTGAAGGAGTCCCTCCACATGGGCAAGCATTTCCTTGTGACTGGCATCGGAATGCTCGGGACTGTCAATACGCACGATTTCGATTTTAGAGAACTCGTGGAGGCGGTTCAGACCGCGCACGTCCTTGCCATAACTTCCGGCCTCTCGGCGGAAACACTGGGTATAGGCACAGCAACGCACGGGAAGTTCCTTCTCGTCAAGGATGACATCGCGGAAGATGTTGGTGACAGGCACCTCGGCTGTGGGGATGAGATAGAGGTTGTCAAGGTCGCAATGGTACATCTGCCCCTCCTTGTCCGGGAGCTGTCCGGTGCCGTATCCGCTGGCCTCGTTGACCACCGTAGGAGGCATGATTTCGGTATATCCGGCAACACGGGCTTCATCAAGGAAGAAATTGATGAGGGCCCTCTGCAGATGAGCGCCATAGCCCTTGTAGACAGGGAAACCTGCACCGGTAAACTTCACACCGAGGTCGAAGTCGATGAGGTCATAGTCGCGAGCCAGTTCCCAATGCGGCAGACGTGCACTCTCGACATCGGGATTCATGTCCCAGTTGCCCACACTGTCTCCCTCTCGGCATTCGCGGAGGTTGCTCTTCACCACCAGGTTATCGGCAGCGGCAACGCCTTCCGGAACCAAATCGTAGGGGACATTGGGAATGGTGTAAAGGAGTTGTGTGCGCTCGTTCTCAGCAGTCTTCATGGCTTCTTCGAGCTGTGCAGAACGGCTCTTCAGTTCTGCCACACGGGCCTTCTGAGCTTCTGCCTCTTCACGCTGGCCCTGCTTCATAAGCAACCCTATGCTTTTGGCAATCTTGTTCTGTTCGGCCAGCACAGCATCCTTTTCCATCTGTGCCGCTTTACGACGGTTGTCGATTTCAAGCACTTTTTCTATCGTGGCGCGGGCATCGGCAAAATGCTTCTTTTCCAGTCCGCGGATGACGGCCTCTTTGTCGTCAACAATCTTTTTTATAGTTAACATATGACGTATATGATAAAGTTTCTGTTGGATTCATTCACTTCTTAAGGGTCTGAAAACTGATTTCCCCTTCAGTGGTTTCACCTTGGATCACATCGGGATAGTCGTTCGAGAAGTCAAGGAAGTAGGTGACCGTTTCAGAATCGTTATAGCCCTCGCAGGTCGCATATACCGTGATGGTGTACAGCTGGTCGATACGGGTCTGGCCGAATCCTGTGGTACCGGTCTTTTCCAGGGTTACCCTCCCTGTCTTTTGGTGGTCGTTGCAGGTGATGGTATAGTGATATGTAGCACCTTCAATACCGCAATTCATAGAAAGGATACCATAGGAATAGCTCAGCACGGGCGCTGGCATATCGCGGATGACAACACTCTCGACCGCCCATTCGGCTTGATGTTCACTGCCGTTAATGACCAAACGATATGGAAGTCCGTCGAGGAGCAAGTCTGCGGTGAAATACAGGGCCAACGACAGGGTGTTGCCTTCATAATCCGGGAGAACCACTACCGAGGTGGAGGGAAGTTGCGAAAGGTCGAGGCGGAGCTGCATACCGTCGACACTGACACATCCGGCATCAAAACGGTAGACCGTCTCGTCGCTGTCAATGCGCTTGACGTAACCTTCGGCATAGCTGCTGAGTTCGAGGGAGGAGAAACCGTCAAGGGTCAGCACTATTTCCTTCAAATCGTTGTAAGTTTGCGGATTCTCTGCCAAAGGCGTGCTGACACTGACCGCAGGAAGTGGGAGGACTGTAACGGGGACGTCCCAATTTGCGGGATTTTCATCCGTGGCGATACGGAGACGGTAAGGATAGAGATTTTCCAATTCCGAACTTCGCACCATCAAGTCAGCCTCAAGCTGCAGGTCTATAGTATACAGCGTGTCGCTGACAGAAGAAATCAGTGTGAAGAACTTTTCGTCAATTGTGGGGAACGTGCAGACAAGTCCTTCCTCTTCGATTGAAAGTGTGCCGTCTGCCACACATACACCATCATGCAAAAGCTTTGCCGTACGGATGGCTTCGTCACTTTCATCGAACCGGGTATCATATACATCGGCCAAAGCAATGACCAAACGCTCCAAATCGTGGCATGATGTTACTTCTATAGGATTCACAGCGACTGACGCGGGTTCCGGCATGTGCAGCACGGGCAATGTCCACGACAGGGAGGAGGCATGGGCAGTCTCCCCCTCTGCTGTTTCTTGATTTTCCACAATGGAAAGCACATACTTCACCCCATCAAGGAAAATATGCCCGTCTACGAGTAGCGAGAAGCGATGGCTTTCGGTTTCTGCATCGGCAGCGACTATCACATCTTCCTCCTTTACGGGAAAACGCATGGATAGCACATTGCCCTCATAGGCATAATCCTCCGGCTGGAGTTCGTACAAGGCTTCACCGTTACGACAAAGTGTGGCATGCAGAAAGGTCCCCTTTTCCGAGTCAAGCGTAAATTCCGTGAATCCGTCAAATGCCAATTTGATTTCCTGAAGTGCCTTGTATGACTCCAAGGGAGCATCCGTAAGTGGTGAAACCTGCAGACAGGCGTGGTCAAGGGGATATGCATCTGGGATGTAGACGGTACGGACATCCCATACTGCAGAATCATCTTCTGCCGTTCCAAGCGCAAGGTCGTAGGAGCATCCATCCATGGTAACATTGCCTTCAATCGTGAGCCGGACCTGACAAACAACACCATCCTCCTTGCGAACAAAGGGTTCTTCAGGGATATTGTCGAAACGGACTGTCAGACTGTTCTCGCCGAATGTGATAGACGGCTCTTCTGTTTCCAGAGAATCTTCGGGAACCGTCGGACCTCCTTCTGTAATTCCGGATTCTTCTTCACCTTCTTCGCCGGAACCATCCCCGGAGATTTCACCGGACACTACGTCGGTTCCTGAATCGGACACTGTAGTTTCAACACTATTTGAGCCTTCTTCGCTCGAAGTGTCAGTTGTCGGAAGTTCCGTCTGAAGTTCCGTTTCGGCAATGAGTTCGGTGCCCATCCACAGACAGGCTTTGAGAACGGAATTCGTTTCGGACGGAGCAATGCCATCAATACCCTGGAAATTGACGGTGATGCACTGAAGTTGCTGATAGGAATCAAGGACTTCACTGTTTGCCGGTTCAAAGGAATAGCCGGTATAGCCTAAAGTAAAGGGTATGATTTGCGAAAAGGAATCAGGCCAAAGGAAAGTATAATTGTCTACATAGTCCTTTGGCACATACAAAGTACAAGCAGTAGTAGTATTAACGCCATAAAAGGTAGTGGACTCTATGCCAATATAACTACTGTAAGTGCGGACTGATGACAGGCTGAGACAATATTGGAAGGCTTCCCTGCCGATAGAAATCATTGTCTCAGGAAACTCTATCGCTGTCAGACTGCTGCACTTGTTGAATGCAGAATTGCCAATGGTCTTCAGATTCTTGGGAAGACGGATGCTTTTGAGTCGGATATTGTTTTCAAAAGCATTAGCAAGGATGGCTGTCACCACGTATTTCCGGCTCTTGTACTCCACACTGTCACCGAGGGCAACATCCTCTGCTGCGGTGTTGTTGTTTTTGGAAACCGATGCATAACCATCGCCTACATTGATGGCGTAAGCGATGCCGTCGACCTCCACGGTCTGGGCTACCGCAATGGCAGGGACAATCATTGACATCGCCAAAGAAAGGCATAAAAGACCTATGATTTTCTTTAACATTTACGAATGGTTTTATGCGGATGTCCGCTTCATATTTTCTGTGAGAAAGGATGGTCGCAGCTACAATGCGCCATCTGGTTGAAAACTTAATAATATTGGGGCAGAATCGTCTAAGGGGGAATCACCACGATTTGAAATGCAGCACCCTAAGACGAGGCCGGAGGAATCAGAAAGAATCCTTCGTGCTGCGTGTCAACGAAGACGTCCGCGTTTACTTACCTTGGCGCGAATGATACGTATGTCCTCGAGGGGCCGGTCATAACTGTCGGTGGCCATTGCCTGAATGCTGTCGACCACATCCATACCTTTCTTCACCTCACCAAAGACGGTATACGACCCGTCAAGATGCGGGGCTCCGCCAACAGTGCGATAGGCTTCACGGATTTCAGGAGTCCAAAGATCTTCTTTTCCTGTCATTTTCCGCACACGTTGGAACTGCGCATTCAGCTCTTCATCGGAGAATGTCCGTCCGGTGACAATATAGAATTGCTGGGAAGAAGACTTCTTTTCCGGATTGTACTCGTCACCCTCACGGGCTGCGGCAAGGGCTCCACGACGATGGAAATGCTGCGGCATACGGAATTCAGCCGGCAAGCGGTCAGCAGCAGTTTCATCCCCTTCGCCAAGTCTTTCTCCGGGACGTGCATTCCTGCTCATAGGATCACCGCTCTGAATCATGAAATTACGGATGCAACGATGGAAGAGGACGCCATCATAGGTTCCCGCCTTCACGTTGCGAATGAAATTGTCACGATGTATAGGAGTGTCGTTGTAGAGCGTAACGACTATGATACCCTTTGATGTTTCAAAGGTCACTTCTGCCTGGCGTTTGCGACCCATCATGGGAAGCATCATACAGAATGCGAGAAAGGTACAGAAAAGATGTTTCATAAGAAGAAAAGGCAAACAGAACCTCAGAGTGCTGGATTCCGTGCATAATATGGTGCAAAATTACGTTTTTTGCTCGGAACTCCCAAATTTTGCCCGATTTTCTCCGGGCCAATCACTCAAAACCATTGAAAGAGAGAGTTTTTTCACAGTGCCTTGTACAAAAAAGCGTAACGACGCTGTTTTCCGAAAAAGCAAAACGACTACGAGAAACAGCGGCAGAAAAGACTGGTTGACATAAAAGAAAAGGAGCGTCCCCACTTTTCCATTTGGAGACACTCCTCTTCAATCATGCAAATGCATTATTTTCAAGTCCTTGACACCGGCCGGTCATTTCACAATCTTCCGGCCATCGGACGAAATGAATATTCCTTTTCCTGCATTGCGGAAGTCGACACGGTGCCCGAATACGTCATACCAATTTGATTCCTCCTCCCCGACTTCAAGCTGGAGGATGCCGGAGGCATCAGAAGCAGGATTCGAGAAACCAGATTCACCATTGTCATAGCACACAGTGACATAATACGGCACATCGGACTTCGGCACCTCATATGCATGGACGTCGGCGGCTGTTTCTACCACAAGTTCCGAACCGCAATAGATGCGGTATCCCAGCACCTTCATTACGCCGGTAGAATACCGGATGTTGTCAACAAGGAACATGAAGTTATCGTCGTCTCCGACATAACGTATGGCAAAATAGCGTGTGCCTTCAGGCAAGGCAACCTCATATTCCGTCCATTTTCCAGGAGCCGTATATGATGCAAGTTTCTGGAAGCACTGCACTTCGGGATAAGTAGCTGAAGCATGAACCTCGAAGGGTTCGCCGCCACCATAGATTTCCTTGGCGGCCTTGGCATAGAAAGCAATGGTCTGTGCCTCGCCTCCGCCCACCTCGGGCGAAATGATCCAATCATCATTACGGTCGCCGTTCTTGATGGTCGAAAGCTGAGATGCGGCGGCCATAAGACACTGGCGGCCATCTTGAGGCAGATAATTCTCAAGATTGTCTTCGGTCACCGCTGCCACATAAGGATTGAACACCCAGAACGAAGCCTCGACATTCGAGTATCCGGCATCCATTTTGGTATTCGTGTAGGTCTGACCGCGCTCCACATCAACGGTAGTCCAAGGCGTGAGCACATTCTCCTTATGGAGATACGATTCAAAGGATTCCGTCTTCGCCACAGCCTCCTGACGGGGTTCCGACCATGTCAGGCAGAGTCTTTCCGTGCCTTCCACAGCAGTGGCTGCCAGATTGTCGACGACGGGATAGTCAGGAACAATCACACGAAGAGTATGAAGAGCAGAGAAATTGTCCCCTGCCTTACCGTCTGCATCGCAAACCACCTCCGCACGGACAGTGCGGTCAGCAGTTCCCTCTAAAGAAACCTGCGGAAGATAATCGAAACCACAGCGTTCACCCTCAAAAGCGGCGAGGTCCTTCCCTGCCACTTCTCCCACCTGTACATCATTGACAAAGAAACGTACAGTATAGTCCTCCACATCGGTCCTTCCGGAATTTTCCACACGTGCATAGCAATGGGCAGGATGCTGGGTGTGGACCTCTGCAGGCACTTCAAGGGAAGAGATGCGGAGATTGCGCTCCATGATGTCCTCCACACGTATATGGTCAATATAAAGCGGAGTGAGGATGTCCGTACCGGCAGCATGAAGCTGAAGAAGAACGAACGGCTGTTCGTTGAATGCACTGAGGTCGACCTTGTGGACGCGCCATCCTTCTTCGCCCTCGAGCGTTCCGAAATCAAGAATGTCTACAACGGTTTCCGTCCCATCGTGCTGGATGACGGAAGTCTTGAGGAGCATTTCCTCACCGGGGAGGGCATAATAGGCAAATATGAGATAGGGACTTGAGGCGTCCTTGAGGCAAATCTTTCCGGAACTCATCCAACCTTCGTGGTCAAATCCGTTCGACTTCCACCCCATACATCCACCGTCAGCGTTATAGGAGATGTTGTTTGCCAGACGGAAGGGATTGTATCCCTGCGACATCCAGAATGTTTCAGGATAAGTGCCATTAGGGAAACTCTCGAGGAAGGGAAGCTGATAGGGGGCTCCACCAATTAAGGAATTTGACGAAGCGCGGTCACCTTCGCCAGCTGGCGATTTGGCACGGACGACAAAGTATACCATCTGCTGGGCACCGGCGGCAAAAGCATCGGTGATGTCAATCGACTTTGCGCCCTTTACCTCGGCATAGGGTGTGAGGATACCGGAATAGCTGGAGGTATAGACGGTATATTCCAACCCGTCGACATGGACATAATGG
>SAMEA3663097__coassemble_599_pt1 | contig 19516 bp, 10 predicted proteins | sample SAMEA3663097__metabat2_low_PE_001 | metagenome-assembled genome bin SAMEA3663097 (sample SAMEA3663097) | pig gut metagenome | biome: pig gut; feature: pig-associated habitat; material: faeces | place: France | collected 2012 | reverse complement strand
TCCGATGGTATTCCACATATTGAGGTATTCAGCCACGGGAATGACCCCTCTTCCGGTGTCGACAAGCGCATAATTGCCCATCCCCGTCAGATAGTATTCGGCTGCCTGCCACACTTCCTGACAAAGACCTGCACCCACACCGCAGATAAGGTAATAGATGAGATAGCGCTTCTGCGACATGGTCTGCTCGATGATACGGCCGAACATCCACAGCGAGAACATGTTCAGCAGTACATGGCTCCACGAACCATGCAGGAACATATAGGTGAGAAGCTGCCAGATGCGGAAGTCAGGGGCCATATAGAAATGCAGTCCGAAGGTCTGCACCAGAATGTCGCTGCCATTGCCCACACGCTGCTGCAGCACCAGCTGCACCATGAAGATAATGATGTTGATGAACAACAGGTTGCGAGTGACGGGAGGAATGTTCTTTAACATGAAGTCTGTAGAATAATGTAAACGATGGGGTAAGCGGCACACCCGGATGCCTTTTCCAAAAATGAAAACTAAGTCGGGCTCATGAAAGCGACAGCAAACAGTGAGCCAGACTTAGTCTTTTCCATAGTACAGGACGTGTCCGCAGAAAAAAAGCAGACTTTCCCGAATTAAAATTCAACTTCAAATGGCAAAATGCCCATGGAAGAGAAGGATATTCTGCAACCAATAACAGGCAAGTCCGGCAATGTAACCGACAAAAGCCACAAACGTGACTTTGCGGAGATACCAACCGAAAGTGATGTGCTCCATACCCATGACGGTGACACCGGCAGCAGATCCGATGATGAGCATGCTGCCGCCCACTCCGGCACAATAGGCAAGAAGTTGCCAGAAGATACCGTCCTTGGCAAAGTCGGCAAGGGCCGGGTTCAGTGCCACCTCTGCGGGAGTGGAAATGGCATACATCTTCATGGCTCCTGCCACAAGAGGCACATTGTCTACAATGCTGCTGAGAATACCGATGGCACCGGTGACAACATAATGCTGCATGGCACCGATACTCTTGGTAGACTGGTCGAGCCATACACCCAAATCATGAAGCACACCGATTTCAGCCAACACGCCGACAGCCATGAGAATGCCGAGGAAGAAAAGGATGGTGGTGATGTCAATACGCGAAAGCATGTTTGTAACACGCTTGGCCATCGTATCGTGCTCCTCACGGTCGCGATAGAAGACATCGGTGACAACCCAAAGGATGGCAAGCACACACAGAATGCCTACGAAAGGAGGAAGGTTAGTGACAGTATGGAAAACCGGTACTAAACACAAGCCGCCGACGCCGATACCGAAAACAATACGCCGACGGCTTCGCGTGACCTCGGTGGTTGCGGTATCAGAATATTTTTTTGCCACCTCATGACGGCCGTGGAGACTGTATTGGAGAATAAGGCAGGGAACAATGAAACTTACGAACGATGGGATGATAATTTCCATGATGACACCCAAGGCCGAAATCATCTTTCCGTTCCAAAGCATGATTGTGGTAACATCACCGATAGGTGAAAAAGCACCACCGGAATTGGCGGAAATGATGACCATTGCGGCATAGATGAGACGGTCCTCACGGCTGTCGACCAATTTCCGAAGAATCATAATCATGACAATGGAAGTTGTGAGGTTGTCGAGTACAGCACTGAGAATGGCTGTCATGAATGCCATACGCCAGAGCAATTTGCGCTTCGACTGACATTTGATGGTGTCACGGACAAAGTTAAAGCCCCCGTGCTGATCAACGATTTCCACAATCGTCATGGCACCCATCAAGAAGAAGAGCGTGGTGCCGGCCTCGCCAAGATTGCGCTCTATGGCATGGGAAAGTTCGACATGGTCAACGAATCCGCCGACGGCGAAAAGTACCCAACAGCCTACGCACATAAGTAAGGCAAGGGCGGCTTTGTTGACTTTCAGCACGTTTTCGAAAGCTATACAGAGATAGCCGACGACAAACACGGAAATAATCAGAGGAGTCATCATAGCACAAAAATGATTGAACTGATTTTTTTAATGCTTTTCGGATGCGGCACATCCATTTCGCCACTATGGACAAACCAGCGAAAGAAAGGTCCGCAACCTGGGTTTATTAGATATGGGTTAGTAGGAATGCTGTGAGAAAGAAACGGAACATGCCCTTGGAAGATACAGTGTCCCACACGGAAAACCATAAAGGACAGAGACATCTGGCATGGCTGTTTTCAAGTGCTCCTGCCGGGAATCGAACCCGGATCTAATCTTTAGGAGAGACTTATTCTATCCATTGAACTACAAGAGCGAAGCAAAAAAAAAGGGATACCGCTGTACCCCAATCTTGTTAACCTTAAATCTAATACTATGAAAAACACGATGCAAAAGTACGGTTTTTCTGTCGTATATCAAGGTTTGGGGTAGGAAAAATACAATATTTCAAAGTATGAACCCGTTTTTGGAAACTTGTCTTGACAGAGCGAGAGGCTTTATCCTACCGACCCTTCGAGACTTACTGCCAGGAGTTTCTGCGCTTCAACGGCAAATTCCATAGGAAGTTTGTTAATAACCTCCTTGGCATAGCCTCCGACGATGAGGTTGACGGCGTCTTCTACGGGTATGCCCCGCTGCTGGCAATAGAGAAGCTGGTCCTCGCTGATTTTTGAGGTGGTCGCCTCGTGCTCCACTATGGCATCGGAATTGTGGACATCGATATAGGGGAATGTATGCGCTCCACAAAGGCTTCCGAGCAACAGGCTGTCGCATGAAGAATAGTTACGGGCTCCGGTGGCTCGGGTATTGACCTTCACCAGTCCACGGTAGGAATTTTGGCTGTGCCCGGCCGAAATGCCTTTGGAAATGATGGTGGAACGGGTATTTTTTCCTACATGCACCATCTTGGTGCCCGTGTCAGCTTCCTGATGGTTGTTGGTGACCGCCACGGAATAGAATTCAGCCTGGCTTCCGTCTCCCATGAGCACACAACTGGGATACTTCCAGGTGATGGCACTTCCGGTCTCGACCTGTGTCCACGAAAGGCGGGCATTGCGGCCTCTGAGCTGTCCGCGCTTGGTGACGAGGTTAAGCACACCTCCACGGCCTTCGCTGTCACCCGGATACCAGTTCTGCACCGTGCTGTACTTCACCTCGGCATCTTCGCCGACAACAATCTCTACAATGGCGGCATGAAGCTGGTTCTCATCGCGCATGGGGGCTGTACAACCTTCAAGATAACTGACATAGGCACGGTCGTCACACACGATGAGGGTACGTTCGAACTGTCCCGTACCGCGGGCGTTGATGCGGAAATAGGTGCTGAGCTCCATCGGACAACGCACGCCTTTGGGGATATAGACGAACGAACCGTCGGAGAACACGGCACTGTTCAGGGCTGCGAAGTAGTTGTCGCGATAGGGCACTACACTGCCCAAATACTTACGTACAAGCTCGGGATTTTCGCGAACGGCTTCACTGATACTGCAGAAGATGATGCCTTTTTCCTGAAGACGCTCCTTGAAAGTCGTTTTCACCGAAACGGAGTCCATAACCGCATCGACGGCCACTCCGGCCAACTGCATACGTTCTTCGAGGGGGATGCCGAGTTTGTCGAAGGTCTTCATCAGCTCCGGATCGATTTCATCGGCACTTTTCAGATTCTTTCCCTTTGTAGGGTCAGCATAATAGGAGATGGCCTGATAGTCGATTTCAGGCAAATGGACATGCCCCCACGTCGGTGCAGTCTGCGTCACCCAATAGCGGTAGGCCTTCAGACGGAAATCCAAAAGCCATTCGGGCTCACCCTTTTTCGATGAAATCAGACGGATGACATCTTCATTTAATCCGCAGGGTATGACCTCGGTTTCCACGTCAGTGGTAAATCCGTGTTCGTATTTCTGTTCCGCAAGGGAGCGGATGAGATTTTCGTTTTCTGCCATTTTTCCAAAAGAGGATGAAGAAACGGGGAAATGAAATATGACTGACAGACAGTGTCGCTGTGCCTTGGCACTCAACGCTTCGACACATCCACCCACACGGTATCACCGGCTGTGGCGGGATGGTCGGCAGGAGTGAACTTCTGCGGCTCTTCGGGACTGTTGAGGGCGTAATCCACCAACCGGCTAACGACGCTCTTGACGGGCTCATAAAGGCGACTGTCGGCCACACGGTCCTCGTTGAGGATATGGAGCGCACTCATGGCACTGAGTACACAACTGAGAAGGATGGTGAATTTGAGCAGACTCACTGCTGCACCTGCCATGCTGTTCAGACCGCCGAGATGGATATTCTTAAAAACCTGGGTAAGGACGTTTGCGGCAAGTCCGAGCACAATGGGGGTTACTATCCAAAGGATAAAGAAGGCGGCAATGCTGGTAATCATGTTGCCCTCACTGCCATTTACCGCAAGATAGGACCCGAATGTGGAATAGCAGGTAACCGCGATGAAGAGGCCGACGAAGAAACCTATACTCGAGGCTATCTCCTTGACCAGTCCGTTGCGCCATCCGCTGAAAAGGGCCCATGCGGCAACTATAATTATAAAAATGTCAATCATTGGTTCATAGAGTTGTAGAAAGCCATGCGCGGACAACAGCTTTCAGGGACATACTTCCCGCATTGCAAAGACTGAAAAGCCCGTGGTCCACACCATGTATCGAAAACGGTCAGCAAATATAGTACAATTTTACGGAACGCCTATGACGTTTCCTGTTTTTTCCTGTTTTTGCACCTGTTTTTGCTTGAAAAATCATCCTGCAACATACGAACTTAGCCAAACAGTCTTCCGCGTATAAGGTTTTCTTCCGATTTCCCGCACACAGAGCAGAGCCCGTTATTGGATAAGAAGTACAATCATACGGAGGGCGAAGTCAAAGAAAACCATCTGCGAATTGGTATTCTGCTCAATATCGCGCTGGGCCTGCGAAAGCTCGTCCATAATGGGGATGACATTGCGTTCGTTGACAAAACGTGCAAAATTGACGGAGAACTGGTTTTCCTGCTCCGAGAGGTAGTTGAGCTCGGGCCGGTGGAAGTTGTACATGAAATTTTCGCGGATAAGGCGCTGGCAATATGCCAGAAAATCCTTCTGCCGTTCCCTACCCCATTCCGACACCTGCCGTGCCCAATCACGCATTTCGCGGATATCCCGAAGATAGCATTTGCGCATAAGGAGCACAAACATGGAAAAGAAGAGGGCTTCATCAGCGCTGACGCTGATGAGTTGGAGGGCACGGGTGTAGCTTCCGGCAGCGGAATGGGCGATGGTGCGCGCCATGGAAGGGTCGAGGCCACGCTGCGCACAGAGAGCCTCCTCTATTTCCGCATCGGCAAGTCCCTTGAAGTCAATACGCTGGCAACGGCTGACGATGGTGTCCAGCAAACGTTCGGGATGCTCGCTGACAAGGATGAACACCGTATGCTGCGGCGGCTCCTCAAGAATCTTCAGAATCTTGTTGGCACAACTTTCATGCATGAATTCCGGCAGCCAGATTACCATCACCTTGTAACCGCCCTGCGAGGACATGAGATTGAGCTTATGTACAATGCGTGCACTCTCCTCGGCATAAATCTGCACTTTCTTAGCTTCCTTGGTAAGTTGCCCCACCCATGCAGGGAGGTCGAAGTAGCAGCTGTTGCGTATGGCATCGCGCCATTCGGCCATAAAAAGTTCAGAAGTGGGTGCCGAACTGGAACCTTCCGGCTTGTATACGGGAAATACAAAATGCAGGTCAGGATGCTGCAAGGCATCGGCCATGCGCTTTCCGCGTTCATCGGCATCCAGTTTAACGAGGTCGACGGCAAATTCCACCGCCATCGCCAATTTTCCGCAGCCTTCGGGACCACAGAAAAGAAGGGCATGGGGCAGACGTCTGGCTGCAATGAACTGCTGCAGACGCTGGCGGACGGCATCCTGGGCTATGGCTCGGTACATGGTCAGACTTTTATTGTTTTCTGCTATTATTCAATATAAGGGTGCTCTATAAATTTATTTATTATTCATTTAGGAAATGTTCTTATGCTTGGGCAATTTTCAAGCTAATTTATTATAGAACACCCCCTATAGAATAGAACAGTCCCTTTAATAGATCTGGCGGGCAATTTCGGCGATGCTCTCCACCGCACTCACCGTATAGAAATGGAGAGAGGGCACACCATGTGCCATAAGTTCGCGACATTGTGCGACACACCATTCCACACCCACATGGCGGACGTCCTCATCGGTACGGCATTTCAGCAGTTCGTGGGCGAGGGGCTCGGGAAAATCACAACGGAAGGTACGGGGAACAACGGTAATCTGCGAGAGCTTTGCCAAAGGTTTGATGCCGGGAATAATGGGGACATTGATGCCCAAATCGCGACAGCGTTGCACAAAGGCAAAATACTTGGCATTGTCATAGAAAAGCTGGGTGACACCATATTCCGCACCATTGTCAACCTTCTGCTTGAAATATCGAATATCCTGCTCCAGGTTAGGAGCTTCTTCGTGCTTCTCGGGATAGCATGCCACACCATAGTGGAAGGGGGTCCCTTTGTGGTTCATCCGCGTTCCGTCATCGAACCATCCTTCGTTGAAACGGTTGACCTGCCCTTGCAGTTCGGTGGTATGGCTATGCCCTCCGGGAGTGGGACGGTAATAGGGGTCTTCTTTGGCCTTGTCACCACGCAAGAGGAGAAGATTTTCGATGCCGAGAATTTGCATGTCAATAAGTTGGTATTCCGTGTCCTCACGTGAGAATCCGGAGCAAAGGAGATGGGGCACAAGGGGTATGCCGTATTCGCGCTGCAGGGCGGCGGCGATAGCGATGCTTCCCGGACGGCGACGTACGCGTTGACGCACCACCAGTTCACCCACGCCTTCGGGCTGTGGGAAAGGCGCCGGACCGTAGACGTACTCGCTACGGTGGTTGGTGATATTGATGTATCGGGGAGCGAATTCGCGCAGACGGTCGATGGTACGCCGCAGGCCGTCGATGCCGTTCCCCTTAAGCGGCGGCAACACCTCAAAGGTGAAGGCCGTCGAAGAGTCTTTGATAAGGTCTAGTATATTCATTTATGTGTCTCTCGGGGGAAAGTTACCCTGCTTGTCTTTCTATTTCACTGCTTACGCCCAAAATACCGTCTCATATTCTGCCGGGTGTCATTGGTCAAGGACTTCATGCTTGCCAGCACACGGGTAAGGTAGAACGGGAAACTGTAATCCGAAGGACTGGAGAAATAGATTTTGGAGAATTCTCTGATTTTTCCGGCCGCGATATGAAAAAGCTCCGAAAAAGCCTTTCCACGTGTCTGCGCACTGTTCTCCCGATAACGGCGGTAATAGACGGCCGAACGCGAAGCCATGACGTTTTCCTTGATGCTGTCGCTGATGAGGAACATGAAAAGGCTGTCTTCGCCGTTGGAGAAACGTGGATCATAACGGCGTTCGCGAATAATGTCCATAGGTATCAGTTTCATCCATGGACCGGAATAGAACTTACGGACCCTGGACGACAACGGACCACATCCGTGAAGGCTGCAGTGCTCATAGGCTTCGGTGATGGCATAGGGCAGCTGCCTGTGTGGCATACCGTCGTTGAATGCATACGGGTAGCAGAGACTTACGGTGTGAGGTGTAGCTACACGGAGCATTTCCTCCAGGTAATTCGGTGAGATGAAATCGTCGTCATCTATAAAGGTGACGTATTCACCACTGGCACGATCAAGCGCCACATTGCGGGCGTTCGACACACCTGGGGTGTCAGTCTGCACCAGCGTAACGTTCATGTCGGCCATCTTGTCCGCCAGATAATTCCGTATCTTCGTATACCACGGTTCCTTGCACCCGTTCAGCACAAGCAGCAATTCCCAATCTTCGTGGGGTAACGTCTGCAATACAAGCGAATCGAGACATTCCCACAAATAGGACTGGGGCTTGTAAGTGGGTATGATGACGGAAACTTTCATAATCTTACAGATATAGGAGTCTCTATAAACACAGCATGAGCAGGAAGTTCCTCCCCGTTCGCCGCTTCCCGGACTGATTTACGGCACACCTCATATGATTTACTCCTAAATATTATATATATGAGGCTGTGATTTGTAACGAAGGATGCATGGAGCAGTCTCCCTGTGCCCGAGGGCAAACGTCGGGGAAAACGGTCTGCCGTCTGACCTTTATAACGTAGACGGCCATTATTTATTATAGGGATATCTTATAAATTGGTCTTGCATGCATTATTTGGAGCGGCGCAGAAATCTGCAGTTGGCGAGCACCGCCCCTTCATCATCACGGAAAACGGTGTGTCGGAAAAGGGAAGTTTCCGACACACCGTCCGTTATGACAGACGTGCTTTCACAGCACTATGCCGAAGTCTCACGCTACTTCAGCGGCCTTCTTTGCCTGTTTGCCAATCACCTTGAGGGCAATGGGAGCGGCAAGGAAGATTGAAGAGCAGGTACCGAAGATGACACCGAGAATCATGGCGAAAGCGAAGCTGCGCACGGCATCACCACCGAGGAAGAAGATGCAGAAGAGCACCAGCAAGGTAGTGAGCGATGTCATGATGGTACGGGTAAGCGTGCTGTTGAGCGACTCGTTGAAGAGACGTTCGGGATCACGGGTAGGATAGAGACCGATGTTCTCGCGGATACGGTCGAATACGACCACCTTGTCGTTGATGGAGTAACCTATAGCGGTCAGGATGGCTCCGACGAACGTCTGGTCAACCTCGAGCGAGAAGGGCATCCAACCCCAGCAGATGGAGTAGAGACCGATGATGAGGAACGTGTCGACTGCAAGGGCACCGACGGCACCAAGCGAGAAGGCCACGTTGCGGAAACGCACGAGGATGTAGAGGAAGATGGCGAAGAGCGAGAGGAAGGTGGCGATGATGGCACCGCGGGTCATGTCGGCAGCCACACTGGAACCTACCTTTTGGGCACTGATGATGGAACCTCCGGTCTTGTTGTCACGGTCCTTGAAGGTGTCATAGTCGGCCTTGATGAGTTTGGCATCGGAGAGTGCGGTCCAGATGAGTTTTTCAACTTCCTGGTCCACTTCCTGACCGTTCTGCTCAATCTTGTAGGAAGTCGAGATACGGATGGCGGGGTTCGAGGTGGTGACGATGGCCAGACAGCTTACGGTACCCTCGCTGCCCACCTTTTCCTGTACGGCGGCCTTCACCTGCTCGGGCTCAACGGGCTGTTCGAATTCCACCACGTAGTTGCGGCCACCGGTGAAGTCGATACCCTGCTGCAGACCACGGGTCCCGAGGCTGACACCACAGGCGGCGATAAGGACGGCAAAGACGATGAACGACTTGCGGGCCATGCCCATGAATGCATATTCGGTGTCGGTGGCAAAGCGTTTGGAAAGTGCGGTCACGAAGGTGATACCGGTCCACTTCTCCTTGTTCAGGAAGTGCTCGTATACAATACGGGTAATCCATACTGCGGTGAAGAAGCTGGCAACGATACCGATGCCGAGGGTCATGGCGAAACCGCGGATAGAACCTGTTCCGACATTGTAGAGGATGACGGCGGTGATGATGGAGGTAAGGTTCGAGTCGAAGATGGCGCTGAAAGCATTATCATAACCGTCGGCAAGGGCTTCCTTCACCTGCTTGCCTGCACGCAGGCCTTCCTTGGTACGTTCATAGATAAGCACATTGGCGTCGACGGCCATACCGAGCGAAAGCACCAGACCGGCGATACCAGACATCGTAAGAGCCGCCTGGAAGGAGGTGAGGATACCGAATGTGAAGAAGAAGTTGAGCAACAGTGCACAGTTGGCCACCATACCGGGGATGAGACCATAGTAGAGCACCATGAAGAACATCAGGAAGACGAAGGCTACCACGCAGCTGATGAAACCGGCCTTAACGGAAGCGGCACCGAGGCTCGGACCTACGGTCTCTTCCTGTACGATGGTGGTGGGAGCGGGCATCTTACCGCTCTTCAGCACGTTGGCAAGGTCCTGGGTATCCTGTGTAGAGAAGTTTCCGCTGATCTGGCTCTGACCACCGGTAATTTCGCTCTGGATGGTCGGTGCGCTGTATACAAAGCCGTCGAGGACGATGGCTACAGGACGCTTCAGGTTCTTCTTCGTAATCATCGCCCAGTCGCGTGCACCGTCGGTATTCATGGTCATCGAAACCACAGGACGATGATACTGGTCGTAGTCGTCCTTGGCGTTTTCAATGACGTCGCCGGCAAGTGCGGGAGCACCGTTGGTACGACGGAGGGCATAGAGTTCGAACATATTGCCGCCCTTGAACATGTCGCTGGCCTTCACACCCCATGCGAGCACGAGGTCGGTGGGGAGCACTTCGCGGGCTGCGGCGCTGCGGATGAGTTCACCCACGGCAGCAGTATCGGCACTGTTGACGTAACCTACCACACAACTGGTGGGGCTTACAAAACTCTGACCGCCCATACCCTGCATCAGACGGCTGAGGAGGGGATGTGCAGCATGGGCTGCAGCAATGGCCTTTTCGTCGGCTTTTGCCGTTGCGGTTTCCTGAGCACCCTCATTGGCGGCCTTGGCCACCTTCTTGAGGTTGTCGGTGATGCTGGCAGCCGCAGCGGTATCCTCTGCCACTGCAACCTCTTCCTTGGCAGGAGCCTCGGTGGCAGCGGTGTCGGCCTTTTCCGCATGGGCAGCCTGGGCCAGACGGGAATCGAGAGCCGTGAGGGCGGGGTTGATTTCATTGAGGGTATAGCACTCCCAGAACTCCAGGTTTGCACTTCCCTGAAGCAGGTTACGGACACGCTCGGGCTCCTTGATACCGGGCATTTCAACCATAATCTGTCCCATCTGTCCGCGACCCTCAAGGATCTGGATGTTGGGCTGTGCCACACCGAAGCGGTCGATACGGTTCTGCACCACCTGGTAGGAGTTGCTCACAGCAGCCTTGATTTCGGTCTCAAGTGCACTGCGCACCTGGGCATCGCTGCTGTTGGGGGTGATGTTGGCTTCCTTGAGCTTGAGGGCGAATACGCCACCGAGCTTGTTCTTGCCTGCCTTTTCCTGATACTTGCGGATAAAGACGTCGAGGAAGTCCTCGCTGCTCTGTTCCGCTTCGGCTTTAGCCTCTTCGATTGCAGCCTGGACCATGGGGTCGCTGGCATTCGAACCGGCAAGATTCTTGACTACTTCGGGCACGCTGACCTCGAGGATGACGTTCATACCACCCTTCAGGTCAAGTCCGAGACCGATTTGCAGCTCTTCACACTGCTTGTACGTGTAGCCGAGGTACACTTCTTCCTGACGCAGGGAGTCGAGGAAGGCCTTTCCTGCCACCTCGTCCATTGCCGCAGCCTTCGACTCGTAATGACGGGTCACCCAGCTGAAACTCAGATAGAAGAGACAGATGAGGCCAAGAAGCAATGCAATGATTTTGACAAATACTTTGTTTTGCATTTGGTTGAACTTGGTTTTTATGTGATTATTTTTGTTTGTTTTTGACTTAAGGGGTGTTCTATAAATCACTTGAAAGATGCAGAAACAGCACCTTCCCGATTGCCGCACCAATGCCCTGCACAGCACACAAGTGCCACACAGAACTGACTTAAATATACTTTTTGAGCGTGCAAATATAGTTATATTTTTCAAAACACAAGGTGGCAATAGATTAAAAAGGGGCTTTTTTGCCTTCCTACGGCCCAATTCTGTAAATTTATCCTTAACTTTGCGCCACGCTTTCCACCATTGTAGACTCATTGTCCCCAACCCGGCCTTGGACCTTGAACGGTGATTTGCCCACAATTTGGTACGCCTTGAGATGAACTTCCATCGAAGGAAACGTCCCAAGCTTCCGAAGCCCTACCGTACTATCATCACCAAGTAAACATGGAAGGCACCCAGAAACCAGCAAAAACATCAATATTCTATATGTAACAGGTGTACACGACATCCCAAGATGCATCTGTAGCGAACAAAACCTCTTTTTTCTCTGAACACCTAACCACGACCCACATGTACAACCGCACTCTTGTCACCGCCGCCCTGCCCTATGCCAACGGCGGTGTTCACATCGGACATCTTGCCGGAGTCTATGTGCCGGCCGACATCTACGTGCGCTACCTCCGCCTGAAGGGACGCCCCGTAATGTTTGTCTGCGGCTCGGACGAGCACGGCGTACCCGTCACCATCAGGGCACGCAAGGAGGGCGTCACGACCCAGGAGGTCGTCGACAGATACCACAACATCATCCGCGACTCCTTCGAACGTTTCGGAATCTCCTTCGACATCTACAGCCGTACCACCAGCCCCACACACCACAAATTTGCTGCCGATTTCTTCCGCCATCTTTACGACAACGGGAAACTTCAGGAAATCACCGAAGAACAATTCTGCGACGAGGTGACGGGTGAGTTCCTCACCGACCGCAACATCGTCGGCGAATGTCCGCGATGCCATGCACAGGGGGCATACGGCGACCAGTGCGAAAAATGCGGTGCCACACTCAGTCCCGACGAACTGATCAACCCCACCAACAAGAACAATCCCGGACACGGATTGGTGAAACGCCCTACCAAAAACTGGTATCTCCCCTTGGGCGACTATCAGCAATGGCTCAGAAAGTGGATTCTCGAAGACCACACCGAGTGGCGTGCAAACGTCTACGGACAGTGCAAGTCGTGGCTCGACATGGACCTCCAGCCCCGCGCCATGACGCGCGACCTCGACTGGGGAATCCCCGTTCCCGTTGAGGGTGCCGAGGGCAAAGTACTCTACGTATGGTTCGACGCTCCCATCGGATACATCAGCAACACCAAGGACCTTTGCGAGGGAGACCCCGAACGCTGGGGTAGCTGGCAGACCTGGTGGCAGGACGAGAGCACACGTCTCGTACACTTTATCGGAAAGGACAACATCGTTTTCCACTGCCTCATCTTCCCCACCATGATGAAGGCCCACGGCGGATACATCATGCCCGACAATGTGCCGGCAAACGAATTCCTCAACTTAGAGAACGACAAGATTAGCACTTCCCGCAACTGGGCAGTGTGGCTCCACGAATACCTCGACGACTTCCCGGGCAAACAGGACGTCATGCGATATGTACTGACCGCCAACGCCCCCGAAACCAAGGACAACAACTTTACGTGGGCTGATTTCCAGGCACGCAACAACAACGAACTGGTGGCCGTCTACGGCAACTTCGTCAACCGCGCCCTGCAACTCACCCAGAAATACTTCGACGGCATGGTACCGCCCTGCGGTGAACTCTCCGAGGCCGACCGCGCCACCATCGAAGAATTCCATGCCATAAAGGACGAACTGGAACGCCTCATCGAGACTTTCCATTTCCGCGATGCACAGAAAGAGGCCATGAACCTGGCCCGCATCGGCAACAAATACCTCGCCGATGCCGAACCGTGGAAAGTCTTCGCCACCGACCCCCAGCGTACCGCCACCATCCTGCATCTCGCACTCCAGCTCACTGCCAACCTGGCCATCGCCTTCGAACCCTTCCTGCCCTTCTCCAGCGCAAGCCTTCGCGAAATGCTTGCACTCGACCACCTCGACTGGGAGCAGCTGGGAAGAACCGACATCCTGCAGACCGGACACCAGCTGCAGAAACCGCACCTCCTCTTCGAGAAAATCGACGATGCCACCATCCAACAGCAGCTCGACCGGCTCGAAAACATCAAACGCGAGAACGAACGTGCCAACTACCGCGCCAACGATGTCCGCCCCGACGTCACCATCGACGACTTCGGCAAGCTCGACCTCCGCGTGGGTACCGTCCTCGAATGCGAACGCCTGAAGAAGAACAAGAAGCTTCTCCGCTTCACCATTGCCGACGGTCTTGAGAACCGCCAGATTCTTTCGGGCATCGCAGCAGAGTACGACCCGTCGGAACTCATCGGCCGTCAGGTGGTCTTCATCGCCAACCTTCCCGCCCGCACCTTCAAGGTCGGTAAGGAGGAGCTTATCAGCGAAGGTATGATCCTCTCCGCAGCGAACTACGACGGACGACTCAGCGTAGTAACCGTCGACCGCGAGGTGATGCCGGGCAGCGAGGTGGGATAAGGCTCCCCTCGTCCCCTCCACTACCGAAAACACACGGTTTCACCGCATATTCCAATCCCTCTGGCGATTCCATGAAATCGCCAGAGGGATTTTTCTTTTCCCGTTGGGTGGAGGACGATAGGGGCGGGGTACGGCTTGTGGCGCCTCACGCCCCACACCAAAAAAAGTGCCACAGAAACTCTGTAGCACCCTCCATAGGAATAAAAAAGAGAAGCATTCGTCCTTTCACTGCGAGAATTGTCGCTTGCCATCCATCAATAACAGAAAAGCGTGAACGTCTTCCTCCAAGGACATTAGCAGCAATAACCGACGGATATGCTCCCTTACAATAACAAATTCCGCACCCGGAACTTAAAGAAACAATTAATAGATGCTGCAAAGGTACAACCTTAGGAGTTAACGAGGCTTTTCAAATCATAAAATTGACGAAATGAACGTCCTTTGTTAATATTATCATGCTGCGGGACGTTCTTTTTTCCGTATTTTTGGTACATTGAAAACAAGGAAAAATCGGAATGTATCGTGAATGTAAATTGAGAAGGAGACGTACGATACCCCGAAAAATCCATATTCTCCCCAGGGGTATCAGCCCTGTTGCAGCGTCATTCTTCATTGGCAAGGACTGCCATATCGTTGGACATCAGCTCAATGAGTTTGCTGATTCCCGAAGGCAATGATGCCGGAGTGGCACGCATCTGAATGTCAATGTAGTTCTTGGCCTGAACCTCCGATGTGGCTGATGTGGACACATTTCCCCTCATGTATTTCGCTTTAAGGCTGCCCTTGCTACATGTCGTGACGGTGGCTTTAAAAGAAAAGTCAACGGCATCAATCTGCAGATAGGGCACCGGTACAAGCATGATGAGCGGCATCGTCAGACGTCGGTATCTGCCATTGGCCTGATAAAGGAAGGTAACGGTCACGGGCTCCAAATCACCGACAACATCCGTCGATTTCTGAAAAGGCGCGGAAAAGCGTGGCCTCCGTAAGGCATACGGGTGGTGCGGAAACAGGCGCATGTCGCTCCCAACATGTCATAACAGGGGAACGTGGAGGTGATTTCACGGCATACCGCGGCGGAAGGCACAAAAAAAAGTGCCGCAGAAAACCGCAGCACCCTCCATTGATATTAGAGAAAAAAGACATAAATCCGGGCCGTATCAGAATCTTTTCAACACTTCAACGAATTGACTATTTTATGTTTTGATGGGATTGCAACGCAGATAAGCCAGGAAACTTATGTCTTACATCAAACCGATTCCGCACCCGAAACCGTTGACAATTATAAATAGACACTGCAAAATTAAGGCAAAACCTGCAAAACACCCGCACAATTCATAAAATTGACGATATGATAAACATTTTTATATCGACATCACCCGCCGATGTATACACCTGTCATCGATTTTGGTACAATGGGAAAAAGCGGAAAAAGGCGATGTATCATAAATGTATATTGGTGGAAGTTTTCCCCATATAGGCCAAAAGGATGAGAAAAGCGCGCCCGCGAACACAAAAGACGGCAGAAAAGGAAGGGGGAAACGACGGAAAAACACGTGGGGAGGCATCGGAAAATCCGGAGATCATTCCGGATGCTTTCCGGCCAATCCACAGAAAAAGGGACCCACATTGCCTTTTGTTCCGGCAACATGAGTCCCAATATAAGAAGCATCAGCAGGGATTACCCCAGGTCGGGCAGCACTCCTTGTATCATAAAAATGACGAGGAAGGGGATGCTATGCAAGCATTGCTGTTACGCACTCTTTCAAAGATGGCCGCTTCAAAGCCCACTCTTCTTGCAGTCTGTGCATGAATGGCATGTACGGAAACCCTCCGATTAGGTTACGGAACGGCGGAAAAAAACAACTCTCGCTGCAGGGCGGACGCTTATGAAGCATCGCGCCGATATCCTGGCCAAACCTTGTAAACGATCAAAATGCATAACACTATCAGTAAACCTTTTGGCAGGAAAAACATTCAGTCGTCCGCTTTCCTCGCAGACAACCAAGGCAAATTGCGGAGTCAAAGGCAGTAATATCATTTCCGTTAAACGCGAAACAAAAAGATGAAACGCGGACAACTTCATAAACTACTACAAATGTACATGCTTGAAATATCCTCAGGCTTTTTGTATTCAGTCTGTTCCCTGATGTTGTTCCGGGCATGGCTGTAAAGGACAACCTTGTGCTGTATCGACAGGATATTCAGGGGAATCGAACCCCGACAACATCCTTTCTGGGGATGCGGGCCCACGCCATATCACGACAAGCAGGGCAACCCTTACAGACATTAGACCGAAAGTAAACCCACAAGGGCAACAAGATGGGGGAAAGACATTCAATGATAAACCTTTCTACTGAAATACTAAATGGAAAAAGTAACTGAAAAAAATCCATTAAACGTACGTCTTCCAAATTTCACTCTGCAAAAACAGTCATATCCTTTTTCAATATCCCCGCATCTTCGGCTTCACCCTCGATTTCGGCTTTTACAAAGGTAATCCCAATGCTGATGCGATGAATTTCATGAGATTCTCCTCACGGTTACGTTCTATCTTCGCAAGGAGATTGTAATAACCTCCCAACTCGGTGATGTTTTTCGGCGCAGGTATGCGGGTCTGGACCATCTGTGCGGCAATCTGTTTGACGACATCCGCGCGGTCACTTTCCGACACTTGCATCTGCGTTATCTTTTCTAACAGCGCCTGATATTGCTCCATTAGCGCCTTTTCATCGTATCCGTCCATAATTAGTGTTGTTTTTTGGATGAAATGAGATGTTTGTCTTATCTGGAAACCCTTTATGGGCGAACGTCATTGTGCCGGCTTTTTACCATCGCCTCCGCCTGACGGTTTGGGAGTGTCCCCGTTTTTCTTGTCAGAGGGGGCATTCTTTTTGTCAGAAGGAGCATCCTTTGAGGGTCCGCCGTCAGCAGTCTGCTGCTTTTTGGCATCCGTTTCCTTCTTGGCAGATTCGCTAAAAACGGTGGAGATTTCCGACGATACCTGCTTGAAGAAGTCCTTGATCTTGCTGTCACCTTCGAGTGTCGAGAAGACATTCGCCTGGATCATCAGCGTCTGAAGCCCCTTCAAAAGGTCGTCACCGCTGACATCACCGGAAAGGAGTTTCTCGAAATCGCTGGTGAACGACGCTATCGAGCCATCGGCGTTGGTGGAAATCTTTGCAGCACTTTCAAGATATGCCTTCACCTTGTCCTTGACGCCTGCGGCCTTTTTGGCCTTCTCCTCGTCGGATTCCTCGTCATTCTTTCCCGAACCGCCGCCCATTTTCATCTTCTGCAGCAGGATTTCCTGCATGGATTCAAGCGACTTTATTGCCATATCCTTCACGGCATTCACCTCGTTCGTGCGGGTTGTGGTGGCAGATTCTATCGTCTTCTGTCCCAAATTGCTGAGCATGTTCTGGCCCGTCATATCGGAGAATTGCGGTGTCGCCTTCCCAACAAGCGTGGAGATAAGGTCGGGATCGGTGGTGGGAGTTGGCAAGGTTGCGGACTGAAGATTCAGTGATGTGATGTCCTTTGTCTTCTTGTCTGCAAGGTAATCCGTGCCTTTCAGGCCGCTGGCATCCGTAACATCCATCTTGTCGATGGGGGAATCCTGCCAGTTCCAGAAGCGTGTAAGGTCAATCTCTTCGCTGACGTTTGTCTCGCCAAGCACGGCTTCTCCGATCATTCCCTTCGTAGGAACGGATATCACAGTCGTGGGTGCGCGGAAGCAGGATGCGTGGTAACGGTAGATCTGGTCCTGCACATCCTTTGCCGTGCGGCCGAGGATTTCCGCCAGTTCCTGCGGGAAAGTGAAGGGGAAAATCATGCAGTTGCCATAGATACCCAGGAGATTATGCACGTTAATACAGTTGAGAAGCGGTATCTTGTTCAGTTCTTCCTCATTCTTGACTGAGGTGGAGTTCTCGCGGAGTTTCGAGAAATCCATCTTGACACTGTAACGGTCGAAGAGGAGAACACGCTCATTTACCGAGAGGGAGTTCCATATCACCTGCGAATAGCGCAGACCATTGTTTACGATATGGCGGAAGGCCTCTTCCATCATGCGGACCTCGTTGTGGCGAAGCATGACACCATTGTTCGACAAATTGATGACTGTCTTCCCCTTCAAGCGGTTGTCGGACATCGTAAGCGTGTAAACGGAGGCCGTGTTGTCGCCGCCTTTGCTCCGGGCACTTTCGTCCATGGTGATGCTGCAGACCATAGGATATCCCAACCCTGCCAGGAGATTCGGTGTCAATGTCACGAAATTGTCGCGGAAAGCCTCGGGCAATAACGACAGGTAATGGTTGATATTCTTTATGTCGCCCTTGCTTCCCTTGTTGTCTTTTGCAAGGTTATACTGCATTGATTTCAGATTTTGCAGAGCCTTCTTTTCGGCCTTCGTCAGCGAACTTTCATCAGCATGGAGCATGTAATACGTGGGCATCATGCTGTGTTCCACAACAATATGGCTGACGTCATAACAGGTAAATCCCATAGGAAGTGCAATGAAACACGCAGCATTCGACATTTGATCCGGTGTCTGATTGCGGAAATTGCGGATCCATTCCTTAAGTTCCAGACTTGTCGTCATCTCTGTCGGCAGGTCTGTTGTTTCGTATGTTACCGATCCTGCAACCTTCTTTCCGTCCTTCATGTACGCATAAACTGACAAGAAATCGAAGGAAAGGAGTTTCACATTCAGGTTGAATCTCAGGGTTTCCGCCGCCATAATGTCCTCCATATACCAATCCGCCAGCGCCGAATATTTGCGAATCAGGTTCATACCTTGGCGGAATTTGGAAGGAACATTGGAGGAAAGCACATCGATGTGCTTCAAAACCTCCGAATAACGATCATTGAAATTTTTCTTACTCAGGGTTTTATTAAGACTGTCTACGGATTGCTCAGCCGTCAAGAACGGCACCGTGTCCACCGGAACGAAGAGGGCCAGATTCACACTGTCCACAGAAGTCTCGACCTTATACCGCCGCATCACCTCCCAATACTGCACTGTCATGGTGTGCATGTGGTTGTGGTTGGCAACAATCTTGGTAGCCAGCGACTCGTTTACATTGCTTGTCCCGTTTGAAATGCTGAGACGGTTGGCCATAGCATGCCTGTTTGATGCCGTTTTCAGGGCTTGCTGGAACGATTGTGCGGCACTTGACGTCTCGTTCTGCCCGTTTTCCTGCGAAGCATTGGACGAACCCTTGCTCTTTGTCTTGGAATACGATGCCGAAACACCAAATCCAAAGCCGGAAAATCCGGCACTTCCACCATAAGTGGACGACTCTGCAGAGTATCCCGAACGGCCGGCCATGGTCTGTGCCAAGGCATAATCGTATATCGCCTCCACATCATCATTCTGCTGACGTGTGGTGGTTTCGGTCACATCATCCCTACCGCTGGCCTCGTCAGTCAACGAGTAGGTCTGGTTTGTCTCGCGGACGACGAGCCGTTGTTCCTCACCGGGAGCGAGGATGAGCGAGTAAAGCAGGTCGCCAAGTGCAAATCCGTCGGGCACCC
>SAMEA3663097__coassemble_593_pt1 | contig 19639 bp, 14 predicted proteins | sample SAMEA3663097__metabat2_low_PE_001 | metagenome-assembled genome bin SAMEA3663097 (sample SAMEA3663097) | pig gut metagenome | biome: pig gut; feature: pig-associated habitat; material: faeces | place: France | collected 2012 | reverse complement strand
CGCCGACTTGATGATTTGCTGTACTGCCATTCCGGGCTGTTCCTTCAGGATGGCAGCCACGGCCTTGCGGACGTTTGCAGGCTGGAATCCGAGGATGGTGAGTGCTCCGATGGCTTCTTCCGCCTGTTCGCGGTCGGCAGGTGCAATGCCTCCGCCTTGTGCTGCCGTCACATCGAGTGCACCGCCGGCGATGAGTTGCCCCACCTTGTCCTTAAGGTCGAGGACTATGCGTGCCGCAGCCTTAGGCCCGATGCCCTTTACGCTCTTCAGCATGCCCACCTGCTCGTTCTGGATAATGCCGGCAAGTTCCTGTGTACTGAAAGCACTGAGCACCATGCGTGCAGTCTGGCCTCCAATGCCATTGACGCTTGTCAGGGCTTCAAAGAGGGTGCGCTCTTCACGGGTGGCGAACCCGTAGAGGTCGTGGGTGTCCTCGCGGAGTACCTCACATACGTAGAGCTTCGCCGTTTCGCGGCCCTGGAGGGCGGTGAACGTGTTGAGCGATATGGTGAGGAGATATCCTACACCACCGGCTTCGATGACGGCTTCTGTAGGAGTGAGTTCGTCGACAAATCCTTTTATATGTGCGATCATGGACGGGTGAATGGTTGCGTTCGGTTTGGAAAATGTGGTCTGACAGGTGGAATTGTACAATCCACCGAATACAATAACGCAAAGGAACAAAATTTATTGTACACCTTTCCTTTTCAGTAAGCCATAATCGTAGTTTTCCCCGAATTAGCGCAAAATATTGCCACACTCATAAAATAATTTGTATTTTTGTACGCATGAAAGCAAACATAACCTTCAAAAGAACCTTGATGTCTTCCAGGCGTCTGTCTGTACTCTCCTACGTTTTGTTCGGCACATTCTTTTCGCTTCCGCTTTTCGGACAGCTGCAGAATGTGGTTATCAACACCCAGGACACGCTGGCCTGCCGTGTGCGCACGGCACAGGTTGAAAAGGTGACGGTGGCTCCCGGCGGAACGTCCGTGAGTCTGACCACTGTGGCTGGCGAGACGGTAGATTTTCCTGCCGACGAATTCATGAACCTCGAAGTGAGGCAGGCAATGGCTCCCATTGTGAATTACCGCCACAATGTGGAGAACCCCTATGTCCAGCGATTCGTCCATCATACCGTTTACGATACCCTCGACTATTCGTATTCCGTGGTGGAGGATTTCATCGACCTGAAAAAGCGTCGTGATTTCCCCAATCCTCTTGTCTTTCGTCTGCGTCCTGTGGCAAACGGTGTGGAGCCCATGACTCCGTATCCCGGAGGCTGTTCGCTGCAGATTTCGCGCAGCGACGATTTTTCAAAGTCTCCGCTTCTGCCCATGCCCGGCGATTCGGCGGTGGTCTACGACCTTACGCCTGGCGACACCGTCCGTTACCGCATCGTCTCCAATGCCACGGGAGTGCGTCTGCAACAGGGCGTAGCTGCAATTGAGGGACAGGTGAGGATGATTTACCTCGAAAGTGTGGACAATGTCCGCGACATCGGTGGATGGCCTGTCCTGGGGGGAGGCCACATCCGTTATGGAATGCTCTATCGGGGCTCGAAACTTCACACCGCTGGTACCACGTTTATCAGCGACGATGACGTGCAGCGCATGAGGGACCTTGGAATCCGTGCGGAGTTTGATTTGCGCGGACGTACCGAAGCCAACAATGCAGAGGCGCAATATGCCTATTCAAGATTGGGAAAAGACGTGCCATACGATATCGTCAATGCCGGATGCATTGCCTATATGGCCATCTTCGACAAGCCTGCGACCATTGCGCTCGAATGGCGCAAGATGTATTATCGCTTCAAGCAGGGAGTGCCGCTTTTCTACCATTGTTCGCGAGGATGCGACCGTGTGGGCACCCTCACCCTCTTAATTGAGGGTGTACTCGGGGTGAGTGAGAACGACCTTTGTCTGGACTACGAGCTGAGCAGTTTCTGTGGTAAGGACGGCTTGCGTCACCGCAACGAGCGCTATCTGCATCCCGATTACGACTTTGAGGCGGTGATGCGGACCATCAAGTCCTATCCTGGCGAAACGTTACGCGACAAGTTCGAATACTATCTGGTCAGGGTTTGCGGAGTGTCGGCTTCGGAAATCGAGGCTTTCCGTAAGGGAATGATTGTTCCCGATGTCCACTGGCGTCCGGAACGTCCTAAACGGTAAGGGCGTCTGTTTTCCACTTCGTCCTGTGCACTCGCTTCCATGTGAAGACGGAAACAGTGCAATCGCAGGAATGTGTGGATGTTGTAGAATAATATAAATATCAAGTGCATGGCGCAGAATTCATATTCTCTGCCATGCACTTCTTCTTTCCGAGACGGTTGCTATTTGGATGTGATCATATGAGGTGTGATGCTTAGAGGTAAGCATCCGTATGGTTACTGATAGAGGAAATGATGTGCACGACTTTGGATAAATAAAAATGTTCCGGCCGTATACTGGGTGAGTATACGGCCGGAACTGTATTGGGAACCTATGAAGTGGTGTATGGGCTTATTTCTTCATATTGTTGATGGCGGATGCGATGACTGCTCCGAGCGAAGCGAAGCTCATGGAGAGCGAGAGAATCTGGGCGGTAGTCATGCGGTTGCGCTTGCCCTTAGCCGGCACGACGATGTTGCATCCCGGCTGTATGTCCTTGCGACTGCGGACGCGGGTGACGGTACCGTTCATGTTGATGGCAAACACGCGCGATTCCTTGGCGCGGAGATTGAAGCCTCCGGACTGGTTGATGTAGTAGGAGAGCGGTGCCTCGGGGATGTAGGCCACGGTGTTGGGGTACATGACCTCGCCGTTGACGGTGACGGTGTTGTTGTACTGCGGGATGGAGAGGATGTCGCCATCCTGAAGGATGATGTCGTAGCGGTCGTCACCAGGATTTTCAATGGCCTTGTCGAGGTTGATACCGATGTATTTCGTGTCACCGATTTCAAGTTTCTTGACGTCGATGCTGTCGCCCGTAGCTGCAATCTTAAGAAGAGCACGTTGCATGGCCTTGTCCTCCTCTGTCATCTGCCGCTGCAGGCGGGCACCCTTGAGATAGGCCTGTGCGGTAACTCCGCCGCACTGCTTGACGATGTCGGAGAGGCGGGAATTCTTCTTGGTCAGACCGTAAACGCCCACGAAGGTGGCTTCGCCCTCTACGGTGACATGCTGTTGCTCGTTGTTTCCGGGTGACTGGCGGACATATACCTCATCGAAAGGCTGGAGCATGAAGCCCTCGTTGCCGTCGACGATGAAACCTTCTTTCAGACAGAAGGTGAAAAATTCGCCTACAGTTTCCGGTGCTGTGAGGGCATAGTTGTCACGGTGGCGGCGCATGACGTCAATCTTCGTCACAGACGCATTGTCCTTCATGCCGCCAGCCTGGAGAATCAGGTCCTCAATGGTGGTACCTTCAGCATATTCGTAGGTGCCGGGGTATACAACCTCGCCGCTGATAACGAGTACGCGTTCCTCCTCCTGGTCCTTGTGCGAGGGGATGAAGACGACATCCTCGTTCTTGAGGGTAATGTCGGCGACTTCATGAGCAAGGAGTGCAGCGGTGTTGAAGGAGATGACCTCGAGCGACCGGTTTTCCTTGCGGCGGTGGATGATGCCTCGTGTGGTCATGGCGTCTTCAGAGAGTCCGCCGGCCTTTTCTATGAGCTGGCGTACGGTGGCCATGTCTCCGTCAATCTGGAAGTATCCGGGGCGCATGACTGCACCTTTCACCTCTACGGTATTCTCGAAGCGGTTGAGGGTGGAGTCGACGCTGACGCTGTCGGCATCGCAGAGCTGGAAGGCGTTGCGGTCGAATTCTCCGACGGAGAACACGCGCTTGACTCCGCCCTTCTTGCGTACGACGGTAACGTTTTCCTCGTATGCATCGCCTGCAAAGCCTCCGGCATACTTCAGCAATGTGCCGAGCGATTCACTCTGTTTCATCTCGTACCACATGGGACGTTTCACCTTGCCGGTAAGCTGGACGAGACAGTCGTAAGGGCCGACGACGATGACATCGTTAGAGGTGAGGCGTACGTTGCCGCTGAGATTTCCGTTGAGGATATAGTCGTAGATGTCGACGGTGGAGATGCAGCGTCCGGAGCGGAACACCTTGATGTCGCGCATGGTGCCGATGTCGTTTGTGCCGCCTGCCATATAGAGTGCATGGAATACGGTGGCAAATGCGCTGAGGGTGTAGGTTCCGGGCATTTGCACTTCTCCCATGACGTTGACGGTGATGGTTTTGGTCTGGCCTACACTCAGGCGTACGTTGGAGCCTGCAAAATGGGAGGACAGTATGCCCTTGACACGGGAATTGGCCTGGGAGACGGTAAGTCCGCTGACATTGACAGGACCGAAGTCCTCGAGATTGATGTAGCCATCGGGGGATACCGTACATTCGTACGACTTGGTGGAAGAGCCCCAGACGTCGACACTGACGGCATCGCCCGGGCCAAGGCGGTAGTCGGCCGGTGTGGCGATGTTCATCTCAGGCTCGAAAGTGAGTTGCTTGTTGTTGAAGATGTCGCGTCCGAAGACCTTCTTGCCTACCGGCTTTTCAAGTTCTTCCTCGAAGTCATCGTAGTATCTGAGGGTATCGGGGAAAAGGAAGTCTGCTTCACCGTCGACTTCTTCAATCTGCGACTGCTTGTATTTCATGCGCTCTTGGGGCGTCATGTGCTTGGTGTCGGCCTTCTTCTTTCCCCTTGTAGGGAAGTTGGTGTTCACCTTTTCCTCGCGTTGCTGTCCGTTAGCGGTACGCATTCTGGGATTTGATCCGGTGATGTCTCTGGCCCCTACTACGGATTTGTTTTTCTGCTTTTCGTAGTTTCGCCTGATTTTCTGAATGCGGTCAACGGTCACTCCTTTTTCAATAAGGTTTGAGACGATGGTGGAGCGTTCGGTGCCTTTGGCGACTTCTTTTGCGATATAGTCCTGAATCTGCGAGTCCGTCATGGTGGACTGTGCCATGGAAGCCATGGCGGTGAGAAGGAAGAGCAGGAGGATGTGAAGACGTTGTTTGCACTTCATGGCAAAGGTATTTGGGATGTTCTATAAATTAGTTTATTATTCAATTACGAAGTGTTCTTATGCTTGGCCAGTTTTTAGGCTCTCACTTGTATCTTTCTCTCCTTTAAACACTTACATAGCCCGCTATGCGCGTGTTCGCAGGACAGAAATCTACTGCGCGATAGCTCAAAACTGTCTCAAGCTAATTTATAGAACACCCCATTTGTCAAATCGTGTGGGAATTCCGCATCCGTTACCGAAAGGTTGCGGGATGCGGAGTGTGGGTAAATGTGGTTGGATGAAGTGTTATTTTGCGTAGCTTACGGAGCGTGTTTCGCGGATGACGGTGATTTTCACCTGTCCGGGGTAGGTCATCTCGTTCTGAATCTGTGTGGCAATCTTCTGCGAGAGTTCCTCAATCTGGTTGTCCGAAATCTTGTCGGCTCCGACGATGACGCGCAGTTCGCGTCCGGCCTGTATGGCGTAGGTCTTGACGACTCCGGGATACGACATGGCAATGTTCTCGAGGTCGTTGAGGCGTTTGATGTAAGCTTCGACGATTTCGCGCCTTGCCCCTGGGCGTGCACCGCTGATGGCGTCGCATACCTGTACGATGGGAGCGAGGAGTGTGGTCATCTCCATTTCGTCGTGGTGTGCTCCAATGGCATTGCAGATGTCGGGTTTTTCCTTGTACTTTTCGGCAATCTTTGCGCCGTAGAGTGCGTGGCAGAGTTCACTCTCCTCGTCGGGCACCTTTCCGATGTCGTGTAGAAGTCCGGCGCGCTTTGCCTTCTTGGGGTTCAGTCCGAGTTCGGCTGCCATTACGGAGCAGAGATTTGCCGTTTCGCGAGCGTGCTGGAGGAGGTTCTGTCCGTAGCTGGAGCGGTATTTCATCTTTCCGACGATGCGTATGAGTTCGGGATGAAGCCCGTGGATGCCGAGGTCGATGGCTGTCCGCTTTCCGGTTTCGATGATTTCCTCTTCAACCTGTTTCTTCACCTTTGCCACCACTTCTTCAATGCGTGCGGGGTGTATGCGTCCGTCAGAGATGAGGTTGTGGAGTGCCAGGCGGCAGATTTCGCGGCGGACGGGGTCGAAGGCACTGATGACGATAGCCTCGGGAGTGTCGTCGACAACGATTTCCACACCGGTAGCGGCCTCAAGTGCACGGATGTTGCGGCCTTCGCGTCCGATGATACGGCCTTTCACTTCGTCGTTTTCGATGTGGAAGACGGTAACGGAATTTTCTATTGCCGTTTCCGTTGCCACGCGCTGGATGCTTTGTATCACAATGCGTTTGGCTTCCTTGTTGGCAGTGAGCTTGGCCTCGTCGATGATTTCGTTGATGTAGCCTTGAGCCTTGGTCTGTGCTTCGGCCTTCATGTTTTCGATAAGGCGGTTGCGTGCCTCTTCCGCGGTGAGTCCGCTGAGCTCTTCGAGTTTCTTGATTTCGCGTTCATGGGCAGCCGATACTTCCGCCTCGCGTTCGGCAAGTTCGTTTTCCTTCTTGCTGATGAGGTGTTGTTGGTTGTCGAGTTCCTGTTTACGGCGTCCGATTTCCTCGTGGCGCTGGCTGATGCTCATTTCGCGCTGTTTGAGTTTGTTCTCCTGTTGTGCGATGCGTGAGTTGCGCTGCTGAACTTCCTTTTCGAGTTCAGCCTTCTTGTTGAGGAATTTCTCCTTGACTTCAAGGAGTTTCTTTTCTTTTAGTACGTCGGCCTCCTTCTGGGCTTCCTCCATCTTGTTGTTGAACATGGAGGTGAGAACATATCTGAAGAGGCCGAATCCGATGCCGAGTCCGACAGTGAGGGCTACGGCTATCAGAATTAGGGCTACGGTGATGCTCATGGATGAAATAGTAGTGGTATGTTTATTTGTAGAGTAATGTTTCGTTAGGGGTAATGTGAGAGGGAAGGTCACGCCTTTTCGGTTGTGTCTTCCGCGATGCTCAGTGTTTCTTGTCTTCTCCCAGCACTTCTTCGATTTCGCCTGTCAGCTGTTCAATGCTTTGCATGAAGGGCAGCGTATCCAGGTCGTTCTGCTGCTGGAGATAGCGTACGGCAATATCAAGCATGACGACAGCGTTATACCTTTCAGTGCTTTGGTTTTGGAATCCCTGCTGGTATTTGTTGAGGCGGTCGTTGATGAGTTCCGCGGCGCGTCGGAAGATTTCTTCCTTTTCCGTAGGTACGGTCAGCTGGTGTATGTTGCTGCCGATACGGAGATTGATGCTGATTCTGTCGTTATCGGTCATTTTATGTGTATTGCCTGTTGCGGATACTGTTGGTGAAGATGGCTTGAAACAGCCTGTTGGGGGTGGACTCTACATGGAGCTGTGGAACGGCAGGAACATCCATGCAGTGCCTGTGTGGGGGCAGTGTTGCCTCAGACGTTGATGAGTGAAATGCACTTGTCTATTTCGCGAATGAGCTTTGCTATGCGTTTCTGTGCTTCTTCGCGTTCGCCGGATGTCACTTCAATCATTCTTGCCGTCTTGAGGTCCTTGTATTTCTTTTCCCATTCGGCAATGTCGCCCTTGAGCTGTGCAATGGTCTTGTCGCGCTCGTCCACCATTTCGTAGAGTTCTTGCGCTTCCTGCTCAAGAGCCTTGTACTTGAAAATGAGTTGCCTTACGCGCGTTTCAAACTTGCGCAGGGCTTTTTCTTCGTCTTGTGTCATTCTGCGTGGTGAACGTGGATTGATGATGGGGTGAACGATTGGCAGCTGGGGCGTCTTGAGATACGGTGCTTGTTCTCCGGATAGGCCCCTTTATGTATGATGGCGTGTCCTGTAAGAACGGCTTTTCGCCTCATTCTGCCAGTGGTGTACTTTCCGCGTCAGGCAATCAGTTTTCTGCTGTTGCGTCGCCTTGTGGCTCTTTCTTGGCAAGGATGACAACGTTGTAAACGAATTCTGTCATCCATTGCGGTGTGTATCCGAGCATTTGCGAGTATTTGCGAACATTCATGACGCTTTTTCTGACGTCAGCGTCTTTCCAGCTTTCGCGCGTCATGACGTCGTTGATTGCCTTTTCGGTGAGCCGCTGGAGGGTGCCCTTGAGGAATCCGGGTAGGCGGAATTTCCATTTCATCAGGTTACCCATCAGCATCATGAGTTCCTGTGCAAAGCCTTGGAACTGGTAAAGGTATGTCTGCATGTCCTGCAGATTCTTGCAGCGGCGCTTGATGCTATTGTCGATTTCTGTAAAGAAGCTGTCGGAGATGCCGTAGATTTCCTGTAGCATCTTTTTGCATTGTTTCTTTTCGCCGAGTCCTACTCTGTTGTTTACGGTAGGCACTTTCAGTGTCTGCTTGAACACGCGGAGGTCGGGGAGCATGCGGAAATCGCGGATACCGAAATTCGATGCCATGACGGCTTGGTAGTAAACTCTGATGAGCGTCATGAAGTCTTCCGTACCGCCAACTCTCCATCCCGTTTCACTGGCATTGTTTTTTTTGCCGAATATGTTGGAAAAAAATCCCATTTTGGTTTGTTGGTTTTGTGTTTTTTAATGCCCTTGTAGGCTTTTGTCTAAGGAGTTGTGAATCAGTGGTGTGTAGCCTTTGGCTTTTTGTAAAGGACCAATGTGGGGAGTACACACCGAATATTCGTGGCAAATTTAAGGATTTTTGATGATGTGCACAAAGATTTCTGTTGTTTTTTGCCCCCTTGTCAGGTTTTCAGTCGCCGTATCGTCGGTTTCCTTTCTCTATGGCAATGATTGCACATGCCGTTTCCCGCATACCTTGTCTATCCGCAAAATCACTGCGAGCCAACTTTCAGGGCATCATAAATCATGGCAAAACGCAATAGAATCCAGCAGTTTCCTTAAGCTCTGTGCCAAATACCTATGCTTTCGAGATGGGAAAATTGCAGGAAATGCCAAAAAATGGCCTGTATCACCTCCTATCCTACACCAATCCTACACCAAACGACGTTATCCTACATCCGATTCTACACCCGAAAAGCATAGCATACAAAGGTGTTTTCCTGAAAGGGTGTAGGAAATGTATGTTTTTTTTCAGAAACTTTTTTTGTGGAGAAGTTTGTCTTCGTACGATGGATGATGACGAGCACCGCCGCGAGCACCGCACCCAACACTGCCATTCCCGGCAGTTTTCATGCGGAACCGCTTCACGGAAATCAAAAACACCGGACTTCTTTGAAAGAAACATCCGTACTTTCGAGGCAAAACATCGGAACTTTACTCCAAAGAAGTCCGATGTTTTCATTTTCCGGAAAGGCTAATTTTTTTTCTTTTTCGGAAAGACGGTGTGCCATATGTTTTCCGTAATACGGTGGAAAAGGGTCTAAATGGTTTCCCATAGGTAGTTGGAGATGCTCTGTATGCGGGGATGAAGGCAAAAAAATCCGGGCATCGTGTGGGGACGATGTCCGGAATCATTGAAGTGATAGCTAAACACCCATTCCTGTTTTCGTAGAATGGTTACGGCTGGTTGGGAGGGTGGTTATTGTCTCTTATACGAGGTGGCGGATGATTTCCTCGCGGTCTCCGGGGAGATAGTCGATAACGGGGATTTCAATCATGGTGTAAGCTCCCGGCTGCTGGCGCATGGAGGCACGTGCCACATTGACGAGCACCTGTGCTGTGAGGGCGGGATTGTTGATCTTCATGTTGAATTCGAAGAGCTGGTTGTGTGTCTTTCCGCTTACTCCCTTGCGTGTAAGGTTCACACCGTGTCCCACATCGTTGAGGTCGTCAACGCAGGATACCTGCATGACGTGTGTCTCGTCGTTTACGAAATAGGGGTCGGTCTTGATGGCGGCTTCGACGGTCTTGAAGTCCGCGCCATCCTCAAGTTCCACATACACCATGCGGCGGTGAATACCTGTTCCCACGGGGATGGTCATGCTCAGCGCATCGCGTACGCCTTCGATGGCACGTACGGCAACACTGTGTCCCATGGAACGTCCGGGACCGAAGTTCGTATAGCTGATGCCTTTGGGAGCGAGGCTTTCGATGAGTGTGCGTACCACGCTGTCGCTTCCGGGGTCCCATCCGGCGCTGATGACGCTTACTGCACCATGTGCCTTTGCGGCCTTGTCGAGTGAACGGCGGAGGTCTACAATCTGGGTGTGAATGTCGAAAGAGTCAACGGTGTTGATGCCCAGTTCGAGACAATGGAGGGCATATTCTTCAACCTTGCGGGTGGGGGTGGCGAGGATGGCCACATCGACGTCCTTGAGTTCGGTAATGTCGTGTACAACAGGATAGCCTTCCAATTCGGCAGGGCGGTTTTCTGCACCCTGGCGACGGACTACGCCGCAGCATTCCATGTCGGGTGCGGCTTCAATGGCTTCAAGCGCATAACGGCCGATGTTGCCGTAGCCAATGATGGCAGCGCGGATTTTCTTTTCCATGTGTGTAAGTCTTTTGTTTCTTTTTTAGGTGTATGTTGGTTTTTTCTGATGAGTTTATAGGCTGATGCTTGTCCGTACGTTCCCTTACCGGCGGCGTGACTTGCCGTCGCGCTTGCCGTCCGGAGTTCTTTTCCCTTCGTGACGGTCGTTGGTGCGATTGGCGCCTTTCCCATATTTTGTGTCTTTCGGAGCCCGGTTGTTTCGGGCCGTGTTCCGTCCTGTTGCCGTCGGGGGATAGAGCCGTGCGAGCAGGTCGGGCCGTCCCATGCGTGTAAGTTCGCGAGTGATGGCCTGCCGTTCTTCGGATTTGTACCAGAAGAAGAACATCCTTTGTCGGAGTTTCTCGCTGTCGCTGACAGCGGTGAAAATCGGTTCAAGGGTGTAGGGATGGAAGCCCGAATACCAGCAGGTGGTGGCCACGGTCATAGGTGTCGGTGTGAAGTCCTGCACCTGTTCGAGTCTGAAGTCGAGGTCTTTGGTCTCGGCTGCCAGTTCGGCCATGTCTTCGGCATGGCATCCGGGATGGCTCGACATGAAGTATGGGATGATTTGCTGTTTCAGTCCGGCCCGTCGGTTGATGTCGTCGAAGATGCGTTTGAAGTTGTGGAACTGGCTGAAGTCGGGCTTTCGCATGATGCTGAGCACTTTTGCCGAAGTATGTTCGGGAGCTACCTTTAAGCGTCCCGAAACATGGTTGAGAATCAGCTGTCGTGTATACTCTTCAGCGTGCTTCCGTAGCGTTTCGTCTTTATAGGGATGCAGCAGGAGGTCATAGCGTACACCGGAACCGATAAAGCTCTTCTTGATGCCCGGCAGTGCATCCACGGCACGGTAGATGTCGAGCAACGGTCCGTGGTCGGCATTGAGATTGGGGCAGACGGTGGGATGAATGCATGAAGGTTTCCGGCATTTCCGGCAGATGTCCTGATTTCTGCCGCGCATGGCGTACATGTTTGCGCTTGGTCCGCCGAGATCGCTGAGATAGCCTTTGAAATCCGGCATCTTTATGATTTCCTTAACCTCGCGCAGGATGCTCTCCTTGGAACGGCTCATGATGAATTTCCCCTGATGGGCGGAAATTGTGCAGAAAGCACACCCTCCGAAGCAACCGCGGTGGAGATTGACGGAAAACTTTATCATCTCGTAGGCCGGGATGGTCTTTCCCTTGTATTTGGGGTGTGGCAGGCGGGTATATGGAAGGTCGAAGGAATGGTCAATCTGTTCCTGTGTCATAGACGGGAACATGGGGTTGACGATGACATAACGGATTCCCTTGTCGCTTTCATTCCTTTCGCTGACGCCCTGTGTTTCGCAGGGAATGCATCGCATCTGCGTGTCGGTGGTATAGTGGCGTTCAAGAGGTTGGATGAGCCTTTTGGGCTCCATGCTGTTGCTTTCCTCCTCGATGTGTCTGAAGTTTTTCGCATGGGCCTTCCTGTCGGCAAGGCATGTTTCGTGGCTGGCAAGTACGATGTCGTCAGGCGTGATGCCACCGGGAATATCCTCGCGTTTCATGAGGGCCACAGTCTGGCGGATGGGGTATTTCCGTAGGAGTTCGTGGAAATCCTTGACGTTTACCACACATTCGTCTCGGTGGTGTCCCAACCTGTTCTCGAGCAGATGTACGAGCTCGATGGTAGGCAGTTCGCCCATACCGTAGGTGATGAGGTCTGCACCGCTTTCTTCAAGGATTGAAGGCCGGAGCTGCTGTTTCCAATAGTCGTAGTGCGATACGCGGCGTAACGAAGCCTCGATGCCGCCGAGTACTACCGGGCAGTCGGGGTATAGGCTTTTGAGAATGCGCGTATAGACAATGGTCGGCATCTCGGGGCGCATGTCGTGGCGCCCGTCAGGACTGAAAGCGTCTTCCGACCTTAACCGTCGCGCTGCCGTATATTTGTTGACCATCGAGTCCATGCCTCCAGGTGCCACCATGAAGCACAGACGGGGGCGTCCGAAACGTCGGAAGTCGCGGAAGTCGCCGTGCCAGTCGGGTTGGGGAACGATGCATACGCGGAAGCCTTCGGCCTCGATGATGCGGCCGATGACTGCAGCACCGAAACTGGGATGGTCGACGTAGGCATCGGCCGAGAAGATGACAACGTCGACAGTGTTCCAACCGTGGAGTTCCATTTCGCGGCGTGTGGTTGGAAGCCAATCGGTGAGTTGGGGCATGGTCAATGGAATAATGAGTGCGGGAAAGAGATGAAAAGAGTCAACTGATTACAGGTGTATCTTGTCCTGCTTTCAGTTGTTCATGGGAGTTCCCTCTTGGGGTTCTGCTGTCGGTTGCTGTGCCAGCCATTGTCTGTAGGCCTCGATGAGTCCGCGCAGTCCGTAGGCTTTCATCTTTTCATGGAAGATGACGTCGTTGCAGAGTTCGAGCAGGTCTTGTGTGTTGGAGCCTCTGTTGTCGAGGAGGTTACGTACAGTGAGCTTCAGACGGTCCAGGTCGTGCTCCGTAACATAGCCTGTGGAGTTGACAAACTGTTGGAAAAGGTGGTATTTGTCGATAATCTGGAAGACGTCGTCGTTGACATTGAGATGACGTGTCCCACTTTCGTTGAGCTGAATATCGTACATGGTTATGGGTGGTAAGGGTGATTGTGTTTATGGTATGGGCGTCTATTCCCGGGATGGCATCCGTGAGTATATTTCGCGGCACTTTGGGATAATGGCTGCGGGCAGCATGGCGGCAAGTTCGGAGTCGGAAATTCCCTTCTGTATGCCTTGCCGGATGTCTGTGCTGCTGAAGGGGAAGAGTGGGGCGTTCAAGATATGCGGCGAAGGAAAACCTTCTCGATGTACCGGTGTGGTGCCTTGACGAGGATAGACGATGACGGGGACGGTGCGTAGAATCTCCTCCCAATTACGCCAACGATGAAAGATTTCCCAGTTGTCGGCACCGATGATAATGGAAAATTCCTTGTCCGGAAAACTTTCTCGAAGCTGGCAGATGGTCTTCCACGTAAAGGTAGGCCGTTGGAGTTTGAATTCGAAATCGCTGGCAACAATCCGTCGGGCGACATCAGGTTCCTGTGCTGTACGTACATGGTCGGACAGGGCCTTACGGGCCATTTCCAAACGTTGGTCTTCAGGTGCCAGGTGCTGTGATACCTTCAAAGGATTTTGGGGCGAAATGAGCATCATTACCTCGTCCACGAAACCTGCCTTGATGGCTGATTCCGCCAGGCTGATGTGCCCGTAGTGGATGGGGTTGAACGAGCCTCCGAAGATTCCTGTTCTCATGTTTTTTGAATACTTGTGCTTGTGTTTTTCCCTCTGTTACAGCAGTGTGTGCAGCCCTTTTCCTGTGGGGGAAACTGTGACATAAAGTCTACTTGCTTAGGAAGTCGGTGACAGTTCTCAGTATTTCGGCCTTTGCCTTTTCGAGGTCGTCGTTGACGATGATGGTGTCGAACTGCTTTGCAAACGACATTTCATATTCCGCCTTGTCGAGCCGTACCTGAATGGTTTCGGGTGTGTCGGTGCCACGACCTTCAAGACGTTGGCGCAGTACTTCGACCGATGGAGGCTGGATGAAGACACTGAGGGCACGGTTGCCATAATGCTTCTTTATATTGAGGCCGCCTTTTACATCGACATCGCAGATGACGTTCTCTCCCTCTTCGAGCTGCTTGTCCACCTGCTGCGAGAGGGTACCGTAGAAACGTCCTTCGTAGACTTCCTCATACTCGAGGAAATCACCGGCATTGATGTGATGGCGGAACTCTTCTGGGGTGAGAAAGAAATACTCCACACCGTTCTTTTCGTTTCCGCGGGGTGGACGGCTGGTGCAACTGATGCTGAAATGAAGTGGTAATCCCTTTTCTATCAGATAATTGACGAGGGTTGATTTGCCTGATCCTGAGGGAGCGCTGAAAACAATGACTTTGGTCATGGGGTGGTGGTATGTGGAGTGATGGGATGGTGATGTGCAGCCTTTCCGTTGGCTATATGGTAGGCGGGCACAAGTGTATGAGGGTAAAAATCCACCTTGTTCCGTCAATGTAATTGAAGGTGTTAGTGGAAAAAACATTAATTTGGGGTGAATACAGAAAAAGGCGGATTCCATTCATGCCTGTACTTCGTGGAGAGTTGCTGACGGATGGAGTGGCCATCAGCAAGGGTACATTGCGTATGAATGGAATCCACCCATTGCGAATCGTTTAAAGAGTAGGATTTTGATATTTCTGAAGGGTATCCTTTACATGACGTTCAGCACCTGCTCCTTGATTTGTTCCAATTCGTCCTTCATCTTTACCACGATATTCTGCATTTCCGCCTGGTTCGACTTGGAGCCGGTTGTGTTGATTTCCCTGCCCATTTCCTGGGCGATGAATCCCAACTTTTTGCCTTGTCCATGACCCGAAGCCATGGTTTCGCGGAAATAGTTTAGGTGGTTGGTGAGGCGCTGTTTTTCTTCGTTGATATCGAGCTTCTCAATATAGAAGATGAGTTCCTGTTCCAGTCGGTTCTTGTCGTAGTCAACGCCCTTGAGTTCTGCCAGCCTTTCCTCGAGCCGTTTCCGAATTTTCTGTACACGGCTCTGTTCGAAGGGTTCGATGCTTGCGAGCAGACTCTCAATGGTATCGATGTTCTTGTTGAATTTTACGGCAAGGGCTTCGCCTTCTTGTCTGCGGAAATCCATAAGAGCCTCGACAGCCCTGTTTATGGTATCTTTGACCACTTCCCACTCTTCGTCGCAGAGTTCTTCTACGCTATTGGACTGTGTGAGTTCTGGCAGTCGTACAAGTATCTGCCAGATTTCGGCAGGTGAGGGCACTTCAATGCCTGTGGTGGCGGAAATATCGCGGAGTTGGCGTACATAGTTTCGCACGACATCAGGATTGATGGTTGCGCCAACGGATTCCGTTTCCTTTTCAACCCAGACGTTGAGGTCGATTTTTCCGCGTTCAAGGACGTTGGAAACCATCTTCCGGATTTCCATTTCCTTCTCGCGATATATCGGTGCGATACGCGTGGAGAAGTCAAGTGCTTTGCTGTTGAGCGACTTGATTTCCACGTGTATCTTCCTGTTGTTGTATTCGGCCGAGGCTTTGCCGTAGCCGGTCATGGACAATATCATTGTGCGTCTCAGTCTTCGATATCCTTGATTTCAAGATGGAGTTCGTCGAGCTGTTTCTGATCCACGAATCCAGGAGCATCGAGCATGACGTCGCGTCCGGAGTTGTTCTTCGGGAATGCGATGCAGTCGCGGATGCTGTCCAATCCGGCAAAGAGGCTGACGAAACGGTCGAGACCATAGGCCAAGCCTCCGTGAGGGGGAGCTCCATACTTGAAAGCGTTCATGAGGAATCCGAACTGTTCCTGGGCTTTTTCGGGAGTGAAGCCGAGAACTTTGAAGATTTTTGCCTGTAGTACGGCATCATGGATACGGATGGATCCGCCGCCGACCTCCACACCGTTGCATACCATGTCGTAGGCATCGGCAAGCACGTTGGCAGGGTCGGTGTCGAGTTTCTCGATGTCCGAAGGTTTCGGCGAGGTGAAAGGATGGTGCATGGCCATCAGACGGCCTTCTTCCTCGCTCCATTCGAACATGGGGAAGTCAATCACCCAAAGCAATGCAAACTTGTTCTTGTCGCGCAGACCGAGGCGTTCGCCCATGAGCAGACGTAGTTCGCAGAGTTGCTTGCGGGTCTTGTTGGCATCGTCGCCAGAAAGGATGAGGATGAGGTCGCCGGGCTTTGCTCCGAAGGCTTCCTTCATTTCCTGCAACACTTCCTGGGTATAGAACTTGTCGACGGAGCTCTTCACGCTGCCGTCTTCTCCCACGCGGGCATAGACGAGTCCTTTGGCACCTACCTGCTGGCTCTTCACAAAGTTTGTGAGTTCGTCAATCTGCTTGCGGGTATAGCTTGCACAGCCCTCGGCGCAGATACCGCCGATGTATGCGGCATCGTTGAAGACTGCAAAGTCGCTCTTTCCTGCAAAGATGTCCTTGAGTTCCACAAATTCCATGCCGAATCGCATGTCGGGCTTGTCGCTTCCGAAACGGCGCATGGCTTCGTGCCAGCTCAAACGGAGGAAGGGCGTTTCTCCAAGGTCCACGCCACGAAGTTCCTTGAAGAGGTGCTTGGTCATCTCCTCGAAGACGTTGATGATGTCGTCCTGTTGTACAAAACTCATCTCGCAGTCAATCTGCGTGAATTCAGGCTGACGGTCGGCGCGGAGGTCTTCGTCGCGGAAACACTTGACAATCTGGAAATAGCGGTCCATGCCAGCCACCATCAGCAGTTGCTTCAGAGTCTGGGGTGACTGCGGGAGGGCATAGAACTGTCCGGGATTCATGCGGCTGGGTACGATGAAGTCGCGTGCGCCCTCGGGGGTGGAGCCTACGAGTACGGGAGTTTCGATTTCAAGGAATCCCTTGCTGTCGAGGAAATGGCGTACTGCCAGGCAGAATTTGTGGCGCAGTTCAAGGTTTGCGCGTACGTTGCTTCGGCGAAGGTCGAGATAGCGGTATTTCATGCGCAGGTCATCACCGCCGTCAGTGTTTTCTTCGATGGTGAAGGGTGGTGTCTGGCTGGCATTGAGTATGACGAGTTTGCTTACGGCAATCTCGATGTCTCCCGTAGGTATGTTGGCATTCTTTGAGTAGCGTTCGTTGACATCGCCGGTTACCTGAATGACGAATTCGCGTCCCAGTTTGTTGGCTTGGGCACATAAATCGGCATTTGTCTCTTCGTTGAAGACGAGCTGGGTGATGCCATAGCGGTCGCGAAGGTCAACAAAGGTCATACCGCCCATCTTTCGGGTACGCTGAACCCATCCTGAGAGGGTGACGGTCTGGCCGACATTTTCTATGCGGAGTTCACCGCAGGTGTTTGTACGATACACGTTTTCTGATGTTTTTATGGTTGTGGCAAGAGGGGTAACGTAATGGCAACGTGTGCCACAGTTTCCCCTCTTTGCTGATGATATGGTATATTAATATAAGATGTGTCGCAACGCTACCGGGCTACCGGCGGTAATTCCTGTTGCGGATGCGGCATTATGTTTCTGTCGTCAGAATTCCTGCCAGGACTTGATTTCGAGGTCTTCGGGTTTCATTGTGCAGAATGCGTAGATGAAGGCCGATGCCAGACGGGCATTGGTAATCAGAGGAATGTTGAGGTCGACGGATGCACGGCGGATAAGGTAGCCATTGGTCAGTTCACCGGTGGAGAAGTTCTTATGGATGTTCACCACCATGTCAATCTGTTTGTTGTGGAGCATGTCGAGCGCCTTGGGGAGTTTGGCCTCTTCGCTTCCGGGCACCACGTTTTCAGCTTCCGAGGGCCAGAGCACACGTTGTGCGGGAATGCCGTTCTCTTCGAGGTAGCGTGCAGTTCCCTGTGTGGCGAAGATGTTGTATCCGTTGTCGGCAAGCATCTGTGCGGCATCGAGCATGTCGGCCTTCTGTTTTGCAGGACCTGTGGAAAGCAGGATGTTCTTCTTGGGAATGCGGTGTCCTACGCTCAGCATGGCCTTGAGGAGTGCGGAGCGTGCATCTTCGCCAAGGCATCCCACCTCTCCGGTAGAAGCCATGTCCACACCGAGTACGGGGTCGGCTTTCTGGAGGCGGTTGAAGGAGAACTGGCTGGCCTTGATGCCCACATAGTCAAGGTCGAAGATGCTCTTTGCCGGTTTCTCTACGGGTAGTCCGAGCATGATGCGTGTGGCCATTTCGATGAGGTTCACCTTCAGAACCTTGCTGACGAAGGGGAAGGAGCGCGAAGCACGCAGGTTACATTCGATGACCTTGATGTCGTTTTCGCGGGCGAGGAACTGGATGTTGAAGGGTCCGGATATATTCAGTTCCTTGGCAATCTTCTTCGAAATCTTCTTGATGCGCCGTGCAGTCTCCACATAGAGTTTCTGCGGGGGGAACTGTATGGTGGCATCTCCAGAGTGTACGCCTGCAAATTCAATGTGCTCGGAGATGGCGTAGGCGATGATTTCGCCGTCTTTGGCTACGGCATCCATTTCCACTTCCTTGGCATTCATCAGGAACTTGCTGACCACTACGGGGTGTTTCTTCGATACGTTTGCTGCCATTTTGAGGAAGCGCTCAAGGTCTTCCTGATTGTGGCAGACGTTCATGGCAGCTCCTGAGAGCACGTATGACGGCCGGACGAGTACGGGGAAGCCGACCTCCTTGATGAACTTGTTGATGTCGTCCATCGATGTCAGTGCAGCCCATGCCGGCTGGTCGACGCCAATGCGGTCGAGCATGGCGGAGAACTTGTCGCGGTCCTCGGCATTGTCGATGTATTTTGCCTGTGTGCCGAGTATGGGTATGTGCTGCTCGTCGAGGCGCATGGCGAGGTTGTTCGGAATCTGTCCGCCGGTGGATACCACCACACCATAGGGTGTCTCGAGGTCGAGAATGTCGAGCACACGCTCGAAGGTCAGTTCATCGAAGTATAGACGGTCGCACATGTCGTAGTCGGTCGACACGGTTTCCGGGTTGTAGTTGATCATCACCGAGCGGAAACCTTCCTTGCGGATGGTGTTCAGTGCCTGTACGCCGCACCAGTCGAACTCTACAGACGAGCCGATGCGGTAGGCTCCCGATCCGAGTACCACTACCGAACGATGGTCGTTCTCGAAAGGAATGTCGTGGGCAACGGCGCTGTATGTGAGGTAAAGGTAGTTGGTCTGTGCAGGATATTCGGCAGCGAGGGTGTCAATCTGCTTTACATAGGGCACGATGCCTGCCATCTTACGGCGTGCGCGGATGGCCATCTGAGCCTTTTCCATCTCCATTTCCTGCTCCAGTCCAATGGCGCGTGCCACCTGGAAATCGGTGAATCCTTGGCGCTTAGCCTTAGAAAGGAGCTCGTTGTCGAGGATGTTGATGTTGCCGACGCTCTCCAGTTCCTTGTAGGTGCGGTGAATGTTGTAGAGCTTCTGGAGGAACCAGCGGTCAATCTTCGTAAGCTCATGGATTTGGTCGATGGTATAGCCTTGGTCAAAAGCCTTTTCGATGACGAAGATGCGCTTGTCGGTGGGTGCCTTGAGTGCGGCATCCACATCGTCAATCTTCAGTTCGTGGTTTCCGACGAATCCGTGCATGCCTTGTCCAATCATGCGCAGGCCCTTCTGGATAACCTCTTCGAAGGTGCGTCCGATGGCCATCACTTCGCCTACGGATTTCATGCTGCTGCCGAGTTCGCGGTCCACTCCGCGGAATTTTCCAAGGTCCCAGCGCGGGATTTTGCACACAATATAATCCAGTGCAG
>SAMEA3663097__coassemble_570_pt1 | contig 20759 bp, 15 predicted proteins | sample SAMEA3663097__metabat2_low_PE_001 | metagenome-assembled genome bin SAMEA3663097 (sample SAMEA3663097) | pig gut metagenome | biome: pig gut; feature: pig-associated habitat; material: faeces | place: France | collected 2012 | reverse complement strand
GATCCCAACAGCGCCAGTGCATGGTATATGAAAGGGTGCATCAACCTCAATCTCAAACAGGACTTCGCAACAGCTCGCGACTGTTTCGGAAAGGTACTGGCTGCAGATCCCGAACACCTGCTTGCAAACGCCAACATGGCATATGCATGGATGAACGATGTAGCCACACGACGCATGAATGGAGAGTACAAGTACATTGAACGCAAGACCGTCACCGAGAAGATCAAGGCCGCCTACGAGGCAGAACTTGCTGCTGTACGTGAATTCTACTCCAACGCACGCCCATATATGGAAAAGGTTCGCGAACTTGCACCCGACCGCTCCAAGGTATGGGCACCTGCACTGCAGCAAATCTACTTTAACCTCGGTATGGAGGACGAAGCCAAGCAGATGGACGCCATCATGGAATCGAACCATTAACGCTATATAGAAGGAGGAGGGACTACATCCTTGCCTGCAACAAGGATGTGCAGTATACTAAGAAACACAAAAGAATAAAAAGTCATGTACATCCACAATGAACTTGTGCAAGACAGTCCCTCCCCCTTAAACCTTGAATTTTGCTCGTTGTACAAACAGATTACAATCCTTGCCCACAACCATCCGCAAGGGAGGGGGCAACGCAAGGTGCAGAGACAGAGCCACCTACTCCCCACGCCCTTACGAGCAAACCCCATTTATTACCAACCAGATGACGACAAGACTTTACGTCGGCATACTGCTCTACATGCTTTCCCTTTGCATGGCCAGCCACGCCCCAGCCTCGCCGGTTCCGCAAAATGTGGAAAAAAAGGAAAAGACGCAGCAACTGAAAAAGCAGATGAAAAGCATCAGAGAGGCTTTGAAGGGCAAAAAGGGCGCAGATGCACTAAAAGGAGTGGAAAACATCCGCAAAGACACTGCCGAATGGTGGAACATCCAGGCTCTGCAATACGGCGTGGAAGCATGTAGGCTGCTTGCAGACACTGAAAACGAAAAACTCTATCTTAAGCACAATCCCGACACTACGGCATTCTTCAATGCCATCTACAACATCTGCCGCTATGTACTGCTCACCGACAGCGCAGAACGCTTTCAGGCTTTCGCCGACAGCATGGAGGGACGTAGGGCGAGCTATAAATACCGACGTCAGAATGCCGGCATGCTGGCCAAACACATGGGCAACATGCTCACAGCACCGCTCTACTTCACTGCAAAGGGGAATTGGAAGGAGGCCCAACGGTTTGCACACATAGACATCACCATGCTCTCTACCCCATGGCTGTCACAGAAATCCTATCCCGATAGTGCAAGTATCGTGGCATTAGCTGTTATACATGCTAATGCTTGCTACAACCTTGCAGACAACCACGAAATAGAACGATTCGCCACGCTTGCTCTTCAAGACAGTGCCGCACACGAAAGCATACTCGAACGCCTCATATATGCTGAGACTAATGTGGGCGATACCCTAAAATACCTACCAAGGCTTGAAGAAGGACATCAGAAATATCCTTTCAACATCTTCTTCCTCAGCCGAATCGTCGACTATAATATTCAGAAAAGGAACTTCGACACCATCGTAACACATACCGCCTATTCCCTTGACGCTATCCGCAGCCTCCAGCTCCTTACACCCGACGCTCCAGACAGCCTCCTGCACGCACACTGCATCACGCGCGACATGGTGGCACTTTGCTATGAGGCACTTGCCATCGCACACTACAACAAGGAAAATTACCGCGCGAGCATTGACAACGCCCGCGAAATCCTAAAATGGGTACCTTCGCATCCCCGTGCCGACTTCTTCGTTGGGGCAAGCTATTACCAGATGGCTAAACGCGTAAGGATTCCCAACTCCATCAACGACCCGGACTACAGGAAAAACTACAGAGAGCGCAACCGCCTGCTTGAGATGGCAAGACCTTATCTCGAACTCTATAGGAAGAACAATCCTGACGATGCAAGGTTTTGGGCACCCATACTCTACGACATCTATCTTTATCTGAATCTCGGCCCTGAATTCGAGGAGATTTCCCGACATCTTCCCTCCTCATAACTGTCCCCGGAGGTTTTGCCATAGAGCGGAGAGAGAGGCCGGCAACAAATTCCACCATCTCCGCATACATCTAATTCCCCGAGCAAAAAAACACATCTTCCTCCCCACCCCTTATATATTTCCCCTCACTCATGCACGACTCTTCCATCCTCGACAAGCGCTATCTCCGAATGGCAGCCATATGGGCAGAAAATTCATACTGCCGACGACGCCAGGTAGGCGCACTAATCGTGAAGGACAAGATGATTATCAGCGACGGCTACAACGGCACTCCCTCAGGCTTTGAGAACATCTGCGAGGCAGACGGTGTCACTAAACCCTATGTGCTCCATGCCGAGGCAAACGCCATCACAAAAATTGCCCGTAGCAGCAACAATTCTGACGATGCCACACTCTATGTCACCGACGAGCCTTGCATCGAATGCGCAAAGCTCATCATCCAGGCTGGCATACGGCGCGTAGTATATGCCAGGGCATACCGTCTGCATGACGGCCTTGAACTCCTCCAACGAGCTGGAATAAGGGTGGACTTTATGCCCGGTATCGTCCCTGAGACCAACCTTCCCGCAGCAACGGACTTCGCCAACGACTCCCCTAAACCATCCGAATGCTGAAAACATGAAACGCTATACCACACGTTTCCTACCCATATACATCGCCCTTGCCGTGGTCTTGGGGATGTTTGTAGGAAACTTCTACGCCAACCATTTTGCAGGACGTCGCATCAACCTCATCAACACTTCGAGCAACAAACTGAGCGACCTCCTCCACATCATCGACGACCAGTACGTCGACACGGTAAACATGAGCAACCTGGTCGAAAAAGCCCTCCCCCTCATTCTCCGCGAGCTCGACCCACACTCTACCTATGTCAGTGCAGCCGACGTGGAGAACGAGATGCAGTCGCTGAAAGGCAGTTTCTCCGGCATCGGGGTACAGTTCTACATCCTCGACGACACCGTACGCATCGTCAAGGTCATCGACGGCGGACCGTCCGAGCGGGTGGGACTGCAGCAGGGAGACTGCATCGTTGCCGTCAACGGGAAAAAATTTACCGGGAAGGACGTCAACGAGGAGGAGACTCGGAAACGACTCAAGGGACCTGCCGACAGCGAGGTCTCCCTCAAAATCGTACGCCATGGACAGACGACCCCCCTGGAATTCGTCATCCGACGCGGCAGTGTTCCCATCAAGAGTGTCGACGCCAGCTATATGGCCAACGACAGGGTGGGATACCTTCGCATCAACACCTGGGGCGACGCCACATATGCAGAGTTTATCAGTGCCATGGCACAACTGTCGGCTTCGCAGCCCGAGGGCATCGTTGTCGACCTTCGCGGAAATCTTGGAGGCTATCTCGAAGCGGCGGTGAAGGTGGCAAACGAATTCCTGCCGGGCAACCGGCTTATCGTCTACACCGAAGGCCGGCGGTTCCCTCGCGAAGACTACACCAGCGACGGCAGGGGTAGCTTCCAGCGTATGCCGCTTGTTGTGCTCGTCGACGAGACCAGCGCGTCTGCAAGCGAAATCTTTGCCGGTGCCATGCAGGACAACGATCGCGCAACGATTGTCGGACGCAGAACCTTCGGCAAAGGCCTCGTTCAGGTACCTATACAATTCCGCGACGGTAGCATGATTCGCCTAACAAGGGCAAGATATTACACCCCTTCTGGACGATGCGTCCAAAAACCCTACACTCCGGGTGGAGAGGACGAATACGAAAGCGACCTCATCAAGCGTGCCGAGGACGGGGAATACTTCAACCCCGACAGCATCAAAACGTCGGGCGAAAAATACCATACGCGTATCGGACGAACGGTCTATGGCGGCGGAGGCATCATACCCGACATCTTCGTCAGCCGCGACACCACAGGATACACTTCATACTTCAAACAGGTGGTGATGTCGGACCTAGTCACCGACTTTGCCTACCGTTTCGTTGATGCCCGCCGCAAGACTTTCAGCTCCCTCTCTGATGCCAAGGCAATTGTGGCGTATCTCACGCGCAGGAACATCGTGGAACTTTTCGTACAATATGCAGAAAAGAACGGCGTAAAACGCCGTAATCTGATGATACGGACCTCCCACTCCCTACTCTTCAACCATCTTGCCGGAAACATTATCTCCGATGTCCTCGAGATGAAGGATGTTGTGGAGTTCAACAACACCACTGATCCCGCCGTTAAGGAAGCCTGCAGGATTATCGAGGAAAATCGTGCTTTCCCCGAAAAGAAATAGAAACAATTCCTCCACACCCCATCTGTCGTCCCTTGGCTTCCCCGATAGCAGGGAGGAAGGGGGAAGGGACGGTTACGGGACGCCACCATTTCAGCCACCTTCTCCATGAACAAACAACAGGTCAGAAACGAAATCCGAAAGAGAAAGGCCCTACTCAACGATGCACGGAGACAGGCAGCGGCAGACAAGCTCTATGCCCTGCTGACATCGACTCCCGCTTACCGGGCAGCATCGTGCGTGATGCTATATGCTTCGCTCCCCGACGAGGTGCCCACACTCCGCCTCCTCATCGAGGAGCGTTCCCGGCGCACATTTGTACTTCCCCGTGTCATCGGCCCCGAAGATATGGAACTCTGCCTGTATACCGGTCCCGACGACCTTCACTCAGGGGCGTTCCAAATCCCAGAACCGCAGGGCCATGTATTTCACGATTACCACCATATCGACCTTATCTTGGTGCCAGGAATGGCTTTCGACCACTCCGGCAACCGCCTGGGCCGTGGCAAAGGCTATTACGACCGTTTTCTTCAGCATCCGGAATTTGCCCATACCCCGAAATGGGGCGTGTGCTACGACTTCCAGATGGTTGAACAACTCCCTTCCGAGCCGCACGATGTCCGCATGCAGCGCGTGCTGTGCTGCTAATCCCTTCTCCCGGCCTTATCCCGCTCTTCCCATCATGCCACACCTTTCCCCCTCTCCGCTTTGCCTCCTTTTAGCCATCATCGCCCTTTCCGCTTGCCGCCAGAGGCACCAGATGGAGGCGCCGTCCATGCGTTCCGTTTTCGAAAAGAAAAGCGTGGCAGGCCTGGACCACTACGATTTGGAAGAGATACGTAGAGGGGGTGAAATCATTGTCGCTACTCTCTCCGGACCAAATAGCTACTATGACTATCATGGCATCCCCATGGGACTGCAATATGCCCTCGCCGAAAACTTCGCCTCCACACAGGGTCTTACCGTGCGCGTGGAAATCGCCCGCGACACCCTTGCCCTGCTGACCATGCTCGCCGACGGAACGGCAGACTTGGTGGCATTTCCGCTCACAGCGACTGCCGTCAGGGCGCGTCACCTCGTGGCAACGGGCTACCATACGGAAAAGGGCACTTGGGCGGTGCGCCACGATGCCCCGCTGCTTGCCAACGCCCTCAAGGCATGGTACCACAAGGGGCTCTGCCACGAAATTGCCGAAGCCGAGGCCCGACGCTCTGCACAGAGTCGCCACGTCACCCGCAGGGCACGAGCGGTCTTCCTTAGTCGTGAGCGTGGGGTCATCTCGGTTTATGACAACCTCTTCAAGGCGGCACAGAGCGTCACAGGATGGGACTGGCGACTCATTGCCGCACAGTGCTATCAGGAAAGCGCATTCGACCCAAATGCCCGCTCCTCCGTCGGAGCACAGGGCCTCATGCAGCTCATGCCTTCCACAGCACGCGAAATGGGCGTAGAGCCACACGAGATCTTTCTCCCCGAGCGAAATGTCGATGCCGGAGCACGGTATATCGCACGTCTGAACCATCTCTTCGCTGATATTCGCCAGCCCGAAGAACGCATCAGGTTCGTACTCGCCAGTTACAACGGTGGAAGTTTCCACATCCGCGACGCCATGGCACTGGCACGGAAAAACGGACGAAATCCCCACCGTTGGGACGAGGTGGCTCCCTATGTCCTCGCCCTGCAGAAGAGGGAGTATTACACCGACCCCGTGGTTAAGTGCGGCTACATGATAGGCAGCGAGACGGTCAACTATGTGCAGCGCATCCTGCTGCGATGGCGCGACTACGGCGGACGCGTGGCGGTCACAGGCATTCCGCAAATGCCGTCCCCGTCAGCGGCTAATCCTGCTGCCACCCCACCGCACACTGACGCCGGGCGGCGTAACCGTTTTGCCACTGGCGTACGCGTGCTTTCACCCGAAGAGCTTCAGACCGCCTCAAGGTAGCCGTAATCCTTTCCTCCCCCCTCCTCTCCCTTCCCCTCCTAACCTTGCCATGAACCGGAAACACACGCTCTACATCCTCCTTATCTGCCTCCTCTTCATCCCTCCCCTTCAGGCACAAAGACTCGAAGGCCTCAGTCAGGAGGCCCTCCTGCACCAACTTGACGAGGCTGTGGCCGCCCGAAAGTCATACAGGAACGCACGCGTGGCACAGATTGACAGCATGGGGCACCGCGCACAACAGCTTGAGGGGATACAGCGCGCAGAGGCTTATCTGCAAATCTGCACGGCATATTCCAGCATCCAGACCGACAGTGCAATGGCATGGCTCGCCAAAACCGAAAGCCTCCCCGTCTTCAGCGCAACACCCGAACTCCAAACGCGCGTGCTAATCCGACGGGCGGAAATCTACGGCGTAATGGGTCTCTATGCAAGCGCACAGAGCACTGTCGAAGATATCGACATCGCCCATGCCCCTGACAGCATCCGCCTTGCATACTATCAACTATGCCGGAAACTCTATGGGTGGATGGCGGACTACGGCGAGGTCTACGGACACGCCGCACACTACAGCGATCTCACACAGCGCTGCCGCGACAGTATCCTTGCCATCCAACGGCCAGGTATCAACCGCAACATTGTCCTTGCCGACCGTGCCCTTACCCTCGGCGACGTCGCACTGGCACGCACCGTATGTGCACAGTCCCTCCCGAAGGCCGACGAACTCCAGCGGGCATATCTCCATTTCACAATGAGTGCCATTGCGCATGCCGAGCAGAACACAACCGAGGAGATTCGCTATCTCGCCATGACAGCCATCAACGACTTCCGGCGCGGAGTGGCAGAATACAGCGCACTTCCCAAACTCGCCATCATCCTCTCTTCCATGGGCCACCCCGACCGGGCATATGAATACCTCGTCTGCGCAATGGACGACGCGGCATACTGCAAAGCACGACTGAGGACAGTGGAGGCTTCCACCATCTTCCCCATCATCGAGCAAAACCATAAACAACGGGTCCGCCAGCGCTTCCTCTTTACCATCTCCGCTCTCCTCACCGTGGCGCTTTTCCTTGTCGCCATGGCGTTCATGCTCCTTGGCGCACGACGCCGCAACCGACAACTCGCAGAAATGCACCGAAAACTCGACGATGCCATCGCTGCACAACGGCAAGTCAACGATGCTCTTTCTGCTACAAACCTCCAGCTGCAGCAGACTAACCGCGTCAAAGAAACCTACATCGTCCGATACCTTGAACGGTGCCGAACATACATTGACAGCATGGAGCAGAGCCGAAAGCGCATACTCAAAATGCTGCGCAACAACCGGCAGGACGAAATCCTGGCATTGCTGAAAACCGATTCCACCATACCACACGAGGAGACACTTTTCTACACCGACTTCGACGAAGCTTTCCTTACGCTCTTCCCCAACTTTGTCGCCAATTTCAACGCCCTCCTCCTCCCGGAAGCGCAAATCACCACCAAACGAGACGAAATGCTCAATACCGAACTCCGCATTTTTGCCCTCATCCGACTTGGCATTTCCGACTCCAACCGCATTGCACACTTCCTCAATTATTCCCTCCCTACCATCTATAGCTACCGCTCACGACTGCGCAACAAAAGCCGGTTCCCCAAAGAGGAATTTGAGAAACGGGTAATGGAATGTTGACCCCCACACTCTCACTTTGGGACATTTTAGGGGCTTCGGAGGCTATTTTCACGCAATTTTGTACGCTTTCTGTCCCAAAACCAACTGTTTTTATGCTACTTATTACCGCAAAAACAGTATTTAGGACATTTTTTTACGAAGTCAACGAAGAAAAAAGTAGAAGACAAACGAAGGCAAAACATTTTTCGTAAAACATCAAGAAATGCACCCCTTTCTTCGGAGAAACAAATTAGTTTCTCGGTAATACAAATCTATTTTACGGCAAAATCTATGCGATTTTGTCGTTTGTATTAATTGTTACAATGTAGTGATTTGTTACATCACCCCTAATTGTTATATAAAGCCGGGAAAGCCGAGAAGTCTTCAGCCTTCTTGCTCTGAAATCCAGACCATCAGCCGTCGGAACATCTCCCGCAGTCCTACATTCGCCCGCCATCCGAGGGCTTCGAGGCGTGAAGTGTCGAGCGGCAACAAGGTGACGGGGGCATATCCGCATTCGGGGTGTGGCTCCACCATCACCTGCCGCTGTGGCGCAAATTCCCGGCAGAGCATTTCCGCCATTTTCCGTACACTGATATACGATGTGCGGTCGGCGACATTATACGCCTCGCCATCCTTGCCGAAAAGTGCGATGTGGAGCAGGGCATTCACCGTGTCTGTGATGTAGCAGTAAGGCTTTGCACTGTATCCCTCGGTATGAAGCACAATGTCCTCGTGGCGCAGTATGCTGCGTGCAAACTGTGCAAACACCCGGTTGTCGTCGCGCCGCACGCCGCTGCCGAAAGTCTGTGTCAGCCGGGCGATCCGCGTTGGGACCCCATATTCTTTAGCATACGCCGCACACAAGCATTCCGCTGCGCGCTTGCCCATGGGATAACTGCTACGGGGGATAAGGGGATTGACATAACCCTGGAAATCCTCGGTAATGGTATCTCCGTCTTCCGGCTCCGCGGTGACCGTGCCGTAGCTCTCGACTGAAGAGGCATAGACGAAGGCGCGCAGCGCGGCGTCTCCCTGCACCATGCGGAGCAGATGGGCTGTGGAAAGGAAACTCGCGGAAAGGGTTTCGACGGGACACTCCGACAGAAAGGCAGAAGCCGTGGGAGAGGCGAGATGGAAAACAAGTTCCGGGTGTCCAACGGCATCAGAGGAGAGGGTGGAAAGGTCGTCACACTCCTCCCAGGTTACAGGAGCGTCAACGCTGAGATCGGAAAACGTTTCCCAAACCTTCCGCATATTGCGTACGGGGCATACCACGTGCAGCCCCAGGGCGTACATCTCCTCGAGGCGCAACAGGCAACGGAGCAGCATGCCGCCCACCAAGCCGGTGGAACCCGTGAGGAGGATGCGCATGTCCCGAAGACGGGCGTAATGGGGGAACTGGGAGGCGAATTCCCGGACATCGCTGTGGAGGATGGAATCGTTCATATGCCGAAAATCTGCTGGTTCTCGCGCACCTCAATCATGGCACGCAACACATAATAGTCGGTGGGGGTGGTAATCTTGATGTTTTCCATAGGCCCGGTGACGGTGTGAAGGGGATATCCGTAATTGTGCATCATGGAACAGGAATCGATGAAGGCGGTATGACCTTCGGCGATGCTTCTACGATGTGCGGCAAGTATTTCATCGAGCCAGAAGCTCTGTGGTGCCCGGGCCATCATGCATTTTGCCCGTGGAGGGATGTGGATGCTCCCGTCGTCTTCGCCCACGAGGACGGTCTCAATAGCGGGCACGCAGGTGATGCAGCTGCCGCACTCCTCCACCTTGCAGATGTTGGCCGTAATGGTGGCTTCGTCAATAAGGGGTCGCACACCGTCGTGAATCATCACCACGTGGCGTGCATCGGAAGCCCCCAGACCACTGACGTATGACTCGGCAGCACAAAGTCCACGGAAGATGGACTCCTGCCCCGTTGCGCCGCCCGGCACCACATCGACGACTTTCCGGATATCGTGTTTCGCCAACATCGTGCGAAGCCGCGGAATCCATTCCGCAATGCAGACACACACCACGGCATCGACCAAAGGATGCTCTTCAAAAAGCTCTATAGTGTAGAGGAGTATAGGTTTGCCATGAAGGTTAAGGAACTGCTTCGGACGCGATTTGGTGTGCATGCGGCTACCGCTGCCTCCGGCAAATATTACGGCGATGTTCATAAAAGAGAGAATGTTTTTAGGGGGGTGTTCTATAAATTAGCTTGACAAATCAAACTAAATTTTAGAACGCCCGATGGGTGTTTGCAGTGTGCAAATTTAGACATTATCCTGGTGCGTTACAATAAAAGCAGGGCTTTTTTTGCAAGAATCGGCGGTTTTCGCTATTTTTGCAAACATATGCTCCGCTATGCGATATTGTTTACCTCCTCTCCTTCCTCCATTATTGACGATATATTGACGATATGAACAATCCCTATCTTGAAACATACTGCCACGAAACGTTGCGCCCCTGTCAGCTAAAGCAACTCGCCATACTGACAGAAATTGACCGTCTCTGCCGCCAATACAGCATTCCATACTGGCTCGACGGCGGCTCCCTGCTCGGTGCGGTACGTCATGGAGGCTTCATCCCCTGGGATGACGACCTCGATATCGCCATGAAGAAAGCGGATGCCGAACGTTTTGTGGAACTTGCCCGCAGGGAATTGCCACGTCATCTCGTCGTGCAGACACCGAAAGACGAGGCGTGTAAGGAGCCCATCATCAAGGTGCGCAACCGGAACTCCTTCTATGTGGAGGGTGGCGATGATTTTTCTGCATCGTACGACAAAGGTATTTATGTCGACATTTTCCCCTTCATCCCCTACCCCAATGTTTCGCAGGGCTTCACCCGCTGCATCGTACGGAGAATGGCAAGGAGTAGGTCCATCCTACACAAGCCCCATAGGTACTCGTTCCGGGCGGTGGCAGAATACTTCTGGTTCGGCGCTATGTTCCTTGCCACTACCGCCATATGGCATACGGTAAGGTGGTTTTCAAGGAATGACCGTAAATGCTGTGTAATCCCCGAAAACAACGGGTATGGCGTCGTCTATAACAACAGCGACGTATTTCCTCTTTCGACGGTAAGTTTCGAAGGGCTGGAGTTTCCCGCCCCAGGCAATCCCGATGCCTACCTTACCGCCCTATACGGTGACTACATGACCATTCCTCCCATTGAAAAACGACAGGTACACGCCGTGCTTATGATTCCGGAGCTTACAAAGGAGGAGCAGCCGGCGACTACAGAAGGCTACTGGGGATGAAATCCTTGGCCGTTCTGCCGTGGCGGAGCGGGAGTTTTTCCGCAAGGAAGATAAAGCAAATTTGGCTTTTTCAGACATTTCCCTCAAAAAATGTCGAAAAAACCATGAAGAATCAGCCGAAACTCGGCAAAGAATCCGTAATTTTGCAGCAATTTACAGCACACAACCTCATACGGAGTTGATGCAGCATATCACCCTGCCTGCCACCGTTTGCAGAGAAAACACCTTAGCATACATTCACGACATTCCTCTAAGGTGTGTGCTTTATACCATTGGCACGCCTTCCGCTCAGGTTATGCCAAACCATCACAACAACGTAAACCCCATAACGCTCCAAATAGATATGATTGCAAGTTTCCTAAAGGACAAAATCGTAATGGACGGTCTGACCTATGACGACGTCCTCCTCATTCCTGCCTATTCCGAGGTATTACCGCGTACGGTTTCCCTCGATACCAAGTTCTCGCGCAATATTGACCTGAAAATCCCCTTTGTCACAGCTGCGATGGATACCGTAACAGAGGCAGAGATGGCCATTGCCATTGCTCGTGAAGGCGGAATCGGCGTGATTCACAAGAATATGAGTATTGAGGACCAGGCACGGCAAGTGGCCATCGTCAAGCGTGCGGAAAACGGAATGATTTACGACCCTGTGACCATCCAACGCGGAAAGACGGTACGCGATGCACTCGCCATAATGGCGGAATATCATATCGGCGGTATCCCGGTCGTGGATGACAACATGAAACTTGTCGGAATCGTCACCAACCGCGACCTCCGCTTCGAGACTGACCAGGACAAGTTTATCGACGAGGTGATGACCTCGGAAAACTTGGTGACCACCACCACTGCCACCAACCTTTCTGAAGCGGCGGAAATCCTGCAGCAGAACAAGATTGAAAAACTCCCCGTTGTAGACGCAGAAGGAAAACTCGTTGGCCTCATTACCTATAAGGACATTACTAAGGCGAAGGACAAGCCTATGGCGTGCAAGGATGCCAAGGGCCGTCTCAGAGTGGCTGCCGGTGTGGGAGTAACTGCCGATACCATGGAGCGTATCGCAGCATTGGTGCATGCCGGTGCCGATGCTATCGTCATCGACACTGCCCATGGACATTCAAAGGGTGTGATTGAAAAGCTCCGGGAAGCAAAGGCACGTTTTTCCGGAGTGGACTTTGTGGTAGGAAACATCGCCACTGGCGAGGCCGCACGGGCTTTGGTGGAGGCTGGAGCTGACGCCGTGAAGGTGGGAATCGGCCCGGGAAGCATCTGTACCACCCGCGTTGTGGCCGGCGTCGGTGTGCCGCAGCTCAGTGCCGTATACGATGTAGCGAAAGCCCTTGAGGGTACCGGTGTGCCACTCATTGCCGATGGAGGTTTGCGTTATTCGGGAGATGTGGTGAAGGCACTTGCCGCCGGAGGATACAGCGTGATGATTGGAAGCCTCGTCGCTGGCTGTGAGGAAAGCCCTGGCGAAACCATTATCTTCAACGGCAGGAAATTCAAGACCTATCGTGGAATGGGCAGTCTCGAAGCCATGGAAAACGGCTCAAAGGACCGTTATTTCCAAGGTGGCGTTACCGAAGTGAAGAAGCTGGTTCCGGAAGGCATTGCCGGACGAGTGCCGTACAAAGGAACGGTGCAGGAGGTGATATACCAGCTTTGTGGAGGACTACGCTCCGGTATGGGATATTGCGGTGCTTCGACCATCGAAAAATTGCACGACGCCCAGTTCGTACGTATCACCAACGCAGGTGTGCTGGAGAGTCATCCGCACGACATTACCATTACCAGCGAAGCTCCTAACTACAGCCGTCACGACTGAATGACATAGACGCGGGAAAAGTCCTTACAGTCCTTTTCCGCAGTTACTTTCGAACTGCAACAGTAAGCATGTCACCGCAATGTACAGGAGGGAATTTCCTGCCCCCTGCCCATGCGGTGGCTTTTGCAGTACATGCAGGGGAGCCTTATAGAAACGGTTATCCCCTCTTATTTAGACAAGCATCGGGAACAGATTTCCCTATTTCCATTACATTATTAGAACACCCCTTTACAATAAGACATCACGTTCGCACATCACATGAAACGATTTCTTTCTTGCCTTGCCTTCGTCGTTTGCTTTCACATGGTGGTTTTCGGACAGCAAAGTGACGAAAACCCCGTACTTATGACTGTCGCTGGCAAACCCGTAACACGTGCAGAATTTGAATATGCGTACAACAAAAACAACAATATCGAGGGAGCCGTAGAGCACAAGACGGTGGAGGAGTATGCTGAAATGTTTCTGAACTATAAGCTCAAGGTGGCAGAGGCCGAAAGCCAACGCATAGACACTCTCACCAGTTTCATCACAGAGTTCCGCTCGTACCGCGACATGCAGCTCACCCCGCACCTGGTGGACCAGGCATATATCGATTCTGTGGCGCGGTCCCTCTACGACAAGCAGGCAGAACGCATTGCGGGGCGCGACCTCATCGACTGCAGCCATATTCTGCTCCTCGTCAAACAGACCGACAGCGAGGAACTGAAAGAAAAGGCGGGACAGCGTGCCGACAGCATCTACAATGCACTCTGCAACGGAGCTGATTTTGCTACAATGGCAAAGCACCTTTCGCAGGATCCAGGGAGCGCCTCACGGGGTGGAAAGCTTCCTACCATATATCCCGGAATGACCATCAAGGAATTCGAGGAACAGGCTTATGCATTACAGCCCGGACAGTTCTGCCGACCTTTCCTCTCCACCATCGGATACCACATCATCTTGGTACATGGACGCAAGCAGTTCGAACCCTACGAAAAACTATATCCCGTGATTGTCGAGAATCTCAAGCGCCAAAACATCGAAGAGGCTTCGGCAAAGGCTAAAATCGAAAGGATGATGGCGGAAAAAGGGAAAACCCGTGAAGAGATTCTGCAAAACATCCTTTCGGAGCAGGAAAAGAACACCCCGGAATTGCAATACCTTGTACAGGAGTATTACGATGGTCTCCTGCTTTACGAGGTGGCCAACAAACGAGTGTGGGCTGCTGCTGAAGAGGACACAGAAGGCCTCAAAAAGACCTTTAAAAAGAATCGCAAGAAATACCGTTGGGACGAGCCTCGCTTCAGCGGATATATCATCTGTGCCAAGGATGACCTGTCTGCCCAGCAAACGGAAAAACTGCTGAAAAAAGGAGTCCCTGCTGACCGCAAACTCAGCGATTTCCTCAAGGAGACAGTCAACAAGGACAGCGTAACGGTGATAGTCACAGGACCTTATCTGGCAAAAAAGGGAGAGAACAGTACGATTGACAACCTCTGCTTCAAGGATACAGGACGTGAGGTCAAGCCTGTACGCAAGACCTTCAACCATGTTTTGCTTTCCGGACGCCGACAGAAGCAGCCTAAAACTTACCTTGACGTCAAACAGCAGGTACTCACCGACCGCCAGCAGGAACTTGAAGCCATATGGGTGAAGGAACTCCGTAACAAGTTCCAGTACACCATTGACCGCGAAGTGCTGAAGACGGTCAACAACCACTGAAATATCACTTATTTGAACTATGAAGTTTTTGAAACGCATCCTTCCCCTTCTGCTCCTCATGGGATTGTGCATTCCGGCATCAGCACAGGAGAAAAAGAAAAATGTCGTGGACGAGGTCATATGGGTCGTCGGCGACAGCCCCATACTCCTGTCTGACGTGGAAGAAGCTCGCATCAGTATGGAAATGATGGGCGAAACCGTTGAAAATCCATACACCACGATTCCCGAGCAACTGGCCATACAGAAGCTTTATCTGCACCAGGCTGAACTCGACTCGGTGGAGGTCAACGAGCAGTATGCTGCCACGATTGCCGAGGAACGCGTCAATGCCGCCATACAGATGTACGGCTCGCGCGAAAACGCCGAGGCCGTCATCCACAAAAGCCTCTCGAAACTCCGTGAACAGTACCGCGAAATGGCGCGGACACACCAACTCCAAGAAGGTGTCAGGCAAAACCTAACGAAACATGTCAAGGTGACGCCTGCCGAAGTTCGTGAATATTTCAGCCGCCTGCCCGAAGACAGCCTGCCCTTTATCAACACGCAGGTGGAGGTACAGATTATCACCAATGTGCCGAAAGTCAGCCGTGAGGAGGTGGACCGCGTGGAAAATAAGCTACGCGACATCGCACAGCGCATCAACAGCGGCGAGAAGACCTTTGCACAGATGGCGAAAATCTATTCACAGGACGGGTCTGCACGCTATGGTGGCGAACTCGGACTATCTGGCCGTGGACAGTGGGTTCCCGAATTCGCCAACGTCGCCTTTACGCTGACCGACCCCAACAAGGTTTCGCGCATCGTACGTACAGAATACGGGTTTCATATCATGCAACTTATCGAAAAGCGAGGCGACAAGGTGAATGTTAGGCATATCATCCTCAAGCCCGAAATCGAAGAGAGCGAGTTTGAACGTTGTCTCGGACGCCTCGACTCTATTGCTGCCGACATCCGTAGCGGAAAGTTCACCTTCGACGAGGCTGCAACTGTTCTTTCCGAGGATAAGGATACGCGCAACAACAAGGGACTGATGGCCAACCTCGACGAAAACACTGGAGTTCTCACCTCACGCTTCGAAATGAAGGACCTCCCGCAGGATATCGCTAAGGTCGTCTCCACCATGTCCGTGGGCGATATAAGTCCGGCGGTACGCATCGTCAACGAAAAGTCCGGCAGTGAGGTGTGTGCCATCATACGCCTTAAAAACCGCATTGAGGGGCATCGCGCCAACATTGCCGAAGACTTCCAGGTGATGAAAGCTGTAGTGGAGAACGAAAGGAAAAACGCCATTGAACAGAAATGGCTGAAGGATAAAATTCGTACAACTTATACTCGTATTGCTCCGGGGTGGCGCGACTGCCAGTTCCAGTACGATGGCTGGATAAAATGACGCAGCCTCCGGCAGGGAGAAAGGAAAAACAACCATTCCCCCTGCCGTATCGTCTGCTTTCGGTGAGCAATAATCATACCCTAACATTTTGAAATACAGAACCAGACACATTTGGGCGGGCATAGCATTTTTCTTGCTGTGCCTTGTCCAAATGTATGCTTTTCAACCCGCAGGGCGTCGCGGAAAGGAAGACCGGAAAATACAGTTTGCAAGCGAACGCCTCTATCACGACATCAACGTCAGTCAGGACGGGGACATCCTCATCGGCAATGTCCGCATTACACACAATGGCATGCACCTGACGTGCGACTCGGCTGTGGTTTACGAAAATTCAAATTCCTTCCTTGCCTATGGCAACGTGCATATGACCCAGGGCGACAGCATTTCGCTGAAGGGTGATTCTCTCTATTACGATGGTACACAGGAATTTGCACAGGTCTTCGACAATGTGGAAATGCGCCATGGAAAGTTGACGCTCTACACCGACGTGCTAAATTACGACAGGAAAGAAGAACGGGGATTCTACGACCACGGAGGACGGCTTATAGACGGGAAAACCCAGCTTACCAGTATGGCAGGCGACTACTTCCCTCAGACCAAGACGGCGCTTTTCCGTCATTCCGTTCTGCTGGTGAACGAGAGTAAGGACTCGTTAGTGACGGATACCCTCCATTACGACACCCGAAGCCGGGTTGCACACGCCACTGGGCCTTCCAACATCCTCAGTGGAAACAGCAGAATATATACTGAAGACGGCTATTACAACACTTCCGACGGCAAGGCCCTCCTATACCGGCGTCCTTCGCTCTACAACCTGCACCGGGAAATGCAGGGCGACAGTTTGCACTACGACAGGGACAAAAGCCTTACGGTTGCCTATGGTCATATTGTTTTCTCCGATACCGTCCGGAAGAACATCCTGATGGGAAATTACGGATGGTACGACGAGGAGCGCGGACTGGCATTGTGCACGGACAGCGCCCTTGCCATCGACTACAGCCAGGGCGACGATTCGCTCTATGTCCATGCCGACACCCTCAGGGTCGAAACGTTTTATCACCGTACCGATTCCTCCTACAATGTGCTGAACGGGTATTTCCACGTACGAGCATTCCGTAAGGATATGCAGATGATTTGCGATTCTCTGAGCTTCATCTCCAGAGACAGTTGCTTACATCTCTACAAAGATCCCATTCTGTGGAGCGGAAGCCGCCAGTTGCTGGGCGAGGTCGTTGATGTATATCTGAACGATTCCACCATTGACTCCATCTACATCGACCAGCAGGCACTAATGATTGAGCAACTGCCTGACACCACCCTCTTCAACCAGGTTGCCGGCAATCTCATGCGTGCCTATTTCCAGGACGGTGAACTTACGGAGTTCCACGTCGACGGAAACGGGTGTGTGGTGGACTACCCTATGGAAAGGGATTCCACCTTCCTTTATTCCAACTACATTGAGGCGGCCAAACTGCGGGCGTACATCCAGGAACGCAAGCTTCAACGCTTGGTAGGTTTTCCCTCGCCCCAGGGTACCACCTACCCTTTGGGACTAGCGCCCCCCGAACATGTCCGGCTCAACGGATTTGCATGGTTCGAGGACTTGCGCCCTGTCAATAAGGACGATGTCTTCATTTGGAGGGGCAAAGCCGATGCAAATCGTCTGAAGGCCATACCACGCCGTCGTGCGCCTATGCAAACCCTGCAACGGCTAAAGGAAAAAGCGGTGCCAACCACAGCAAACCGTTCGACCGAAGAAGGGAATGCGGTGCCAGAATCAGAACATGGCGGGCAACAGTCGGAGGAGGAACCTTAAGCGGTATCTCCTACCGCCCCTCCCCTTTATCATATTTTGTTCACACATTTGCTATGTCCTCAGATATTATCCGTCTACTTCCAGATAGCGTAGCCAATCAGATAGCGGCTGGTGAAGTTATCCAACGTCCGGCATCGGTCATCAAGGAACTTGTGGAAAACAGCCTTGATGCCGGAGCCTCGGAGATATCCGTCATCGTCACTGATGCCGGAAAAACATCCATTCAAGTTGTTGACAATGGGAAAGGGATGAGCGAGACGGATGCACGCCTTTCCTTTGAGCGGCATGCCACTTCAAAGATACGGCAGGCTACAGATCTTTTCGCGCTTACCACTATGGGATTCCGTGGCGAAGCTTTGGCCAGCATCGCCGCAGTGGCACAGGTGATTCTCCGCACTCGACAGGATGGGGAGGAAACCGGAACAGAAATACGCATCGAAGGGTCGCGAATGCTTTACCAGCAACCTGTACTCTGCGATGTGGGGGCAAACTTTACGGTACAGAACATTTTCTTCAACATTCCCGCACGTAGGAAGTTCATGAAGAGCAACCACACGGAGATGTCAAATATCATGACGGAGTTCGAACGTATCGTGCTTGCTCATCCCGATATTGCCTTTCGCCTTTCCACCCCCACGGACCCCATTCTTCTCCTCCCCGTCGGAAACTGCCGCCAGCGCATTGTCAATGTATTTGGAAAGCGTATTGACAAATATTTGCTAAATGTCAAAGTCGAAACTTCCATTGTACGCGTCACAGGTTTTACCGGAGCACCTGAGAGCAGCAAACGGAAGGGAGCACAGCAGTTCTTCTTCGTCAACGGACGCTTCATGCGCCATCCCTATTTTGCCAAGGCCGTACAGAGTGCCTATGAACACCTTATACCCGATGGGGAAAGCGTGCCGTTCTTCCTTTACCTTGAAGTTGACCCGTCGAGGATTGACGTAAATATCCATCCCACAAAGACGGAAATCAAATTCGAAGATGAGCAGACCATTTGGCAAATTCTTTTGGCTGCCGTTCGCGAGGCGTTAGGCAAATACAGCGCTATCCCAACCATTGATTTCGACACCGCCGGACGGCCGGACATTCCATTGTTCAATGACAGCAATCCCGATGTACGGCCACCGAAAATAAACGTCAACCCCGCCTTCAACCCCTTCGACCCCCCTGACACAGGAATGGCGTTGCACCATATTGAAAGGGATGCCGAATATGCAGATCCTTTTACTGACAATGTGGCTGTAGCGAGGCGAAAGACGGATAATAGTCTTCCGCAGGTTCAGCCCCCAATGCCGCTGTTTTCAGATGCTCCACCATCCCAAGAACAACTGTCACAGGGGTTGGAAACGGCTTTTCATACTGCTGTACCTCAAACGTCCATGGACATTCCAACGGGCAATACTGAAACAGACTTCTTTGGATGCAGCCATACGGAGACTATGGATTTTTCAGCCGCCGGTTTCCTGCAATATAAAGGACGCTATCTCTTGACTCCACTCGAAGAGGGACTACTTCTCATCGATGCTCACAGAGCACATTTCAGAGTGCTTTACGATGCCATTATGTCGGACAAAGACCGTCCGGATGACATGGTCCCTCAAAGGTTGCTGTTTCCCGAAACAATAGATTTTCCTCCTTCTGAAATCCCTGTGGTACAACAGATGATGGAAAAGCTTGCAAGACTTGGGTTCGAACTCAGCCCGTTGGGCGGCAGTACGTTTTCTGTACTTTCCCTGCCCGCAGGACTCGAAGGCCTCGATTCCATGGCACTCTTACAAGAGATGGTCAGCGAAGCGGCACAGATACCGGTTGACGCACAGGAAACCATTATGCACCATTTGGCACTTACGCTTGCCCGAAAGATGGCCATACCCGTGGGACAAGTCCTTACCATCGACGAAATGCGTGACCTGACTACCCGACTCTTTGCTACCGCAAACCCGAACATCACCCCAAATGGGCATCGCATCACGGCACTCATCCCCCATCAGTCCGTACTTTCACGATTCTGACCTAACGATGGCCCGTAAGTTCAGTTTTACTCCTTAGTATTTGAAACCCTTATATTCTTAATCTGAAGCTATTTTTATCTGAAGCTGAAAAAGCCTGTGACAGATGTCTGACGGAAATTTCAATACCCAATTGCTCAGCCACGGAGGCTTTGCCAGTGGTGTGCGGGCAGGCGAAGCACGAATGAAACAACGTGCAACAGCCGCATTTTTCGACGTCCTCATAAACGATTGTGGTTTTTGTGAGGATGATGCCCGAACACTATGTGCGAAACTCAAGGCCTGCCTCGACAAAGGTAGATAGTAGTTACCGGCCTCACCATTTTCATACAGTATTTATTAGTTTCGCGAAACGAGTACAGAGGCGAAACTTTTAAAGACGGCATACCATGGAACAGACGAAGCAAACAGCAGGAAACCGCAACAGGACTATCCGCAAAATCTGGAGGGGATTCCAGATGATGGGACGCCCGATTCTCAGACATGGGGTCTTTATTCTTTTCATGACCTTGCTCGCTGTCATTACCTACAGCATCGTCGGTGAGCCCCACACCAAACATCCTCTGTTTTATGTCGGACAGTTCATGATGGACCTGTACGTACTGTGTGCGCTTTTCTGCGTGCTTCCCAAGCGGGCAATGTACGTACTGAAATACTCGCTTTATGCGCTTTCGTATGCATTATGTTTCGTCGAAGCCTTTGTGTTCCGCCGCTTTTTCCTTGCCTTTTCCCCCACCATGCTCCATCTTATACTGGAGACAAACGACGGTGAGGCTTCGGAATTCATAGACAGTGTATTGCAGAGCCCACTATTTACCACAACACTATTAGAATATGCGCTGTTACTGACAGCCAACGTCGTCATCGGACGTTGGGGTTAT
>SAMEA3663097__coassemble_565_pt1 | contig 21009 bp, 17 predicted proteins | sample SAMEA3663097__metabat2_low_PE_001 | metagenome-assembled genome bin SAMEA3663097 (sample SAMEA3663097) | pig gut metagenome | biome: pig gut; feature: pig-associated habitat; material: faeces | place: France | collected 2012 | reverse complement strand
GCCTTACGCAGCCGTTCAATGATGTCCATCGCCTTGTGCTCCAGCATCCATCGGTATGTGGGAATATAAATCAGATGCTTTGCCTCCACATATCCTAAGATTTCCGTTCCATGCACACCTTTCCGATGCCCCAACACCCGTCCATGTTTCCGCACTGTCCGTTTGATTCCCTTCATGGTGTCGTTGCCAAACATGGATAAGTCTGTATCTTCGTTCTCAAACACCTTCAGTCCTTGCCATATACCTTCCACACACGTAGCCGTATATCCCTCGCTGAATGGCACAGGGATACCACCATGCGGATAGAATGGACTTAACCTTACCAATCCATCCTTTGCCTGACTTGTCACGTCGGCGATGATGGCATTGGGATATGTTTTGAGGATATTCTCAATTTTCTGCCGTTTGGATGCAATTTCTATCATATTTCTACCAGTTTATCTCTGCTCCAATCTCCCAATAGTTTCAGCATCTTATTTCTTGTTCCTTTTGGGATCATAATTTTTTTCAAAGAAATGCAGTCACAGTTTTTTTGTAAAGTATTGATAGTTAGTTAATTACGTGTTAAAAGGTAGAAAAGTGGCGATAGAAAGTATGAGAGATAGCTGAGAAGGTGAATATTTAACGTTTTTAATGTTTTTAAGGTGTGTTGTGAGTATTAGATTGCAGATTCAATGCTAATGCAGTAGATTTTGGGCACAAAGGAACTAATCCTTTCAAACATTATTAATATGGAATGGCTTCCCCGTATGTATACTTTTCAAATACTGGGAATGCATTCAAAAGAAGAGCATAAAGATTTGGTTTAAATCCAGTGGTAATACAGCGCTGTAATTTAGTGCAAAAATTTCAAATTAGCAAAGAAATGGGTAGAAAAAAAAATGCTATTTCGAGGGTGATTTTTGGCACTTTTCAATGAAATATGGCACTCTGAGTGCACAATTTAAAGAGTATTTTGATTGTATATGATAAAAATGTGTAACTTTGTAGCGTCGTGCCTACGCTGTGCCATCTAAAAAGGATGCGCGGTTGGGTGGGACACTACATAATGTAAAAGCGTCATCGATGCTTTGTCTGTTGGCTTCTTGAAACCTAGGAAATTTCAATTGTGTGTCAAGGACAATGTCAGAAGTGAATGCTACGGGTATGCAATAAAAAAGTATCCCGGGGTGTGCATGAGGGTATATTATATCCTCAAGGCACACTTTTCCGGAGGTACGTGCAACATACCGGCGTAGGCAGTCACTCTACAAGTTCACACACAAGGGTTTTCCTAGGACCTCAAGAGCGGACGAGTAGAGTTGGAGGCCTACGTTTTTGCGTTTTGTAATACATATCGTTCAACATTAACGGCCTACCCCGTGGCCTCCGTAGGTGCGAAAATACACTTATGGCAAAGAAATCACTTATTGCTGGAGAGTACATTATCGAGATTGCTGATAATGGACATGTAGATATGTTGCGGGTTTTTCGCAATGCCAAAGCTATCATGACAAAGATAGCAAACACTCACAATTTTACTATCGAAGAAAAGTGGAACACCCAGGACTTTGGTCGCCATTTGGTCAAGGCGTTTGGTGATGGCAAAACGGCGAAGTTTGACGACATCACCGTAAATCGTATGGCAGATGGCAAGATTGAAATCTATCAGGAGTGCAAAAACGTAAAGGCAGCGCTCCGCACCATTGCAGATCAGATGAGCTTCGAATACGATGAAGGTTGGAACACCCAACAGTTCGGGGCAAAGCTCGCTACTTATCTCGAAGAGCACAAAGAGGAAGCAGACAAGGTGTTGCAGACAAAGAACCTGAAGCACTGACTGATGGCAAAGCAAAGTTTAGAGAAAGACATCCGACTTTTCCTTGAGAGGAAAAAGCAGATGGAATCTTATGAAATACAAGAGGACATACTGCGTCATCTCGTAGGAAAATATCCGGAGCATAGCTCTTTTGCGGCTGTTGATGTAAAGGCGAAACTGCTCAATCTGTTTTATTCTACCGGCATACAGGCAATAACAAAGATGTCGGAGAATATCTTTGCAATAAAAGACATTGACGGTCGTCTGCAAAAGGGTGATCACAGTCTGGTGGCAGAGATAGCAGAACTGAAGTTGGATAGTGGAACACGCATCAACTATTCATTTGCAACAAAATACTGCGCACTGCATCAACCTGCCAAGTTTCCTATATACGACAGCATAGTAGCAGCAGTATTTGCGCGACTGATGGCCAACGGCAATCTGCCGCCGTACTCGCAGAAGAAGGGTGGGGGCGCATCAACATACCTATGTATGACAAAGGGAGCGTTTGAGGCAAACCTTCGCAACTATGAGTTCTTCGTAAGAGTGTATGACACGTTTATGCAAGACTTTGGATTGCAAAACCGCGCTGGCATCACTTACCGCGAAGTGGATTGGTATCTGTGGGGCGCATATAAACTCCCAGGCAGTGACTGTCTCATTGAAAAACTGGCCCCTTTGTCAGGTAACAAGTATTTTGAATACAAAATAAAATAAGAATAAATTCTTTATATATTATGGCATTACAAAAAACGGCATCAGGAAAAGTGGATAAGCGTACCAAAGAAGGAAAAGCTATAGCAGAGCGTATGGCCAAGGCTCGCGCTGCGGCAGCAAAGAAAGCAGCCGCTTCAAAAAAGTCAACGGCAGTGGCGAAGACAGCAACCAAAACGATTGCGAAAGCAACTGCAACTAAGCCTGTAGCAAAGAAGAGCACAGCTGCAACTAAGCCAGGAAGCAGTGCGGAATTAAGTGTTACCGGTAACAAAAAGATAGAAACGCTTCAGAAGGAATTCAACAAGATTTTTCCATATTTACGCATCTGCATTGCATACAGTTACGGACGTGACATGGTAAAAAAAGGAGAGACACTTAGTGCCAGTGCCAAAATTCCTGGTGATAAAACCTTAGCTTCTGTTCGTCGTGCAGATAGCGGAGGAAGTATTTCTATCTCTGACAACAAGAAGATAAAATCGCTCGAAAAGGAGTTTGATACAGTCTTCGGACTCTATGTACAGGTTTGCTATACAGAAAAAGATGGACACCGTTACTACACCAGCGGCAGTACAGACGAAAAGACTCTTGCCGCCTTCAATGCTGAATGTGAGAAGAATGGTTGCAAGAAAGGAATCTATAAATAATAAAAACATATAATTATGGGACTCTTAAACAACATTAAAGACCACTTCAACTCGGCAGAGTTTAGTGTGGCACCAAACAAGAAAGTAAAGACCGTTTGCGCAGACTTCAAGAAGGCTTTCGGTTGCACATTGGCTATTTACAAGGGCGTGAACCTTGCAGATGGAGAGTTAACAATCAATCAGCTCAACCAGCAGACAACAGCCAAGATTAAGGCAGACAGCAAAGCAGAACTGAAGATCAAGGCATCGATGAAGGTTGGTGAGGCAGAAGAACTCTTCAAGAAGACATACGGCCTGACAGTACAGATCAAGGATCCTGCTGGTAAGGTTTGTGTTGACAACAAACTTACCATCGGTCAGGCAGCACGCGGAGAAGTAAAGAAATAACCATTTTTCAACAAACAAGAGGAGCATTCCTCATAAAATCAAATTACAACTATGGCAGACATTAAGATTGATGGCCGCAAGAAGGTTAAGACCCTCAAGGCCGAGTTCAAGAAGGCGTTTGGTTCAACCCTTCGTGTTTACTACAAGAAACATTTCGCAGATGACAATGCAACTCTTTCTGCAATCCGCGAAGGTGACGTTAAGGGTGGCGAACTCACTGTTGGTGGCAACATGCAGGTAGGCAACTTCGAGAAGAAAGTGAAGGAACTCTATGGTATCGAAGTACAGGTTGCTAATGCTGATGACAGTGCTCTTGCAGATAACAGCAAGACTCTCGTAGCTGCTGGTAAGTAATCAGTATCACTCTCTATCCCCTGCCAATATTGCTGAATGCAATACTGGCGGGGATTTAAGGGGATTTAATTTTTGTCAGATACATGTTTCCAAGTAAAGAAGCAATGCTCCGTTCTATAGAAGGAGTTGATAATCAAATTAAGCATCTAAAGGATATTGTTGCATATCTTCGTGAGCGAAAGAAAATATATATTGCGATGAAAACTGATGGTGGACGCAATGCTGCCAAAGACATTCAAAGCGATATTGAACAACGTATGCGACACATAAAGTGGCTGCAAGAACAGAAGAAAATGTTTCGCGAACAAGGCTATAGGAAATAACTATGGGATTTTTCGATTTTCTCTATAAGGGATTGGTGCGTCCGATGGGATGCCTATTATTCTTTATTTTAATGTTGGTTCTCGGTATATTAATGGAACTGGGAGAAGGTGTCGTTGGTATGTTTACTGGTAACAAAATGGAAACGTACCGTGAGTATATAACCGATAAGGAATATGATAAGGCAAAGGAATATGCCATAAGCAACGAACTTGACGTAAAGGAGGTTCTCTCGGAACAAACATACGAATACATGAAACAGGGTGATTTCGCTGCTGCTCAGAACTTATGTGCTCACCAGGATCAGATGTATGTTTATTTCCATACGCTCACATCTAACATACAGGCATTGTATGATAATAACGGAACTGCAAAATTAGCATTGGCTTTTTCCATGATACCATATCCGTCGCCAACATCAGAGTATATTTCAGATGACTTCAAGAAACAATGGGGATATGGAAAATCTGACTATGTATCAAAAGATGAAATAGTTAATGAAAACAACCGCGCTATAGAATCTCTCGGTAATTACGTAAAGGCAAAGGGTTCAACAAATGGAATGTCTCAGTTGCTTGAATATTTACAACCGACTACAGAAAGCGGAAAGATTAACAATGATGAAGTTAATCGCATAAAGAAAAAGTTCCAGTAATAAGATGATAAGAATAAAGCAGCAACTCGCCCGCGTCTTCGACGACAATCTGGAGACGATGCAGTGGAAGAATATGATTGACTATGCCATCATGGGATTCATCCTCCTCTCGACGTTGGAGGTGTTTCTCTCTACGTACGATGGCATCGTGGAACGCTATGGTGGCATACTGCGTTTCGTAGATATACTGACTACCATCGTGTTCACCATCGAGGTGACGTTGCGTATCTGGTGTGCCGACCTGCTGGATGACAGATACAAAGGCTTCGTGGGGCGCTTGCGCTACTGCTTCTCGTTCTATGGTCTGATAGATATTCTATCTACCTACACGTTCTATCTGGCGCTCTTTATCCCAGCCAACTACTCGTTGTTCAAGTCGTGGCGACTGGTGAGAATCCTGCGCATCTTCCGCCTTCTGCGTGTGTTCCGCTACATGCGTTCCATCCGCATCTTGGGAAAGGCAGTGCAAAAATGCCAGACGGAGATGGTGGTGAGCCTCCAGTTCCTTTGCGTAGTGACAGTCCTGCTGTCATTCGTTCTCTACTTTGTGGAACACGAGGCGCAACCCGATGTGTATGACAATGGTTGGACGTCCGTTCTATGGTCGTTCATGCAGTACATTGGCGACCCAGGCGGCTTTGCCGACACGCCGCCCATCACCCTCTGCGGTCGCATCATCGCCAGCATCATCGGCGTACTGGGCATCGCCATCTTTGCTGTGCCCGCAGGCCTTATCGGGTCTGCCTTTACAGATGTAATGGCAGATGAAGATCATGAAGAAGAGCTGGAAGAGTGGAAAGAGAAACTACATCTTGCCTTTGAGCGCAAATTGGATCGTCCCACTGGTTTCCAGATAGCTCCGAAATACGTTAGCATCATTGAATTGCAGGCACGACTGGATCTGAAGTCAGACGAGATTATCGAGGCTGTGCAAAACGATGAGCATTTTCGCCTGATTAACCTTGCCTGCACACAACCTGCAGAGCAACATCCTCAAGATCGTCTTGCCGTTGAACACTTTTCTTTGAATACGCCATACGGTCAGTGCATCGACCGCGGGTCAAAGGTAACAATCTTCACTCCATCAAATATTGTTGATCCGGTAATGGGATGGTGGGGCTACTATCTGGCAAAGATTGGCGGCTTCAACTATGTTGCGAGGGAACTGGGAACGACACGTCCATACAAGTCATTCTATACTTATAAACCAGAGAACTTGCACGAACACCAGCAGGATTTTATGGATGACATGAACCGCATGTGTGACTCGCAGGACAAGTGGGTCATCAATGTGATGGCTGCCAGTGGCGCTGCCGAACCTGAATATCCGACACAGGTACACTTCGGCTATGGTGGCAAGAAGGGCGACGGAACGTATGATGACCCAAATATCATGCTCAACGATGTGCCATTGTTTGAGGCGTTTTATAATGATGCAAAGACCATGCTCAAGGAGCAATATGGCCTGGAGAGCGACAAACAACTATACCACAACAACTACAATTCTGCACACTATTATCGCCACCTCAATGTCAAGCCTAATGTTATCAACCTTCGCGTGGCATGGGCAGTGACTTGCTGGGATATGCGTGCTATAGCTTTAGCGCGTGACCTTGCCCTGTTAATCAGAAGATATATTGAGCCAGAGCGCAACGACCACCCATTGTGTGCGGAACTGAAAGTAAAAGATATAGCTTACGATGGATACACCGACTAAAGTACTTCTCACGGGTTTTGAGCCTTTTGGGAATTTGACAGAGAACCCCTCGCAGGTTATAGTGGAAACACTACAAAAGACAAAACTATGTGGAATAGAACTTCGCTGTTGGATTCTTCCAGTGGATTTTCTGGTTGCGCCCAAGATGGTAACGGAAATGCTTAATGATGAAACATGGCAACCGGACATCGTGCTTCATCTAGGCGTAGCTGACAGTCGTCCCACTGTCACAGTCGAACGTTTTGCAGTGAATATGATGGATTCTGCAAAAGGAGACAATGCAGGTTTTGCACCTAACGAACAGACAATAATTGACAATGCACCATTATCTTATCGCTCTGCTATTCCTTGTAAACAGCTCATCGCTTTTCTCTCTGATGAAGGACTCCCTGTGAAAATTAGCAATACGGCTGGCACCTATGTATGCAACGCTGTGTTTTATACCTCACGGCATACCATAGCAACCAATGCCAGACCTGCACAGTGTGGCTTTGTTCATCTAACATCGTTTGACAAAATCTGTAAGAAAATTCAACTAAAAACAATTAAAAGCATCATATTATGGCTAAGAAAAAATCAACAACAGGCATCCCTGGAGTATCTTTTTCATGGAAACGTTTAATAGGTTTGACACAACTACGTCAGGAAGTAAGTCGCAGCATCGGTTTTCCTACGACAAAACAGGGACTGGAACGCAAGGTCGGCTCTATGATTATAAACTCCCTCCTTGGGAAAAAGAAGTAATAATTCATCTTGACAATCCATGCTGCTCCATGAACTTGCTGATGCGCCAGTCGTACTTGCCATTCACTACATCGTCAAGTTGGCGGCTCGCTCTCTGGAGCTGCGCCATAGCGAGGTTACCAAACCTCTTTGCCAAACTAAGCAGCCATGCAGCCACTTTCTGCCAAACGGACTTGTAAGAGGCATTAACCATGAGCAAGGTATGCTTGATGGCAACACTTTGGTCGTCGTGTAGGAAATCCTGATGACCACCGCGTCCATCATCATTTTTGGCAAAGCCGATGAGAGAATCCACGGCATAATTGACAATCTCGTTACCTTGATAGTAGGTTTCTGATAATGTATCGAACATGAAATTCTGCCAATCGGCAGCACCACGCCAAGCGTTCAGGTCACGTAGCGTATCGTTGTAGGTATTGACAAGCGAATTATACTTTTCCACTAAACCATCATACTTCTCGTCAAGCGAGTCGCATTCATTCTGTGCCTCAATCACCTTTTCGTTGATGGTTGCAATTTCGTAGTCAAGTCTCGCCTTTTCCTTCAATGCCGTTTGCGTTTTAATCTCTGCAATCTTCTTCTCAAGCACGGCATTCTTCTTCGCCACCGAACATTCGATATATCATTCGATATTTTGTCATGATAGCCTTCATTCTTTTCTGATACCTTTCTAATTGTCTTGGAGATTCCGGCTTGTTGAAATTGATTCCGCCACTGGAGGATTCCAGCAAAAATAGCGCGTATAGTGCTTTTTCTCGTCGATGTATCTTGTCAATCTTGGCATCTGCATTTGGAAAACAAATCCGTTCTCGGAGAGGATCTATTACAACTGTGCTCCGAACACCTTTGCGTAGCATAAGAATATCGAAGATGAGTCGGTAATAGCCAGTAAAGATGAACCTACCTTTTGATTCTTGAATATAATTTAATCGGAGATTATGGTAACATTCTGCGAAGAGATCCATAACATACCTAATCGTATCAAGCGGACTGTCTGCAATCTCTACGAGCAAGAAGTTATCATTTCGATTTTCACCAATTGCAGATTCACCAATTTTGATACGGATTTAATGGGATTCTTTTTCCATGAGAGCCCCACAATACATCAATTCGTTGCAAAGATACTCATTTTCTTCTAATAATCAGTACAAAACTCGTTTTCTTAAATTTTCAAGAAATATTGTATGGAATATGCTCATATAGTATATTGATGTTTGGGAAAACGAGGATTATAACATCTCTAAGCTTATTATTCATTGAGGTTTACATGTAATGGGGTTCAGGAATGTTCAAGGACATGTGACAACTGAGTTTGAAATAATGGTGAACGTTAAGATTTCATTATGCAAGCCATTATTTTATTACCCTCAAGGATTCCCATTACCCCGTTCCCGAAAACTACGTGCCTTGCAGAGACGAGCCATACGAGCAGACGGACGGAAATGAACCAGCAAACACCTTGGAAACATGAAAAAAGTGAGGTGGAGATACCGAACGGCACTCCACCTCACACACGTTTTATGCAACAAAGGGACGGGGACTAAAGACGGAAAGAGGACGACGATGCGGTACTCCGTTACCGTGTAGCCCACATGCTCTTACATTGGGATGCTACGTGGGGGATACATAAAAGCCATGGATTTCAGCGTGGACTATTCCACACGGATTTGCTGCGAACGTACCACATTTCCGTATTGCATCCGCACGACGTAGACTCCGGGTGTCAGATTTTCGAGCGAGAGCCTCTCCGGGGCCTTGGCGGAATGGCGTGCCAGACGGCCGTCAGCGGTATAGACCCACAGTCTGTCGACATGCTTCAGCAACAGGCTGCGGCCCTGAAGTTCAGCACGGCTCACACCGGCACCGGCGTCGCCGATGACATCCGCAATGGCATCGGGGAGCACCACAAGGCATTCCGGCTCATCAGCAATGCCAGCATCGTGGGTGTCGACAGCCATGGCGCGGGCCTCGTTGCTGCCACTGATAATCATGGGGACATCGAGCGCAAAGCCTGCCGGCATACCGCCCGTAGGACCGGAATGAGGGAACCAGGGATGTGCCGTTACAATACGGAGACGGCTGTGGCCTGGACGTGCATCTTCCGGCACATTGAAGCCGAAGGTAGTAGTAGCCTTGAATGCCGTGTTCGAACTCTTGGCGTTCGAAACGCCACTCTGCCATGCCAGTTCGTCGGTGTGGACATCGAAACGGTGGTCACCGTCCCAGTCGACATAGGCACGGACGGTCTGCTCGGCCATAGAGGGCGAAACATTGATGGTGAACACCAGCTGCTGTCCCTGCGTCACACGGAGCGGTTCGTCGACAAGCACATAATTCGTCTTGTCGGCAAGTTCGTCGGAGATTCCCATGGCGATGTCGCGCATGTAGGGCGTCCCGACGTCGTTGGTATAGGTGTAGGGCTCGTCGCAGTTCTTTGCCGTCAGACTCTTCACCCAACGTTTCTCAAGGGCAATGGAGGTGTCCTCCTGATTAAGGTCAAGGTATATGGCAGGGTATTCGTCCGTCATGATGCTGCTCTCCGGCAGGTCAGCGGCATCGGCACGCGGGATTTCCACCCACTGCACCTCGCTATACGTGCGGCCGTCGGTGCTGGCGGCACGGACTCCCACAAAGGGCCGCTCGTCGGACGCCATGGGGATGTTGCCGACATAGGCTCCCCAGCCGGTGGTTCGCGCTACTTCGCTGACACGGCCGTTCTCGCCGTTCTTGTAGAGCACCTCGAAGTGGTCAACATTTCCATCGGAATTCAGCGTCATGTCGTGTTCGGGGAGCGAGGCCTGTGCGTCGATGTCCCAGCACAGACGTACGGAGAGGCTCTTTTGGGTTTCTTCCTTCACTTCGGCCATGACGTTTGTCACATTTGCCGGAATCCGTAGGGCATCGTCAGAAATTCCCACCTGGCCGACGAGCATGCCATAGACATTGCCTACCGACCGCAGGCCGATGTACTCGATGACATCGCCGCAGCTGAGCCCCTCGACGGCCTGCGTTGCGGTGTTCCAGGCATTTCCCTCGGCCTTCGCGAAGGGCACTTCAATCCATCCGTCGCCTCCCTGCTTGCGCAGCAGCACGGTGAGGCTACCGTTCACACCGCCTACGCCCTGCGGCACTTTCCACGACAAGGTTGCCATGGGATTCGATTCCTTTACCGTAAGGGCGCAACGGTAAAGCACGATGTCGGCTTCGGCGGTGTTTTCGAGACGGATGCACGAACCTCCGGTATAGGCATCGGCATTGGTGAGTGCAGGAACGCCGGAACTCAGGGGCTCGCCCTTCACGCGACCTGCCTCGTCGAAGGCAGAACCGCGCTTGTATACCAGCCAACGGTAGGTGGGGAGGATGTCCTGCGCACCCATGTTGTACCAGCCTCCCATAGTGGTCTTACCCTTATAGAAATAGCGTTCGCCGTTGCCGATGTTGAAGAAAGTATTGAACGGAAGGTCCTGCTGCAGGGTAGAACGTTCCGGCACGAGGCGGGCAAGTCCGTGGAACCGCTTCAGGTCCGACTCGTTGCGCCAAGGAACGTCGAGACAGAAGGGTGGAAGGTTCGCCACATTGCGGTTGCCGCCGCTGAAGAAGTATTCCTGCCGGCGCTGGTAGGCCTCCTGGAAATCGATGCCGTCCTCGCCGAGGCACCAGCTGTGGATGCGGCTTTCGCCGTGCTCACCCCATACCACGATGCCCATCTTCTTGGCGTAGTCGTTTTCGATGAAGTTGGTCCATCCGCGTTCGAGTCCCGAAAGAAGGGCACCCTGGTATACGCCTTCGGAACTTCCGAACACGCTCTCCGCCACCTGGATGCTGCTGCGCATGCTGGAAGCGGAGGCAAAGTTGCCGCCGGAATAGTTCAGGAAGGCATCGGCGGTCTTCACACCGTTCTTTCCGAGCAAGGCCTCGCAATTGCCACTGCTGAGAGAAGAGGCCTGGGTGTAGATGCCGATATGGAAATGGTCGAACCCGATTTCCTTGGCATATTTATAGCACGCCTGGTGGAACTTCACCACATCGCTGTCGGCATAGCCCGAAGCCTCGAAGTTGTAGTTCAGACCGTCGTGTCCGAAATAGCGCATGGCATTGACCAACGGACGGACATACTTGTAGCCATCGTAACCGTTGGCATCCTTCGTCTTGAGGAACGACACCCATCCTTCGGGCGTCAGTCCCGGTGTCCAGCTTTCGAAGAACTTGATGCCGCTGTAGATATCCGTACCATTACGGTGTGCTGCATCGACCACGCAACCCGGAGCACTGAAGAGCCCATGGTTCCATGTGCCGAAAATCGACGTGTAGTTCCAACCGGTATAGGGGTCGTCGCTCCAGTTGCTCGTAGGATATCCACCCTGATATTTCCCGATGCCGATGGGAATGTTCATCCACAGTTTGCGGGTAGGCACCACGTCATTGACCATATTCATGTCGGCATTGGAGAGGACAGCCCGTGGAAGTTCGTGAGAACGGACAAAGGCGAGGTCCATACGGTGGATGCCGACAGCCTCGAGTTCTTCGATTGTCGGGTATTTGCGGCCTTCGGCCTCCACCTTGCTGAAGAGTTCGAGCAATTCGGGAGCAAAGGCATCAAGGTCGTATACGGACTTGTTCTGCGCAAATGCAGACAATGCGGTACACGAAAGCAGGGACAGGAACAGTTTCTTCATAGAATACTTTTAGAATATAGAGAGGATTCAAGGTTTTCGTACACCTCTTCTGATGAAAGAGGAAAAGGAGAAGGAGATTCCCAAGGGTATTGCAGCCTTACGCTCACACACGCATCCCCACGCGCGCTCACGTCTTTCAGACGATGGAGAGGAGGCCGTAGAGGACAAGGTTGGGATGGTAGAGGCAGCGCGTGGCGACGTCGGGCGACATCTCGAAACGGTTTCCGCCGGTAAGGCACACCCTCAGACGGGGATACTGACGCTGAAGGGCGCGGATGTAGCCCTCTATCTCGAAACGTATGCCGTGCAGGGCAGCCGAGAGCATACAGTCTTCGGTATTCGTCCCCATCAACGGCGTGGCGTGTGGAAACTGCCGGGATGCCTGCGAGGTTTCGCTCTGGGTGCCGTAAAGGTTGTAGTGGAGATGGTCGAAATCCGGAGTGTCGAGATTGATGAGCGGCAGCAGGGCCGTATAGTCGTGCATCGCCTTCAGACGAAGCTGTGCTCCGGGACTGATGACACCGCTTTCGACACGGCAATGGCGGATGAAGTCGTAGGTGATGCAGGTGCCGGCATCGATGACGAGGAGACCGTCGCGGGTGATGTCGTCGGCAGTGGCATGGGGGATCTGTTCTTGAAGGACGACGATAGCCCCGAGGTCGTCGGCAAGGCGGTCAGAGCCGTAGCCCTGCGGGGTATCGTGGAGCATACAGGGGGTGTCGTAGCCAAGCCATATGTGGGGCCAGGCTTGCGCCTGCAGGGCTGCCGTCAGCGTAGCATCATAGTGTCCCACGCAACTCACTGCGCAGGCTTTGATGGGATAGATGCTGCCAATGCGGCTGAAAAGACCGGACCACGATTCGAGGTCATTCTTACGTTCGATATAGACGATTTCGCCTTTTCGACACGATTTTCCCGAACATCCTACGGCAAGTTTTGTACAGGTATTTCCAATGTCAATGAGGAGTTTCATTTCCAAGGGGAGTTATCGGTGGCCGTACACACGCACGGACACCCTGTTTTGTAGTCGAAAAAAGGGTGGACTCCGGCATTCCTCCCGAAGGAGTCCCGGAATCCACATTTTTTCTTATTTCATAATTTTCTTTCCACGACAGATGTAGCAGCCTTTCGCCTCGCCCTTCGCACGGCGACCGCTGAGGTCGTAGAGAGGGGCGTCGCCTTCGGTGGCATCGGTGTGGTCCATTACCACATGCTCAATGGAAGTGATATCGTGCAGGGAACGCACGTCGTCGGCCGTTTCCGGCACCACCTCGTAGACGCGGAAGGGATTGCCATCCTCGTCGGCGAGCATCAGGGAATGCAGATAGGGAGTGGCGGTAAGGTCGATGTGGGTGACGGCGGCATCGAGCGTGGCGATTTCGCGGTATGCCCCAAGGTCGTCTCCGGCAGGCACATCACTGCCATAGACCTTCACCCCGGGATGCGGACCGTCGCTGTAGATGGTTACGCCGGTAAGGGGATTGAAGTCCTGGAAACCGTAGCGGAGGCGGCTGTCGGTGGCGCCGGTATGGGGCTGGGCATCGCTGATTTCGGGCGTCGAAACACTGGCAGGTTCAAAGAGTGCAAATTCCGGTGTGAATTCCGCCACGCGAATCCACTTGTTCGAGGTGGCCTGCTGGTTGTAGAAACGTACATAGCGGGCCTGCTGGAGGGCACCGTCGAAATAGAGTTGATAGATGTATGCTCCTTCTGCATCGGAAAGAGCATTTCCGGAACCGTCTACGGGTATCATGTTGTCGAGGGTGAAGGATGTGGTCTGCTTGCCCACAGGTGACAGACGCTTCCACGTCGTGCCGTTTTCGGAACATTCGATGCGTCCCGTCTTCATATAGTCACCGTTGGTGGTATGGAGGGCAAAACGTACACGGCGCAGGGGGGCGGCGGAGGAGTAGTTGAGACGGATGACATCGCCCGTACGCTGGTCGGCCATCGGCGCCCAAAAAGTGGTAAGGTCGTCGTCGCTGATGTTGGCACGCTCATTGTAGTCCTGCGTCACAGGGGCATCGATACCCGTCAGGGAGGGTTCCTCGACGAGGGTAACGCGCAGCACGTTTTTCGTAAGCTTCACGCTGCGTACGGCATCCGAGTTGTTGGCAACGATAAGATACTTCACATAACCCTCGTACTGCTTCACGTCGTTTCCGGAAGGCAGAATCTGCGACCATTCGCGACCGTTGGCCGAAACGAGCACGCAATTATTCTGGCACAAGGTATCCGTAACCAGCATTTCAGCGAGCACACTGGCCTTGGGAAGGCTGAAACCTACATAATCGCCGGGGGCATAGTCCTTGGCGGCAAGCGTGATGTAGACATCGTTTCCGGAAGTATTCACGGAGGGCACGTACGAAGTGTTGGTGAGCCGTGCAGCCTTGGTGGGGACAGCAGGGAAGAGGTCGCTGACGGCAGTCTTGCGCATGGCGGTAAGGAAAGGCATGAGATACTTGTTGGCAGGACAGGCAATGTGGCTGGAGACCGACACGCCGGTGCCCATGCCTTCGAGGGCATAGACCTTGAAGTCCTCATTGCTGCTGATGCCGTCGAGAAGTTCCACAGCGGCAAGATAGTCGTGCCAACGTGCGTCGGAACTGTCGTATTCATTCTGTTTCACCTGCAGCAGGAGTTTTGCCGCATTGAACATGGTCTCGAGTTTGAGCACCCAGGGCCGGAGGTCGCGCCACATCAGGCGGTCGCTCTCCGTTTCGCTGTCAGCAAGCATCTTCACCACCTCAATATTCTCAAGGAGTCCGGTAACGGTGGTCAGCATCTTGGAGGTGGAGAGTCCTGTGCCGAATTTTCCGGACGGGTCGTTGGCGGTAAGATAGGGAGCCAGGGCCTTGAGGGCTTCGGCAGGAGAGGTACGGTCGCCGTTGTCGCGGCACTTCCCGTCCTCGAAGATGAAGGGGAACGATGCCGCCCATGAAGTCTTGTTGACGAACTTTGCATTGTTCCAGGCATAGTCTGCGACGGAGAAAAGGGGAATCTTCGCCACTTCGCCCTGCTGCATGGGGTTGGCGACAATACCGATGCCGCTCGTCAGGGTAGTGGGGAGACGCGAACCGCCATCAACGGCCGACATATCGGAGAAATTCTGATACATGTCCATCGGGTAGATGCGGTCGTCGGCGTTGTCGTTGCAGGGATAGTTCCACCACCATGCCACATCACGACCGAGATACTGCTTGGGCATAGCAAAGTCGGAACTATTGGGAACACTCCATACGCCCCAGCCCGTAGTATAGATGACAATATGCGAGGGAGTGGCAGCAAGTGCCTCAAAGAAACGTTTGTACTGGTCCTCGCTCGAGGCAAATGAACGGCAATAGATCTGCGGCACAAAATGGAGGGGACGTACGGTGTCGGCAGGGGCGGCATCAGGGGTGTTCCACTTCTGCTCGATACGTTCCTGCAACAATGCCAGACGCTGGGCATTGAGCTGGAGGTCGGCATCGGAAGAAGGTACGCTGACATCATCGACAAATACACCGAACTGCCGCACACCAAGGGCATGCATCTTCTCGAACTTGCCCATGATGTCGTCGATGACCGTATTTGAATAGAGGAAATTGTTGCCCGGATGGATGGCCCAAATGAAGTTCACCTTCGTGGCAGCCGACGTTTCGCAGACATCGCGCATCATGTCCTCGCTCAGCCATCCGTTCTGCTCTTGCTCTTCGGTAACGGTCTGGGGATAGGGTTTCCCCCAATACTCCGAATGGTAGGGGTCGGACTTTGCACCATAGAGATAGGTGTTCATCTTCATGCGCATCATGAAACGCATGAGGTCCTTCTTCACGTTCTGGCTGTAGGGATATCCATAATAGCCCTCGACGAGTCCGCGTTGCTGCTGGTCGGCATAGTCGCTGATGTCGACACAAGGCAGAGCTGTAGTGCCTGCAGCATCGAGCATCTGTTCGAGCGATGCCAGTCCCATGAAGGTGGCATCGGTATGCTGGCCGGTAATGGTCAGACTGGCCATACCGTTGCTTTGGGCCTCAAGGCGCAGGTGGTGGGCATCGTACTTGCCGCTGACGGCAACCGAAGGGTCTACTTTCAGATAGATGACACTGGTGCAGGCCTGGGCTCCGTCGGCATCATTGGCCTTCAGCCCATGTTCTTCAAGCACCTGACGGGCACGCTGACGGGTGGCAGCATCAATTTGGTCGTCACATACTAAGCAGACCTCGCCGGAAAAGGATGCGGAACCGTCCACGGCCGTCATCTTCTGCGGCACTGGATAAACGGTATATTGCGCTGCCAAGGGGAGGCAGCCTCCAGCAATGAGCAAAAGGGAAAGGATGTGCTTCTTCATAGTCTTTCTGATGGGATAAGGGAAGGGAGAAAACATAAAGGTAATGGGGATGACACCGCCACACTTAAGGATACATTCCCCAAACGGCGTTCCCGAAAATACCGGCCTTATATCGCTGCAAATTTAACTTTTTTTTCCCGCCCCACCGCAAAGTATCTGCAAAAAGTGGTATCTTTGCCATGGTTTTGCCCAGGGTTATGGCTTTTATCCCAGACTTTTGGGCAAGTTTCACCACATCTACCCCCCCTTCTGTACCTTGCCCCTTCCCCCTCCTCCACATGAAGAAAACAGTTTTTGTCAGCGGTTGCTACGACCTTTTGCACAGCGGCCACATCGAATTTTTCCGACAGGCGGCCAATTACGGCCGGCTCTACGTGGGCATCGGTTCGGATGCCACCATCCGCGAACTGAAGCACCACGAACCGATGTTCCCGGAAAAGGAACGCCTTTTCATGGTCCGTGCTGTACGATACGTACAAGATGCTTTTGTGAACCGCGGAAGCGGCTACCTCGACTTCACACCGACGGTCGACGCCCTGCGCCCTGATGTCTTCGTCGTCAACGAGGACGGAAGTTCGGACGACAAACGACGCTTCTGCCTGGAACGCGGCATTGAATATGTGGTGCTCAAGCGCATACCCGCCGACGGACTGACGGTACGAAGTAGCACAGACCTCAAGAAAAGCATTCAGAAACATTTATAGAATACCCCAAATAAGACACGCCTGCAAGCAGAATGATTTTCAACGGCGAATTCCTGACACGTAATTTCGAACGATTCAACCGTGAGATTTTCCGAAACGAACTTCCTAAAGTCCGCTTCGAATGCACCCGTGCCAGGACCTATGCCGCACAGTATTGCTACAGGAAATCGCCCTTCTTGCGCAAGACCATCCCGGAATCACGGTGCATACGCTACAGCATTTTTCATGGTTTTTCTGAAAAAGTCCTGGAAGAAATCCTTATTCACGAGATGCTGCATCTCTACATCGAAGTGAAGAAACTGAAGGACACTTCACCTCACGGACACATATTCAAAGCGTTGAGCGCACAAATCAACGAGTCATACGGATATAACGTGAACGTTTCCTTGAAAGCAGAAACGGCTACGAACTCTGGAGACGCCGGGAACAACACGGAAAGCGGAATCAACGCACAATGCTGTAAACGACAGTTCTTCTGCCTGCTGGAACTCGACGACGGAAACTACGGGGTATGCACCGTGACACAGTCTGCACTCTTCAAACTCTGGGACAAGTTAGGGCCTGCCTTCAATTGCAGACACTGGAAATGGTATGTCAGCCGCCACCCTTTCTTTCAGAAATTTCCGAAAACCCGGGAAAAGATGCGCTATTACAAGGTAGCGGAATCGGATATCACGCCACTGATGGGCGAAATGCACGAACTCATACACCAGGGCGACCACATCACCTGGAAATAAAGGGGGCGTGGTATAATTCAGTTAAGGGAGGTTCTATAAATTAGCTTGAGACAATTTTCGAACTATCGCACAGTAGATTTCTGTTCTTTAAATGCGCACATAGCGGGCTATGTAAGTATTTAAAGGATAGGAAGATACAAGCGAGAGGCTGAAAAGTGGCCAAGCATGAGAACACTTCTTAAATGAATAAAGAACTAATTTATAGAACATCCCTTTTAGTTCTTTAAATCGAGACACCTCCGCATATCCCTGGACGGGGAAATGCGGAGGTGTCTCGCTGCTGTACGAAACAGAGCGGAAGGAAAAACGACACAATGCCCTCACCGGTTACGCCAAAACGCGGGAATGAAAGGCAGGATAAGGGAGAAGATTTCAAGACGTCCGGCCAACATAAGGAACGACTGCAACCAGATGGCCGCATCGGGCAGCACATCCCAAGAGCCCAACGGGCCGACAGCATATCCCAAAGCCGGACCAATGTTGGAAAGGGACGATACAGTGAGCCCGAAGGCATCAAGGACAGAAAAACCCATCAGCAACATGCAGGTGGCTCCGAAAAAGAGCAGCACCACATAAAGGAAAAGATAGGCCACAGCACTGCGGATAACGGCATGCTCTACGGTCTCCTCACCAAGACGTATGGGCAACACGGCACGGGGATGAAGGATACGCAGAAACTCGTTATGGACAATCTTTGCCACAAACACCAAACGCACCACCTTCACACCGCCACTCGTGGAACCGGAACATCCTCCGCAGAAACTGATGACCATCACCACTAACCAGCAGATGGAAGGCCATATCATGAAATCGTGCTTCGTGAATCCGGTAGAAGTTTGCAGGGAAACGGCCTGAAAAATTGCCGAACGCAGCGAGATTTCCGCCTCACGGCAGAAATGGGCAAGTCCATCTTGGGTAAAGGCAAGATGCGAAAAGTCGACAAACCTTACAAAATAGGAAACGGCGAACACCAGAACGGCCGACAGGGAAATGGCGATATATGCCCGGTACTCCGTGTCGCGAAAGACCTGCCCTACCCGATGCTTGACGATGAAAAGATAGGTAAGTGAAAAATTGACCGAAGCTATCCACATGAACAGCACTGCGACATACTCGATAAGGGGCGACTGGAACCACCCGATGGAATCGGTATGCGTGGAGAATCCTCCCGTTGACAATGTGGACAGGGCATGGTTGACGGCATCCCAAAGACTCATGCCGCAAAGATAATAGGCCAGAGCACAACTTACGGTGAGCAGGAAATAAAGACTCCACAGCCAATGGGCGGTGGTGGAAATGCGCGGATGGAGTTTGCCAATCTTCACTCCTGTCGCCTCGGCGGCAAAGACCTTCTGCTCACCGATGCCTAATGTAGGAAGCACGGCTATCGTAAAGAAGATGATTCCCATACCACCTATCCAGTGCGTCAGAGAACGCCAGAAAAGCAGGGAGTTCGGAAGTCTTTCCACCTCGGGAAAAGCCGTGGCACCAGTAGTGGTGAAGCCGGATATGGTCTCGAAGAAGGCTACGGCCAGACGGCCGGTGCTATGACTGAGCAGGAAGGGCAGCATGCCGAAAACAGAAAAGATAATCCATGTGCTGCCCACAATGAAATAACCGTCGCGACGCCCCACCTGGTGCTGGGCCTTCCGTCCGTAATACCAAAGACCGGAACCTACAGCGAGAGCCGAGACAATGGGGACTGTCCATATCTGCCAAGCCGGCTCCCCGAAATAGAGACTGATGGCAAAGCAGACCATCATCAATGCCGACTCAAGGGCAAGCAGACCGCCCACGGCTTTGGCAATTATTCGTTTGTTGATCATAACGTCTGTTGCACGATTTTATGAAGAGACGTCCCGTAGCCAATCCTCAAGATTGATGGAACGGTATCTACTTGAAAAAACGTTCGAGTTTTTTCAGATAACCTTCGATGCAGAACACCACGACGGTATCGCCGGGGAGGAAGGTGGTCTTTCCGTTGACCAGAAACCCGCGTCCGCCGCGTACCAGCCCGGCAAAGTTGGCGTAGTCAGGCAGATTGAGCTGCCAGACAGGCTTTTGGGTCACCTGACTGTTTTCCTTGACATGGTATACCGCCACCTCGGCAGCGGCAATGTTCAGTGCCTTCACGGTCTCCACATCCGAACGGAGCATCATACGGTATATCTGTCCGGCGGCAAACGTGCGCTTGTTGATGATGGAGCCCACATCAAAACTCTCGGCAAGGGGGATGTAGTCGCTGTTCTCGACCTGGGCAATGGTCTTCTGCACGCCCATCCGCTGGGCTGCCAGACAGGCCAGGATGTTCGTCTCGCTGTTGTCGGTAGTAGCCACAAACACCTGATGACCACGGATGTTCTCCTCTTCCAGTTTGTCGAAGCCACGGGCATCTTCGTTGAAGAGCATCACGTTCTTGTTGCGTATCAGTTTCTCCATCTCCTCCACCCGTTTGCTGTCGCTCTCGAAAACCTTGGCATGGATTTCGGGAGGCAGGCTGTTGATGGAGCATAATGCCGTGTCGGAACCTCCCATGTACATCACGTTCCGTGCCCGGCTGTAGCCTCCCTTTCCGACCACATTCTGCACATATTCCACATATTGGGGTGTGGTGGTGATGAATGCCAGGTCGTTGGTGCGGAGAATGTCCTTGCCGTGGGGAATGATGGTCTCGCCGGCACGCTTGATGGCTGTGATGTGAAAGGGCTCGTTGGGGCCACAGATTTCCTGGATGGGCTTGTCAATGAGTGCCACTCCCTTGCGGATTTTCACCCCAAGGACGATAAGCTGGCCGTTTTCCATCTCCCACCAATGGCGCACCCAAGGACGCTCGATAAGGTGATTGATTTCCTTGCCGACGAGGCCTTCGGGATAGACCATGGAATCCACACCGAGGCTCTTGAAGAATTCACGGTTCTCCGGAGTAAGGTAGTCCCCGTTGTCAATGCGTGCCACCGTCTTCTTGGCCCCCATCTTGTGGGCCAGGATGCAGCACATCATGTTGGTGCTTTCCTCTGGTGTGACACCGACAAAGAGGTCGGCATTGCGGATATCGGCCTCCTCAAGAACCTCTATGGAGGTGGATTCGCCTTGCTTGGTTATAATGTCAAGGAAGTTGCCGACGACGGCCAAACGCTTCTGGCTGTTGTCAATGAGGGTGACATCGTGCTTTTCCTTGGTAAACAGACGTGCCAGATGTATACCAACAGAGCCGGCACCGGCGAT
>SAMEA3663097__coassemble_544_pt1 | contig 22306 bp, 17 predicted proteins | sample SAMEA3663097__metabat2_low_PE_001 | metagenome-assembled genome bin SAMEA3663097 (sample SAMEA3663097) | pig gut metagenome | biome: pig gut; feature: pig-associated habitat; material: faeces | place: France | collected 2012 | reverse complement strand
CTCTATGCCAACATGAAATGGGACTGGAATTATCACCCAAATTGACGCTGAACCACTTTTTTTTGTAGGGAAGGGAGGTGACGGCCCGGAAGTTGCAAAACATCGGACTTCTTTGATGGAAAGTACGGATATTTTGCATTAAAAGTACTGATGTTTCCATCAAAGAAGTCCGATATTTTAATTTTCCGATTTTTCAGAGCAAGACACATGAAGTATCCTGTAATCCTCGGTGCTTTCAGTCTGACAACAACGGATTGCTGAGGTTTTTAATGTTTCCAGTGACGGGGTTCAGCAAAACTTGTGTATTGAAGTTTTTATTGAAAAGTTCACCACCAAGATGCTCTGTTCTACCGTATTGCGCAACGCTTACATCGGCCTTTGTTATTTCTTCTCCATTGTGGAGAATGACAAGGCGTGCACGTCCTGGAACGCAGTAGCGCACATCGGGCTTTTCCTTCTTTTTTGTCGCTTTGGCATCGGGCGCAACGTCCGGAAAATTTGTGGTGTTCATAATCTTCAGTGTATACGGTTCTCCGGCAAGGTCGTCGTTGTCCACAAGCCCAAGATATTTCGAGAACCTAAAAATTAGTTTTTCCTGATTATCTTTATCAGGACAATAATCCACTACCATGGTATGCTGCTCCGTTCGCTCTGTTCCGATGAACATGGAAAGCAATGCCTTTTCAGAAGCATCGAGCTGCCGGAACATTGCCTTCAGTTGCTCTCCATCGGTGGGATTGAAGTCGGCCTGTCCTTTGGCTAGCAGGCTGCGGTTTTCCCGAATATCATAGATTTCCTGTGCCGTCAGTTCTGCCTTCTTCGCAAGGGTAGAGGCACGGATGATGTCGGGTGTAAGGTACTCCCTGGCGTCTGCTGTGGACTCTGAGATGCATCGTACAGACGAGGCTGGCAAGGCTTCGGGTTGGTCGGCTTCGGCATTAATGGCCAACAACAGGCCTTCTGGACTAAGCGTTACAAGGGGGGCACTGCTTTTGGGGTTTAGCGCAATGGTGAAGGCCTTTGTCTTGTCGGGAACGCCATAAGGAACGATTTCTATATCGTCGAGAGTCCATTCTTCGTATTTTTCAGTGGGAGCATCGTTAATACCCAAATAGCGCTCGGCAAAAAATGCATACTCGCCAGGAGAATGAACGCGACGTGTGGCAGTAAGCACAAGACGAATATGGGTCTCCGGAAGGAAATAAGTGATACCTTCGGCTGTGACGCCGGGGGCATATTCTTCTACAATCGTCTGCGCCTGCACACAGACGGCTGCAGAAAAAAAGAGAGTGGATGCAAAAAAATGGCGGGGTGCGAACATGAAATGCATGTAAAGTCAATTAGGAATGTCTGAAAACAATATTGTTGGTATGCTACCTTCGTTATCTCACCATGGCAATGATTGAGCAAATTGACTTCGTCGTCTTCCTCCTCGCTCGGGATAGCTGGAGCAAGCTCCGCTCTCCTCTCGCTCGTTCGTCAGTTCATCATTGTTCATCTGGCTTAACGAAAACGGCGAACTTGGCTTCGCCTTGCTCTTTCACGACTCGACATATCCAAGTAAACTTGGCTTCTGCTCTCGCTGCTCCAGAGCTTCTGTACCCCCATGCTGCAGATACTAAGTAGGGGGGGGGAGAGAAGATAGCACACTTTGAAATAGTGATTTGACAGCAAATATAGGAACAAAATCAATAACACACGTGATTATTATGCCTCAAAACCATAATTTTGCGGGATTTTTGAAGGCTTTTGCTTTGCAATTTCTTCAGAAAGCATTACTTTTGCAACAAATTATACGTTATTCATAACGCATTGAGCGCCGTGATGGTGCCAGGTGTCGGATGCATTTTTTGAACAGCAAATTTTGAACACTGTTTCTTGCTGCACTCGGCACGGCTATGATGAACATTCGGGACAGAAGCCTTCACCATGGTCAATGACAAGAAACACAAAAGAAAACGAACACGAACAGAAGAATGGCAAATTTAGTAGCTATCGTAGGTCGTCCAAATGTTGGAAAATCTACGCTTTTCAATCGACTCACAGGAACGCGCCATGCCATCGTCAGTGACGAGGCGGGCACCACACGCGACCGGCAATACGGAAAGGTGACGTGGTGTAGGAAAGAATTTTCAATTGTCGACACCGGAGGATGGGTAGTCGGCAGCGATGACATTTTTGAAAGTGAAATTCGCAAACAGGTGAATATCGCAACAGAGGAGAGCGACCTAATTCTATTTCTTGTAGATGTTATGGGAGGCATTACCGACCTTGATATGGCCGTGGCACAGATTCTGCGTCGCACTACGGTGCCGGTGATTGTCTGTGCGAACAAGACGGACAATAATGAGGACCGTTACGGTGCGGCTGAGTTTTATGCACTCGGTCTGGGCGACCCCTTCTGCATCAGTGCAGCTACGGGTAGTGGAACAGGCGACCTGCTTGACAAAATCTGCGAAATGCTTCCGGTCAAGAATGATGATGATACGGACGAGAATATCCCTCGTTTTGCTATTGTCGGACGCCCGAATGCGGGGAAGAGCAGCCTGGTCAATGCATTCATCGGTGAAGACCGTCACATTGTGACGGATGTGGCAGGTACAACTCGTGACTCCATCTATACTCGTTACGACAAGTTTGGCTTCGATTTTTATCTTGTAGATACCGCTGGAATCAGAAAAAAGAACAAGGTGACTGAGGATTTGGAATTCTACAGTGTGATGCGCTCAATTCGCGCCATTGAGAATTCCGATGTCTGCATCCTGCTCATTGATGCCACACGCGGCATTGAAGCGCAGGACATGAACATCTTCCAGCTTATACAGCGCAACGGAAAGAGTCTTGTCGTTGTGGTGAACAAATGGGACCTTGTGGAAGAGAAGTCAAGCCAAAGCATCAGCCACTTCGAAGAAGCCATCCGCGACCGTATGGCTCCGTTTACTGATTTCCCCATCATCTTTGGCAGTGCACTTACGAAGCAACGAATATACAAGGTACTGGAAACTGCCAAAGCGGTGTATCTGAACCGGAAACGCCATGTTTCTACAGGACGTCTGAACGAAGAGATGCTGCCGCTTATAGAAGCGTATCCTCCACCTTCAATCAAGGGTAAGTACATTAAGATTAAATACTGTTCACAGATTCGTGACACCCAGGTTCCAACCTTCGTCTTCTACGCCAATCTTCCACAGTATGTCAAAGATCCATACAAAAGGTTTCTTGAGAACAAAATCCGTGAACGCTGGGATTTCTCAGGCTGTCCTATAAATATCTTCATCCGTCAAAAATAGCATCAGGACAAGTATATCATACACTTAGCGCCTTTGTCCTAAATTCATAGTTCAGGGCTATTCCCTATAAAAGCATATATGTCACCATTCCACTTTGTGATGGTCTCCGCCTCCGCGCTTTCTTTTCTGACCATGTCGGGATGTGGAAAACTTAAGGCTGAAGAGACTGCAGAATCCCCTTCGTTGCCCGATGCCGCCATGGTGGCGGAAATGTATGGACACTATATCAATGGGGAGTTCAGTGTGTACGTAGACCAAATGGAGTCGTTAGACCATACTACAGAAGCTTACAGGAGCCAGATGGCAGACTTGTTTAAGCAGCGTCACCGTGCCCAGGTGGAGGAGAACGGCGGTCCCGTAGCCTGCCGCCTGATGAATATAAAGACAAATGCGAACGGAACCTATGCAGAAGTGTATGTGGAAGTGACCTTCAAAGATAGCAGCTATGAGGAAATCATGCTACCGATGGTACGTGTAGACGATATCTGGCGCCTGCGGTAGACGTCTTTTTTTGCACAGCATAATAGCACAATTTGGAGACGGAATCTCCTCCGTTTGTCCTCGGTGTCTTTTTTCCTTTGCCTGTATGTTTTTCCTCATATAATGAATTATTGTAGAAACAAAAACAAACATCCAAAACAAAATATGGAACTCGACATTCTCACTGCCGTATCACCCATTGACGGCCGTTACCGTTCAAAGACGGCTGCGCTTGCGCAGTACTACTCGGAGTATGCTTTGATGAAATATCGTGTACGCGTTGAAATTGAATATTTCATTGCCTTATGCGAACTTCCTTTGCCCCAGTTGGAGGCCTTTCCTCATCATCTTTTTGATACTCTACGCGATGTCTACCGCAACTTTTCCGAAAAGGATGCTTCGCACGTAAAGGAAATCGAAAGCGTTACGAACCATGATGTAAAGGCTATTGAGTATTTCATCAAAGAGAAGTTCGACGCCATTGGAGGTCTCGACAATTTCAAGGAGTTCATCCACTTTGGTCTCACGAGTCAGGATATCAACAACACCTCGTTCCCCATGATGCTCAAGGAGAGCCTCGCCGAGGTATATGTTCCGCTTTTGCAACGCGTGATTGATGCCTTGAACGCACGTGCGGAGGAATGGAAAGAAATCCCTATGCTTGCAAAGACACACGGTCAGCCTGCCAGCCCCACCCGTTTGGGTAAAGAGGTGCGCGTGTTTGCCTATCGCCTTGAACAGCAGCTTGCCCAACTGAAGGCTATACCTTTAAGTGCTAAGTTTGGTGGAGCGACAGGAAACTTCAACGCCCACCATGTGGCCTACCCCGAGAAGGACTGGAAGGCTTTTGCCGAGAAATTCCTTGCCGAGAAACTTGGCCTTGTACGCGAAGAATATACCACACAGATTTCGAACTACGACAACCTTGCTGCAGTGTTCGATGCCATGAAGCGCATCCATACCATCCTCATTGACTGCGACCGCGACTTCTGGCAGTATGTTTCCATGGAGTATTTCAAGCAGAAAATCAAGGCCGGTGAGGTGGGTTCGAGCGCAATGCCCCACAAGGTGAATCCCATTGATTTTGAGAATTCAGAAGGCAACCTCGGAATGGCAAATGCCATTCTTGAACATCTTAGCCGCAAACTTCCTATCAGCCGTCTGCAGCGCGACCTTACCGACTCCACCGTTATTCGTAACATCGGAGTGCCCATGGGACACGCACTCATTGCCTTTGCCAGCACACTAAAAGGTCTTGACAAACTGTTGCTCCACGAAGAAAGCATTGCTGCCGACCTTGACGCATGTTGGGCTGTATGTGCAGAGGCCATACAGACCGTTTTGCGCCGCGAAGCCTTCCCTCACCCCTATGAAGCACTGAAGGCCTTGACACGCACCAACGCTGCTATCACTGAGAAGAGCATTTCGGAATTCATCGACAGGCTTGATGTCCGTGACGAAGTGAAGGCTGAACTTCATCGCATACGCCCCGAAAACTATACAGGACTCTGAAATTGCAAAAGAAACAGAAAACACATTATACATATATATAATTATGTCAGAAATCAACAACAACAACGAGGGAGGCAGCCGCGAAGGTTATACTTCTTCGAACCACGACGGTGGAAACCGCAATCAGGGACGTGGTAATTTCGGACGTGTTTATTCGTCTGATAATGGTCGCGGACGAAACTATTACAACGACGGACGCCCAGGATACTCACGTGGAGGCTATCAGCAGCGCGGGGGGTATCAGCAGGGAGGTTACCAGCAGCATGGTGAAGGCTATCAAGGAAACTTCCACCGTCCGCAAAACGGTGAAGGTGGTTTCAATGGTAGCGAAGGCTATCAGAGCGGCGGTCAGCGTCGCCAGTTTAGCGGCGGTTACCAGCAGCGCGGAGGGTTTCAACATCGCGGTGGTTATCAGCAGGGCGGCTACCAACAGCGTGGCGAAAGCTATCAGAGCGACGGACAGCGCCGGACTTATAGTCGTCAAGGAGGCTATCAGCAACGCGGAGGTTTCCAAAATGGCGGCTATCAGCAGCGTGGCGAAGGTTATCAGGGCGACGGACAGCGCCGGACTTTCAACCGTGAGGGTGGATACACGCAACGCGGTGGTTTTCCTGGCCGCAAGCCGAACAACTACAAGCACCAGAACCCGGGAAAGCGTCGCATAGACTATAAGGAAGTTCCCTACGACCCCAATGAGCCTATACGCTTGAACAAATTCCTTGCCAATGCCGGTGTCTGCAGCCGACGTGATGCCGACAAATATATTGCCGCCGGTGTTGTGACAGTCAACGGAGAAATCATTACGGAACTTGGACACAAAGTACTTCGCAGCGACGTGGTACTCTTCCACGACCAGCAGGTAAAGGCAGAAAAGAAAGTATACGTCTTGTTGAACAAGCCCAAAGGCTATGTAACTACCAGCGAAGACCCTCAGAACCGGAAGACGGTGATGGACCTCGTAGCCAAGGCCTGCCGAGAACGCATCTATCCTGTAGGACGCCTTGACCGCAACACCACCGGTGTGCTGCTGCTTACCAATGATGGAGAACTGGCAAGCAAACTCACACATCCCATGTTCCTCAAGAAAAAAATCTATCACGTTTATCTCGACCGCAATGTGACAGCCGGTGATATCCGACAGATAGCAGAGGGTATCACCCTTGAAGACGGCGATATCAAGGCTGACGCCATTGATTATGCCAGCGATACCGACAAGAAACAGGTGGGCATTGAAATACATTCCGGCAGGAACCGCATTGTTCGCCGTATTTTCGAAAGCCTTGGATATCATGTTGTCAAACTTGACCGTGTATATTTTGCCGGTCTGACCAAGAAAAACGTAAAACGTGGCGATTGGCGATTCCTTACAGAAGAAGAAGTGAACATGCTTCGCATGGGAGCTTTCGAGTAAGCCAGCCCTTTTTTGAAACATTACTCCTTCCGGAGCATCGGAAACGAGAAAGTGTTTTCAGTGCTCCGAACAAATTAGATTATTCAAACCGTACGATGAAAAGGACAAAAATCATCGATGCCCTCGCAAGTACCGACTATGGAACGGAAATGACCGTCATGGGGTGGGTACGCTCAAAGCGTGGCAGCAAGAATGTAAACTTCATAGCACTCAACGACGGCTCTACCATCAAGAATATCCAGATTGTGGCCGACGTGGAAAGATTTGAGGATGAACTCCTCCGGCAAATCGGAACCGGTGCTTGTGTATCCTGTACCGGAAAGCTTGTAGAGAGCCAGGGAGCCGGTCAGACAACCGAAATACAAGCAGAAAGCATCAAACTCTTCGGAACCTGTGCTCCCGACTATCCCATGCAGAAAAAGGGCCAGAGTTTTGAGTATATGCGGCAACATGCGCATATGCGTCTGCGCACAAACACCTTTGGTGCCGTAATGCGCATACGCCACAATATGGCCATGGCCATTCACACCTATTTCCATGAGCATGGATACTACTATTTCCATACTCCGCTGATTACGGCAAGCGACTGCGAGGGTGCCGGACAGATGTTCCAGGTGACGACCAAGAATCTTTATGACCTGAAGAAGGACGAAAACGGTTCCATAATCTACGACGATGACTTCTTCGGAAAACAGACCAGCCTCACAGTGAGCGGACAGCTTGAAGGTGAGCTCGGTGCCACTGCACTTGGAGCCATCTACACATTCGGACCAACCTTTCGTGCCGAGAACAGCAATACCCCCAGACATCTGGCTGAGTTCTGGATGATTGAGCCCGAAGTGTGCTTCATAGATCTCGACGACCTTATGGATCTTGAGGAAGATTTTATCAAGTATTGTGTGCGTTGGGCCCTTGAACACTGCAAGGACGACCTTGAATTCCTTAACAAGATGATTGACAAGGGTCTCATAGAACGTCTTGAGGGAGTGCTGAAGGAAGCATTCGTACGCCTTGACTACACTCGCGGCATAGAAATTCTTCAGGAAGCCGTTAAGAATGGTCGTAAGTTTGAATTCCCCTGCAACTGGGGTGATGACCTTGCTTCGGAGCATGAGCGCTATCTTGTGGAAGAATACTTCAAGAAGCCTGTCATCATGACGCACTATCCCAAGAAGATAAAGGCCTTCTATATGAAGATTGACGAGGAAGTCCCCACCTTTAACGGTGAGCCACAGGAACAGACGGTGCAAGGGACAGACGTACTCTTTCCTTCAATAGGAGAGATTATTGGAGGAAGTGTTCGTGAAGAGAACTACGAAAAATTGCTCGGTGAAATCGAAGAACGCCATATTCCCATGAAAGACATGTGGTGGTATATGGACACCCGTCGCTTCGGTACATGCCCCCATGGCGGTTTCGGTCTTGGTTTCGAGCGTCTCATTCTCTTTGTAACGGGTATGGCCAACATCCGTGATGTGATTCCTTTCCCACGTACCCCGAAAACAGCTGAGTTTTAAGCAGTGAACTCTCTGTGACAGTCCTTCAATTCTGTGCTCCCCCTCTTGTCTGAAACATCAATATTGGAAGGGTTTGCTAAGGATTGGAGGGCTTATTATTGATTTTTTTCTTCAAAAAAAAAGTGACAGTCTTTGTCCTACACAATAATTCGCAACAAACTCCGTTTTATGTTAGTGTAGACGAATGTGCGCTATATACACTCCCGGATACAGCTGTACAACGCAACGGAAAACCGCTGTTTGTCCCAGACTTTGCAGTTCCCTGTGCGCTCAATGCTCATGTGGCAATTCGCATCAGCCGTCTGGGACGCAGTGTAAGCGAGCGTTTTGCCAGTAGATATTGGGATGCCGTTTCTCTCTCAGCACATTTTGTAGCCATTCATCTTTTGGAACAAGCACAGCGCGAAGGCCTACCATGGTCTACGGCAACAGGGTTCGACAGCGCTGTTCACATCGGAGATTTCCTCAGCAAGGACACTCTGTTTACTACTGAAAAACAACTGGCATTCCGTATGACCACAAGTAGCGGACAGCAGTTGTTAGGGATTATCCCAGATGTAGAGGCGGTTGCTTCTGCTGCAATTTCACGCATTAGCCGTTTTTATATGATTCGCAACGGTGACATAATTCTGCTTCCCGCCACATCGCCGGGCTGCGAAGCTGTCATCGGGACCCGTATAGAAGGCCTGATATCAGACATACAGGTATTGGGATTTAACGTTAAATAATCCATTATCCGACAGGCTCCCTTCTGTGGATTTTATAGGTTTGGTGTTGCCTCCTTCGTTCCTTACTCTCGGCATAGTCTAAGTAAACTTAGCCTCTGCTCTCGCTTAACGAAACGTTGAACCATAAGTCGCGCCATCTATTGTTCGCGCGTTACCGTTCCATTCTCCTTTTTCTTATATATGTTTTCACGAATCTTATTTCCAAGCGTCTTTGCCCTTTCGGTGGCTTTGTCGCCCATAGTTGCCAGCGCTGGCGAAACAGTGGGTGTACAACCCGCTCCCCTCCGAGGAGGCATCACGGCCGATTCCTGTTTCGTCCATATCGATTCCAATCAATACACGGTGAATTCTACATCGCTGCCCCGTTTCTATCACGAAATTAAGGTGGGCGAGCCTTGCGGCACTGGCTATGAAGTCGAAATCCGGTATCCCGAGTATCAGAACCTCTCGACTGGCGAACTAAAGGCCTTGCGGAAACTCCAGAAGATGGGACAATTGGCATCGGACTCCGATGTGTGCAAAGATGGTGTAACACTCCTTCCCGAGCAGGTTACTACGGGAGGATTGAATATGGAGACCCGTCTTTCCGTAAGTCGCAAGCAGGGGTATCTCGGGGTTTCTTTCTCCCCCGTGGTGTTACATAAGGGACAGTGGAAGCGCATCCTCTCTTGCCAACTTTTGGTTCGTCCGCGTACCGGTGCCGCATCTCCTGTGGCAGCAACTTCTTCCGTATCCGCAGCAGAAAGTCGATGGGCAGCAAAGAGTGTGCTTGCAGAAGGAAAGTGGGTAAAAATTCGTGTTTCTGACGAAGGCATCTACCAACTCACCGCTTCTGACATTCAGAAAATGGGTTTCACATCGCTTGACAAGGTGAAGGTATATGGATATGGCGGACTGTTGCAGAACGAGGTGTTCGCCTTTCCTTCCGTTGACGAACGGATGTTGCAGACCCACACACCCGACGACCTTGAGGAGGTGCCCACGCTCACCACATCCGACGGCCGAAAGCTTTTCTGGGCGGAAGGTACGGTCCGCTACAAATGGAACAGCGGCACGCAGCGCTATACCCATATACAGAACCACTATAGCAATTATAGCTACTATTTCCTCACCGAGGGAGATTCGCCTTCAAGCGTGCAGCGGCTCTCCGAAATCAGTCTCGACGAAGCCTCTGCCATCCTGGAGGAGGTTCCGGCAGTGGCTGTCTACGAAAAGGACACTTATAGCTGGTATTGCGGAGGGCGCAGCATGTTCGACAGCCACGACTTCAGTACGAACAGCGTCTTTTCTTATCGTCTTACTCTCCCCCAGATGTCGGCGAACGGTACCAAGACTGTCGAAGTCCGGATGGGAGCCTCTGCAAAAGGGGCGGCAAGTCCCTTCAATATTTCGCTCAACGGTACCAAGTTGGGCACGTTCAGCGTGAAAGGTTATGAGGAGTCTGTAGCCAGTGCCAAAGCGGAACTCTTTACATTCAACCGCGTCACCACACTTCAGTCCGATTTGTCGAACATATTCCAGTTCACATCGCAAAGCAACCATAGCGCACGTCTCGACTATATCCGCATCAACTATCCCCGTTTACTGAGTATCGTCGACCGTCCCTACAGTTTTTCTCCCCAAAAATCGGGTACCGTGGCCCTGCAGGTCCGCAACGCCAGCGGCACCAGCCATGTATGGCGCATCGGACAGCCGGGGAGTCCCACAGCTGAAGTGCCTTCTACGCTGTCGGCCGATGGGCTACTCACTGCCGTCACTTCCACACCCGTACGCCGTTTTGTCTGCTTTGACGAGAGTAAGGACTATGCTTCCCCTGAATATATTGGGGATGTGGCCAACCAGAATCTGCACGGACAAGAGCCGGTAGACTACATCATCATTGTCCCTGCCAGCGGCAAACTCGTGGAACAGGCCGAACGTCTGCTAAAGCTCCACAACGTCCGTAGCGGCCTGACGGGCAGGGTGGTGCGTGCTGACGAACTCTACAATGAGTTTTCGTCCGGAACGCCTGATGCCAATGCCTACCGCCGTTATCTGAAGATGTTCTACGACCGTGCAGGAAACGACGAGCAGGCTGTTCCCCGTTTCTGCCTGCTGATGGGGAAGGCATCTTGGGACAACCGTCTCCTCACCTCCGCCACTTCGAAATACAAGGCAGACGACCTTCTGCTTGCCTTCGAAGTTGATGGCAACGCCACCGATATCGGCACCATCTACAGTTTCTGCACCGACGACTTCTTCGGCTTCCTTGATGACGGTGAAGGCAGCGATTTCGGCTTCGGAAAGCTTGACATTGCCCTCGGACGCATGAGTTGCCTCACGGCAGAAGACGCAGAGCGTCTGGTTGACAAGGTGGAAGAATATCTACAGAATACCAATGTGGGAAGTTGGAAGAACACCATTGTCACACTTGCCGACAATGGCAACGCCAACCAGCACATGAGCGATGCCGAAGCGGCAGCAAATGCAGTCGAAAGGGCGGCTCCGGCTTTCGATATCCAACGCGTGTACTGGGACCGTTATACCCGCACGTCTTCCGCCACGGGTTTCACCTATCCCCAAGCCACGGAGCGGCTTCACCAACTGATGGCTGAGGGCGCACTGATTTTCAACTACAGCGGACACGGAAGTCCCGGCACCATTTCCAATTCTCAGGTACTGAAGACCAATGACTTCCGGAAGTCCTATGCATCCGGCATGCCGCTGTGGGTGCTTGCCTCGTGCGAAATCTATCCCTTCGACAGCGAGGAGGAGAGTCTTGCTGAAACCTCGCTCTACCTTGCCAATGGTGGTAGCATCGCCTTCATCTGTGCCACACGGGGTGTATATGCCGTAAAAAACACCGTCCTCAACCGCAGCGTTACCTCACTACTGCTTTCTCCACGCGCCGACGGCACCTACAACACCATGGGTGAGGCGCTGCAGAAGTCGAAGGTGGAGATGGTGGAAAACGGAACGGAAAATACGCTCAACAAGGCAAAGTATGTCTTCTTCGGCGACCCAGCCCTCCATCTCTCCCTTCCCACCGGACGTCTGGTGCTTGACTCCATCAACGGGAAGGCCATAAGCGACGGGGCGGAACTCACCACGCTTCCTGCAGGCAGCATGGCTGTCTTTGCCGGACATGTGTGCACAGAAGGAGCAGGCGATGCCATAGACGAGAGTTTCAAAGGCACCGTCACCTGCACCGTCTATGACTGTGAGGAAAACGTCGTATGCAAGAACAATGCAGGGGAAGGAAATATTACCCCCTTTGAGTTTACCGAACGTTCTAAGAAGATATTCCAAGGTACATCGGATGTCGAAGGCGGAAAATTCCGCTTTGCCTTCACTGTCCCTCGCGACATAAGCTATTCCGACCGTCCGGGACGCATCAACCTCTATGCCGCAAACACCGACCATAGCCGGGAGTATCATGGTTTCTCCGAAACATTTTGTCTCAATGGCACGTCTTCGGCCCAGGCCGATACCATTCCGCCCAAGGTGATGCTCTATGTCAACAACATCGACAATCCCGACTATACCATCACCGACGAGAATCCCGTGATAATAGCCGACATATTCGACGAGAGCGGCATCAACAATGCCGGCATTGGTCTTGGTCACGACATCGAACTTGTGATTGACGATGACTATACAAACTACGTCAACCTTAAGTCCAGTTTTAACTACGATGCCGGAAGCTACCAGAAGGGACAGATTATATACCCCCTCAGCGGCATGAACCGCGGCCTGCACAAAGTTTCCCTGCGGGTTTGGGACGTCAGCAACAACTACAGCATCACCGATGCCCATTTCATCGTGCGCTCCGACTACCATTCCGGCATGCACACCGACGGATATATCACTTCTACCCGGAATCCAGCGTCCACCCAAACAAGTCTGATTACCTATTTCCCGGAAAACGCTGCAGAACCGGGACTGGTGGTTTACGAGGTTTATGACACCCGTGGGCGAATCGTCTACAAGCACTGCCTGAATGCTGAGCCCTCCGCACGTTCTGCCATCCATCAATGGGACCTTTGCGGCAACGACCACCAGCCTTTACCTGACGGGCTCTATTTCTATCGTGCCGTCATCAACAGCTCCAACGGTCGTTTTGAAACAGATGCGCAAAAAATCATCATCTCAAGATAACTTGATATTACAACCTCCCAAACTCATCTCTCCCCCTTATCATCATAGAGCGCATAAGAAGGAGGAACCAGCTATCCCGATGATATAAAAGACCAGACTATACTCCATACAGAAATGAAAAGCCATAAGATAATCCTGCCACTCACAGTCCTTGCCGGTCTACAGTCCACACAGACGGCGTTTGCCGAAGACGATATCCGCGACCAGTTCAACCCCGTTCAGACGGCTGTGGTGTCACAGTCCATTGCCTCCGATGCCCGTTCGGCGGGAATGGGCGACATCGGTGCCGCCACTGAACCAGATGTCTACGCACAGGCCTGGAACCCTGCAAAGTACCCCTTTACCATTTCACGTGCAGGATTTGCCGTGAGCTACACCCCCTGGCTCCGGTATCTCACCGACGGCATTGCACTCATCAACGCCGCAGGCTACTATCGTCTTGGCGACTATCAGGCGCTTTCGGCATCCGTCCGATATTTCACCCTTGGCGACGTCACGGTTTCCGGTTCCGACTATACAGTCAACCCCTATGAGTTCGGCATTGACCTGGCCTACTCCCGAATGCTCTCCGAACGTTTCTCAGCTGCCGTGGCACTGAGGTACATGTATTCCGACCTTTCCGGACACTACGACGACAATACCACACCGGGATCCGCCTTCGCTGCCGACATCGCGCTCTATTGGAACAACTATATGTTCATTGGACGTCGGGAATGCAACTTGGCATGGGGTCTGAATATCTCGAACATCGGGTCGAAAATCAACTACGGTTCTGACTACAGTTTCTTCATCCCCACCAACCTCCGTCTGGGCATCAACCTCAGCGTTCCACTTAACGCCTTCAATCGTTTCAGTATCAGCGCTGAGGCCAACAAGCTGCTCGTTCCCTCGCTTCCCCTTCAGAAGACCGACGAGACGAACGAAGACTATCAGGAACGTCTGCGCGAGGACTATTACGACAAGTCGTCCATCTCCGGCATTTTCACCTCTTTCTCCGACTCCGAACGAGGATTTAAAGGCGAGATGGAGGAAATCCAATGGTCTTTGGGAGCGGAATACGTCTACAACGAAAAGTTCTTCCTCCGTGCCGGATACCACAACGAGTCGAAAATGCAGGGTAACCGTTGCTATGCCACCTTCGGCGCTGGTTTCAAACTCAACGTCCTTGCCATTGACGCCTCATACTGTTGCGCCACCACCGCCGGAAATCCCCTTGACCAGACGCTCCGCGTATCGCTCGCCTTCGATTTCGATGGCATCCAGGAGCTTGTCGGTCGCCGTCGTCGCCGTTGACGCATCCCCTGCAAGTCCCCTTATGCCTCACATCCTTGTGTTACGTGCACAGAATAGCATAAAAAGAAAACGATGATTCCTAACTTCCGAGTAGGCATGGGCTACGATGTCCACCGCCTTGTTGCCGACCGGGCATTGTGGCTCGGTGGTATCCTCATCCCCCACACCCATGGCCTTTTGGGACATAGCGATGCAGATGTCCTTATCCACGCTATCTGCGACGCCCTGCTCGGTGCCGCCAATATGCGCGACATCGGGACCCATTTCCCCGACACCGACGCAGCGTTCGCCGGTATCGACAGTAAGGTACTGCTACAACGGACGGTAGACCTCATTGCACAACGCGGATGGCGAGTGGGAAACGTGGACTGTACAGTCTGTGCAGAACGTCCGAAACTCAATCCCCACATCGGAAATATGCAGCAGACACTGGCACCTCTGATGAACGTTGAAGTCGACGGTGTAAGCATCAAGGCCACCACCACCGAACGACTCGGTTTTACCGGCAGGGAAGAGGGAATATCTGCTTATGCCACAGCGCTTATTTTCAGAGAGGACGAAACGTTTCATTAGACTATGCCGAGCGCCAAGAAACGAAGATGCCAACACTGACGTTTCATTAAGCAAGTGCAGAGGCTGAGTTTATTCAGACTATGCCGAATCACGAATAGCAAGGCGAAGTCAAACGAAGGCAGCAACACAACTGTCAGGAAGGAAAAACAAAACGTAGAGATAAGAGAAAGAAAACATATGGTGGAAAAGATTACGGACCTACACGATGTTCGTGTCAAGGTTTTCTGCGCACTTACAGAAAGCCAACTTCGTAACCGTTTGGAACCGGAACAGGGGATTTTCATTGCAGAAAGCCCCAAAGTAATCCTTGTAGCCCTTTCTGCAGGCTACGAGCCACTTGCCTTACTCTGCGAAGAACGTCACATTGCAGGTGATGCTGCGGAAATCTTGAAGCAGTTTTCTCCCGATATTCCTGTATACACAGGAGACAGGGAACTCCTTGCCGGTCTGACAGGATATACCCTCACCCGCGGTGTTCTGTGTGCCATGCGACGTCCTGAGGGCACTCCAGCATTGTCTTCCTACACCGGAATCAAAGCCGACCTTTCTGCCATCCTTTCCAAATCCCGCAGGGTAGCCGTCATACATGGAGTGGTAGACGCCACGAACGTCGGTGCCATTTTCCGTTCGGCGGCAGCACTTGGCATTGATGCCGTATTGCTTACACCCGACTCTTGCGACCCGCTCTGTCGCCGCGCCGTTCGTGTGAGTATGGGAAGTGTTTTTCTCGTCCCTTGGACCTATCTCCCTACCTCTGCCCCAGGACAAACACTCCAGCCACTTCACCATATGGGATTTTCCACTGCAGCCATGGCCCTTAACGATACCAGCATCCCGCTATCTCATCCCAGCCTTCAGCAGGAGCAGAGACTGGCCGTTGTCTTAGGAACCGAAGGGGACGGACTCCCTAAAGATACCGTCTGGGAAGCAACCTACACAGTACGCATCCCTATGTCCCACCACGTGGACAGCCTCAATGTGGCTGCTGCTGCAGCCGTTGCTTTTTGGGAACTTCGGGTTAAGGAGTACGCGTAAGGTTGCCAAAAAGACAAAGACATGAACTTTTCGGCAGCACACACTTCTTCCGGTACTGAAGCGTTCGGGAAAAGTGAATGCATATATATGCGGCCACATACACAATTTCCAATATATCCGCGCTGAAAATGATAAAATCGGGTATGTAGTGAATTCTGCTGCAGCGCTTTCGCGGAGTGTGTCGGCCATTACGGAACGTCCTGGCCTTTTCACACGTTTTGCCTCTGGTGCTACGGGATTTTCCCTTCTTTCCGCCTCTCCCGACAGTCTTGTCTTGCATATGATAGATGCCGAAGGAAGAGTGCTGCAGAGTGTGGTATTGTAAGCTTGGTTTTACCTTGCTTCTGCCCTCGCTGGGCTTTCTATGCAGAAATCAATTCGGGGACCTTACGCCATTTGCCGCGCAAGGTCCCCGAACGTGTGCTATTTGGGAAGGGGGGGGGAAGAGCAGGGGTAAGCAGGGTAGAGGGCAGAACTATCGTCCTCGTTGCATGATAATTTCGTAGAAACAGGCGTATATCCCGTTTGAGGCATAGGTATGCCCCTCAGTGCTGGGTACAATAAGCCGTATTTTCGCCACTTCGGAATCGGCGGAATACTGCCGTCCGAGTTTTACAAATGGCAGCGCAATAAGCCATCCTCCGGGCACCGAGGACGTGTTGTAAGCCGAACGCATAAGGCCCGAAGTGAAGGATGCGGAGAATGTCCCGGAATTGTTGGTGACGCTCATGATGTCCGGCATCTGCTCGTAGGCAGCTACCCGATTGGAAAGTTGGAGGGAATCGGACGAGATGTTGTATTCATGAAACCGGCATACAACCTGTGCACTCTCGCCGTCGGCGATGGCCTCTCCGGAGCCCTGACGCACAATCTGCATATATACTCCGGAACCGGCGAAAAGAACATACTCATTAGCCGAAACATCGGTAGTGGAATCTTGGGCGTAGAACTGCTGTTCGGAAATCTCCTTAATGGGGTCAACATGGAGGATTTCAGTGGCATCGTCCTCCGCCATGACGCTGCACCCTTTCGCTACAAAAGCAGCGATGGCCTTGTTCTCGGTTTCACGAAGTTCGGCATATGTTTTGTCGTCGTCGCATGCACTGAAGGCGATGGGTGCGGTAATGGCGGCAAAGAGTGATATGGCTGCGGCCTTAAAACGGTAAATCATGTTTTTGAATTTGCGGTGTAATCCAGGTATTGTAACCTTATTATGCGGCAAAATTACGTTTTTTCGGTGGAATAAGGAGGAGGATGCGGTCTGTTTTTCTCCCTTCGCTTTCCAAAAAGCGGGAAAGAGACATCTGAAAACGTCAAAAAAAGGGGAGAAACCAACCCTTTCAGCCATGAATGGATTGTGGCAATCGGTAGTTTTTTGTATTTTTGCACCCGATTTCGGCGTGGATGTCCCTGCTGAAGTGAGGACCCGTCTGCAGGCAACGTTGACCTCTTTGCCGCCTGCATGGGATAATCCGGTGCTTCGGGACTGAAAGCCCCCCTCTTTCCGTGGCGGGCTGTCTCAGGCAGAAAATCCCCCCAACAATTGCCATAAGAAAGTATAAAAAGAATATATGATACATAAAACTTGTTTGGCACTGCTGTGTGCTTTACTGACACTCCTTACCACGCTTCCGGCCCATAGTATGGTCCGCAGGGGCGGGGACAAGGGGGCAAAGACGACGATGGTCTATGTCTTCGGCGTTTCGCAGAACCTCGGCGATACGTTGGTTTACTTTTCGTCCATAACCCCCGTAGCGGGAGCTGTGGTGAAGGGCCATGGCGAACTGGAAAACCGCATCTACTACAGCGAACAGTTCAAGAAGTATGTGGAAAGCGCCTTCGGACAATCGCATCAGACGACGGCTGTGGTCTATGGTACGAGTCTGAAGGAGGTGGAAAAGCGCTTTGGAAAGATGGAGGAGAAAATCCGCAAAAAGTCGCCGTACCCCCCAACGCTGAAGTATGTACGTCCTGAAGATTTCCACTTCAAGGTCCCTGTCATCGTGCAGGCTGAGGAAGAAAGTTTCTGAGCATAGTCCACAACCGTACCCAAGAACGCCCCCCTTGCTGCATACAGAGGGACACCATGAACGCCCCCCAACATCACATACACGCCAATGAGGACATTGAACTTCGAAGTGGGAAGACACCGGTATACGGTACGCTTCGTGAACGAGGCCGAACCCTATATGGAGCTCCTGCCATCGCATGCCGATTTTGTTGTGGCGGAACCTTCCGATGACCCTCTCTTCGAGCTCACGGTATCGGACGACCTGCCCATTAGTCCCGAAGGGGAGTTTGAGGCAATCGATCCCATCATAGGCGACAATGGCATTTATGAAATAGCCCGCTATGCCGACGGCAGCTACCACCTTAGGCTAAGCCGCTCCGACGGCAAGCTGGCAGCTGTGATGTTATGCGATGACAGGTTCCGTCATTGCCGTGTAATGCTCTGCAGCGATATCCTTGCTGTACGACGTTACGGCATGGACAACAGTGTGCTCATAGCCTATGCCTATGCCGGCATATACCGCAATGTCCTGCTCATCCATGCCAGCGTGGCAGTGGTGGACGGAAGGGCCTATGCATTCCTTGGCAACAGCGGTACGGGCAAAAGCACGCATTGCGAACTGTGGCTTAGACACATCAAAGGTGCAAGCCGTCTGAACGATGACAATCCCGTAGTGGAAATCCTTGCAGACGGAACGGTATGGCTCTATGGCTCGCCCTGGAGCGGAAAGACACCCGTCTACAAGCGTGAGGGCTACCATGCTGGAGGTTTCCTCCGTCTGCATCAGGCCCCGTCAAACAGCATACAACGGCTCAGTGTCCTTGAAGCCTATGCCTCGCTGCTTGGGGCGGTAAACGGTATGGAATGGGACGAAGCGCTGAATGCTGCCATCAGAAGAGCCATCATCGCTGTCGTGGGGCGTACAGCCTGCTACGATATGCACTGTCTGCCCGATGAGGAGGCGGCACGGATGAGTTTCAGCACTATGGCTTCCGACGGCCGGCCGTAAGTAAACATAATACAATGAGAAAAATACTTGACCGCTTCCGCCTATGGCTGCATGCCCATGACGAAGGTGTGTGTGAGAGGCAACAGGGAGCAAGGGTGATGGAACTGCCTAACCACGCCTTGATGGAAACGGTTCGTACCCTCACAGCGCAAGGCCGTCAGACCCTGTTACCCATACGGGGATACAGCATGCGAATTTTCGTGGAGCACAACCGCGACAAGGCTGTACTTGCCCCCTTCGAGCCTGCAAGACTAAAGCCGGGCGACGTGGTGCTGACATGGGTTACGGAAGGCTACTATGTGCTGCACCGCATTGTCCGGGCAGAAGGCGACTTGCTCACCTTGATGGGCGACGGCAACATACGGGGCACCGAGCATTGCAAACGAAGCGATGTCATTGCAAAGGCCATCGGGTTTGTCCGCAAAGGACGGAACGAAACAGACTGGACAACGGGGTGGAAATGGACCGTCTACTCTTGGATATGGACGAGGATGCTTCCGCTACGTCGCTGGCTCCTGTTAGTGTGGCGTGTCAAGCAGCGGCTCTGCGCACAATGAAACAGGCAGCGCGCTCCACACCCATACCCCCCCATCAATCGCCTTTATAAAGTATAGGGGTGTTCTATAAATTAGTTTATTATTCAATTAGGAAGTGTTCTTATGCTTGGCCACTTTTCAGGCTCTCACTTGTATATTTCTCTCCTCTAAACACTTACATAGCCCGCTATGCGCGTGTTCGCAGGACAGAAATCTACTGCGCGATAGCTCGAAAACTGTCTCAAGCTAATTTATAGAACAACCCTAAAAAAGTTCTCCCCCCCCAAAAAATAAATAAACAAGAAGAAGAACCATGCGATTCCACAAAGGATACATACTCTGCGACATCTGCGGCGAAAACGCACTGCTTCCTAACGGAAAGGAAGGGGTGGAACTCACCGGCATGTTGCACCTCAACGAAACGGCAGCTGAAGTGTTCCGTCACTTCAGCGACAAGGATTTCGAGGAAGAGGACATTGCGAAATTCCTCTTCGAAAACTATGATGTGGAAGAAAGCACCGCCCGTGAAGGTGCAGCACGGCTGACCGAGGCTTTCAGCGCTTTCGATGCCTTTGACTGACGGTTTGCCCCCCACATCCTCCCACAAACACACACATAGCAAATACAATCGTGTTACCGGCCAGTCTTACCCCCCCCCTGACCGTAATATTCAAATCACATTCATTAATATATAAATGGACAAGAATACCATTACAGGACTTGTGCTCATTGCAGCTGTGCTTTTCGGCTACTCTTTTTGGGCAAACCGGAACGCCGGGAAATATGCAGAGGAGCATCCTGCAGAAAAGGTAGAAGACACCAAGCCCAAGGCGTTGCAGCAAACATCGCTTGCCGAAACTCCCTCACCCACGGAAAACGCTGACACCGCGTCGCTCTTCTACGCCTCACGGCAAAGAAATGCACAGGAAGCGGTAATCCTCCGTAACGAAAAAGCCGAAGTGCTCATCAACCCCAAGGGCGGACAGGTGGCTCGTGTAAACCTTAAGGAGTATAAGAGTTACCAGGAATATCATGCTGGAGGAAATGCGCCCCTAAACCTCTACAACGAGAAGGACGCACGGATGAACTTCGTGTTCGAGACCAAGGAAGAGAACCTCTCCACCGACGATTATTTTTTCACGGCTGAAAACGTCAGCGACACCGCGGTGACCATGGTCCTCGCCGACCCCTCCGGCGTGCGCATAGCCTTTGACTACGAGCTCTCGGACGACTATATGCTCAACATGTCAGTGCGCACCGAGGGTCTGAAGCACCTGATGCCCGCCAAGGTGCGTACCTTCAGCCTGGAATGGGAAGACCGCGTGCGGCAGCACGAAAAAGGCTTTTATTTCGAAAACATGTATTCCACGCTGACCTACAAGGAGTCGGACGGCAACACCGAAAAGCTAAAGGAACAGGGTAGCGAGGAGGAAACAGCCGAAAAGGATGTACGCTGGATAGCCTTCAAGAACCAGTATTTTTCGAGTTGCCTGATTTCGAAATCCCCCCTTTCCGGCTGCAAATTCTACAGCACCCAGCTCGACGAGGGAAGTGGCTACCTTAAAGCCTATAAGGCAGAGGCGGAAGTGGAGTTTGACACAAGTGGACAAAAGCCGACGGAACTGCAATTCTATTTCGGTCCCAACAATTTCCGCCTCCTCCAGTCGATGGACCGCCAGCGCATCACGGAGGACGACCTCGACCTGCAGGACCTCGTATACCTGGGATGGCCCGTAGTGCGTTGGATAAACCGTTTCTTCACGCTGTATGTCTTCGACTTCCTCACGGCGGCAAAACTGCCCATGTGGCTTGTGTTGCTACTCATTACACTGCTCCTCCGCGTAATTGTTTATGCCCCCACACGCAAGAGTTTCCTGAGCTCCGCTAAGATGCGCGTGCTGCGCCCGAAAGTGGAGGCCATCAACAAGAAATATCCCAACCAGGAGGATGCCATGAAGCGTCAGCAGGAGATGATGACACTCTACAGCCAGTATGGGGCCAGCCCTATGGCCGGATGTCTGCCCATGCTCATACAGATGCCCATTTGGATTGCCATGTTCAACTTCGTCCCCAATGCCATAGAGCTCCGCCAGCAGTCGTTCCTTTGGGCCGATGACCTTTCGGCATACGACGACCTCATTTCGTGGGGGACCGAAATCTGGGGGTTGGGAAACCATCTTTCGCTCTTCTGCATTCTCTTCTGCCTTACCAACCTTGCATATAGCTACATGTCCATGCGACAGCAAAAGGACATGATGGCAGGCAACCCCGAACAGATGCAGCAGATGAAGGTGATGCAGTGGATGATGTACCTCATGCCGCTGATGTTCTTCTTCATGTTCAACAAATATTCTGCCGGACTCAACTACTACTACTTCATCTCGCTGCTCTTCTCCGCACTCACCATGTGGTATCTCCGCAAGACCACCGACGATGCCAAAATCCTGGCACGTCTCGAGGCATATTACGAGAAACAGAAGAACAACCCTAACCGTAAGGCTGGCGGACTGGCAGCACGCCTGCAGGCCCTTCAGGAGCAGCAGCAAGCCCTCCTCGACGAGCAGCGGGCGAAGAACCGTGCGGCTCGTGGCGAAAAACGTTAAGGGATGTGCTATAAATTAGTTTATTATTCAATTAGGAAGTGTTCTTATGCTTGGCCAGTTGGCCTTGCCTTGCTCTGTCACGACTCGGCATAATCCAAGTAAACTTGGCTTCTGCTCTCGCTGCTCCAGAGCTTTTCAGGCTCTCACTTGTATCTTTCTCTCCTTTAAACA
>SAMEA3663097__coassemble_535_pt1 | contig 22649 bp, 18 predicted proteins | sample SAMEA3663097__metabat2_low_PE_001 | metagenome-assembled genome bin SAMEA3663097 (sample SAMEA3663097) | pig gut metagenome | biome: pig gut; feature: pig-associated habitat; material: faeces | place: France | collected 2012 | reverse complement strand
AGGGCTCGTTAGGGACTTACACCCATTAGATGATACACATGCTGGTCAAACAAAATTCCGCCCTTTCCGGCTCATTGTTCGGGAAAGGGCGGTGTATGGGGCTTATTGGTATGATGATTTTGGTCTGTTTGGACAGGAAATGGGTGCTCGGGATGGTCGGGAACGGATGGTTGGCTTCGCCTTGCTCTGTGACTACATCTTCATCCTTGACATAGTCTTCCTCTTTCACGACTCGAGATAGTCTGAGTAAACCCAGCCTCTCCGCTCACTTCTCCAGAGCTTATTCATCTTACCTTGCCGAGCAGGTTTCCGTTTTGCCCTACGACACCGTTCGTGGAGCCCCCCCCAAAAAAAAAGAGGAGAATGGGTGTGGAAGGCTGTCGTTCGAGGTGGAAAAGGAGCCTGCCCCTCCCTCCGCCGCCTTACTCCTCCTCAACGGATGGTCTTACGCCCCCGAGAGAGGGTTATACCCCTTCCGGGCAATGCCACGCGGCGTCCGTGAAGGTCGTAAAGGACGGCATCGTCTGTGGGAGTTTCCACTGTGGGGTACTCCACACCGACCTTAAGGTCCTCGACCTCGAAGAATGTGAAACGGCTGCCATTGTCCGAAGAAAAGGCATCACTTGCATTCCAAAGGGCGAAGTAACGGTTGCGGCTGTTGAAGCAGTTGTGCTGGGAACCATGCAGCCGGAAGGAGAAACCTGCCCCATTTTCGTGCCAGTCGAAGCGGGTGACCACTCCGTCGGCAGTCACCTCGTGAATGGGATACAGGCGGGCGCGTGCAGAAGCCTCGCTTCCGGTGATGCCGAGGACGTATTGCGGTCCGGCAGCGAGATTGTAGAAGCGATAGCCATCGGCGTCGTTGCCACAGACTATCCACGCCCCTTCGGCGTTGAGGGGCTCTACACCGTTGTTGAGCATGAGATTGCCATCTGCATCGGTGTACTGCGTGCTTACCCAGGCATTTTCCACCGCTCCGTTGCGGATATGGTATGCCACGGTACCCTCTGCCCATTCCCCGTCTGCGGGCATGGGGCTGACACATGGGAATGTGGCCTCTTGCTCTCCGGGAGCATCGGGGTCGGGGACGAGCGACTCCTCTACAAAAAGTCCTTCGATGCTCACTTCCTCGCCAATCATCACCGCGGCAGGGAGTGTAAAGCTGCCGTCGGCGTTGAAGAGGGTGTAGGGGAATTCGGTGACGATGTATTGCGGGTTACCGTTACGGTCGGTCTGGGTTCCTGCCACATGGTATCCGCTCCTTACGCGAACGCCGAGGTGCCCGAAACCGGGTGCCGGCGACATCCGGATGGTGAAGGTCTGACCATATGGTGCCGTGCAATTGTCGAGCGAATTGCCGTCGGCGTCGAGGACCTCGCCGTTGAGCGCTCCCTGGCTTACGCGCAGCTGTGGGGCATGGACATCGAGCATGACGTCAACGATGCCTCCGCCGTTGTTCAGGATGAGGTTGTTGGGCGATGGATTGCCTGCGGGGTCGAGGCTTGCCCAGTCGACCTTATAACGCATGCGATAAAACCCGCAGGACATGTCGGGGGGAAGTGTGAATGAGGGAGAGGGGTTGCCAATCTGATTGCCGTTGGTTACGGATGCTCCGAGACTGTTGGTGTTGGAGCCTGTGGCATCAGTAAACTGATAGCTGACGATGTCGGAACCGGGAGCCGGAGTGCCGTCGGCATTGATGTCGTACGAAAACTTGCCGTCGTTTGCAAAGTCGAGATAGGTGAACGTACTCATCCAGGCTCCCGTGTAACCATATGTGGGTGTGAGGGTGTCGCCAGCCTTGGCACTAAAGACGGTGGTAGAGGTAAGGTCGTAATAATTACGGTCGAGACTGAGGTTGTGGGTCTGAGAGGAGAACGTCCCTCCCTTCAGTCCTACAGCCGTCATGTAGCGGTCGGCACGTGCGGGAGCGCTGTCGCGGTCAAAACTTACGGCATATTTCTCGGTGGTGAAACGAGGCTGGGCGTCGTCGTTGACGGTAATCTCGTCGACATAGCATACGAAATCCGTGGCATCGGCATGTGTCGACCGGACATCGGGGACAATAACAAGTGAGTGGATATCGATGCCATCCTTGTCGGCGTCGGCATAGCTGAAGCCGTTGAACGACACCACGGCATCGGCCCATGCGTTGGCAGGAATACGCTGAATGGTGACGGCGTGGAACTGTTCGCATTCGCCGTCCTGCCAGCTCCAGGCCTCTTCGGTGCGTTTGCCAAGACCGATTACCATGACACGGCTTTCGACGGGCTTGTGAATCATCACGTGCAGGTAACGTCGGTTTTTGGTTAGGCGGAAAGGCTCTTTGAGATCCACACGCACCCCGAAACGGTTGCTGCCGTAACGGCTACGTTGGAGGGCAAGGATATGCGACGTTTCGTTGGGTGCCTCGCCAAGCACCTCGTCCACCTGATTGAGGTGATTGCTGACCACAGCGACATTACCGCAGAGCCTGTCGGTGCGGAAGGGGGAATCTTCCCATGCGTCATAGACGCTGACGGCCTTGAAATCGTCGCTGTCAAAGGTGATGTTTTGCGCAGGAATGGGCAGTGCCATCGTCGTGAGCGCAAGGAGGATATGCTTTTTCATGATTTTCATGGAGAGGGAACTTTAGAACACACTGATACTGGAGAGTGTAGGACATGCCTTGGCATTCAGGATGGTGATGCGCAACATCTTTGCCCGGTATCCGCTTCCGCTATAGCTTGCAGCAGTACTTCCATTTAGTGGAACAATACGTTTATAGCCTACTGTGGTGGTTTGGATGTTCTTGGCGAGTTCTTGCCACGAAGTTCCGTCTTCAGAATATTCCACCTTGAAGTCTTGGATACGCTGTCCCAAACGTATGTATTCCATCATCTGCAGATAACGCACTGTTTGAGGCTGCTCCCAAGAGAGGGTGATGGTGGCGGAATGCGTGCCGTCTTTTGTAGCCCAGTAGGTATCTTTGTCGCCATCGATGAGATTAGCTTCCCGGTAATTCCGTGCATTTCCTGCTGTTCGCACTTCGCTGGCGATGACGGTAGCAGCCGATGCAAGATCTGTCCCCAGCCGGACAGCCATCATTTCTCCCAACTCTTCAAGACGTTTTACCGTAGCGGCGGGAAGTGACCCCGTCTTGTCGGGGGGACAGTTGAGTATCAATGTGGAATTACGTCCGACAGTTTCGAGGTACATTTGGAATAGGCGTTCCGCCGTAAGGACCGTTTCTCCCGCATGCCAGAACCATCCGTCGCTGGTGGCCTTGGCATCGCTTTCGCCTGGGAGCCATTGCCACCCGTCCTCTTCGCCGGTCTGCCGGATGGCATTGCTGTCGGTGGTAGGATTGAAGGTGGCCCAGTTTGTTTCGCCGGCATAGCCCTGTTCATTACCTATCCAACGTGCTTCGCCACCGACACCCCACATCACACAGTTCTTACAGATGCGGTGCACGCGGTCGCGAAGATTGGGAACATCGTAATAGTAGCTGGCATCAATGTTGATGGTAGTGTTCTGTCCCCCATAGTAACCGTCGCCGCCGTTAGCACCGTCGAACCACATTTCAAACTGGTCGTCGCCATAGAGCGCAAGCTCCTCGCACTGCTTGAGAAAGACGTCGGTGACATAGTTATCCTTGCCATAGAAGGCACTGTTGCGGTCCCATGGCGACACATAGAACCCGTATTTCATGTCCAGTTTACGTGCAGCTTCCGCAAACAGTTGCGGAATGTTTGCCTGAGGGCCGTATCCCGAGGATCTCGTAATGTTATGGTCCGTTGTAGAAGTGGGCCAAAGGCAGAATCCGTCATGATGTTTCACTACCGCTATACCGCCTTTCATCCCTGCCTTCTTGCAGGCAGTTAGCCACTGTTCGGGATCTGGCATTTTTGTCGGAGCATAAAGGGTTTCCGCTTCGTTACCCTTTCCCCATTCTTTTCCTGTGAAAGTGTTCATTCCATAATGGAAGAAGGCGTAGAATTCGGTTTCGTTCCACAACAATTGCCTTTCGCTGGGAACAGGATGTACAGCCAAGGGCTGGTTGTCGGCATCGCTCAGTGTCTGTGCAACAATCTGGAATTCGCCTTGGGCGTACATATTTCCTGCACAGAGAACGGACAATCCGAAAATGATGGTTTTGTGTTTCATATACCTAAATATAAGGTTTCATAATAAACTATTCACATTTATATTAAATTCCCCCCCCTTCTTCACCTTATTATAAATCCTCACCGATGTACCCTTCCCTTATGCTGTGCTACGAAGTCTGCCCACGAAGACACTTTGCGTTTCGCTGTCCGCGAAGGAGCTACCAGGTCGTTGAGTTGCGGACGTACTCCACGCTTGGAAGTCTGCAAAAGATGGCAATATGCCGCTGCCAAGGCGTCGGTGGCATCGAGGTACTGCGGCATCTCGGACGACGGGATGTGCAGGGCACGCTGCACAAGGGTGGCTACTTGCTCTTTCGACGACGAACCACGACCCGTAAGGGCTTGCTTGATCTCGGAAGGCGAATATTCCCTTACCGGTATCTGACGGCTTATGGCTGCACTGATTACCACGCCCTGCGCCCTGCCAATCTTCAAGGTGGTCTGGATGTTCTTGCCGAGGAAGGGGGCCTCGATAGCCATCTCGTCAGGCTTGTAATGCTCAAGGATTTCCATTATCCGCTCATATATACGTCCAAGTTTCATATAGATGTCGCCCGTATTCCGAAGGTCTATCACACCCATAGCAAGCAGACGGGGGGCAGAGGGACCGGTGGCTATCAGTCCGTAACCGAGGATGTTCGTCCCAGGGTCGATGCCAAGGATTATCCGGCTGTCAAATTCTCTTTTTGGGGTTTCCATACTGCAAAAATACAGAAAAAGACACCGTCGGGGGAAATAAAACGCCGTTTTTTTGTCGCTATAAGACGAAAAGAGCGTATATTTGCCTTGAAAATTCTTTATTTCTCTCAAAAAACCATGTTCAAGCAACGCATTTTTTCCCTCTGCATGCTGGCAGCCGCAGTGATAGCAGCTCAGGCACAGGCTGTTATAAAATTTGAGCGTACCTCGCACGACTACGGACAGTTCACCGAAGACAAAGTGCAGACCTGTGTCTTTAAGTTCAAGAACACGGGCGACCAACCCCTTGTGATACACCAGGCCTTTGCCTCGTGCGGATGTACCGTGCCGACATTTTCGAAAGAACCCATTGCCCCGGGGAAAAGCGGACAAATAAAGGTGGAGTACAATGGCAAAAACAAGTTGCCGGGACACTTCAAAAAAAGTGTCAGTGTACGTTCCAACGCCTCTAACGCCCTCGTACGCCTCTACGTGGAAGGCGAAATGGTAGAAGGGAAATAAGAGGATGTGCCCCTCTGCCGCACCGCTATTGGACAAGACATCAGGCTTTTCGCGAAGAAGCCCGATGTCTTTTTTTCATGCTACGAAGGTATGACGATTCATTAGCCTATATAGGGGGCTATAAATTAGTTTTATAATCATTTTATGAAGTAGCCTTTTACGGGTATTTTTCCAAGCACCGGAGGCATGAACGGCAGCATCCATACGACATTTTCAGGCTCGGAGTGCGGACGTACGAAGGAAAATACGTATATTTGCACCCCGAAAACGGAACCGACGCTCCGACAGAGACCATTCCTACCCCTTCCACCCGTGTGTGTGCACGCACCTTGGCTTGGGAGGGACGGATATGCAGAGCGCGGAAACCATATTCATCTTCAGGAACAGCAAAACAAGACAATGAGCAAGACATTCACCGAGCACACGAAGTTCGACCTCACCGCAGTCAACATGGAAGTGCTTGCCAAGTGGGACAAGATGGACCTTTTCCACCGCAGCATCTCGGAGCGCACAAACTGTCCGCCCTACGTATTCTTCGAGGGACCGCCCTCTGCCAACGGACATCCCGGCATTCACCACGTGATGGCACGTACCATCAAGGACACCTTTTGCCGCTACAAAACGATGCAGGGATTCCAAGTGCACCGAAAGGCGGGATGGGATACCCACGGACTTCCCGTAGAGCTGGGAGTGGAGAAGGAACTCGGCATCACCAAGGAGGACATCGGACGCAAGGTGAGTGTGGAGGATTACAACCGCAAATGCCGCGAAAACGTGATGATGTATACCCGCGAATGGACCGACCTGAGCCACAGGATGGGATACTGGGTAGACATGGAACATCCCTATGTGACCTACGAGAACTCCTACATCGAGAGCCTGTGGTGGCTGCTCCGCCAACTCTACGACAAAGGACTCCTTTACAAAGGCTACACCATACAGCCCTACAGCCCCGGTGCTGGCACAGGACTCTCGAGCCACGAGCTGAACCAGCCCGGATGCTACCGCGACGTGAAGGACACTACCGTCACTGCACAGTTCCGCGTTACGGACACCACAGACCACCTCTTTGCCAACCCCGAGGCACTCCCCATATGCCTGTTGGCTTGGACCACCACACCCTGGACACTGCCTTCGAACACCGCACTGTGCGTGGGACCGCAAATCACCTACGTCGCCCTGCAGGGCACAAACCCCTTCAGCGGCGAAAACGCCATTTACATTCTTGCCGAAAGCCGCGTCGGAGCTTACTTCAAAGTCTCCGAAGACGAGGAGTTACGCATACTGGCACGCTTCAGCGGAAAAGCACTGGAAGGGCTTCACTACCGGCAGCTGATGCCGTGGATAGAACCCGTGGCACTTGGTGCCGACGGAACCTTTGAGGGACGCGGTGCCGACGCCTTCAGAGTGATTCCCGGCGACTATGTCACCACCGAAGACGGTACGGGCATTGTACACATTGCACCGACATTCGGTGCCGATGATGCAAAAGTGGCACGCGATGCTGGAATTCCCTCGCTCTTCGTCATCGACCGCAACGGCGACACACGCCCCATGGTGGACTTCACCGGACGCTACTTCGTACGGGAAGACATGGACCCCGCCTTCGCACAACGCTTTGTACACGATACTTACTGGGCACACAGCGGACAATACGTAAAAAACGCCTACGACCCTCGCTACAACGTCCAGGGTGTCTACGACGCCAAAGCCGCACAAAAGGACCCTGACCTCAATGTAGCACTGTGCGTGGACATGAAGGCGCAAGGCACCGCTTTCAGCATCGAAAAGCACGTACACAACTACCCTCACTGCTGGCGCACTGACAAGCCGGTGCTATATTATCCGCTCGACAGCTGGTTCATCCGGAGCACGGCTGCCAAGGAGCGCATGGCGGAACTGAACCGTAATATACTGTGGAAACCCGAGTCGACGGGAACCGGACGTTTCGGGAAATGGCTCGAAAACCTCAACGACTGGAACCTCAGCCGAAGCCGCTACTGGGGCACGCCACTGCCCATATGGCGCAACCGCGAAACTCGCGAAGAAGTGTGCATCGGGAGCATTCAGGAACTCTGGGACGAAATTGAAAAGGCCGTGACGGCAGGGATCATGGCTGTGAACCCGCTGAAGGAAAAGGGGTTCGTACCCGGAGACTACAGCGCGGAAAACTATCGACGCATAGACCTGCACCGTCCCTATGTGGACCAAATCGTGCTCGTCAGCAAAAGCGGAGCTCCCCTACATCGCGAAACCGACCTTATCGACGTCTGGTTCGACTCCGGCTCTATGCCCTATGCTCAGCTCCACTATCCCTTCGAAAACGCCGAAGAGATTGACCACAGGACAAGCTTCCCCGCCGACTTCATCGCTGAGGGCGTGGACCAGACACGCGGATGGTTCTTCACGCTCCATGCCATCGCCACCATGGTGTTCGACTCCGTGGCTTTCAAGGCCGTCATCTCGAACGGTCTCGTCCTGGACAAGAACGGACAGAAAATGTCGAAACGACTGGGTAATGCCGTCAATCCCTTCGACACCATCGAGGCCTACGGCTCCGACCCCCTGCGATGGTATATGGTTACACATAGCGCACCGTGGGACAACCTCGCTTTCGACCCCGAAGGCGTAAGGGAAACGACAGGAACGTTCTTCGCCAAACTCTACCAGCTCTACAACATGCTTGCCATGTTTGCCAACATCGACGGATGGACGCCGGAAACCGCCGGAACCTGCGCAGAACCCACACGCATGGACCGCTGGATCACCTCGCGCCTACACTCGCTCACCAACGAGGTCACCGCTGCATTCGAAGCCTATGAACCCACACGCGCAGGAAGAGCCATACAGGCTTTCGTCGTCGACGACCTCAGCAACTGGTATGTACGGCTCTGCAAGAAACGGCTTTGGGGCGAAGGACTCTCGCCTGATAAACTGACGGCATACCGCACGCTCTACAACTGTCTGCTCACCGTCAGCCGCCTCATGGCGCCCATCGCACCCTTCTATGCCGACAGAATCTATACCGACCTTCAAGGACCTGCCGACAGCGTACACCTTGACACCTTCCCCAAGACCGACAACGAGAACATTCTACCCGAACTCGAACACCAGATGCAACTGGCCCAGGAGGTCACTTCACTGGTGCACGCCATACGTAAAAAGGAAAAAATAGGAGTGCGACAACCTCTGCAGAACATTGCCATACCCGTCACCAACGTACAGACCCAAAAGGATATACAGACTCTGCAGGCTCTGATACTCGAAGAGGTGAATGTCAAGAATATAGACTTCGTGGGAGGACAAATGGTGCGGAAGACCGTCAAGCCTAACTTCCGCGTGATGGGCAAAAAGTTCGGCAAACAGATGAAGGAGGTGGCTGCCGCCGTCGCTGCACTGCAGCAGGAAGCCATCGCCGAGCTCGAAGGTGGCAGCACGCTCATCAACGTGGCAGGAAAAGCATACAAACTCACGCCCGAAGATGTAATAATCGTTGCCGAAAACTTGCCGGGATGGAGCGTGGCATCCGACGGTACGCTCACCGTGGCACTCGACATCACCATCACCCCCGAGCTGCGGCTCGAAGGACAGGCACGCGACATCGTACGCAGCGTGCAGAATCTCCGCAAAGACACCGGACTCGAAATCACCGACCGCATACGGCTTACACTTCCCGAAAGCACGAGGAAAGCTGCAGAGGCTTATGCAGCATACATCTGCGGACAGGTACTTGCCGTAGAGCTGAACTTCGGACCCAACGAAACACCGGTCATCCAAAAGGCATAAGGGGAATTGGATAAACTATTCATTTTGTAAGGAGAGAGGGGGGGGGAGGGGATGGGCTTCTTCTGTCCGCCCTCCGTCTCCCCAGCCCCCTCCCTCTTTCCTTTCTCCTTCCTCTCTGCACTTTCCTGTCACACCCCCTCCAAAGACACACCCATACATGGAAAAGAACCGATACTCCGACGAAGAGCTTGAAGAGTTCCGCCAACTCATCAACGAAAAGCTGCAAGTGGCGGAAGCACAGTACAAGGACATCATCGACACCATCTCCAAACGATCGGGAAACGGCATCGACGACACTCTCCCTACTTACCACGCCCTCGAAGAAGGCAGCTGCACACAGACACTCGACGACTATCTGCAGCAGGCACAGCGCCTCAGAAAGTTCATCAACGGACTTAAGGCTGCACAGGTGCGCATTGACAACAAAACCTACGGCATTTGCCGCGTAACAAAGAAACTCATCCCCAAGGAACGGCTACGCGCCGTGCCGCACACTACACTCAGCATCGAGGCCAAACTCCAACAGAAGAAATGAAGCTGCGAACCATACTGTCACTCTCACTCATACTCTTCATTCTCGTCGCCGACCAAGCACTGAAGATTGCCGTAAAGACTCACATGTCGCTCTATGAGCACATCGTCGTCACAGAATGGTTTCACATTGCCTTCGTCGAAAACCGCGGCATGGCCTTCGGGATGGACTTCATCGGCACGGCTGTGCTCACCGTGTTTCGCTTCCTCGCTGTCGGAGCTTTCTGCTGGTGTCTGGCACACTGCATACGCCGACGCTATCCGATGGGATTCATCATCTGTCTCTCACTCGTCATCGCAGGAGCACTTGGAAACATCATTGACAACTGCATCTACGGACTCGTGTTCTCCGAAAGCCAACCTGCAAACCCCTTCTTTGCCCCCATTGCAGAATTTGTTCCTTTCGGCAAAGGCTACGGAAGTTTCCTCAGCGGACGGGTGGTCGATATGTTCTACTTCCCGCTATGGCAATGGCCGGAATCATGGCCTATCATCGGTGGACGCACATTCTTCGGAGCGGTTTTCAACCTCGCCGATGCAGCCATCAGCGTAGGAGCTGTAGCCATCATCCTCTTCCATTACAGACAACTTTCGGAAATCCTAAAAAAGTAACATTTCATAAAGTAACATTTCATAAAGTAACATTTCATAAAGTAACATTTCATCTTGAGCAGCTTTCGAGAAATCCTAAAAAGAATTATTCTATTTTGAACCACCTGCGACACATATTCAAGGCCATACTGCTGCCCTCACTGATGCTCCTCACCACCGTGGCATGCGAACGGAAACGCACGCACGACATCATTCCGGAGCACCTCATGCCCAATGTGCTCTACGACTACCAGCTGGCCACAGCCGTTGCCGAAAACGATGAGGACATCAGTGAGGCGGCACAGAAGGAATATCTCTACACGCAGGCTGTTTTCCGGAAATACGGCATCACCGCACAGCAGTTCGAACTCTCCGTGGCGCATTATGCCCGCAGTCCCAAAACCATGATGGAAATCACCGAAAAGGTCTGCAAACGTTATGCCGACGAAATACGGCGGGGGACGGAAGACGATGACAACGACGACACGTCTCGCAAGGGCATACGCATGGACACCGTCATGATATGGCAGACGAACCACGACGTCATGCTCTCTGCCGCTGGACAGAATTGGTACGAGGCTGAAATTCCCGTCAAGGAGATGAAACGCGGTGCAAGGCTCATGGTGGGATTCAATACCTCGTGGGCTTACCGCGAGGGGGCAAAACAGGGATACTATCAGGTTGTCCTCACATACGACAACGATTCCATTTATACGCAAGGTGCGGAAATCAGAGAGTACGGGGCACGACAAGGGTTGTCTGTTTTCCTTTCGGACCATTACGCCGTACGCCAGGCAAAAATCATCATCATTCAGGACGCACGCTGGCGGCCCTTCCCGCAAATACTCTGTCTCAACAACCTACGGGCATGGACCATTACCTCAGAAACCCATAGCGACAGGCAATAATGAAGACAAAAAGAATCGCCGTCCTGCGGCTACACCTCAAGGACGGACGCATCCTGCAAAGGCAGATACTCTGCCTTAACGACACCGACCATATACTCTCCTTTGCCCCTTTGAAACACGAAACATGCCTCACGGAATGGCACCGCAGCGATTGGTACGAAGAATGACAAAGAAGTATGACGTAGAAGAATGATATAATAGAAGAATGAAGTAATAAAGCCGGAATATCCTTGTGCGATATCCCGGCATATTTTGTTTTTTTCGAGTTTCGAGGGGTATTCCGTGGGTAAATCTTCCTCCTTGACCAAGGGGGGGGGAGTGGAGCAGGGTGAAGGGAGGACGACGGCACAATGGCCACCCTTACTCATTCTCCCCTTCCCAGAGAGAGGAAGCGGCGGTATTCCTGTTCGAAGTTCGGAGTGAAGAATCCCTTCCCCATAAGCTCTACTATCTCCTCCGGCGAGAAGAAACGCCCGCCATCAAGTTCGTCTGAAGGACGCAGCGGAGTGTCGGTCGTAAGGCAAAACACATGCACCAGCTCCCGTTCACGCAGACTCTCGAAAACATAACGCACCAGCATTTCTGCATCGGAGATGTCGGTAAGTCCTATCTCTTCGCGCACCTCACGGCACAAAGCAGTCTGGGGGTCTTCACCCCAACCTACATGCCCCCCAACGGCAGTGTCCCATTTGTTTGGCTGGATGTCCTTCCATGCCGGACGGTGCTGCAGGAACAGGTCGCCACGGGAATTGAAAACGTGGAGGTGGACAACAGGGTGGAGCGGTTTCCCGGACGTTCCGGAATGAGCCTCACCCCGAGTGGTGCAACCGGTAACAATCCCTTCGGCATCAACCACAGGAAGCAGTTCAAGAGAATTATCGGACTTCATAGGGCATCATAATTCAGAATGGAAGAGTCGCCGTAACTGAGAAAACGGAAGTCATGCTCCAAAGCATAGTCATACATCTGCCGCCAGTTGCCTCCTACAAATGCGCTGACAAGGAGAAGGAGCGTGGACTGTGGCTGGTGGAAATTCGTAATGATGGTACGCACAATATGGAAGCGGTAACCCGGAGCAATTATAATCTGTGTGGAAGTGGCAAGCACATCCTTCCGCACAGCGTCGAGATAGCGCAAAATGGCTTGCAACGCCTCACAAGGGGTGATGGGTTCCGGACACAGCGCCTCAACCGAGGCATCGTCGTCTGCATAGGGCATCCACTGCGTCACATGCAGGTCGTCGGGAGTAAGATGTTCAAGCGGTGTCCCCAAACGTTCATTATTATATATAATGAGTCCGATGTAATAAAGGCTTTCAAGCGTACGCACGCTGGTGGTGCCGACGGCAATGCAACGAACATCGTGGACCAGCAGACTTTCCACCACCGTACGCGACACGCTCACCCACTCTGCATGCATGGCATGACCTTTTATCTCCTCGCTTTTCACAGGTTTGAAGGTTCCGGCACCGACATGCAGCGTCAGTTCTGCACGCTCTATCCCGCGGGCATCTACGTCGGCCAGCACCTGAGGGGTGAAGTGTAGCCCTGCCGTAGGAGCGGCCACCGAACCCTTGACCTTGGAGTAGACCGTCTGATAGGTCCGCAGGTCACCCTCTTCGGTGCGGCGGTTCAGATAGGGCGGAATGGGAAGTTCGCCCACAGCATCGAGGATTTCTGCCCAGCTTAGTGCAGCATCGTCCCACGAGAAGCGAACCACATGCCCCGAACCTTCGGCTTGGAGCCGACAGGCACGGAGCGTCACACTGCGGAAACCTTCGGGACCGGCAACGGATATCTCACGCAAAAGTTCACCGTCCTTCCACTTCTTCAGGTTACCTATCAGACACGTCCATTCCACACTGTCCCTGCATGCAAACGACTGTTGGTAATCGTGCGGAAAATGAGGCTCGAGGCAGAAGACCTCGATGAGGGCACCGGTCTGTTTATGGAAATGCAGACGGGCTTGGATAACTTTTGTGTTATTGAAAACGAGCAGAGATCCTTTTGGCAAATATTCAGGAAGGTTACGGAAGACATCCTCGTCAATGGTGCCGTCACAACTTCGTAGCAGAAGCTTCGAACTGTCGCGCTGCGGCAAGGGATACTTCGCAATACGATACTCAGGCAGGGTATAGTTGAAATCGCGGATATGCAAATGTTTGGGATGCATGGCAAAATGTTTTCGAAAAATAAACAAGAATGTTGGGGCGAAGGGAATTCACCCAAGTCTTTTCAGGGGTGTGCTATAAATTAGCTTGAAATCACCCCCCCCCATCATTCATCAGCATGCAGCAGCACGGGAAGCGCCGACGGCGGCACGTGCCCGATGTGGCAGGCAATGCCGTGGAGCCCGGAGCCGAGAATCTGAAAGGCATCGTCCGGTGTGATATCTCCCTCGAAATGTGCCACCATATGGATTCCACAGCCGGCCCGTCTTACTTCGGCAGCAATGCCAATGGCAGCATGGGCAGGCAGCAGGACATAGTCCGCACCTGCCTTAGCGGCTGCCACCACATCGGAAGCGTTGTCCACGGCAACACCGATAATCTGAGGAGAATCCTCGCCAAGTATACCGCGTGCTACGTGGACAGCGGAGGTGACAGGATGCGGACGCTGGAGGACAATACCCGAAGGTTCCGGACGGCGGGCTGCCAGAGCGGCAATGCCTGAGGACGTGAGCAAAAGGCCGTCTGCCACCGCGTCGCGTACAGTCTCCGCATCGTCACAAACCGTCAGTAAGCAACCCGCAGCACGGCAGTCGCAGAGCGCACTTTCAAAGTCTGAAGGACAGTCGGCAAGCAGTACCCACCGGCAGCCCGTAGCAAGCGCCTCACGGACATCAGCAGGAGATATAAAGTATTGTATAGGAATCATCGTCGTCGCTCTTTTGTGATTTTCAGCCACAAAGGTACGCACAAAAAGCCGAAAGTGAGAGTGGATGCTAAAAAAAACGCGCGTTTTTTTGCCGTTTCCATCCTTTTGAGGTACTTTTGCACAGGATATGCATATACCGCGTGACACACAACAGATGCAAACTCCTACAATTTCTGGAGGGTATTCCATCCCATACCATATCAAGCATCATCACCACGCATTAGCAAACATCCGTGTTTTATATCTTTAAAACTAAATTATAGAACATCCCCTAATATTAAGTCTCCACTTTTCCATTAAAGAAAAAAATGTATAAAATCCTCGGCAAGGAGCAGTTTTCCGAAAAGGTTTTCAAATTTGTCGTTTCGGCACCGTTAATAGCGCGTTCCCGTCGTGCCGGAAACTTTGTGATTCTTCGTCTGGAAGAACAAGGGGAACGGATACCTCTTACCATAGCTGACGCCAATACTGACCTAGGTACCATCACGCTGGTCGTACAAGCCGTCGGTGTAAGTACGCGAAAACTCTGCGCCCTCGAATCGGGCGACAGCATCCTTGATGTGGTGGGGCCCTTGGGACGTGCCACAAGGATAGAGCGTTTCGAGCACACAGTACTCTGTGCCGGCGGAGGAGTTGGAGTGGCGCCTCTTCTCCCCATCGTACGTGCACTGAAGGCCATGGGAAACCGAGTGGTAACAGTGCTTGCAGGGCGTACACGCGAGCTCATAATCCTCGAAAAGGAAATCCGCGAAAGCAGTGATGAGGTCATAATCATGACCGACGACGGGAGCTACGGACAGAAAGGCGTGGTGACAGTAGGAATGGAACAGGTTATTCAACGCGAAAAGGTCGACAAATGCTTTGCCATCGGACCGGCAATCATGATGAAGTTCTGCTGCCTAACCACTGCAAAATACGGCATACCCACCGATGTTTCGCTCAACACCATCATGGTCGACGGTACGGGCATGTGCGGTGCCTGCCGCGTGACGGTTGGAGGAGAACGAAAATTCGTTTGCGTCGACGGCCCGGAATTCGACGGCCATGCCGTGGACTTCGATGAAATGCTGAAGCGCATGAAAGCCTTCTCCCTTGAAGAGCACGAGGCTTTGGCACGTTTCGAAGAGGCACAGGTATCCCTTAATGGCAGTACAGGTCATAACAACCATATAACAAGCCCACAGCATGCTACTGCAACCTCTTGCCCGAAAACCTTGCAGCCGGAAGTGAATGACACCATGCTGGCAACAGCAGACCAGGACACTTCGCGAGATGCCGCATGGCGTGCCGAACTCCGCAAGGCAGTGAATCCGAAGGACAGAATGCAGACAGAACGCGTAGAAATGCCCCACCTTGACGGGGCAGAGCGTGCACACCTGTTCCGCCACGAAGTAAACCTCGGACTAAACGCTGAACAAGCACAGCGCGAGGCCACACGTTGTTTGGATTGCGCAAATCCCGGATGCCGTCAAGGATGCCCCGTAGGCATTGACATTCCAAGATTTATCAAACACATAGAGGTAGGACAATTTGCTGCTGCCGCCACCACCATAAAGGAAACCTCCTCACTGCCTGCTGTCTGCGGACGCGTATGCCCGCAGGAAAAGCAGTGTGAAAGCCAATGCATTCACCTCAAGGCAGGAAGGCAGCCCGTGGCCATCGGATACCTCGAACGTTTTGCTGCGGACTATGCACGCGAACACCCTGAAGAAATGCCGACCACACCGGCACCCGGAAAATCCGGCAAACGTGTTGCCGTGGTCGGAAGTGGCCCCGCCGGTCTTTCCTTTGCCGGAGAAATGGCAAAGCACGGTGTTGAAGTGACGGTCTTCGAAGCACTGCACGAAGTGGGAGGAGTATTGAAATACGGCATACCTGAATTTCGCCTGCCCAACAGCATAGTGGAAGCAGAAATACATGGGCTTGAGAGACAGGGCGTACGCTTTGTTACGGACTGTGTCATCGGCAAAACACTTACCGTCAACCAACTCCAAGAAGAAGGCTACGACGCTATTTTTGTAGCAAGCGGAGCCGGATTGCCAAACTTCATGGGAATTCCAGGAGAAAATGCCAACGGTATCCTTTCATCCAACGAGTACCTTACACGCTGCAATCTGATGGACGCATCGAACCCCGCTGCCGACACTCCAGTCTTCATCGGACACCATGTCGTCGTCGTCGGAGGCGGAAACACGGCAATGGACTCTGTACGCACAGCACTGCGCCTCGGAGCGGAAACGGCAACCATTGTTTACCGACGCTCCATGGAAGAAATGCCTGCTCGCGCAGAAGAGGTGCACCACGCAAAGGAAGAAGGAGTACGTTTCTTGACGCTTCACAACCCCGTATCGTATAACCAGGATGAAAATGGCCACGTTACGCAGGTCGTACTCCAGAAGATGCAACTCGGCGAGCCCGATGCCAGCGGACGACGCCGTCCAGTTCCCGTGGAAGGGGAACTGGTGACACTCAACTGCGACCTGGTAATTGTCGCTGTAGGCGTGAGTCCTAACCCCATTGTCCCGGCTTCCGTCGAAGGCCTGGAGCTCGGACGCAAGCACACCATCGTGGTCGGCGACGACATGCAGTCAAATATCACAAGACTCTATGCCGGCGGCGACATCGTACGCGGAGGTGCTACCGTCATCCTTGCCATGGGCGACGGCAAACGTGCCGCACAAGCTTTGGCACAGAAATTTGGAATATAAGAAACGAAAGTGTGGAAATTGCAACAGACACCTGGAAAAGGTTGGCAATCTCCACACTTTCTGTGCGCTAAAGGGAAAAAAAATACAGCCCCGTTTCGTACTTTTCCAAGAAAGTCTTAATTTTACCGACGTTTTCTGCACCGCAGCAAAGTCTTCGTCTGACGATTGCTTATGCAGAGGTTGTAGAAAGGGAATTACGATACCAGAATTCCATGATATATATATATGTTGAAATATGTCAGACAACCGTAGTTTAGTAAGCATTGCCGGCCTCTCCCGGGAGAAAATCCTTTACCTCATGGAGATGGCGCAAGAGTTTGAACGCCATCCCAACCGCAAGATTCTTGATGGTTGCATCGTCGCCACGCTCTTCTTCGAACCTTCCACACGCACACGCCTATCGTTCGAGACTGCAGCCAACCGTCTGGGAGCACGCGTCATCGGATTTACTGACCCCAAAGTCACTTCCAGCACCAAAGGAGAAACGCTGAAGGACACCATCATGATGGTCAGCAACTACAGCGATGTCATCGTCATGCGCCATTATCTCGAAGGCGCAGCACTCTATGCCAGCGAACTCACACCGGTGCCAGTGGTAAATGCTGGAGATGGAGCTCACCAGCATCCTTCGCAAACACTCCTTGATCTCTATACCATCATCCAAACCCAAGGTACTCTTGAGAACCTCAACATCTATCTTGTAGGCGACCTGAAATACGGACGCACTGTGCATTCCCTGATTATGGCCATGCGCCATTTCAATCCTACCTTCCATTTCATTGCCCCCAAGGAACTGGCAATGCCCGACGAATACAAGCAATATTGCTTGGAAAACAACATTTCTTTTGTTGAACATGAAGACTTCAACGAGGACATTATCGCTGGAGCAGATATTCTTTACATGACAAGAGTACAACGTGAACGATTCTCCGACTTAATGGAATATGAGCGCGTTAAGGATGTCTACGTCCTCAATGCCTCCATGCTGGGAAAGGCAAAATCCAACATGCGCATCCTGCACCCCCTGCCCCGTGTAAACGAAATCAGTCAGGATGTTGATTTCACTCCCCATGCCTACTATTTCCAGCAGGCACAGAACGGACTCTATGCCCGCGAAGCCATTATCTGCGACGTGCTCGGCATTACGCTCGACGAGATACGTGCCGACAAGTCGTACCTTTAACACATTGGAAAATGATGTCTATGAAAAGAGAAAAGCTTATGGTTGCCGCCATCGAAAACGGCACCGTCATTGACCATATCCCCAGCAATCGCCTTTTTGAAGTCATACGCTTATTGCGCATCGAAGAACTCGAGCACGACACGGTCTTCATCGGTTATCATCTGAAAAGCGAGGTTATGGGGACAAAAAGCATCATCAAAATTTCCAACCGCTTCTTCTCGGAACAGGAACTTAACAGCCTTGCCGTGGTGGCGCCCAAGGTGACGCTAAGCATTATCCGAGATTTCGAAGTGACCGAGAAACGATGCGTAGAACTTCCACACGACATTGTCAACATCGTAAAATGCAACAATCCCAAATGCATTTGCAACAACGAGCCCATGCCCACACGTTTCATCGCCACTGACAATGTCCTCAAGTGCTATTATTGCGAGAAAGAGCAGCAACTAAGCACTGTAAAACTTGTGGAAACACTCTGACGCCCCCTTGTTAAAACGACAGGCTTGACACTACTGCCAGACAACGTACTCCATGAAGAGACTCCGTAAAGGACGTTTTCTCAACATTATGTATTATTCGAAACATATTATCCGAATTTCGACCTTACTACTAACTATAATACCCCAACAAAACAACTTATGCAAGACCAGGAAATCTTTCGTCTGATTGACGCCGAGCGCCAGCGACAGATGCGCGGCATCGAACTAATTGCATCCGAAAACTTCGTTTCTGACCAAGTGATGCAGGCCATGGGCAGCGTACTTACCAACAAATATGCCGAAGGCTACCCCAGCAAACGTTATTACGGAGGATGCCAGGTGGTGGACCAGGTGGAAAATATAGCCATCGAGCGCATTTGCAAGCTTTTTGGCGCAGAATATGCCAACGTACAGCCCCACTCCGGCGCACAGGCTAATGCTGCTGTATTCCTTGCAGTTCTAAAGCCCGGTGATACATTCATGGGCCTCAACCTTGACCACGGAGGCCACCTGAGCCATGGCTCTAAGGTAAATACCAGCGGTATCATCTACAATCCTATAGGCTACAACCTTAACCGTGAAACCGGACGCGTAGACTATGACGAAATGGAACAGTTGGCACTTGAACATCATCCCAAACTCATCATTGGCGGAGGCTCAGCCTACAGCAGAGAGTGGGACTATGCCCGTATGCGTGCCATTGCCGACCGCGTAGGTGCCATCTTCATGGTAGATATGGCGCATCCTGCCGGACTTATCGCAGCCGGATTGCTCAACAATCCCGTAAAATATGCACACATTGTTACTTCCACCACCCATAAGACCCTTCGTGGACCGCGCGGCGGAATTATCCTTATGGGCAAGGACTTTGAGAATCCCTGGGGGCTCAAGACGCCCAAAGGTGTGACTAAAATGATGAGCCAGCTCCTCAACAGTGCAGTGTTCCCAGGCATCCAAGGCGGACCTCTCGAGCACGTTATTGCTGCCAAAGCCGTCGCCTTCGGAGAGTGCCTGCAACCCAAGTGGAAAGAATATGCCTTGCAAGTGAAGCGCAATGCCGCCGCACTTGCCGAAGAACTCGGAAAACGAGGATTCTCCATTGTCTCCGGAGGTACCGACAACCACTCTATGCTCGTCGACCTCCGCTCCAAGTATCCTGACCTTACAGGCAAGGTGGCAGAGAACGCACTGGTGGCGGCAGACATCACCGTCAACAAGAATATGGTGCCGTTTGACAGCCGTTCCGCATTCCAGACCAGTGGCATAAGGCTTGGCACTCCTGCCATCACCACCCGTGGTGCAAAGGAAGACCTTATGGCTGTCATTGCCGAACTCATCGAGACGGTACTCAACGCTCCTGAAGACCAGAATGTCATAGCAAGTGTCCGTGCTCGTGTCAACGATATCATGAAGGATTACCCACTCTTTGCATGGAATTGATTCAACAATTCTGAACGCCTCCATCATCACTTTCTGAAAAGACGGTAAAGCAATCTGAACCAGACAAAGAAGATGGCATAAACTCGCGGACTCCAAAGACCTTTCGTTGTGGAATTTCCCGGATTTCATCCAACGACAGTTTTTTGGAGTCCGCATTCCTGTTTGTCTCTACTTTTCCATAGTCAGCGCAAAAGACAAAATGCAATTTTCAATATTTTCTGAACCATAAACCATCCTATACAGTAAAGAACATCCCTACAATGAATCCTCTTCTTCCCCCTTTTCCTGGCGACGACGAGGGGCGCTGGAGAACCCTATCTTCCACATATCTTTTCCAGCGTCCATGGCTCACAGTACGGTGCCAACGCATGTTGCTCCCCACGGGGCGGGAGCATCCCGAGTATTACATATTAGAATATCCCACATGGGTCAACATCATAGCCCTGACCCCCGACGACCGCATGCTCCTTGTACGGCAGTATCGTCCTGCCCTTGACATTACGCGTTATGAACTGTGTGCCGGAGTGATGGACCCTTCAGACGCTTCACCTCTTGAGGCCGCACAGCGTGAACTCCTTGAGGAGACCGGTTTCGGCGGGGGAGAGTGGACCAAACTTATGGTTGTAGGGCCCAATCCCAGTGCCATGAACAATGTAAGTATCAGCTTCCTCGCGCATGGAGTTACAAAACTTTGCGAACCACGTCTTGAAGAAACGGAAGACATCAGCGTACATCTTTTTTCCCGCGACGAAGTTTACAATATGCTCAAAGTCGGGCAGTTTGCACAGGCCTTGATGGTGGCACCGCTGTGGCGATACTTCGCAGAGCATCCGTGCGGTTCCTGACACGTAGAATTCATGCCCGCAACTCAGACCATCGGCAGCTGATGTCCGTTGATTTTGCGGTATAGGTCGAGAGCATAAACATCCGTCATACCGCTGATGTAGTCGATAACAGCCATCACACGGTCGGAAAGATTCTGTGCCTGAATGTCATACTGGCGCGAAACCTGTTGCAGGAGCAACCGGGAATACGATTTCTCGGGATGACATATTGCATCAATCATCAGTTCAAGCAAGGTATAAATAATCTGGAATCCTGAGAGGTCAATATCCGTTACCTCCTTACATTTGTAAATCCTCGATTTCGAGAACTCAGCGCATTGCAGATACCCCGTTTTCATGGGTTCGGGAAGACAATTGATAAGGCTACCTTCAAATATCCCTTCAAGGATTTCCGCTTCATGCTCCAAAAAAGCCTGCACGCAAGCTTGTTCCAAGATGTTTATGGCCGATGAACGGTAGTAGACAATGCGCTCACCCTCGTCTATGACATCAGGATAGATGGAAAGCAATTCCGCCTGCCGTTTTTCTGGGTGGAAGCCCAACAACAGTCGCGATGCCTCCTCGTACGTCAGGATGCGGAGTTTGTATGCATCTTCTATATCCATCACCTCATAACAGATATCGTCTGCCGCCTCAACAAGGTAAACCAAAGGGTGGCGGGCCCAACGTTCGTGGCCGTTCCCTGCCGAGATTTGGGTGATTCCGAGTTCACGGGCAATGGTCATATAGATGGATTCCTCTGTCGAGAAGAATCCGAATTTCGGACGTTCTACAAAGTATGAGGGAAAAGGATATTTGACGATGCTTGCCAAAGTGCTGTATGTGAGGCCGAATCCCCCGCTACGACGACCATGAAATTGATGTGTCAGTAGTCGAAAGGTATTGGCGTTTCCGTCGAAATTGATGAGGTCACTCCATAACGTCCACGGTACGAGGGGTTGCAATTCCTTCCCCTTTCCTTCGCGAAAAAACGAACGAATGGCCTCTTCTCCACTATGGCCGAAGGGTGGGTTCCCCATGTCGTGTGCAAGACACGCCGCACTGACGATGGCGCTTATGGACTGGAAGTCAGCATTCGAAAGTTCCGGATGGCGTTCCTGGAGAATCCTGCCCACATCGGTGCCCAAAGAGCGTCCCACACTCGAAACTTCGAGAGAGTGGGTCAGACGATTGTGCACGAACACGCTACCCGGAAGGGGGAATACCTGTGTCTTATTTTGCATACGACGAAAAGCCGACGAAAAAATCAGACGGTCAAAATCGCGCTGGAATTCCGTACGCTGCTCCTTTATGAGCGGTGATGGTGAACTTTTGCCGAGGCGGTGCGATGAGAGAAGTTGTGGCCAGTTCATAACGTCATGGGGATTGAAATATTCATATGAAGCCCCTTTAGTGAAGGCTTCGTGTGGCTTATGCAGAAAGCGAAGTCATCGTAAAACAAGTGCAAAAATACGCTTTTTTTACTGTATATGCGTTTTTTTGCTATAAAATGTGTAGTTTTGCATGTGGGATGTTCTATAAATTAGATTATCTGTTCTTTGCTATATAAATCTACTGTGCGTATGCCGAGCGTAGCAAACGAAGGATGAAATCCAAGCTAATTTATAGAACATCCCATACCCGAATCCCTTCGGAAAGCATGCCACTCCCGCTTTTCAAGCAGTAACAGAAAACATCCCCCCCCAGACAATTGTCACCACATAGAAAACAAATGAAAATAAGCATTATCAACAAGTCGCACCATCCCCTGCCTTCGTATGCTACCGCATTGAGTGCAGGGATGGACCTTCGTGCCAATATCAGCAGTCCTATTACACTCAGGCCATTGGAGCGCAACCTTGTCCCCACTGGGTTATACATTGCTCTTCCGGCAGGTTATGAGGGGCAGGTGCGTCCGCGGTCCGGTCTGGCCACCAAACATGGCATTACGGTAGTGAACGCCCCCGGAACGATT
>SAMEA3663097__coassemble_521_pt1 | contig 23800 bp, 19 predicted proteins | sample SAMEA3663097__metabat2_low_PE_001 | metagenome-assembled genome bin SAMEA3663097 (sample SAMEA3663097) | pig gut metagenome | biome: pig gut; feature: pig-associated habitat; material: faeces | place: France | collected 2012 | reverse complement strand
TGGCCTTCTGCTCGAGATAGTTGAAGCGACGAATGAACTTCTGGTTGGTATGTTCCAGAGCATTGTCGGGATTGATTTTGTAAAGGCGAGCGGCGTTGACAAGCGAAAATAGGACGTCACCGAATTCGTGTTCCGCCTTACGGGCATCCCCGTTTTCCCATTCCTTCTCTAATTCTGCAATTTCTTCCTTCACCTTCTCCCATACCTGGCTACGGTCGTCCCAATCAAAACCGACGTTTCGGGCCTTTTCCTGGATACGGTAGGCTTTGATAAGCGAGGGTAGGGCAGAGGGGACCCCGGAGAGTACGGTGGCATTGCCGTCCTTTTCCACCTGTTTGATCTTTTCCCACATCTTTGCCACATCGTTCTCGTTTTCCAAACGGGTGCTGCCGAGAATCTTGGCTCCTGCGGCTTCAATATCCTCAGGGGGAAATACATGCGGATGGCGGAACACAAGCTTATCGCTCAAGCGGTTGCAGACATCAGCGATGTCGAATTGCTGCTTTTCGCTGCCAATCTTTGCATAGAAAAGCACATGAAGGAGGACATCGCCCAATTCCTTGCAGATTTCAGAAGGGATGTCTTTTACCAGTGCTTCGCAAAGTTCATAGGTTTCTTCTATGGTGTTGGGACGAAGGCTTTCGTTGGTCTGCTTGCGGTCCCATGGGCACTTCTCGCGAAGTTCGTCGAGGATGTCGATAAGACGTGAAAATGCAGCGAGTTTTTCGGCTTTATTGTGCATGGCGAAAATGTCAAAAAAAAAGAAAGGAGGGAAAAAGGTAAGGGTGAGAGCCGTGTAGTTGATAACAAATCAGTCTGAAACCGGACAATGATGTGCGGTGGATAATCAGCCTTCAACGTCTGATGCGCTGCTGGCGCATGACAATCTTTTCGATTTCAGGGATTTCTATGCGTCCTCTGGAGAGATAGAGCAAGTTCTCGTCCTTGAGCTCGTTGAGCATTTTGGAAACGTTGAGTCGTGTAGTCACCAGTTCGTTGGCAAGATCTACCATGCCGATGTCGAGTTCCTTGCGTCCGGCAGGACGTGTGGCACGTCCGAGCAGGAAATAGAGGAAACGTTCTTCGAGATTGGAAGGAAGCTGTTTCCACATACGTCCTTCCCAATGTTGTTTGGCAGAGCAAACGAGATTGAGATAGTTGATGTGTATGGTAAGGAAATTAAAAAGGACATCGCGCACCTCCTTTTTGGGAATGGTAAGGACGTACGCATCAGCAACGGCACGAACAGTAGTGCTATAGTAAGGATAGCGGCCGAAGAGCCGGTCGGGCTGCAAGACCATAGGCTTTTCGCTGTATTCGCGGAAAGTGTAGCTTCCGTCATCGGCACGCTTTTCGTGAACAAAGCGTCCGGTGATGGTACATACCAGTTCCTGACAAGGAGTGTCGGCTATGACAATGTCTTCGCCAGCATGGTAGGTTTGGAACGAAAAATGCATCTTTGAGGCAATCTCGTCGAATTCACCGCGGCTGATGCCCTGGAACAGTGGGATTGTTACCAAACGAGGGAAGGTATTCGAGTCAATCATATCACACGAATGGAAAAAGGAATCTTAATGTGGAAAATTCGCTGATTGCCAGGTTTGGAGTGTACCGATGGAATCAGAATAGATAAAAAAGGCTTTGAGACGGTTGTTATTTTCAACAAGGTGTTTCGCACTTTCAAGCCCCATGACCATAAAGGCTGTGGCGTAGGCATCGGCTGTCATGCACGAAGGAGCGATGACTGTGGCGGAAAGTAGGCCGTGCGCTACGGGATAGCCTGTTGAAGGGTCGATGGTATGGGAAACCTTTCGTTGACCTTGATAATAGAAATTGCGGTAGTTTCCGGAAGTGGCCACTGCACAATCTGTAATGTGAATAATCTGTTGCAGTTGGGCATTGATGCCAGTGGAGTCATCGACAGGCTTGGCAATGCCTACACTCCAACGTTCACGTTGGGGATTTTTGCCTCGTGCCACCACTTCGCCTCCTATTTCAACCATGTAGTTGCGGCATCCTTTCTTGTACAGTGCTTGGGCAACATGATCCACAGCATAACCCTTGGCAATGGCTCCACAGTCGAGTGTGACATGGGGATTGTGGCGTACCAGTCCCTGGCGACGATTGTAGGAGAGATGCTTGTAGCCCACATACTGGCGAATGGAATCCACCTCCTGCGATGTCACGTTCTCGCGGTGCTTGAATCCGAATCCCCAAAGATTCACTAACGGAGCAACGGTGATGTCGAATGCCCCGTCAGTAATACGACTGATTTCGAGCCCATTGCTGACAACGGCATCGAAACATGCGTTGCGTGGAGATTCCTCTCCGCGGTTGAAAGCAGAGAGGGTGCTGGAATCGTTGAACATGGAGAGTGCTTCGTCCACTTCTTTCATGGCACGACGGATGTCGGCATCAAGGTCTTGCGAAGACTGGTAACAGATGTGGTAAGTGGTGCCGAACACACGCCCTTCAGAAGTTCGGAAGGACTTGCCGGAAAGGATGTGCCATGTTCCTAAAATAAGAAACAAGAGAAAAAGAAATGCGGCTAAACGCTTGTATCTTTTCTGCATAGATGACAGAATTGTTTTTGTACTTCGTTCAATTGTTTTGTCTTGAGCTCCTCATATGTAATGATAAAGGAAGGGAGAGAGATTTTTCCTGCTCCCTTAAAGTTCAAAGACAAGTACAAATGTTCCACCGAAACACTTGGAGGAAGAGCTGTTTTTTCCATATCCCGGAACATAGAATGCGTGTCCGGGTTCTCCCTGCGATTCATGAAACCTGCACTTATAGCGTACGGTCCATCCACAATGTATGAATTTCCACAGCTGGGTTTGGATGCCGAAGAGGAGCTCGCCCCAATGCATTTTTCCGTCGATGCCGTGCCGACTATATTCAAAGTCGGTGGACCAGTATGGGTCGTGAATTGGAGGTCCGTCCAAATCGTAGGAGAAACTACTGAAGGCGTAGCGTACACCTACAAAGTAACGGTTACGTGATTCACGATTCTTGTTCAAACTATAGTCCATTCCCACTCGAAAGTAAGGGGAGTGCACTTTGTAATGCAAGCCGGAGCGCTCGGCGGTATAGTTTGACCTTCCGATTCCCAATTCCACAGTGGGAAAGAAACGACGGTAAAGGCCAAGATGTGCTCCCACCTCATATTGTCCCCATTTTCCAACCATGGCCATTCCCGCACCGGCAATGTCCGCACTGATGCCATAGCCGGAGAAGAGAGGGACACGTGATTCCTTCTTCGCCTTTACGGCATACTGCACCCCTTGCAGCTTTACGCGTTGTGCGTTTGTTTCAGCTGTGTCAGCAGGAATTACAGCACACCCGTCAGTGGCGAGCATTCGCATTGGCAGGAATGTCAGCAGGAATATGATAATATATGCGTACGTTTTCGACATCATTATAATCTACTAATGGGCGGATGATGCTCACACTGTCGATGGTGACGGGGAATTCTCCGTCAGTTGGATGGGGAAGAAACTGGAGTGAGGAGATGCGGTGAAACACTGCACCCGGACAGTCCATGGCTTCGAAATGTGATTCGTTGGTATGATTCACGTAAAGCGTATCAACGCATTCTCGGTCATTGTCAGAGAGTCTGAGATAGAGCGTGTCCGCAAAACTTCCGGTATTGAGAGGAAGTTGCAGGGACTTGATGTCTGTTCCGGTATTGAAGAGCAAACCTGCTCTCGGAGCTTCGATGTTCAGCGTACAAGGAAGTGCTGTTTCCTCTTCAAGCTCCGAATCGTGGAAACTGAGTGTCATGACAACCACGGAATCGAGAGGGCAATCGATGCTTGTGCATGAAAACATGCATAAGGTCAACGCCGTCGCTAAAGGGTAGCGGATACTCTTTACAAAGAATGTGGAAAAGAGGGATGCCATCAGATTTCCTTTTCTATATGATAGTCGTTTCGTCCTACAGAATTTCTGCTGATAAGGTCACCCAGAAATCCGGTGAGGAACAATTGTGTGCCGATAATCATCATGGTTAGAGCAATGAAGAAATAGGGAGAATGCACAACAAGCGGAGCGGGTGTGCCTGCAATGAGTGCCGAAAGCTTGATGCCTCCGACAATAAGGCAGGCGATAAAGCCGATGAAGAACATCAGGGTACCCAGGAATCCGAAGACATGCATAGGTTTGCGACCAAAGGATTGCAAGAACCATAGCGTCATCAGGTCGAGATAACCATTTACAAAGCGGTTCCAGCCCATGAATTTCGACTTTCCGAACTTGCGTGCCTGATGGTGTACCATCTTTTCACCGATTTTGTCATATCCGGCATTCTTTGCCAGATAAGGGATATAGCGGTGCATTTCGCCGAAAACTTCAATGCTCTTTACCACATCGCGACGATAAGCCTTCAGACCGCAATTGAAGTCGTGGAGGTTATGAATACCGCTCACTGCACGTGCTGTGGCGTTGAAGAGTTTGGTAGGGATAGTCTTGGAGAGAGGGTCACCCTGACTACGGTTCATCTTGTACCCACTGACCAAATCGTAGCCTTCCTCGGTAATCATGCGATAGAGTTCGGGTATTTCGTCGGGACTGTCCTGCAGGTCTGCATCCATGGTTATGACCACATCGCCCTTTGCTGCCTGGAAGCCATTGTGAAGTCCGGGACTTTTTCCGTAATTACGGCGGAACTTGATGCCATGAACATTCTCGTCCTTTTCGCGCATAGATTCGATGACCGCCCATGAACGGTCTGTAGAGCCGTCATCCACGAATATTACCTCGTACGAAAAATTGTTTTGCGTCATCACGCGTTGAATCCATGCGTGAAGTTCGGGGAGAGATTCTTCCTCGTTATATAGAGGAACTACCACAGATATATTCGGGTTTGTATTCATATGTCAAAACAGGTATTTGAATAATTGTCGTATATTGTTTTAGGGATAGGAGGAGCGTACAAAATATTCAGACTTCTGAAAATATTTCAATAATGCATGGATGTCCGTCTGTAAGGCTACACAAAACCATTGGCCTCTTGAAATAACTCCTTTTAGCGATTGTACGGATACCTTACACGCCGCATACAGAGCAGGCCGGACAATAAGGCGATAAACGGACTGAAGAGCATGTAGAGATAGATAATCATCGCCGCGAAATTTGCAGCACCGAAAGTGCGCAGACCATTAATGAAGTCGATAACGGTCATACCACCAGTGGAATTCCGGATATTTTCCTCCAACCCGCTTTCCTTCATAGCCTTTTGCATTTCCGGACGGGAGAATGCTTCGATAAAATAGTCGAAGACATAGCCGTTGTCGAAGAAATGCATATAGACGAATGTGGCAACGGCAGCCCAAACGCTGGCATACATCACGGTAAGTATGGCATGCACAAAACCACGGCTGAACGGGAAGGAGACATCGTTGCCGACAATCTTCCGAAGACGTAGGGTCAGAAGTATTGTAATGGCCGGTATGGCAAGGAGAGTGAGGAGCCACAGATTGCTGAAAAGTGGCGATGAAAGTCCGAGAACATAAAAAGCCTGACATGCCACGGCCCACAGGCCGAGTATCATACCATGCTGCATGGCAAAGGCGTTGGTCTGGCGGAAATTGGCCTGACGTTCGCGTATTCTTTTATCGTTTTGTGACATATTCAGTGTGTGTGCTTTTGTTTTAATCCAAAATCGGCAGGAACCTTCACCATTGCCGCTGCAAGGAATGTGAGGGGGATAAGGGCCACGACAAACATGAAGAAGCGGTAATAACCCAAAGTGTCTGCCAACCATCCTGCCACCATGCCGGGAAGCATAAGCGAAAGTGCCATAATTCCGGTGCAGAAAGCATAATGTGCGGTCTTTGACGTTCCTTGTGAAAAATAGAGCATGTAAAGCATGTAACTGGTAAAACCGAAACCATAGCCAAACTGCTCGAGTCCGATGCCAATGTTTACCCACCATAGGTTTTCCGGTTGATAGTATGCCAAAAGCAAATAAACGCAGTCGGGCAATGTAATGGCACAGACCATGGGCCAAAGCCACTTGCGAAAGCCCCCCTTTGCCACACAGATTCCACCGATGATTCCGCCCAATGTAAGACCCAAAGCTCCAACAGTTCCTTGGGTGATGCCCAATTCACCGGGAGTCAGTCCAAGACCACCTCTGCTCATTTTCTCAATAAGGAACAAAGGGCTGATTTTTGCAAGCATAGCTTCCGGCAACCGGTAAAGGAGAAGGAAGACAATGGCAGTGACAATGCCGGGTTTCCTGAAAAAAGTGGTGAAAGTATCAATGTTTGATTTAAGGACACGCATAAAGGAAAACTCCCGTTCGTTACGGTCGGTGTCTTCTTGCGGTCTGGGCAAGAAAATGCTGTGGTAACATGTAATGAGCAGGAACGACACGGCGACAATGCCAAATACCCAACTCCATGCGACTGCAGGTCGTCTGATGATTTCGAATATTTCACTCAGTTTGAGCAGCAACGCCTGACCGGCAATCATTGCGATACGGTAGAAGGTGGAGCGGATGCCAACAAACAAAGACTGCTCGTGGCTGTCAAGTGAAATCATGTAAAATCCATCGGCAGCGATGTCATGAGTTGCACTTGAAAATGCAACCAACCAGAAGAATGCGAGGCTCCAGCATAAAAAATGATTTAGTGGAAGGGTAAAGGCCACACCTGCGAGTGTGGCTCCGATGAACAGTTCCATGGCAACAATCCACCAGCGCTTCGTCTTCAATGTTTCTACAATAGGGCTCCAAAAGGGTTTGATTACCCACGGAAGGTAGAGCCATGAGGTATAGAAGGCAATATCGGTATCGGAAAGTCCAAGGCGCTTATACATTACGACCGCTATCGTCACTACGATAACGTTAGGCAAACCTTCGGCAAAGTATAGCGAAGGAATCCAGGCCCATGGAGAGCGCCGTACGGCTCGTGCGGATTGCATTTTCTTTATTATTATGAGGATATTTGTTTTTTACCAAAGTTTGATTCTTATCAAAGAAGCCCAATAAGAGGAATAAATTTAGGTTGTACTCCGGTTGTGTCACCGTCCGGCATCTTCTTTGAAAAGGCTATCGGGAAGCAGCCTTGATTCTTTTGACCACGTCACTCATTTCCTCTTCCGAAATAGACACCTCACGGAGGATATTTTGAGCAACATCCAAGGTGATACGCTCAAAATCTTCTTTTTGAGGAGTAATCATCAGTCCTGCCATATCCAAAGCCCCGGGAGAAATGGTGTAGTGTGCATTGCCTTCGGAAAAGTAGCATGCCGGACGGTGACGGTAACGAGGAAAAACTACAATGGTATAGTAAGTATCAGGGCTAACGGGTAGCAAACTTTCTGTATGTGACCACCCGATGATGTTGAACATCTTCCCGGAGTCGTTTCCGGCATAATCCGGATTTTCTGAGTCATTGTTGCCCGGCAATTCCGCAATCACGGTTTCAATGGCTTGCCCGATTTCCGTAAAATCCAGTCCGGAGATTGAAAACGCTGGACAAAGATAACTGTCAATTGTCGAAATTTCCGTGTCACCGATTTTTGAAATCAGGGTGGTTTCCAGTGTGTCCCATTGCTGAATCAAAGGTACTTTGTCGGCACTACCGGCCTGAAAGTGGAGATGATCAGGAGCAGAAGCTCCGCAACGAGCACCATTATAAAAAACGAGATCGCCTTCGAAATCCTTAACCAATTCAAGAAAAGTTCTGGCAAAGGGTCTGAACTCCTGCGCCTTATGTTGGCATAGGGGTATGGTATAGTGACGCGAAAGAATGGGGAAGGGGTTTACAAGAATTTCAAAATCATTCCCATATGGCATAGATACCTGACTATAGGGACGGTTTTCAGAGCATAAGAAACAGGCACGGTTTGCCAAGGTTGCCTTGCTAAGGTCCACTCCGGTGGAATTGATACGGGCCGGATTATGCTGTACGGTAAGGAGAGGATGGAGTTGGCGCGTTTGGACCATTGTTTGCAAAGATTCATAACGTACTGCACAGGCATCCCATATCTTCATTTGATATTGGAACATTTCGTAGATACCAGTAAAATGCCGTTGTACCTTCCCTGACATCATCTTTTTTCTTATCCGGAGTTCTATGGTGCGTAGGCTATCTTTGTAGGTATTGTGGGCATTCTCCTTTTCCACGCTAAGCACAGCATCGGAATTTCCTTCCCAACGGCGGCAAAGATACAGTTCATCGTATATGCGGGCAATGTGATAACTGCGGCTTATGGCAAGTCCCACAGCATAATCTTCGCCGTAACTGGTATTCGGGAAACCTATTTTACGGAGTATGGCCGTGTCGAAGGCTCGGGGAGCACCCAGCCCGTTGACTCGCAAAGCATTGTTACGGCCATTCTCTGTAGTCCACTCCGTATGGGCTATAAGGCCGGGAGGAAGCGGGCGAAGATTGAAATCCACCATGCTATAGGCCCCGATGACCATAGCAGCATGCTCTTCTTTGAATTTGTTGACAATGCGCTGCAGGGTGTCAGTGCCACTATATAAATCATCGCTGTCAAGCTGTATGGCATAGCGTCCACAATGAGGGGAGCGGATGGCTAAATCCCAGCACCCACCTATGCCGAGGTCGTTGCGTTCGGGTACAATGCAAATCACTCGGGGGTCATCAATAGCGCGGACCGCCTCGCCTGTGCCATCGGTACTGTGGTTGTCGACGACAATAACGTTCATTACGAAGTCTGTTGTCTGCTGCAAAGCACTTTGAACAGCATCTGTTATTGTGCTTACTCTATTGCGAACAGGAATAATGACCGAAGCCTCTACTGAAAAACTTTCACTACATTCTGCATCAGATGTCATACTAACTTCGACAGGAACTGGCACCCATGCTCCAATAGCCTTGAGATGATGGGTGACAGCATCTTCCATTTCCTTCTGCACCTCGCAAGCATTTGGGTTGACATAGTCAAACTGACGCTCTCCGCTTTTGCGAAGGTCATTTTCAGTTTCAGTATATAGCGGTTCGCGTAAATGAATTATCTCTCCCTTCCGGCCTAGAAATAGGCGAAGGTCATAAATGGCAGCATGTTGGTATGAGCTTTTTTTTGTTGCTACATACTCTCTAAGTAGGTCACCTCGTACCAGCCAGAGGCCTCCAAAATCGAAATCATCTCTGAGCGCTCCTTCCTGATAGTCGATGACAGGGTGAAGCTGCGGTGCAGACAATTTTCCCATGGCATCAGCACGCTGTTCCCAACGGTCTGCATAGAGCATGACAGCACCTGTATGTTCTGCCACCTCAAGCATACGTTCATAACATCTGTAACCCGGAGTAAATGCCACAGGTTTTAGAAAAAGCGCAACATACGTAGACGTTGTGGATGCAACTGCATTACAGAGTGCCGATGAACTACAACGCAGATTGCCCGATAAGGCTATATCTGTAAGGATTTCAATAGGGCTCATAAACAAAAGAATGGATATTTTGGCCACAAATTTACTGTTTTTTTAGCAATCCCCGTCTATTTTGGCGTAAAAAAGGGGCAACGAATGGAAATCGTTGTGTGAAAACAGTTTACAGTGGAGCACTTTGTCATCTTCATTGATTGGTTTTCACCTTGCCCTGTAACATCATCTTCAGTTTAGCAATATAAGATTTGCAAGAAATACAATATGAACTATGCATCAACTTCAACAAATCATCTTATGGAAAGACAAACAATAAAAATATGGTGTATCCCTGTATAAGGAGAAGGACGGAAATAAAAAAATCATCAGCCTATATGACTGATGATTTTAGTTGGGGTACCCGGACTCGAACCAGGAAAGACAGGACCAGAATCTGTAGTGTTGCCAATTACACCATACCCCAATCTTTAAAATTTTGATTTTAATTGCAGGATGCCCTCCCACATAATGTCGGAAATGCTACTTGAAAGATTCCGATAAAATTTGTTGGGGTACCCGGACTCGAACCAGGAAAGACAGGACCAGAATCTGTAGTGTTGCCAATTACACCATACCCCAATCTTAAGATTAATTGCAGGATGCCCTCCCGCATTTGGCTTGTTTGCGAGTGCAAATTTACGGCGTTATTTCATGTCGTCAATGCTTTTGACGTGATTTTTTGTAATTTTTGCTGATTATAGACTTGTTTTGTCAATTATAGATTAAAAAAAGCAGGCGAAAATGGCGCTTCCAGTCTCTCCGTCGTTTTCTTTATATATGCGTAGAATGTGGGATTAACCTCTTCAAAACACTTTTCCAAAAGCAATATTGATAAAGGTGTTCCAAAGAATCTTTATGTCAAACCACCAGGAATGGTGATTGAGGTAATAAAGGTCGTACTCCAAGCGCTGCAACATCTTTTCCATATTATCTGCGTATCCGTTAAATAGGGTGGCGTAAGATGTGACTCCAGGTCGCATGGCAAAAAGAAGTTCATAGCGAGGGTCGACAGCCATTATCTTGTCTATAAAGAATTTTCTTTCCGGCCTATATCCTACAAAGGCCATGTCGCCTATCAGTACGTTCCACAGTTGTGGTAACTCATCAAGGTGATGTTTGCGCAGAAAATTTCCAATGCGTGTCAGTCTCGGATCATTCGTACTCTGCAGAAGTTGCGGTCCGTTCTCTTCTGCATTGGTGCACATAGAACGGAACTTGTATATTTTGAAAGGCTTCCCATGCAAACCAATTCGTTCTTGGGTGATAATTGCAGCCCCCCCGTCTTCGCGTTTGATGCGGTAGTAGCACCAAAGCATAAGGGGCGAGAATACCACCAGACAGAGAGCGGCGATGATGGTATCTTGGGTCCTTCTCAGCATATTTGAAAATAGTAGGGACGCTGTACAACGTTTGTATTTGTGTTCTACCATGGTGGAATCGTTCAGTGTGAGGGGAGTGCGGTGAGGATTTTTTCAAATTTGTAGTCAGTTTTCCTCAGAGCATTTCAAGCGATATACCGTATGTTTCTGCCATGCGTCGAATGTTGATTAGAGCATAACGCATTCTGCCAAGCGAAGTGTTGATGCTTACACCGGTCTTATCCGCAATTTCTTTAAACGAAAGTTCTTCGTAGAAACGCATATGTAACACTTCCCTTTGGTTTTCTGGCAAGTGCCTCATCAGTCGATGAAGGTCTTCAAGTGTCTGCTGGTTGATGATTTCCGCTTCAAGATAACTTTCTTCAATATGTGCTTTTTTAAGCATTTTATCGTTATCACAATCCTGAGAAACCATGATGTTTGTATTTTCACGACGGAAAATGTCCACAATCAAATTGTGGGCTATGCGCGTAAGCCATGGAAGGAAATGTCCCTCATGGCTATAACGTCTTTCCTTAAGCATCACAATGGCTTTGACGAACGTCTCTTGAAAAACGTCGTCAGCATGTGAATGTTGCTTCTCTTGTCCAAGTTGGAAACAAATATAGTCGTAAAGACGAGTCTTGTAACGGTCAAGCAATACGTCAAAAGCTTCATCACATCCGCTGACGTACATATTGACCAACACCTCATCGTTAGCGTGGCTGATAATAGTCATTACAGTAAAATTAATGATAATGGAGCGTAATGATCAGTCGATAGGCTAAGGATTTTATGTGTAAAAACTATATTTGACGCTGCAAAAGTACTTTAAAAATGTGAAACACCAAACTTTTTCTGCCTTTTTTTATTTGTTTTTGCGCCATTTTAGATGTTATTCCGTACCTTTGCGCACAAATCCTCTTCCTGTATCCCTCCTTTTGGCACTTCATGCGAAGTCTCCGTTTAGGGCGACATACAGAAAGTCTGGTTTAGTAAGACATTGGTTTTGCAACCTTCTTTTCTTGGCGCTTGGCATAGTCAAAACAGGTTTGGCCTCCGATCTCGCTTAACGTAACGATTTTTTTCCAGACACAACAATAAATCAATAACTATCTAAGTGTAATGAAAAAATCCTTATTCCTTACATTGTTTTTACTTCTTCTATCTGTAGTTTCTCTCCCTCTTTTTGCTAAAGGCACCAAAGCATCTAAAACGCAAAAGACAACTATAGAAGCGTGTGAGCGTGGTCTTGCAACCATCAGCCGTACTTCTGCTGAAGCCATTGTCGGTTTTCTTGCCAGCGATGCCCTGGAGGGACGTGAAGCCGGAACCCGCAACAGTGTCATAGCAGCTGAATTTTTGGTAAGTCAGTTGCGCGAGGCAGGAGTTGAACCTTTTGAGGGTAATTACAAGCACCCTTTCGCAGCTTTCCAACCTGCCTCTTTCCGTCGTCCCGGGCGTGTTTGGCAGGTACATCCAGACTCGGTGACGCAAGTGCAAAAGGGACCGCACCGTCGTTTGGATATGGTCAACGTCTTTGGTGTCATTCCCGGCGAACGCACCGATGAATTTGTGATTGTCGGGGCCCATCGTGACCATTGGGGGATTGACTTACAGAAAGTAGGTGACCAAATATACAATGGTGCCGATGACAATGCGTCCGGTGTCAGTTGTGCACTACAGATTGCTCGGGCCATAAAAGCCAGTGGCAAGAAGCCTCTGCGTACTATGATTTTCGCATTTTGGGACGGTGAGGAGAAAGGAACACTTGGCAGTGCATGGTTTACTGCCACATGGCCTGATATACAAAAAGTGAAGGCCTATCTGAATTTCGATATGGCCGGTGGAAACAACCAACCGGACAATCCTCCTTATTTTGCCTATATTTACAGTAAGCAGAACCCTTCGTTCGGGGAATGGATAAAGAATGACATCCAACGCTACAACCTGCATCTTGACCCCAGTATCCGCCCCACAGAGAATCTTACCGGAGGTAGCGACCAGGGGAATTTCGTGCCCTATGGTATACCTTTTATATGGTATCATACTGATTGGACTCCCTACTATCATCAAGTAACCGACGAGGTGGAGCATGTGAATTGGGATAAGCTCGTGGACATAACCAAAGCCAGCTATCTCAATGCCTGGAACATGGCAAATGATGAAATATATTAATGGGTATTGGATTTTCCTTCGCTTGATGTCTTATTTTACTTTCACAACTTGGAACAGTCTAAGCAAACTTAGTTTTGCCTTGTTCTGTGAGCACAAGAGGAAGACAAAGCATGACGAAGGCAAAGCCAAGATATAACCAATACCTCTAATTTGATAAACAATAATGTCATAGTGGCATTCATACCATGAAAAAGCTATTAATCAGGCTCTTACCGCTTCTGCTTTTACTGTTTCCCCTTTGTCTTTTTGCACAGGAGCCTTTGCAGAACAACGCCTTTAAAAGCGGTGAAAGTGTGGACTACATTATGAAGTTCAATTGGGGTCCGATATGGATAACCGTTGGAAATGCGGAATGGCGCATCACTGACAGCAAGTACAAGGGTAACGATGCCTATAAAGTCTCACTGCGAACCTTGACGAACAAACGTGCAGATCGTTATTTTGTCTTGCGCGACACCATGACCACCTTTGTTACACGTGACCTGGTGCCCCTACATTTTGAAAAAAGCGGTCGGGAAGGTAAACGTCATAAACGTGACCATGTCGACTACAGCTATACTGACAAGAAATGCAATGTTTCAACTTTTCACCAAACAGCAGGACACAAGGCACGTACCAGCAAATACTCCGGTTTTGTTCATGCGTATGATATGGTCAGCATGATGCTTCGGGCACGCTCACTTGACCCCTCAGGATGGAAAAAGGGACATCGTATCCGCTTTATGATGGCAGAGGGTAGCAAGGTTGCACCACAAGTGATAGTATATCGTGGAAAAAAAGTTGTGGAACTCGAAGAAATTGGAAGGAAATACAACTGTTTGGTATTTTCTTTCAACGAGATTGAAAAGGGCAAGGAGAGCGAAATTGTCCGTTTCTACATTACCGATGACAAAAACCACCTTCCCATACGCCTTGACATGAACCTGAATTTCGGTAGTGCAAAGGCGTTCATGACTTCAGCATCCGGACTCCGACACGACGAGACATCCTTGGTTAGGTAATGATAAAAGAGGCGCCAATTTATAGATAGTTGCATAAAAAAACAAACAAAATACACTAAACTCTCTCTCTCTGCGTTATAAAGATAGCATGGCAAAAAGCCGAAAAGGCTTTGAAGTATATGTTGTACAGCTTTCTGATCTAATTCCTTAAAACATTTACGGAAAGCAGATGCGATATTGTACAACCATTTTTTACTCCACAAATAATATGCCTATGACGCAGTTTTCTACTCCTCAAACACGCCCCAGCCGCGAAACACTGGAATTCTTGCGGCAATTTGCACGCACTTATCGTCGACGGCCCCACATCAACTTCTACTATTTGTTGGACCAAGATGGATTCGGAAGCACGTTGCCCAACTGATTTTTCAAACAATCATAAGTGAGGGGAATTGCCCCGATTTTGCTTCTTTAGCTTAGTTTTGCCACCGAACAGGAAATCCAGATCAGGATTGTTCATGGAAGCAGTCAAAAAATCGGGAATAAAAAAACACATAAAGTTCCTCCTCACTCGTAAAACAAAACAAGAAGATAATAAAATGAAGAAAATCCTTTTGTTAGGTTCTGGTGAACTTGGAAAAGAATTTGTTATAGCTGCCCAACGCCTTGGACAGAATGTAATAGCTTGTGACAGTTATGCCGGCGCTCCTGCCATGCAAGTGGCAGATAGTTACGAGGTGTTTTCCATGCTCGACGGTCAGGCTCTTGATGCCGTTGTGGCGAAGCATCGTCCTGATATAATAGTGTGCGAGATAGAAGCCATCCGTACGGAACGACTGTATGACTACGAAAAAGAAGGCATCCGTGTGGTACCTTCTGCACGTGCCGTAAACTATACGATGAACCGCAAAGCCATACGTGACCTTGCAGCCAAAGATCTGGGCTTGAAGACAGCTCGCTATTTCTATGCACGAACTTTGGAAGAGCTGCAAAAGGCCGCTGCCGAAATCGGGTACCCCTGTGTTGTAAAACCCTTGATGAGTTCCAGTGGAAAGGGACAGAGCGTTGTACGTTGTGCCGATGATATCGAAAAGGCCTTCCATTATGGCATGGAAGGAAGTCGCGGTGATGTCAAGGAACTCATCGTTGAAGAGTTTGTAGCATTTGACTATGAGATTACATTGCTCACTGTAACACAGCAGAACGGCCAAACACTATTCTGCCCCCCAATAGGTCATGTACAGGAGCACGGCGATTATCGTGAGAGTTTCCAACCTCGCGTAATGAAAGAATCACATCTTCGTGAAGCAGAACGAATGGCAAAAGCTGTGACCGAAGCCCTTGGTGGAGCAGGTATATGGGGTGTGGAATTCTTTGTCAGTGAAAACGATGGCGTCTATTTCAGCGAACTTTCACCTCGCCCACACGATACAGGTATGGTTACTTTGGCAGGAACGCAGAATTTCAATGAGTTCGAGCTCCATTGCCGTGCGGCCTTAGGTCTGCCCATTCCATGCATCAAAACATTACGTAAGGGTGCCAGTGCTGTAATTCTCAGTGCCATCGCTCCCGCACAGATGGCAGGCGATGTCCCACAATTCCGCGGCGTAGAACGTACGTGCGAGGAAGATGCTGACATCCGCCTTTTCGGCAAACCCACGGTGCGGCTCCATCGCCGAATGGGTGTAGTGGTAGTAAACGGAGACTTTGAGAGTGACCTCAATGCCTTACGAGACAAGGCCAAACGACTCGCATCATATGTAGAAGTATTCTGATTTCCGGCCTTATTTCCCATCAGACGAAAATAAATGGAAAAGGGGGACTGCGCATTGTCTTTTCACAGACAGTCTGCGGTCCCCTTATGTATTATGCGATGCAGTGGTGAAGAATGGCGTATAAATCTCTGGATTTTTCATTCCTCATCGTCTACGTCGGTACCAGACTTTACTGCATCAATCAGACTGTGCCAGAAACCGATGATACCACGTACAAACCATCCAAAAGTCCAACATAGTGCAATCCAAAGGTAGTGCGCCGTAAGGACAGCCATGCGTGAGAACCATCTGGCACCCCTGCATATATAGTCGAATGCTACTGTCGCTCCAACTGTGATACCATGCGCTGTCGCAGAAAATGCTTTACCAGTTTGGACAAAAAGTGTGACATAGGAATACTCGGGGAAGTATCTCCTTCTTAATACTCCCGACAGATAGACACAACATAGAGGAAGTGCTATGCCCACAATGGAATAAAGTATCCAGAACCATGTTCCTTCCTCACTATGTACCACGGGATGCCCGCCGACCATCTCCCATGGTAACCCATATACCCCTACTTTCACCATGCTAACCAGTTTGAACGCCAGTATATGCCATCCGAAGATGTATAAGGTGTTTTCTCCCACATAGAGCACGATGCGGGCAATCATGTTGCGCCCCTCCACACATCCTTCCCTTGGGGGGATGACGTTTAGCAGTCGGTCGACTACAGCAGAAATGTTATATACAAACGCAAAGCCCACGATACCGCTTGCCGCCAATGCCAGCACTTCACTGACATTCCGTGCACGAGTTGCCATGGAAGGATGGGGAAAGGCAACGAACAATGCCGTAACGACTGCGGGAATCAAGATGGGTAATACGGGTATACGATGCATGGATCTTGCCAGTTTTTTTGTGTATACCCATGCTGTTGTGGAGTAAAAAAGCAATCTGTTAGGGAAGGTCACAGGCGTTCCGTCAATTGGAGATTCAAGTTTTGGCAAGGACAAGGAATGACGCGGAAAACGATAGACCACCCATTTGTAGAAACGGTTGTAGAGGTATCCAACACTGAGGAAGAAGATGCCCATGAGTTCACGGTATCCACCCTGGGCCAGTCCTGTCCAACGTAGGTTGCAGACAGTCTTCCATAGTGCCAGGCTGAGGGAGATGCATGCAATGGTTGTGGCAATTAGAGTGAAGGGAGAGAAGCGTTCAGCGTCATCCTTCATATCCGGAGTGTCTGCCCGCTCCACATGATAACAAGGCAGTAGGCTCAGAAGTTTGAAGAGAATCAGAAATACAATGCTCGATACCAATAGGGCGCGGAAGAACCAATATGCGCCACCGAGGAAGACGTCGTAGCCACTCATATTGGTCACAATGCTCCACAATGACTGCATCCACTGCCGCGCATTCAGCGGATGAGTGACACCACCTGCAGCATTGCCATAGGACTCATTGAGTATGCCGATATTAAACCATAAATTATTAAGGATGAGCAGCAGCACACTCCATTTTACGAACGGAATATAGAGTCCTTTTAGCCTTCGCTTGACGAAAGTTGCCTCATCGTTCAGATATTTTACATTGAAAAAGAAGCCGGAAGCCATAAAAAACAGGCTCACACCAAGCATATATGAAAGTCGTGAGATATACAGTGGGCTTGAGGCATGTGCCATAACAACAAAGGTTATGGCAATGGCTTTCAAAATGGTCAGTTGATGATTGTTTCGCACTTTTATTTCGTTTTTGTACGATATACAATAATAGCGAGCGTATGTTTCGGTTCTGAACACTTTATACGTCGCCTTATTATAGAGGGGGATTAACCCTTAAATAAATTTGGCTTTCACCTTGCTCTGTCACGACTCGGGATAGTCTCAGCAAATAGCCTCTCCCTTCGCTTAGCGAAACGTCAGTTTTAATCCCCTCCGCTTTTGCCATATTGAGGTGTGGCAAAGGAGGAGGGGAGATTCGCGTATCAGAGTTTCAGTCTGAAGCTGTCAACGACACCAATCAAACGATTGTCTTCGTCGGTGACAAGTACACAATGAATTTTGTTTTTGTGCATCATATCGTCAATCTCTGCAATCTTTGTCTCGGGGCTCACGCATTTCGGGTTGCGTGTCATATTGTCTGCCACCGTGCTGTAGAAGAAGTTTGTATGATGATGCTCCATGCTTCGTCTGATATCCCCGTCTGTCACTATGCCTTCTACGTGTCCATCCTTGACGGCGATGAGCAGTCCGAGGCGTCCGTTCGACATGGTGACCAAGGCTTCGGCCATATTGGTTTTTCCGTCAATGACGGGCAGGTTTTCCGTTTGCATTACATCGCGTGCCCTTGTCAACAGTTTACGTCCAAGACTCCCCCCGGGGTGGAAAAGAGCGAAGTCGTGTGCCTGGAATCCCCGTGCTACCATAAGCGCACAGGCCAATGCGTCGCCCATTGCCAGTGTCGCGGTGGTGCTGCAAGTGGGTGCAAGATTCAGCGGGCACGCTTCGTGGTCCACACCCGTGTATAGATGGATGTTGGAGTTCCGTGCCAAGAGGCTTTCCGGATTACCCGTCATGGAAATGACCGGTATTTGATGGGATAGCAGATAGGGAAGAAAACGCAGTAGTTCGTCTGTCTGTCCACTGTTACTGATGGTAAGTACCACATCATCCTTGCCAATCACGCCAAGGTCACCATGAAAAACGTCGAGGGGATTGACGAAGAAGCTGGGAGTTCCGGTAGAGGAAAGTGTAGCGGCAATCTTTGCGCCGATATGTCCGCTTTTCCCCACCCCGGTAACAATTAGTTTGCCGCTACAGTGGAGAATGGTTTCCACAGCGTGGTCAAATTCTTCTGCCAAACGGGGTATCAAGGCTTCAATGGCGCTGGCCTCGTCGTGGAGGCATTGAGCAGCAACTTCGATATTTTGGGACATATTTTCTATCTTTGAATATGAAAATTGTGGAAGGGAAAAGGTCTATCAGCGTAAAGACGCAATAACATCCTCCAAATCTTTAAGAAAGAGCATGTTGGGACCATCACTTAAGGCTTCCTGAGGATTAGGGTGAACTTCGAAGAAATACCCTTGTGCTCCAAATGCCTTTGCCGCACGGGCCATGGCTGGGACATACTTTCTGTCGCCGCTTGTACACCCGCCTCCGCCTCCAGGACGTTGCACACTGTGGGTGCAGTCCATGATGACGCGGTCGGCCCATTGCCTCATGATGGGAATGTTACGAAAATCGACGACTAGGTTGTTGTATCCAAAAGTATTCCCACGTTCTGTGAGCCAAACCTCGCTGGCTCCGGCTTCACGGACTTTTTCAACGGGATATTTCATGTCTTCTCCACTGAGGAATTGCGCTTTTTTGATATTGATGATGCGTCCTGTCTGTGCCGCTGCCACAAGCAGGTCTGTCTGCCGGCAGAGGAAAGCTGGAATCTGAAGCACATCGCATATCTCTCCGGCGGGGGCCGCCTGATAACTTTCGTGAATGTCAGTGGTAATCCGAAGTCCATATTTTGCCTTGATATCGGCAAGCATCTGCAACCCTCTGTCCATTCCGGGACCTCGGAAAGAGTGAAGCGATGTGCGGTTTGCCTTGTCAAACGATGCTTTAAAAATAATTTCCACACCTTGGTGTTGATGTATCTCCACCAGTTTTCGGGCAACGATGTCAAGCAGTTCAGCACTTTCTATTACGCAGGGGCCAGCGATAAATAGGGGATTCATGAGGATTTTATTATAAGGTAAAGTTGGGGGGATGAAGCGCATGAACCGCTCCGACAAGAAATCAATGAAGAGAGAGATAGTAACCCAGTTTGTAAAATGCAAAGACCTTCAGGTTGGGATGGCGCGAAAACAGGTTGACCTTCATTATCGGTGCTGTAATCCGAAAAAGCCATCTGAAGACTGGGGCGCATCCCATACGTCGGAATCTCTCTGCCGTGACTGCTACACGTGCCCTTTCGGTCATAGGGCTTCCTAATTTATAAAGCATGCGCAATGCCGCCTCAGTGTTTTTGAGAAACTGAACGGAAGGATTTATTCCAGTATGGAGTAGGGGATTGTCGATGTGCATGATGCGCCATCCCATCCTTTCAGCCTCGATGCCGAAGAGTGCATCTTCATATCCGTATTCCGAACATCTGGGGTCGAAGTGCAAGGTATCAAGAACGCTACGTCTGACCATCACATTAAACGTGGTGAATTGGTCGGCAGGGTGTGCGCGACGGAATGAAAGTGTACGACTTTTATCTGCTTGAAGCTCGTAGCGGTGACGCAGTTCACAACCGGGAGGTGCAACAGGTGGGGTCAGCAAACCGCCGACGAAGATATCCGCATCCGGGTAACCCTGTGTAGCGGACCAGTAGTGCTGAATAAAATCAGAGGTAATGACTTCGGCATCAGCATCTGCCATCAACACCCATTTTTTTTTGCACTCATCAAGCAGCCGGTTTCTGTTTCCCGTCCTTCCGACATTCTCATCATATATTATATAGGTACAATGAGGAAGAGCCTCAATGACGGCATTACATGTTATGCTTTCGGCATCCGTGCTGTGGTCATCCCCCACAATAATCTCGTATTCGAAACCACTGTCCGTCGCTGCTAATTCTTCACATTGTTTCTGAAGTTCGCAGATAAGGTGGGCACAATTGAAATTGTATGTAGGGATAATTATACTGAGCATATTAGGGTAGGGTGAGGCAATGTCCATAAAGGCTGGTGAAGCACCGAGGTATACCCGGTATACTCGGCTTCACCAGTCCATTCCCCTATGGGGTGTCAGAGTAAACGTTTAAGGGTAGCTATCTTCGAAAGTGTGTCAGCCTCCTTCTTACGTTCCAGTTCAACCACCTGTGCGGGTGCTCCATTGACGAACTTTTCGTTCTGAAGTTTCTTCCTAATACCAGCAAGGAATCCTTCCAAACGCTTGATTTCGGTCTCAGCAGCCTTGCGTTCAGCCTCAAGGTCAATGTGTCCTTCCATTGGAACCCCGTATTCCTGTGTGCCAACAAGGAAACTCACACTGGCATTCCCCGTGTGTTCAACGTTATGCACCTCGTCAACAAAAGCCATCTTACGGATAATCGGTCCCAGAGCCTTGCAATGCGTGATATGGTCATCGCCAACAACCTCAAGTGTCATGAAGGTCTTTGGAGGAATGTTCTTCTGTTGGCGCGCTCCACGCACACCTGTGATGACGCCCTGTGCCTGTTCGAAGCGCTGAAGCACATGTTTGTCCTCGTCGGTAAGGGCACAAAGGTTAATGGTCTCGCGCATGATGCTTGCACCTTCCTGGCGTTCACGAATCTGCTGGTAGAGTTCTTCGGTAATGAACGGCATAAAGGGGTGGAGCATCTTCATCAGCGTCTCGAAAATATCGAACGTGCTGTCCAGGGTGGTACGGTCGATGGGCTTTTGGTAGGCCGGCTTCACCATTTCAAGATACCATCCGCTGAAATCGTCTGTAAAGAGTTTGAATATCGTCATCAAAGCCTCGGAAAGGCGGTATTTCTTGAAGAGGTCGTCCATTTCGGCGGCAGCCACCTTGATGCGGGCATTCATCCATTGGGCAGCCTTAAGGTTGCTTCGGCTTTGCTCTTCTTCACACACCGGCCACTGCTTGACAAGGCGAAAAGCATTCCAAATCTTGTTGCAGAAGTTGCGACCGTTTTCGCAAAGGCTTTTGTCAAAAAGAATATCATTGCCGGCAGGAGCGCAAAGCATCATGCCCATTCGCACACCATCGGCACCATAGTTTTCAATGAGTTCAATAGGGTCAGGACTGTTTCCAAGCTGTTTCGACATCTTCCGCCCGATTTCATCACGTACTATACCCGTGAAGTAAACGTTGCGGAAGGGAACGTCTCCCACATATTCCATACCGGCCATAATCATACGTGCCACCCAGAAAAAGATGATGTCCGGACCTGTTACAAGGTCAGCAGTAGGGTAGTAGTATTTGATTTCCTCATTCTCGGGTGCAGTGATGCCTTTGAACAGGCTGATAGGCCAAAGCCAGCTTGAGAACCAGGTGTCGAGCGCATCCTCGTCGCGGCGCAGTTCGGCTGCAGTGATGTGTTCAAAGCCTACGATTTTCCGCGCCTTTTCCACGGCTTCCTCTTCAGAAAGAGCCACCACGTAGCGCTCTTCTTCCTCGTTTTCCGTAGGGAGGAACCATGCAGGAATACGGTGTCCCCACCAGAGCTGGCGGCTGATGCACCAGTCTTGTATGTTTTCCAGCCAGTTTCTGTAGGTAGTCACATATTTTGCAGGATGGAACTTGATGCGCCCGTCAAGTACGGGAGGAAGGGCAATGTCTGCAAAATGTTTCATGGAGAGGAACCATTGGCGGCATAGACGGGGCTCTACTGCCACGTCGGGGTTGCGCTCGGAATAGCCTACCTTGTTTTCATAGTCCTCTACGCGCTCCATAAGTCCGGCATCCTGCAGGTCTATGGCAATCTGCTTGCGCACATCCATGCGGTCCATGCCTACGTATAACCCCGCCTCGGGCGAGAGGGTACCGTCGGGATTGAAGATATCAATGGTTTCCAGGTTATGAGCCTTGCCCAAAGCGTAGTCGTTGACATCGTGCGCGGGAGTTACCTTAAGGCATCCGGTACCGAATTCAATGTCTACATAGCGGTCTTCAATGACAGGGATGATACGTCCGACAAGGGGAACCCGCACCTTGTGACCACGAAGCCAGGTATTCTTTACGTCCTTGGGATTGATGCACATGGCCGTATCGCCCATGATGGTTTCCGGACGTGTGGTGGCCACCACTGCATAGTAACCGTTTGCGTCTTTGTGCACCACCTCACCTTCTTCTCCGGTGGTAACTATAGGGTTAGTGTCGGCATCGGCTACATAGTACTTCAGATGGTAAAGTTTCGACTTTTCATCGCGGTATACGACTTCTTCTGTCGACAATACGGTTTGGGCTTTAGGGTCCCAGTTTACCATACGCAGTCCGCGGTAGATGAGTCCCTTTTCGTAAAGATCTACAAATACGCGCATGACGCTTTCAGAACGCTCCTCGTCCATCGTGAATGCCGTACGGTCCCAATCACAGCTTGCGCCAAGTCGCCGCAGCTGTTTGAGGATGATGCCACCATGCGTATGCGTCCAGTCCCATGCATGTTCAAGGAACTGTTCGCGGGTAAGGTCACGCTTGCGAATACCCTCCTTTGCCAGTTTCCCCACCACCTTTGCCTCTGTGGCAATGGAGGCATGGTCTGTGCCTGGTACCCAACAGGCATTCTTGCCCATCATTCGGGCACGGCGCACAAGAATGTCCTGAATGGTATTGTTTAGCATGTGCCCCATGTGCAACACGCCTGTCACATTGGGGGGAGGGATGACTATAGTATACGACTCGCGGCTGTCGGGTTTGCTACTAAAAAGGTGATGGTCAGTCCAATACTGATACAATTTACTTTCTACTTCCTCGGGGGAATACTTAGTGGATGATTCCATATGCTGTATGATAGTTGCAATGTTTGCGCTATAAGTTGCTTATATGGTCTTGTCGGAGACATTTTGCCAAAATCGGTGCAAAAATACAAAAACATACGGGATTCTTGAAACATATTTTGACAAAACTTCCATTTTCAACATCACTTACCACAGATCTTGGAAATCGGTGCTACACGGAAAAAACATTTCGTTTCTTTAGAAACCTTGTTATTTTAGGTTGTCCAAAAGGGAGGTCCCGGAACTGAGATTGTGCGTAAGAGTACATAAATTCTATACATTGCCGCCTTATTCACCTTGTGTTACTCCCATGCTATTTGTTAAGCGAATGTGCTGTAAAGCATTGCTCCGTGCAAGATGACCAAGGAAAATGTAAGAAAAGTGCAAGTTTCAGCAGGAAAAATAAAGAAAAAAACAGGTATTATCCTACCCCTGTCCTACATCATTGTCTTATTCTACACCCAATCCTTCACCCGAAATCGTCAGCAAGTACAGGATATTTTGTGTTATGGTGTAGAAAATGTAGGAGATTTTTTTACTTTTTTGGTTCTGCGTCAATTTGGGTGATAGACATTTTCTTGCATGTTCTTGCATGGCTCATCAATCTGTCTGATAATCAACGTATTAACTAGTAAAAAAGTTGTAGATGTGCGTATTTTTTTGTATCTTTGTATGTG
>SAMEA3663097__coassemble_505_pt1 | contig 25800 bp, 23 predicted proteins | sample SAMEA3663097__metabat2_low_PE_001 | metagenome-assembled genome bin SAMEA3663097 (sample SAMEA3663097) | pig gut metagenome | biome: pig gut; feature: pig-associated habitat; material: faeces | place: France | collected 2012 | reverse complement strand
CTGGAAGTGGACGGATTCTACGACGGCAACACCTTCGTATCGTCGGAGTATGGTGTACCCATACGCATCCATTACCCCAATGAGGAAGATATTGCCTACTCACAGACGGAATACATCCGCCAATATATCAGCGGTTTTGAACGCGCGCTTGCCAACGACAACTATACCGACGCCCGCATGGGATACCGTCAATGGGTAGACAGTGCCTCGCTTGCCGACTGGTACATCTGCACGGAGATGTCGGCAAACATCGACGGATTCTGGAGCAGCTATTTCTACAAGGACCAAGGCGACTCCCTACTCTACTGGGGACCGCTTTGGGACTACGACATCGCCTACGACAACGACTGGCGCATCCCCGGCACCGTAGACAAACTGATGACGGAAGACGGATATGGCGACACACGCAAATGGACGAACCGGATGTGGACCGACCCATGGTTTGCACGCCTCATCAACCGTCGGTACAACGAACTCCTTGATGCCGGAATCGTGGCATATCTCCACGAAAAGATTGACAGTATCGACATGCTGTTGCAGGAATCGCAGGAACGCAACTACGAAAAATGGGGCATCAACCGCCGGATGTATCACGAAATCGTTCTCTATTCATCATACGACCAGTATGTGGCCGACCTCAAGGCGTTCATTACAGACCATGCGGAATGGCTGAAGACGGCCTTCCTGAAAAAGTCGCCTGAGGAACCCGTAGCACCGGAAGAGCCCGATGACCCCACGCCACCTTTTGTGCCGGAAAACTACTACTACCGTCTGACGAATGTCCGTACGGGAAAAGCCATGGAGGTGGTAGACGGGGCTGTCGTGCAGATGCCTGTGGACGACAACCGCGACACCCAGGAATGGCAGGTGATGCCCGTAGGCGACTGTTTCCATCTTGTCAACCGTTCCGGCAACGTAGCCCTCAACGACCCCACGGAGGGCGAGGTAGGACCAACCACGAATGTCGGCACTCAGCTCAACGTAGCCAGTGCCGATGATACGGACTTCAGGCAACTGTGGACACTCATACCGCAGGGAACGGAAGGCTGCTACAACCTGCTCAATGCCTATTCCGAACACATTGCCAACCTCTCGGGAGGTAGCGATGCCGACTATACGCCCATTGTAAGTTACAACAACGATGACCGCAATGCTGTCAGCCAGAACAGGTTGTGGCGCCTGGAGGCCACGGAGAAACTCCCGGAGAGCGTGTCCGTCACGCAGCTGGAAATGGAACCCGAAGAGTATGCCCTTGCCTATAATCCCCATACCCAATATCTGCATTTTGCCAGTGCCATTCCCGACGACCTGCACTTCCAGGCTGTCGTATACACGGCTGGAGGAAGAAAGGTGGCAGCGTTCAATGCCACCGAAGGCTACGACATGAGCCACGAAGCCATGGGAACCTACATTGTGGTATGGAAAACCGGAGGCAAACTGCGTAGCGTCAAACTGCAGAAATGACAACACGTGGCCAACACCGTGACCTCTCCTTGCGACTCGGGGTTGGCGCCCTCTGCCGTGACCCGGGAAAGCCCAAACGAATTTAGCTTTTCCTTCCGCTTTTCCATCACTGTTTTCAGGAACACCCAGACGAGTGTGCAATTTTTTTCAGCGTCCATTTTCAGAGGCTTTCCGCAACCTTAACCCTGTCGTTAACGGGCTGAGAAAGGCCTCGAAAGCCACCACGACCTACCCTGTGTCCAAATATCGCAAAATTGGAGAAAGGGGGATTTTGGCGGCATTTCCGGCAGGAAAACAGGAAACATCGGACTTCTTGGCCACAAAGTACGGATGTTTGCCATGGAAAGTACGGATGTTTTTGCCAAAGAAGTCCGATGTTTTTGCCCCAAAACACGGCATTTTTTGGGCTATTTTCGCTGTTTTTGATGGATTTTGCCGCAAAAATCATTTGATTATGCGGAAAACTGCAGGCATCAGAATCTTAAATTTGACATCCAAGAATGGCAAAACATCCAAAATCGCGCCAAAATTCGCTCTAAAAGGGACACGAAGCCTTGTCAAAATTTTTGAAGGTTCGCGGCCTCTCTGTCATCCATTTTGAAGGGTAATAAAGGGTGATTCCGATAGGAGTGTGCAATATTCTTTTGGCGTCCTTTGGTCCCCACCTTGAATCTTGCAGATGTAAGGGTCGCACCCATCAGATTGGTGCATGACACATACAGCCCCCCAACAGAAAAGTGTCCGGCTATAGGCTGCATTCACCTATAGCCGGACACTTTTGTCGTTTAGTCAAAATGGACTCACACCACATCAGTCTGCAAATGAAGAACCCGCCATAAGGATTATGGTCGAAGGAACAAATTCCCACCATCGTCTTCCGCATCCGCATCAACTGCGGCAACACCACGACTCTCCGAAAGTTTCAAGAAGAGTAGGCGCTGCTGTTCCGGCATGGTACCGGCCTTCATGCGCTTTCGCTGATACTTCACCCAATTGCTCAAGGCAGTGTGCTTGCTGGGGAAATGTCCCGTCGCCTCCACATAGGCTTTCAGCTCCTCATAATGCACAAGCCAGTTTTCTGCATTCTTTGACATGAAAAATAGGTTTGTCGTCTGTGAGATTTCATCCGATGTTTTCCTGCACCTTTACATACTTTTTGTAGGGAAGCAGTTTGAGCAGGCGTCTGTATCTTACCACTGCGAATTCCAGAATTTTATAGCAATACCGGAACGAAATCAGGAAATGGTTGGAATAGACACCATTTTCACGAAAGGCGCGCATGTGGTCGCGGTTAATCTGCCGATGCGAAGCTGCCCCAGACGAAGAAGCTCCTCCTGTACGCATGGTGACAAAATCGCGCCGTATGTAGCGTATGGCGATGCGTCCCAAAAAGATCATCCGCAACAGATTCTCGAAGTCGGCGGCAATGCGGTAGGAGGTGTTGAAATAGGCACAGTCGGGATTGCCTTTGAACCCTTCGATTTCACGGCCGTTGATTCTGAAGCGTTCGTACGTCATTTTCCGGCAGTAGAACGAAGGATGGGCGGGCATGAATCCCATGCGCATCCAATAGCGGCGGAACAAGCGCGAGGAGTAATACCGCACTATACGTGCCGGATTCTCCTCCTCCACATAATGGACATCGCCATACACGGCATCGATTTCGGGATGAGCCTCAAAAGTGCGCGCTATGGTCATGAGGATATCCGGCGCGGTATAGAAATCGTCGGAATTCAGCATTCCTACCACATCTCCCGTTGCAGCGGCAATACCTTGGTTCATGGCATCGTAGAGTCCACAGTCCGGAACGGCAATGATGCGCATACGTCCTTCAAAACGGGGCTCATATTCCTTACATATGCTGAGTGTTTCGTCTTGCGATGCACAGTCCTTGATAATAAGCTCATAGTTCCGGTAGGTCTGCCGGAGAATGGAATCAAGCGTATGGCGTAAGGTCCGTTCGCTGTTCAAAGTAGCGGTTATAATGGAGATTCTGACCATCCGATTGTTGTTTAGGGATGTCCTATAAATTAGTTTTATGTTCATTTCGGGAGTGTTCTTATGCTTGGTTTCGCCTTGCTCTCTCGCGACTCGGGATAGTCTGAGTAAACTCAGCCTCTGCGCTCACCTTGCACAATCTTTGCGCGTGTTTGCAGGACAGAAATCTACTGTGCGATAGTTCGAAAACTGTCTCATCCGACGCCAAATCGAGTGCCATCAAACTTGTTTGAATGGCCGAGGTGCGAACCGACGACAAGCCGAGAGCAAGTCAAGCTTGCTTGAACTATGCCGAGGCGCGAAGGAGGAAGACGAAGTCAAGGAGGAGGACTTGTCAAGCTAATTTATAGAACATCCCTTAAGTTTTTGTCAGTAGTGTTTTTGCTTCAGTTGTGCTTTTGCAGTTGTGCCCTGAAACTGATGAGGAAGCGCTTCGGCAACATAAATATAATGTCCTTGGGGGCGAGGGGATAATAGCGCCAGCTATGGACCATGAAGCGTGCAAAGGTCTCCATACGTTTCAGCATCCCGAATCGGAACCTGTAGCTGCTACGTCCGAAATTCCCGTTGCGCAGCACATCGTGCATCAGTCTTTCGGCAAAGTCCCATGCCTTTTCCTTCGTCCATTCCGGCGAGGCGTTCCAATAGGCGCCCCAGTCCACACCGAAATACCGTTCCACCAAGGCCACCACGGTGTCGAAGGCACGGATGTACCCGATGGCCCGCAGATGGCATTGAAGTGTTCCAGGTTGGATTTTTTCCCGGTAGGCACGGATGGCCACAGCGAGATCTGTAGTCTGTCGCAGCCCGATACCCTCCCCTAACAGATGGTTGAACCAATGCTTGAAGAGCACCATAAGGTCTATCATGGGCGGAAGCATAGGGATTTCATCCTCGCCGGCATGATAACAGGGCATTTCGTGCCGCATCGCATTTTCTACCAAGTTTCCGAAATACTTCTGGTGCGGGCCATAGCCGAAGGTTTCCATGCGATAATGCATCTCGAAACGGACGGTTTGGAAATCAAAGGCACAATGCTTGTCCACGTTATCCCGCTCTACCTTCACTCCCAACAACGTCCTGACGGTCAACATTGCCTCCTCGAAGTGCGCCGAGGGGACATAGAAGTCAATGTCTCCGTGTGCCCGTCTTTCGGGATTCGGATACAACGATGCGATGGCCGGACCTTTGAATACCACGAAGGGAATACCGTAATTTCGGAACAGCTGCGCCAGATTCTTCATAGCATAGTCGAAAACAATTTGCTGTATACGCTGTCCACTTGTCCGCCCATACCACCGCATGGTCATCGACGAGGGTGCTCTTTTCCCCCTCGGCAGGCATTTCGCACCGTCGAGGCACAGTGCCGGCACACCATGTTCCCAAGCCTGGCAGTAAAGATCGGGCCAGTAAGCCCATGGTATCTTCGGAATCGATTCCACACCGAAACCGGTACCCAGCCTTAGCAGGACCAGCAGGTATCTGTCACTCAGAGGGAGATGTTCCATCGTCTGCGGATATAGGTCCTGACGGCAGCTTTCTCCGCCTCGCTGTGAGGAGGAAGTTGCGCTGCTTTGATGTATTTTCTGCATTCCAGAATCTTGGCGTCCACTACCGTCCGGTACCACCAGCCCTGTATGAAAGCAAAGAGGAAACCCTCCTTACCGTCCAGGAAACCACCCTTAAGGATATAGCGGTAGCAAAAATAGGCAAAGCTACGCCAAAACAGGGGCAGGCGGCTGTAGGAATGCTTTTTCCTACGTTTTTCCATGGCCTGGCGTCCCATAATATGCGCACCTTCCGGCATGCCGGACGTCCGCTCCAGACCATACGCGTCGGCAAGCAATTCCGCGGCTTCTCTACGGGCGTAAAGCAAATGTTTCGTGCAATATGCCGAGAGGTCAATCAGCGAGTGGTCGCAGAAATCATGGTCAAGGAGCAAGGTGTGGCCTTCGTTCAGCACCAGGTGCTCGTCCATCAACCGCTCTTCGTATCTCGCACACCCTGTGCGGAACATGCGCATTAGGACGACGGGATACACGCCGTGCTTCACCCACCGTCCCATAAAGATATGTCTGCGCCTCATCTCCAAACCCTTCACATCCCCCGGCATCACCGGCAACTTCCGGCGGATTTCCGCCACAAGTTCCGGAAGCAGATATTCGTCGGCATCAAGCCGCAACACCCACTCCGTGTCTATCGAGAGATGGTCCAAAGCCCAATTGAACTGTGCGGCCTGGTTGCCGGGATAGGGATGTACCACCACCTCCACGTTAGGGAATTCCTTGCAGATTTCCACGGTTTTGTCGGTAGATGGGGAATCCACCACATATACTTTCTTCGAGAAGGAGCAGACGTTCTCCAGACATCGGCGAATGTGCAACTCTTCGTTGTAGGTCAGGACGATGGTAGTGATGTCAAGCATAATGCATAGGTAAATGTGCTAAACCAACTTAATTTGCGTGGAAGAGAACTACCTGTACCTCTCACCGTATTTCCCTTTTCTTGATGAATCTTGCCGGATTGCCGCCAACGACGGTCCATGGTTCCACGGTTTTGTATACGCTGGCTGTGGCTCCCACTACAGCACCCTGACGGACCACCACTCCCATGCCTATATATGCCCGGGCACCAATCCACACCTGGTCCTCAACCACTATCGGTGCCGTAACTAACCGGTGGTGGGAATCAGTGATATCGTGACTGGCGGTACAAAGTAAAGTTCCCTGAGAGATGGTGCTGTGGGCACCGACAGTAACGGGGGCCACATTGTAGCATTCCACACCGTCTGCCAGGCACGAATAAGCCTCCATGGTGAGGTTGGCTGGATAATAAATCCGTGCAGAGGAATAGACCTGGGCTGTAGGATGCACCTTTGCCCCGAACATCCGAAGCAGGCTTCTTTTCCATCCCATACCCAAACTACGAGGCAGGAACCACGTCGTAAGAGGCCAAAGGATGTTCCACAGCATCCGCACCGCCTGATGCTTGCGACCCAGACGGTTTTCATATCCAGAAAGGTCAATCGTCAATTTTTCCATATAGGGGTGTTCTATAAATTGGCTTTGCCAGATTTTTGAGTTTTAGTCTAGGGCAGATTGTCTGTCGAAGAGGGAGTGTAGCGAGCTACATGACCGATAAGACTGGCAATATGAGCCGAATAAAAGCAAAAAGATGGCAAAACGTTACACATGACTTGTTATTTGTATCTTACGGTGGAAATTTATAGAAGACCCCTAAAAACATCTACGAACTCCGGTCTAAATTCCGGTGCAAGACGGTCCTTTACAACCCATTCATACAGTTGCTTTGTCATCTGGGCCACCTTAAGTTGTTCGTATTTTTCTTCTACAAGTTTTCTCCCATTACTGCCCATCTCCTTCAGTACGGAATTCGGCAACCCGATGATCTCACGGATTGTTTGGGCTATGGTTTCCGGCTTGTTGTCCCTCCACCATCCGCAATGTCGCAATCCCAGGTCGCTCCAGGGAGTGCCAAGGGAGGCATAGACAGGTGTGCCACATACAAGCGCTTCCGGAACAATCATTCCAAAGTTTTCCTGCTCCGATGGAACCATCAGTGCAGACAAGGCTGAAAGCATACGGAATTTCTCTTCGCCTTCCACAAACCCCACAAACTCCACCTCTTTCTCTATACACAAGCGCATCGCCTCGGTCTTGAGGAAATGGGTATATCGGCTGTCACCGCTCCCCATTATCTGCAATTGTATCTTCTTGCGTTCTTCGTCCGTCAACAATGCGAGTGCATAAAGCAGGTGCTCTACTTTTTTTATCGGATGCAAGCGCCCCAGGAAACCGATTCTCCTGCAGTCGTTCTCCCCTGCGGCTTCCTCTTTCCATTCAGCCGCCTGGGGTATTGTCACCGGATTCGGAATCACTGCAATAGGACCGCGATAACCGAAGTTCCGGCAATGCTCGAGTTCCTGCCTGCAGGTCACATGAAGGCAGGTTGCCTGCAGAATGTCACGGTTGTACCATAATGTACGTAGCATCATCTTCTTCCATGCATGGACCCTCAATGCCGAAGGATAAAGCATGCCGTGCGGGGAGATAACGTAGGGTAAATTGCGCCTCCGGGCTATACTACAGGTCTCATGATTGATTCCCATCCATAGGCCGTTGCAGTGGAAAAGGTCATAATCCTGTTCGGCGAGAAAAAGCTGCGCGTTACGAGAAAAGAAGAAAGGCCTACAGTAATCGTTTGCCACCTCCTTAAGCCACGGACATCCTTTACCCAAATTGTCTTCAGAAGAGGATGCAGGCCGCACTGTCAGCAAATCTACATTGGCCCCAATTTTCCGCAAGCCTTCCATCAAAGAGGACGTACTGAAGGAGGGGCCACCGGATTGGACGATGAGACCGGATATCGTCTGTAAGACCCTGACTTCGTCTTTGTTTGACTTCGTCATCATATCATGCCTTACTACAAGGACCTTCTTTTATTGATGTTTCTCGCCCACTCTTCAGGTCGCCAATCAACTGCAACAGACTTTCTGCAGCCCTTTTCGGACTCCAAAGTCTGTACATCAGTTCCACAGCGTTCTTCTGCATAGCGGCCATGCGGTCGCGATGTTCCAACAATGCACACACCTTTTGTTCCAAATCTTCGAGAGAACGCATATCTGGATTTTTCATGGAACTATATGGTGAAGGTCCTTTGAAAATCAAACCGTTGTAACCTTCCTTAATCAGATAGGGGACACTTCCTATGTCTTCGCTTGCCACCAATGCACAACCGCAGGAGAGGCTCTCGCCTGCCACAGCCCCCCACCCTTCCTGTCTGTCAGAAGTGAAGACAAAAATGTCTGCGGACTTCATCGCCTCACGGACCTGCACGTTGGAAACGTTTCCATGGAATGCAACGACGTCTTCCAATCCCAACTTACCTACAGCCTGCTCCATCTTGGCACGGAGTGCACCGTCGCCATACAGTTTAAGACGGAATGGCACATTACGTCCCTTCAACCTTTGAGCTAGCAAAACGGCAAGTTCCGGATGTTTCCATTTCAGAAAACGTCCACACCACATGATGCTAATGCAATCCGACGAAGCGGTGTCCAGTGATACGCCACCACTGTTTCCGGAGCAAGGGCTTGGAGATTCGATCTGTTTCTTTGAGGCCTCGGCGAGGACCTGGTCTTCCGTCCGTATGAAATATCCCCATTTATAGCATCTGTCTATAAAGGTCCCCAATTTATGATGGTCCCGTGCAACAAAAGCACCCATGCAAAGCTTGTAAAGAGGCTTTTCGCTCCATCCTCCCAGGCAGTAGGCCAAAAACCATTTCATCAGCCGGGGCGAAGCCAAACTTAACCAGCCATGCTTCAACCACCGCTCCCCCATTTCCAAACTCGGCAATCCCAGTTTCAACCTTTTCTTTTGAAAAGGCAAGGAATCCGTTCCGCTGAAGATGCAGCATTCGGCGGAACAGGCAATGTGCATGGCTTTTCCATAAGCCTCTTGCGATTCCCATGCCGGCAGAAGATAGGGACGGTCACGGAAGTTTTCCGCACCTCCCTTCATCTCAGCTGCAGGAGCCAGCTCGACAAAGGCAAAGTCGTGGCCGGTCAGTTCCCACAATTCATCAGCCACGGGTGCCTGATGATGGTTAAGGACTATGGAGAAAACGACAAGTTTCATAGGCATCTACCTGAACACTTACTGTCATATGCCACACCCAATGTCAGCCAAAGGATATAGCACATAAAACTGCCGGCTGAAAAAATGTAGCCTTCGGCAAACATATGCACAAACAACAAGGTCAGAACACCTACTATGATGGCATGGAAGGCGTCATGCTGTTGCCATACAGTCCTGAAACATTTGTAGAAAAACGGAAGAACAAACACAGCACCAATCAGGCCAAGCATGGAAAAAACCGCGAGCCAGGATGTTCCGGGTTCTATGGTACCGGTTACAGGATCGAACTCTTCCTCAGCCAAGATTGGATTAACGGATGAAAAGCCTACGCCGAACACCGGACTGCCTTGAAATTCCATCATACGTACATCCCATTTCTTTTCTCTGGACGATACGTTAATCACAGACGCCGTACCGGCATTCTTTTCTATAATTCCGTCCATCGCTCCACTCCAAAACGGAAATGAGGAACCGGCAAGCAAAACTGCCACAAGAGACATTCTCAGGAACTTGTTGACACTGCCAGACAGTTTGTAAAGCGCGGCAGCTATTCCTGCCAAAGAAGCCGCAAGAGCGATTCTTGAACTAGAAAAAAACACGGAGAAAAGACATGCCACGACACACAGCCAAAGCCATTTCCATCGTGTCTGCATCGCCTGATACGAGAGGAATATGGCACCGATACCGGATATTGGTCCGAGCAGCATGGAATGTATGGTGAGCCCTCCGAAAAGCCCCACCTCCTTGAAAACATCCATACTCTTCACAACCATATAGTTAATGCCAAGAAATCTACAGAAAAAGGACCCTACGCCTATGAATGCACACGACCATAGCAGAATCAGCATCAAACGTCTACGCGCCATCCTATGATATTCGCCCAGGAACAATGGTGACACACAAGCCAAAAGCAGCACGAACATGGCGTATCGGGGCCATGATTTGAAGAGCGGGTCCGGCTGGGCTATATGCAGTTCGAGAGGGATGTACAGCAGAAAAGCCACGAGCCACCTGTTCGTCTTGTGCGGTTTCCAAAAACAATAAAGGGCAAAAACAACCAGAAAGCCATAGACAAACAGTTGGGGAATACGCGGTATAAACCCAACTACCGTACTTACAGTAAAAACACCATAGAGGAATGACAATCTGTCTGTTTTATAGAAATATAATAGAGAATCTTTCAACTGCATTACACTATTCTGACAATACCTTTTTTTCAATGGCAGGAACACCAACAATTAGTCTTTGGTCCGAAAAGGACTTGGTAACGACAGTTCCCGCAGCCACTACACACTTATTTCCAATACTTACGCCACCCAACAACACCGAGTTCACGCAGAGCCAGCAACCATCGCCTATACAAATATCTTTGGAAACCTCGACTTCTGCAATACGCACCGCACCAATTGTAATTTCATGAGTGCCATTCCCGATATAAACATTAGGGGCGATATCCACATTTTTCCCGATTTTTATGTGGGAACTTGCCACTATGAGCACCCTATGCCCCACCCAGGTGTTGTCGCCAATCTCAAGGGTGCCCGCACCGATTATGGATGCGGACGAACACACCCGAACCCCTTCGCCGATCTTCGCCCCCGAAAGCCGGAGCAACAACCTCTTCAGCCGGAAACACCGTGTTTCTGGCAAAAGAGGAAAAACCAACTTGTTGATGTATTGAATTGCAGTTCTCATAAGCACAATTACCCAGGGTATACAACCCTGAAAGTCTGGACAACATCCACCGGACGTCTTCCGGACAAAGGGGATTATATTGTCAATGAATGATATACCTCCAGCAGCCTGTCAGTAACCATCTGGACATCGAAATGCTTTTTCCCCACTTCAAACGCTTTTTCCGCCAGGGCATTGGCGAAGGCACTGTCACGAAGTATGTGCAAAACACCGTTGGCCATCCCCTCTGCATCGCCCCTTTTCGCCACTATCCCTATCGGGCCTTCTGCCTCGTCAAGCATTGCAATGTCCCTCAATCCTCCCTTGCCTTCCATCATCGCAAAGGGAACCTTGTGTGACATCGCCTCAAGAATGGCAGTAGGAAACCCTTCTGAGAGGCTTGTCATTACAAAGCAGTCGAAATCGGCAACCAACACCGGAGCATCGCTGCGGTATCCAAGGAAATGGAACCTTCCGCAAAATCCCTGTGAAGACACCATATCCTGAAGCCGATGCACAAGCCCCTCATCCCCATCACCGAAAACAACTGCATGCACTTTCGGATGCTGCTTCAAGACCCTGCACATCACATCAATGAAAAGCTCCGGAGCTTTCACCCTTGCCAGCCTGCAGCTTGTTCCTACGATAGGGGTGCCGTTGTCCACTCCAATCAACTTGTGAAGACGGTAATCCCTGCACGTGACATCAGGGAAAAGCATCGGATTGTAAATGGTGAAAACTCCCTCCTGCACACTCCCTGGGGAATAATGGCTCCGGACACCCTCGGAGATAAAGCAGGTTGCACCATAAGGGATATGGAAAATGCGGTCCAGCCACTTGTCTGCCTTCATTCTGAAGGTCTCATGCCTGACTTCGTCACTGATACCATGAACCGTTAAAACGAATTTTCCGGAACGATAGAGCGTTGACAACATCATCTTTTCAAACAAGGCAACCACATGGACATGGACAATATCCGGATTGTACGACTTCATGACCTTGCGAAAAGCAGAGAAAATCCTGAAATCGTGACCATGGGATGCACCCAGGGAAAACGTCCTGACGCCTTTTTCTGCCAACGCATCAGCCAGTTCGCCTCCCGGAAAGACGACACACACCGCCACTTCGCACGACGGTTTCCCGTTCAGTGCGGAAGCAATCATAAGAATATGCCTGTTAATGCCGTCCATCAGCGACGAACAGGTCGTCAGCATGAGTATTTTCATACATTCAAATTGAACGTTTCGTTAAGCGAGCGCAGAGGACAAACTTGTTTGGACTATGCCGAGCGACAGAAAAGAAGGTAGCATTACCAAGGTACTGATTGCCTCAACCATCTCTCTCTTAAAAATATACTCAGGAAACGGGTTTACTGCACACAGTACAAAAGTGTTTCCTCTGGGCTTGGAGTCACAGCCCCCCCAACGGGTTTGGGTTTTCCGACAGACTGTAGACTTGCAATCCTTTACAGACTGATGCCAAACAACTCTGCATATTGTCTGTGAATATACATGTTCATTTCCCTGATATAGTGCTCTGTTTCCGTTTTTTGTGCCGCAAGTGCCTTACGGTTGCCCATAAAACGCAAGATGACATCAGCGTAGTCTTGGGCAGTGACTGCGCGATACAAGGGAATACCGTCCGGGCGGTATAGCCCTAAGGCACTGTGCGGGTCGACAACAGTCAGTTTACCATGAGCCAAGGACTCCAATGTCTTTATCTTCAATCCGCTTCCGTTGTATACAGGATTGATGCATATATCGCCAAGCAGATAGAAATCATCCGGATTGTCATATTCTCCCTTAGGCACAACCCCCTCGGGCAATTCGTCTGTGCTTAACACTTCGCAAATACGTCCGCCAAGAAGAAGGGTTATCTCATCGTCATTTTCCCTTAACAACGGCCACACATCGTGAAGAAAACGGGTGATGCCATCCTTGTTCAAAGGTCCCCCACCTGAGAAGAAAAGGATATTCTTGTTTCCCGTAACCGGCTGGCGCACATAGTCAAAAGGGGAATACACACATCGTACCCTGCTGCCAGGGGCAAGTTTCCGGAACCATTCAGCCTCCTCATCCTGTATCGAAAGCACCTCAGCAAAACGAGAGATGCCCTTGCGCTCTTCTTCCTGAGGAAAACTGTACCACGCGTCCTTTACCCCCAACTTCCCGTTTCGGTCGGTAAACACATCGTGGGTGAATATGGCCTTTATCGGAATGTTACATGCTGAAAGACGCGAATTCCAGACGTAGTTCACTATAAGGCCGTCAAAACGGTAGCGTTCATGCAATTCATTTACGAAGTCCGTCAGACCTTTTGGATAATATACGTCAATATGCGGAGAATAATAGCACCGCTCTATACGACGACGTATCTTTTGGCAGACCGTTTGCCAAAGAGGGGTTCGATAGCAAAAGAAACGGTCTCCCCAATACGCACGTGTTTCCTCGTCAAAGCAACGGCCTTCATACAAATCCAGATAAAGAAAAAAAACTTCACAGCCCAACCGTCGAAGCAATTTTACATACTGCATGATGCACTGCTGGTTGCCACCACGCACCGGATGGGTATGAATGTCTGCTGCAATCAAGATACGCTTATTCATCATGCAGATTGCTAATGGAAAGTTCCAGAACGGAGGGCAGTCTCTTGGTTATGCTGTCCTTAAGTGCAGGAATGGCGGCACAGAACGACTCAAATACTGGAACCATGTCATCCGAAAGGAACTTTTCCGGACTAAGGAGATATGTGTCGTCGAGATTGAAATGGCGGAAGAGACCTTCAAACTTTCCCTGATAGGCAGCAGCCATTACGGGTGTGGACATACCTAATGCCGCAATGGCCAAATGCATCCTACTGCATACAAGACCGTCAAGAAGTCCGCACAATGCTTTTGCATGCTGGGCCCGAAGCACATCCTTTACATAGAATATCCGGTTTTGAATATCTGCTGCATCTTCCCCACTGCGGGTTGTATTGCCGCCACAGATGTGTTCATAGATGGTGCTAAGCACCAAATTGTCCGAAACCCGTGTGCGTCCGTCATGAGGAACGAACACGAAGCATACAGAAGGATTTCTATATAGAATACGCACTATTGTGTCAGAAAGTCTGATGGCATCCTCCCTTATCTCTTCGCTATCTGCATACTTCCGCAACATGGGATGAAAGTTGAGCCCTATTACACGTCTGCCCTTTAGCCTCTGCGCTTCTGACCAGTCCCTGACCTTTTCAATTAGGGGGTTGTCTCCATTTGGCTGAAGCATGAAAGCAGCGTCAGCAACGAGTTTGGCAACTCCGTTCACCTTCCCGACATACCGTGCCTTCGAGATGCTGTCACGAATCCGGATACAAGTAGTAACGGGGAGCGACTTGAACGCATAGACCATTAAGGAAGACGGACATTCATTGAAACTGAAGCCAAGCAGTCGGGAACGTAAATCAGGAGTGTGGCTGCAAAGATCATGGATAGCAAGCAACTGCAGGCTGAGTATTGGCGAATAGAAGCCATCCATACAATCCGCACCGAGTATTACGACGTCTGTGGGTTTTGCCTCAATGATTGAGCGATACACCTTTGCCAAAGAATAGGCACCGTTCCACGAAGACATGGCACTCACGCCGGACATTGACAGATGCCGGACATAATCTTTCCCCTCATCCGCACATACGATGTGTACAGGGCATTCAGGATCTTGCTTCCGGAAATACGAAATGACTCCCAGAATCATCGCTTCATCCCCCCTTGACCCGCCCACAGTCCACGGGTCGCAGGGCACAACAACAAGCGAAGTCCTGCGTTGTCTGGGATACGGCGTATGACGCACCCTGTGCACCATGTTCTTCCATTGCATGAACATCCTGAAGAACACGAATGTCTGTACGAGGTGATCCTTTATTGTCATCTGTGAATTTTAATGCCGCGCACAAGGTTCACTCCCTTCGCAACTGTGCAGACGACAAAAAGAAGGGACAGGACTGACATTACCAGTAAGCCGAGAAGAAAATGCTTTTTAGGCATAAGCAGCATCTTCTCGTAAATAACAGTCTGAATCGGAGTGCTGACAGGCTGCCACCCGGATACGGAAGCCGACATGCAAAGCCGTGCACCAAAAACGTGGCAGGAATTGTCCAATCCCCCTGGATCCATGTTGCAGGCATTGAGTCCATAATCCGTATAGCTCCACGAACCTCCCCGCAGACAACGTGTACCTACAACACCATATTGCCAGTCTTCTGTCCACTCCCACACGTTGCCTCCCTGCTGGAGCGTTCCATAATAACTTGGAGCATGAGAAAAAGAATCCACCGGTGCTAAATAATAGGGCTTGCCGACGGACAACTCATTGCTTACCATATAGTTGGCATCGTCCAATGAGGGCGCATCGGAAGTTTGTGTCGGGTAATCGTGATACTTTCTGTTACCTGTCTTTTTCGGATTGTAATAAGCTGCCTTATACCATTCGTCGTCATTAGGAATCCAAAAGCGTGCACCGCGATTCCGCTTACCGAAAGACTCGTATACTGTCTTGCGCCCATGTCGGACTTCCTCAAAGTCTTCTGTGTTGTAAGCACCTTGTATATCAGTGCCTTCTGTAGAGCCTACTCTACACCGTTCAACAGACGGACATCCATAATGCATCCAATTCGCATAACGTGCTACATCGTAATAGTCCACATATACAACCGGACGATTTTCCCATCCTTTCTTACAGTAATAGACATAATGGCTACCTTTCTTTTTACGTTCTATTCCACCACAGACCCCTGTCGACATGTTTTCATTGTAAAGCCCATAGGGATCAGTATGCGAAACTACGGCATTTAGAAATTTGCAATAGGATTTATTGGACAATTCCGTACGTGCTATATAATAAGTATAGTTGACACGGCCTTTAAATGAATTGACAACATCTCCTTGATTGCCAGAATCCATCACTTGTACGTATTCATCTCCTTGTTTGTCCTTGCAGAATTCCGCTTTTTTGTTTCGAGCCACTGAAGGAACAAACTTACTCTCAGTTGAGGCCAGTCTCTCTTTGCCAGCACTACGGCAGACCCGTAGCCCAAAGGTAATGATGGATTTATCAGGAGAATCGCCCTCCGCTTCTGAAAATCCGGCAAACGAGGCAGGACGGATAAGGCTTCCGCCCTTTGCAAGTTTCCATAACGAGTGGCCATCTTTGCCGTTTTCTATCCACTCTGCAGCATTTCCCTGTTGGTCAAAAGTCCCATAATAAGATGGAGATACTCTTTTCCCAACAGGCTTGATATGTGGATAAGGATATGCCCATCCTTTGTCGCCATAGCAATTACTACCTAAGGGGAACAACGATTCATTCCAAGTGCTACCGGTAAAATAAGCCGCCTTAAGCCACTCATCTTCATTCGGTAACCAATATAGAGCATTGGCATTTCGCTTTTGGGGAATGCTTCGGGTATCGTAAGCACCATGCAAACCGTCTCCCTCTGTCTGATTAATGAATTGCGAAATAGGAACGTCCAACTCTATATTTCGAGCATTATAATGAAGCCAATTCGCGAAACGAACAGCAGACATCCATGTCAGACCCACTACTGGGGTGTGTTCATAACCGGATTTACAACTATAGGAAAAAATATCACCTATCTTTTTACGCTCAATTCCACCGAAAAAATGCTCTTGCATCAAGGAAGAAAAAAGGGAATGAGGATCAGACTCTGTCGCTACAGCATTCAAGAACAGGCAGTATTCCATATTTGTGATTTCATATTTTGAAATCTCATATGTATACGGTACGCTTCCCTTGCCCTTGGACGATGCAGCGTTGCCAGGATTTCCAACGGTAACAAAATCTATGGCAAACAACTGCAATGGAAAGAAGAAAAGAAAAAACAGAAGTTTATAAATCATTGTTTTTGAAACGGTCAAAGACCTTTTGACGGACAAACTGCCGCTCTTCTTCATCCAATCCTAAAAAATATATTGTTGTTATGGAAGTTACAAAGCAAGCCAAGGTCACCATAACGAAACGGATGATTCCCGAGGGAATGGAAAAATACAGCACAACTGGTAAAGAAGACGCCAAGAGAAATATCAAGAAAGGTCTGAAAATGACCTTTGACAAGAACAGAGAAACCGGAAATCTTATTTGCTTTCGTGCGATTGACAAGCGTGCCAGCACTGCTATTATTTCGACAAACAGATAGACGATGAAAACAGTTTCTGCCGACGAGCCCATCTTTAATGCAAAATAGGATAATGGGACAATGGTAAGCAAGATAGTACCCACTATCACATGCAACCATTTCACATTGCCTGTAGCGACAATCCCCATCCCAACACAACTTGTGACAATCTCTAATGAGATGACACCTAACATCAAACGGCAGAAAGCTACTGTATGGGAAGGAATCATACCCAACCAAAGTACAAGTAAGGTTTCTGTCTCAAGTAAAACAGGTAAAGCAAAGATGAAAAAGACAAATAGAGAAAACTTACTCCCTCGGATAATCAGAAGATGCATCGCATCGAGCTCGCTCTGCGCATACTTTTTAATAATCTGAGGATTAATTGCCGTCTGAAAATTGCCGACAAACGTCCGGATTGTCTGTTCTATCTGTATGGAAACTGCACGGGAGGCATTGACAACCGGTCCAAAGAAAACATTTAGAAGTAGGGTGATGCCTTGCGTATACCCCACATATGCAAGGTTTCCAACAAGACTCCACCCAGAAAAGCCAAGCAGAGGCTTGAAAGATTTCCAACCTTTCAAACGACAAAATTTCAGATTGCGGAACTGAACACGTACATATAAATAGTAAAAAAGCAAAAGGATTGCCGAAAAGCCGACCATTAAAGCTGCATACCATAGCAACTTGTTCGTCTGAACATAAAAGACAACATACGCTATGACCAATTTCATGACAGCATCCGCAATTGATACATAGGCAAACACATCCATTCGCTCGTACGAAATGATGATTCCGTTAAAGGGGACAGTCAATAAGGAAATACAACTGTTTAAAATGACCAAATGAAAAACAAAGACTGCTATTTCCCTCTTGGCTTCTGGCACCACAAGTTTTTCTGCCAAAAACCATTGCCCCATAGTCTCGCAGACAAATAAGACAAGAACTGCAAGACTCAAGTGTATAACAAAGGACGCACTATACAGTATATTTAATTGCTCAACGTCGCCTGCACCAATGGCATGCGAAAAGAAACGGAATACGGAAGAGGAAAGGGAAGAACTGAAAAATCCAAACATGGAGACAATTCCACCTAATACACACCAGATGCCAAAGTCTTCCACACCAAGAGCAGTGAGTACAACACGAGATGTGTACAACGCCACCATCATAGTGATGAAGGAGCGGAGATAAAGAAACATGGTGTTTCTGGCAATACGCGTGCTATTGCTATACACTGTCTTTGGTCTTTCCGACATCGTGTTGTATTCTTCTCTTACCAATTGTTGCATAAAACAATCCTAACGGTTCGAAGAGAAAAGATAAAACTTCTTCATAGTGGGTATATTTCAGCATATTTTGTACAGAAATACTTGCCCGTCTGAAGAAGCCTGTTTGGCCCATCAAATATCAAAGCAAAGAAACTGCCCTTCGACAAGAATAAAAACTTCTAAAACTTCTTCTTTTCTATCCTCTTCGTCAGCAGTATATTCCCCACCGTGTACACTATGGCATCTATGAGAAGGAGGCAGGTAGGATTTATGAAACGCGAGAGAAGAATGTTGCAGACAGTGAAAAGAAGGGCGGTCAAAACAATGGTGACCATCGACTGACGCTGGCTCATGCCAACGGCAAGAAGCTTGTGGTGGATGTGATTCTTGTCAGGAAGGAAAGGACTCTTCCCACTACGAATACGATGGATGAAAACCCTTACCACATCGAAACAGGGAACGATGAGAGGCGAAAAAGCCAACATAAACGAATTGGTGTGGAGCTCTTCTGAGGAAGACGCAAAACGATTCAACTGCAGACCAAGGAAACACAACATGATGCCAAGAGTAAGACTTCCGGTATCTCCCATAAAGATTTTGCGTCCACGCTCGACTTTTCCGAAAACATTGAAGTAAAAAAACGGAATGAGAACACCCAAAGCGGCAAAGGAAAGTATGGAATATAGATTTTGCCCAATGTAGAAGAACGTGATGCCGTAGATAAGAAAGGCGATGCCGCACAGGCCGGATGCCAAACCGTCGAGACCGTCTATAAGATTGATGGCATTGACAACAAAGACACAGGCGAAAATCGTTAGGGGAAGGGCCACTGCATATGGAAGGGTATGAATGAAGAACAAGCCATGAAGGTCAGAAAGCATGACGCCTCCCACAATGAGCACAATGCCGGAACAAATCTGAACCAAAAACTTTCCACGGTAACGAATACCTACTATATCGTCAGCAATGCCTACGGCATACAGAAAAAAAGATGCGAGAAAAACGCATGCCAACGGCAGCACTTCTCTGTCAATGGCAACAAACAATTCATATCGTCCACAAACGACATTGAGCAACGTCAAAGAGGCCAAAGCAATAAAAATGCCGGGAATGAAAGCAAGTCCACCCAAACGAGGCACCTGACATGAGTGCAACTTTCGTTCATCGGGCCTGTCGAAAAGCTGACACCGGAAAGCTAACCGAAGAATCTGGGGTATGGCTATTCCTACAATTATGACACTCAGAAAAAAGATCGACAGGATATTGATAAGCAGAAGACTATTCATTGTTTGCCTTGGTTCCGCAACTTTGCTTTTTGGTTTTGAATTCCTGAACAAACATGAGGATGTTCAGAGTTTGATGAATCGGTATTCCTCCTTGTCATCTGGAATGTATAACCTAAGACAAAAAGGCCGGAATTGGTTTGCAAAGATAGCACTAAAATCTGAGAAACTCACTCCTTTTGCTGGAAATTTGCAACCATGGAGCATTTTGCATCCTGGTTATCATCCATAATCTTATCTGCACCCGACAGATTGTCTTCATTCTCCAAGGTACAGGCAGAAGGTGTATGCACTTGAGGACTATCCGCTCCGTTAAAAAGCTTTACCGACGTTATCCGATGACTTCAATGTATTCCGGCTCTATTTCTGCCGAAACGGCAAGCATGTCGAGCAGTATGACCACCACCTGCTTGCGGCGCCTACCGGCTACTTTTACAAAAGTTCCTTCAACACGGTCGAACGGTCCCCCATGGATACGGACCTTTGTGCCCCGTTCAAGCTGAATCTCCGATGGTTTGAAAAAACAGACAGACTGTTGCTTTTGCTCACACATACGGATGAAACTGTCCATCTGGACCGAAGGAACCGTAAGGTAAACCATCTCATCGGCGCGTTTCCAAGTCACAAACTGCAATTCGTTGAAAACTTCTTTCTTGAACTTCACGATTTGCTGATGTGTGGCATGGACAAACACCATACTCGGTATGAGCGGCACCCAAAACACGGTTTTCCGTCCATGCAACGAGCGAATGGTCTGCTGCTTGGGGATGAAATACGGAAGGCCTCCTTCACCGGACAGTTTTTCCTCTGCCTTCTTCTCGTTCTTATAGACACGCATCACATACCATAACGCGTCGTCGGTTTGTTGTACGATAGACATAAAGGCAGAAGTGGATAAAGGAATTGGGGTATGAGGATGAGGATGCGTATGATGCAGTAAGGAGGAGGGAAGGTCCGTGCAGATTATTCGGAGGCAACGTCCAAGAAGAATCAGTGTTCAAGACTATGCTGTCGAACATTTCAAAACGCTGACGAACAGAGGGTATCCTCCATTCTCCCAACGGGGCAAACGAAATGCTCCATTTATGCACATGGCGCATAATCTTAGTTCAGCTCAGCAGTGATACCAAGCTGTATTTCAGCACATTGCGTTAAAAACGGCTCTGATTTGCCCGTATCATCAACAGGGAATGAAGACATCTATGGTCTTTGAATCATTGTATATATTTGCATGCTCTCGGACAACGAATACCCGGATTTCAGCAGCATACAAAGCGGAAAGATTCCCTTTCTGATATGCAAATATAGTACATTCTTTTCATTTTTTGGAATGAATTAGCATAAAAACGCCTTGCATACCCGTATTTTCATCATAAGGAATCCGTAATGGGGTGTTTGTCCAATCCGGGAAAAAGGTTGGTACGGGTATTCGTGAAGTGCCGAAGCAGGGCTTTCACCACAAATGTGCCGATACAGACAGAATAAACAAGAGAGAGGGAGAAAGGAAAAGAGACCCGAACAAAAATCAAGAAGGTTCAAACACTACCGGTGACCGGTCTGAAACAAACGTAGGGAAAACAACACCACAACACACAAAACATACAGTAAAGCACATCGCAAAAAAATAGTTCCCAGGGGTGGGAACTAAAAAAAATTGATTGTCTCACGACAACCAATCTTCATTAACCTTAAATCTAATACCATGAAAACATTTGCAAAATTAAGGAGATCTGGGTCAACTTGCAAGTTTTGGAACAATATATTCCACAAAATCCGCATTTTCGGGCAAAAATTGTCATGTATATTTTTCATCGCAACCACACAAAATTCTCTGTCATCATCCTATTGTCCTCCTTTCGCAGCATTCGCAGAACGGGGATTTTCTACTCTGCTGACGTGCACTATACATCGGTTTGGAAACAGATCTTCTCACTGCAGAATTCAAGAACTGCAGGACGATGAGTGACAAAAATGAGCGTACGTTGCCGACAGCTATCAATGATATTTGCAAGCACCCGACGCTCCGTGTCGGCATCGAGCGCAGAAGTGCATTCGTCGAAAATGACGATACCACTGGGTCGAAGCAGCGCACGTGCGATACACAGACGCTGCGCCTGCCCTTCGCTCAATCCGCCACCAAGTTCGCTGCAAAGGGTGTCAAGCCCGCGAGGGAAATCGTAGACAAAGTCGGCCGCCACAAGACGAAGCACCTCGGCCAATTCCTTATCAGTGGCAGAAGGATTACCCATAAGAAGATTGTCACGGATGCTGCCGCTAAGCAGGGTGTTGCCTTGGGGAACATAGGAAAAGAAACGTCGCGATGCCGGACTAACAGGCTGCCCGTCGAGCATGATACTCCCCGAACATGGTCGCACGAGGGCAAGCATCAGACGGATGAGGGTGGTCTTACCAACGCCTGTCTCTCCTACCAATGCCGTCACGCTACCCGGACGGAACACATGAGAGAAGCCTTCGATAACCATACGCTCATCATCGGCATAGCGATAGGAAACCTGGTCGAAAACGAGTTGTGGAACAGCCAGGACACTTCTTCCATTGTCAAAGACAGTAGCAGTGTATAAACCTTTGTCTTCCAAAGGATTTTCACATTCCACATCTTCCAGTTCTATAAGTCGCTCAGCGGAAGTGGCAGCACTGATATAGTAAGGCACGAAACGCGTAAGGGAACGGATAGGGCCCTGTATTTTGCCGACAAGCTGCACAAAGGCTGTCAGGCCACCATAAGTAATCAGACCGGCCTGCAGGCTGTAGACTCCCCACACAAAAGTCACCAAGTAGCCAAGCGTAAAGCCGGCGCTCATCACCGTGGCGGAAACGCTGCTGTAGACGGTGCGTTCCTTCACCTTGTCAGAGAGTCGGCTTTGCTCACCTACAAGGCGGTCGTACACGTAACCTGTACGCTCAAGAGTCTTGACAACGATGCTGTGCTGCAGACTTTCCTGAATACATTTCAGCACCTGGCTTTCTATCTCCTTTACCTCGTGGTTGAGTTTGTGCAGGCGTTTGATGTAGAGCTTGCTGAGCAATATAAACAAGGGAGCCACAAAGAGGACCACGACAGCAAGACGCGAATTGAGCGTATACATGAACAAAAAGGCGCCTATAAGCTGCAAAAATACCGAAATGAACGTGGGGACGCCTTCGGTAAGGAATGTGGTAACGGTGTCCGCATCACGGGAGACACGGTTGACCACGTCGGTGGTATGGAAACGGCGCATACCCTGCCAAGTCCCTTCAAGCAAACGGCGGAAGGTGACGGCACGCATGGCATTGCAGGCACGCACACCGAGCAGGGCACTCACCCAACGCTCGGCAAAATCAAAAAGAATCTGCGCAAAGAGCACAGTGACAAGCAGCACCACCGCCATGTGCAAACGGCCAGGAACAACACCGGTGGCAATATCTACAGCCCATTTCACCCCCCACACAAAGGCAAGCGAAAGGCATACGCTCATCGTACCCAACAAGGTGTTGAGTACCATCTGCAAACGGTGTTTCCGAGCTTTCCGAAGCAACCAGCAAAGTACCTTTGATGTAGAGAGCACCTTCGCCATACTGATTTCTGTTACAGCCTTTTATAACATTTGTATTAGAGGGAACATCAATACCGCTGATCCATGCCCCACATCATCTTACAACGCAAGGTATGAAAAAAATCACTGCCCTGCATACGTACCACCTGCACGGAATAGTCGGCCTTACGGAGTACGATTTCCTGACCGGCTTCCATGCTGCAGCTGCGTCCGTCGAGGGCCACGAGGAAACGTCCCGTCCTGCTCTTTACACACAACCGCAGTACCACATCGTCCGACAGCACCACCGGCCGCATCGTAAGGCTGTGGGGGGCCACAGGCGCAAGGCAGAGTGTGGAACTATCGGGCGAAAGGATGGGACCGCCGGCCGACAAGGCATAGCCAGTGGAACCGGTAGGGGTGCTGACCACAAGGCCGTCGGCCACATAGGTTGTCAGCAAACGTCCGTCCACGCGCGTCTCCACCTCTATAAGCGACGAGTTGTCGTGCTTCAGTACGGCCACCTCATTGAGGGCAAACGGATAGAGGGAGGAAGAGATGCCGGGAGCTTCGAAGGCGATCAGGCTGCGCTGTGCCACTTCGTAACTGCCAGAAGCAATCTGGCTCACCGCATGCTCAATCTCTGAAGCGGCCACATCGGCAAGAAAGCCCAGACGTCCGGTGTTGATGCCCAGCACCGGCAGGCACTGACGGCCGAGCTTTTCAACCGTACGCAGAAAAGTGCCGTCACCACCCAGACTGATGGCCATACGGGCATTCCGCGGACAGGAGCTGAACACTTCCACACGTTCGAGCAACTCCGCATCGGAAGCCGCATCGTGTTGTAGATGCAGGAAAAGCTCTTCCTCAAACTCCACATCAATACCAACCGAAAGGAGCTCACGTATCAGCCGCATGGCGCAGGGGGCCGTAGAGGCTGAACACTTATGGCCATAGACGGCAACGCACGTGGGTACCGCCGAAACGGAATGCGGAATGGAGGGTGTTGCGGAGGACTGCATAACTGATGAAAACGTAAAAATGGGAAAAAGAGTTTCGAACGCTGGTAATACAATGCAATGGGAATCGACATCCAATCCATGAAATGGCAGGATGCGGAAAAACCGATGTCCGCACTTTGTCGAAGGTGCAGAGGAGACGGCATATTATTTGGCAAAAATAAGAATGTTTTTACAGCCGACAAGGATGAAGTTCCGTTTTTTTTCGTATTTTTGCCACACAGCCATAGACCTTGGCACTGCCATATGAAGTTTTTACCCTGATAACCCCCAAAGATATCCTCATGATTTACGTATTTCTTGCCCAGGGTTTCGAGGAAATCGAAGCCCTCGCCACAGTGGATGTACTCCGCCGTTGCGGACTTGACGTGACCCTGACTGCCGTTGGCGATGCCCTCAATGTGAAGGGTGCTCACCAGATGGAAGTGACAGCCGATGCCCATATCAACGACATTGAACCTTCCGGTGGCGATGCACTCGTACTGCCGGGCGGCATGCCGGGATCGCTGAACCTGCTGAAATGCCACCGCCTGCGCGATATGTTGACGGCACACAATGGCCGTGAGGGACTGATTGCCGCCATCTGCGCCGCCCCCATGGTACTTGGCGACCTTGGAATCCTGGCTGGCCGCAAGGCGACCTGCTACCCCGGATTTGAAGACCGTCTGATTGATGCCACGCACGTAGCGAAACTGGTGGTTGAAGACGGCCACATCATCACCGGACGCGGACCTGCAGCTGCTGTAGACTTCGGATGCGCCATTGCTTCGCGCTTCGTAGGCGCACAGGCTGTAACCGAGGTGCGCAAGGGGATGCTCTTCGAATAACGACATACGCTGCGGCATTTCCCTGCCGCTCCGAGCAACCGGGCTAACGCACCGCACAATCTCCATCACAGAATAAAAGACACGGACTGTCCACACCATGACGGTCCGTGTCTTTCTTTTTTTTTGCATAAAGATTCTCTGTTTCGAGAACGGAGGCGTCCACTACCCTCTGGCCCTGTATAGCCCAGGTCCTCTGTCCTCAGGGGGGGTATGAGCCCTAATACCCCACATCCACCAGGAAAAGTCCGCAGGCAGGAACGCTTTCGCCGGCAGCGCAACGGTCTTTGGCGGCAATGACATCAAGAATGTTTTCGGCACCGATGCGTCCACGGCCAACCTCCATAAGCGTACCAACCACAGCACGGACCATGTTACGCAGAAAACGGTCGGCACAGATTTCAAAGCGCCACACACCGTCCTCCACCTCACACCAACGGGCATAACGGAGATGGCAGATGTTGGTCTTCTGGTCGCCGCCAAGTTTGGCAAAACTGGTGAAGTCGGTGACAGTGAGGAGCATCTCGGCGGCACGGTTCATCTCTGCAAAGTCGAGGGCGAAGGGCAGACGCATGGCATAAAGCCGGCGGAAAGGGTTCTTCCGCGTGGTCACATAATAATGATAAGTACGCGAAGTGGCACTGAAACGTGCGTGCATACCCTCTTCCACAAGGCTGATGTCACTGATATAAATCGTGGGCGGAAGCATACGGTTCAGGCGATAGGCCGTCTGGGCGGTATCGATGGGCTGGGACACATCGAAATGTGCCACCATCTTCGAGGCATGTACACCGGCATCGGTACGTCCGGCCCCCACGCACGACGTAGAGGCTCCGAAAAGACGTTGCAGGGCCTCGTTCAGACATCCCTGCACAGTGACAGCACCCGGCTGAACCTGCCATC
>SAMEA3663097__coassemble_504_pt1 | contig 25830 bp, 22 predicted proteins | sample SAMEA3663097__metabat2_low_PE_001 | metagenome-assembled genome bin SAMEA3663097 (sample SAMEA3663097) | pig gut metagenome | biome: pig gut; feature: pig-associated habitat; material: faeces | place: France | collected 2012 | reverse complement strand
ACCGGCATACCACGAATCGTCGAAGGTGAAACCGCAGGTGATGGCATCGGCGGGAACATTGCCGGAATGGTCAGTTATCCACCAGCGCCATGTGGGCAGATAGTCCTGCGAGGAGAGGCTGTACCACTTGTTTCGGAAGGTTACCTCGCCCTCATTGCGGAACACCTTACCGTTTCCGAGCGAGAAACGGGTGATGAACGGCAACTCCTGCAACGAGGAACGGGCAGGCATCAGGGCGGCAATGCCATGGAACTTCTTCATGGCGGCCGAAGAGGACTGCTGCACTCCACCTGCTACAAGGGCGGGAGTGGCTGCCGGATTGCGGTTACCGCCGGAGAACACTTCCTCCTGCTTCTGCAGATAGCACTTCTGCACGGCCTCGTCCGTCGAACCGAATTCCGTGGAATTCTGATAAATCATATCCGTGGTATGGTTACCCCAGAAGATGATGGAAATGTCAGTGTTTTTGATACGCGACCAGTTGCCACGGGCGAGCCAGTTGCCCTGGATATCGAAACCGGCATAGAGATTGTTCGTACTGCCCTTGCGGAGACCTTCGGCCGTCTGGATGGAGGTGTTGATGGAACTTGACCAGTCGTAATTGAGGAAATAGACGTCGGTCACCGTCTTGCCGTTCTTGATGAACCAGTTGGAGTTTCCGGAATTCAGCACGGAACTGAGATTCAGATAACCGTTGTTGGAGTTGGCACCATACCAATATACATGGAACTGCCAGTCGTACTTCGGAGCTTCCTCGATGACGGCTGCCAGGAAGTCCTGGAGCAGGTCGGCATGGGCAATGTAGCCTTCGGGGTTGAAGGTCACACCATCGACACCGTAATAACGGATGAACTTGATGAACTTTTCGAGATATTTGAAACTTCCGTCGGGATTCTTCTCCACCAGTATGTTGACCGTAGCCTGGGGAATGGTGTTGTCGCCACCCCACGAATCGAAGAAGATGACACCGCCACTGTTGGCCACACCGTTCTTGTGGCAGACGTCGCTGTATGCACCTACGGTACGGATCCACGACTGCGACCATCCGCCCTGGCTGTCGAGATACGACCACATGGAGAAGTTGTCGCCATCCATCACATAGCGCGGGAGGGTCTGCCAATAGGTATCGGAGATGCCCATCGGCGTGCAGAGACTGAACTTGCGCTGGTTGTTGCGCTCGTCATCGGGAACCACCTGGGTATTACGGTTTACGAAGCGGTCCTTGATCTTGACGCGGGAAATAAAGAAATTCTCGTCGGCCGAAAGCTTGTCACCGGGCTCCCAGGTAGGGAAATACTGATAGAACGACTTGTCGTCATCGATGTACGTCACATATTTCGGATGTGACGGCACATACTGTGCAAAGCCTGCAGGCGTGACAGCTGCAAAGAGGGCCATCATGCCAAGGGTTTTGTGAAGGTTTCTCATAAAATTTGCTTTTCTTAAAACGTAGCGTGTGCTTTCCAAAAGGTTATGGAGCAAAAGTACACCATTCATAGCGAAAAAACAAGAAACAATCGAAAAAGAAAGGCAAAGGAGGGGAAAAGGCACCGACTTTGGCAACTGCCCGCAGGGATTTACCCGCCCTTCTGCTTTTGCAAAAAAGGAAGTACAGGAACCCCCTATTGAAAAAGACACCTCCCATCCACCGTGCCCATATGGCAAGGATTCCTTTGGTTTCAGACCATTCCTCTCATGTTTTCTGTCTATTCCTCATGGGAAATCACGCCATATTTTCGTAATTTTGCACCCATGAAACTCTATTTTCTCGGCACGGGCACCTCATCGGGTGTGCCCCAGATTGGCTGTGATTGTGCAGTTTGTCGCTCCACCGACGCACGCGACCGCAGACTGCGCACCTCAGCACTCATCGAAACTGACGACCATCGGCTGATACTCATCGACTGCGGTCCGGACTTCAGACATCAGATGTTGCGTTTTGTGGAGGAACATCCCGTAGATGCTCCCGAAAACAGGCTACCATACGCCCACCGCGATATCAGGGAATCGGCGGAAGGCGGCGCACGCCCCTACCATTATCGGCTGCCCCTCATCGACGCGGTGCTCATCACCCACGAGCACTACGACCATGTGGGCGGACTCGACGACCTGCGGCCTTTCTCGGCACTGCAGAGTGTAAAGGTCTGTGCTGCCCCCGATGTGGCGAAAAGCATACGTAAGAACCTCTTCTACTGCTTCTCGGAACATCCCTACCCCGGCTCGCCGCACCTGACGATGCACGAAATCATCGATGCCGAACCCTTCGACATCGGCAACCTCCACGTCGTTCCGCTGAAAGTATGGCACGGACACCTGCCCATCATGGGATTCCGCATCGGCCGGCTGGCTTACATCACCGACATGTCGGCCATCGACAGCGAAGAGCGGGAGAAACTGAAGGGTGTAAAGACGCTCGTCGTCAATGCGCTACGGCATCTTCCACACCCTACCCACCAGAATCTGGACGAAGCCATTGCATTTGCCCAAGGCACAGCGGCACAGCAAACCTATTTCATCCACATGAGTCATGGTGCAGGACTGCAAAAGGAATCGGAAGTCTCGTTGCCAGAAAACATGCATTTCGCCTACGATGGCCTTGAAATAGAAGTATAAGTTTTGCCAACTGCAAAAGACTTCGTAAATTTGCGACCCAAGTGCGACCCATCGGGTCCAAGCACACCAAACTCCAACATACAGCAACATATAGCAACCATCCATAATGGCATCCGAAAAGATTATCCTCACCGGCGACCGTCCGACAGGCCGCCTCCACATAGGCCACTACGTGGGCAGCCTCCGCCGCCGCGTGGAACTGCAGAACGAAGGCGACTACAAGAAGATGTTTGTCTTCATCGCCGACGCACAGGCACTGACCGACAACATCGACAATCCGGAAAAGGTGCGTCAGAATGTCATCGAAGTTGCCCTCGACTACCTTTCCGCAGGACTTGATCCCGAAAAGGTGACACTGTTTATCCAAAGCCAGATTCCCGAACTCTGCGAACTTTCGTTCTACTTCATGGACCTCGTGAGCGTCAGCCGCCTGCAACGCAATCCGACCGTCAAGACGGAAATCCAGATGCGCGGATTCGCCGGCGAGAGCATTCCCGTAGGATTCTTTACCTACCCCATCAGTCAGGCAGCCGACATCACTGCCTTCAAAGCCACCACCGTACCTGCGGGAGAAGACCAGAAACCCATGATCGAGCAGGCTACGGAAATCGTACGCCGCTTCAACAACATCTACGGCCCTACCCTCGTGGAACCGCAGATTATGCTGCCCAACAACGCCGTCTGCTGCCGGCTCCCGGGAACCGACGGCAAGGCAAAAATGTCGAAAAGCCTTGGCAACTGCATCTACCTCAGCGATTCTGCCAAAGAACTGAAGAAGAAGGTGAACTCCATGTTCACCGACCCCGAACACATCCACATCGAACAGCCGGGACACCTTGAGGGCAATACCGTCTTCACCTATCTCGATGCCTTCTCCACCGACGAAGATTTCGGCCTCTTCCTTCCCGAATATGCCTGCCTCGACGAGCTGAAGGAACACTACACCCGCGGTGGTCTGGGCGACGGCACCTGCAAGAAACTCCTCTTTAATATTCTCAACGCACGCCTCGAACCCATCCGCCAACGCCGTGCAGAATGGGAAAAGGACATCCCTGCCGTATACGACATCCTGCGTCGCGGTACCGAAGATGCACGTGCCGTGGCGGCACAGACCCTTGACGAAGTACGCCGCGCCATGAAGATCAACTACTTCGATGACGCCGAACTCATTGCCGAACAGGCAAAACGTTTCAAGGCAGGAGCGAAATAACAAACGGGAGAACCATACGGCAAACAGGTCGGCCTGCACCATATGGAGCAAGTCAAATTAAAAGAGAAATGCAGGTCGGGCATTGCAAAAAACGATTGACCGCAAAGGCAAAAGTCAAAAAAATCGGCCGAAACCTTTGCTGATAGAGGTTTTGTTCCTAACTTTGCCACCCGAATGCACTAAGAATGCGTGAGCATTTTGCAGAATACAATAAAATTATATCGATATAAAAAATGAAAAGAACATTCCAACCGCACAACCGCAAGCGCAACAACAAGCACGGTTTCCGTCAGCGCATGCAGACCGCAAATGGTCGTCGCGTTCTCGCTGCCCGTCGCGCAAAGGGCCGCAAGAAGCTTACCGTTTCTGACGAAGTACACGGCAAGAAGTAAAAGAAGAAAGAACATCTACGGGGTGTCTCCGCAAATGGAGATACCCCGTCTTTTTTTATCCGCACACTCCGTAACCGAACATACCACGGACGGATTATCGTACACATCTTCCCCACACTGCCATCGCCACCGGACACATTACAGCATATGTAATACAGAATGCACAAATATTTCGCTTATATTATTTTGCATTTTCACGAGAATCACTTAATTTTGCCGAATCAGCAAACAGCATCGCTAAAGATTCATCATCACCCGAAAAAAGGATGACATTTAAAGAATTCTTTCAGAAAATATCCAGCCGCATCATATGGGGCAACCTTTTGGCCATGGCCCTCACAGCCATTGCTCTTGTAGTGGGCGTATTGGTCTACCTCGGGTTCTATACCCACCACGGTGAAACCATCAGTGTACCCAACGTGGTAGGCCAGCGCAGCGAAGTGGCCCAACGGAAGCTCGAGAGTTTGGGCCTGCGTGCAGAAATAACCGACACTGGACATGTCACAACCTGTGCCGCCGACATCATTCTTGAACAGCGCATTGCCCCGGGAACTCCCGTCAAGACGAACCGCCTTATACAACTCACCGTCAACTCGGCAAAGGCACGCACCATACCACTCCCCAACGTAGTGGATGGTTCACTCCGCGAGGCTACCATGAAGCTCAAGGCCATCGGCTTCAAGATGGGAGCCGTCAAACGCATCGACGGTGACCTCGACCTGGTCATGCGGGCCGAAGTGTTGGGCCGCGAAGTGCATTTCGGCGAAAGAATAAGCATTGAAAGTCCCATCACCCTGGTCGTAGGAAACGGAAAGACCGAAGACTACTACACCGGAGACGACTCATTGGCATGGGCTCTGGAACGCGAAGCCGAAATCTTCGAAGAAGAATGACCCCTTACTCCTAACCCCGATATCCGAATGGACGATACCCTGGAAAAGCTCCCGGAAACACCTTATACAGAAATCGACGACGATGACGAAGGCGCCGAAGGGCTCTACGAACACTGGCGGCTGGTAGCCGACAAAGGGCAACAGTTGCTGCGCGTAGACAAATTCATCATCAACCTCATCCATGATACTTCGCGAAACCGCGTACAGACAGCGGCAGATGCCGGATGCATCTTCGCAAACGGCCGTCCGGTAAAGGCCAACTACCGCGTGAAACCCGGCGATGTCATCACCCTGATGTTGGACCGCCCGAAACATGATACCACCATCACTGCAGAGGAAATTCCCCTTAACATTATATATGAGGACAACGAGGTGATGGTAATCAACAAACCGGCGGGAATGGTGGTGCACCCTGGATGCGGCAACTACCATGGCACATTGGTCAACGCCATTGCATGGCACCTGCGCGACAATCCCGGATACGACCCCAATGACCCTACCGTGGGCCTCGTACACCGCATCGACAAGGATACCAGCGGACTGCTGGTGATTGCCAAAACCCCGGACGCCAAGACCAAACTCTGCGCACAATTCTTCAACAAGACCACACGCCGACGCTACAATGCCTTGGTGTGGGGCAACGTACAGCAGGACTCCGGACGAATTGAGGGCAACATCGGACGAAATCCACACGACAGGCTACAGATGACCGTCTTCCCACCGGACAGCGAAATCGGAAAACCCGCCGTCACACATTACCGCGTATTGGAACGCTTTGGATACGTTACACTCGTAGAATGCGTTCTCGAAACCGGACGTACCCACCAAATCAGGACACATATGCGCCACATCGGGCATCCTCTCTTTGCCGATGAACGCTACGGAGGCGACCAAATTCTGTGGGGAACGAGGAGCTCCACCTACAACAGTTTCATACACAACTGTATGGCCCTTTGCCCACGGCAGGCGCTACACGCCAAGACTTTGGGATTCCAGCATCCGAAAACCGGCAAGGAAATGGACTTCGACTCCCCCATTGCCGACGACATGCAGGCACTCATCGACAAATGGCGGACATACGTGGCGGGGGCACAACGCAAATAACCTCTTACTTCCGGTACGCTATGCAGCAACCGGAGAAGCACATTCCCTTCGTCCCCCATGGTACAGCCCTGGGAGACACTTGCAAGGAATCAACTCCAAAAGACGGCACTCCGTAAAAGACGCCGTCACAGCATACATTGACGCAAAGCATGAAAAAGAAGATTGCCATCGTTGCCGGAGGAGACAGCTCCGAGCACGATGTGAGCCTGCGCAGTGCAGGCGGTATCCTGTCCTTCATGGACAAAGAGAAATACGATTGCTACATCGTGGAACAGAAAGGACACGATATGCATGCCATCGTGGGTCCAGACAACACGCCCTATTACCTTCCCGATGATGAGGGAGCCACACGGATAGCCATCGACCACAACGACTTCAGCTATACCTGCAACGACGAACGCCAGTTCTTCGACTTCGCCTATATCACCATCCACGGTACACCGGGCGAAAACGGCATATTGCAGGGCTACTTCGACATCATCGGCATCCCATACAGCACCAGCGGAGTGCTGGTAGAGGCACTGACCTTCAACAAATATGCCCTGAACAACTTCCTCCGCTCCTTCCCCGAAATCCACATTTCCGACAGCATCCTCGTACGACACGGCATGAAGCGTATGGCCGATGAGGAAATCATCGACCGCATCGGACTTCCCTGTTTCGTCAAGCCAAATGCCGGAGGTTCAAGTTTCGGAGTGACCAAGGTAAAGACTGCCGACCAACTGACACCGGCCATCGAAAAGGCAATGAAGGAAAGTGACGAGGTGATGGTGGAACGCCTGATTACGGGAACGGAGATTACCTGTGGATGCTTCCGACGTAGCAATGGAAAACCGACCACATTCCCCATCACCGAAGTGGTGGTGAAAAACGTAGAGTTCTTTGACTACGAAGCCAAATATGAAGGCAAAAGCGACGAGATCACTCCCGCTCGCATTGCACCGGAAACGGCAGAACGGGTGAGTGAACTTACATGCCATATCTACGACCTGCTTGGATGCTACGGCATCATCCGCATCGACTACATCCTTTCGGGCGAGGCCGGTCACGAACAGATCAATCTCCTCGAAATCAACACTACACCGGGAATGACTCCCGCAAGCTTTATCCCCCAACAGGTCCGGGCATCGGAATTCGACATCAAGGATGTCCTGAGCGAAATCATAGAAGGACGCTTGTAAGACTGACCGGAAACCGTGCCGGACACGCCTTGTATACATTCACGACAAACACCTTGAAACCATGAAGATACCAGCAAAATTCGACCCTATCCGTCCCTACTGCGACGAAGAGGTGAAACAGGCTTTCAACGAATTGGTAGACGACCGCCAGTTCGCACGCCTTATCCGTGGATACGTGCCCTGGCTACCGAAATTTGCACGGCGAGGAATGCTGAAACTGGCGTTCCGGATGAGCGGAGTGAAAACCCTACTCGACTTCCAGTTGAAGTTCATGCGTCCCATCGTGGAATCCGTCATCCGACGCAGCATGACAGACATCACCCTTTCCGGACATCCATTGCCCGACCGAAAAGGACGCTACACCTTCATCAGCAACCACCGCGACATCGTACTCGACAGTGCCCTGCTCGATGTGCTGCTGATAGGCAAGGGCTTCGAGACAACCGTAGAAATCGCCATCGGTGACAATCTACTCATCTATCCCTGGATTGAGAAACTGGTACGACTGAACAAGGCATTCATCGTACGACGCAGCCTCACACCACGCGAAATGTACAAAAGCAGTAAGCTGATGAGCGAATACATCCATTTTGCCGTGGACGAAAAACGCGAGAACATCTGGATTGCACAGCGCGAAGGGCGTGCCAAGGACAGTAGCGACCATACGCAACCTTCAGTATTGAAGATGCTGGCCATGGGCGGAGAAGGCACATTCATAGAGTGTCTGAAACCGCTGAACATCGTACCCCTTACCATCAGCTACGAATACGACCCCTGCGATTACCTCAAGGCCAAAGAGTTCCAACTCAAGCGTGACGACCCGAAATACAGGAAAAGCCGCAAGGACGACCTGGAAAACATGAAGACCGGCATCATGGGATTCAAGGGACGTGTGCGCTACGAATGCGCACCGTGCATCAACACATGGCTCGATGAACTTGAAGACATCCCCAACGGATACTTTTACGAAGAGGTTGCAGCGCGCATGGACCGTGAAATCCACCGCGGATACACGCTGTTCCCCGGAAACTACATCGCTGCCGACATGCTCGAGGGAACCCGAAAGTATGAGAGCCACTATACCGCAGAGGACGAGAAAACCTTCAAGGAATATCTCAAAGGCCAGCTTGCAAAAATTGACATCCCCAACAAGGACGAAAAATTCCTTAGCGACTGCATGCTGATGATGTATGCAAACCCTGTCAGAAACAAAGCTGCTGCAGAGGCCGGCTCAGTACAATAAACCACAGTCATCCTAAAAGGAAGACTGACACATCAATAAGCATCCGCCCCGGAAACGTTGGATTTCCGGGGCGGATGCTTTACATCAAGGGTATTCCCGAACGTTCGGAATAAGAACAAGAAGAACAGAAACAGGATATGAAAACGAATCCTGCAACACCGAGCACCTTCAACGGCAGACGGCACGTGCCACCTGACCATAGTCGCGCAGACTGGTATCAATCCAATGCGAGGCGTCCTTGTAAAACACCAGCGAACGCGCATAGTAACAGTTCGTCGCATCGGCATTACCAGAAAGATAACTGCCATAGGAGTTAGAAAGATAGCCTGTTCCACCCTGCCGCACACCGGCTGCAGGAAGGAAAATGGAGGCTCCACTCGGACCCGTAACACGGCATCCTGTCACACCGTCCTCATCGCACCACGTCCACGTACAGCGGTCGCAAAGTTCCTGCATTTCGACAAGCGAAGGCAAACGCCACTGGTCACCCCATGCCACATAGGCGGCATCGTTCATCGTACCGCTGATGCTCGAACGAAGTGCTGTGCAGTCTGAATCCACATAGGAATCCCAATCGTAGATTTCCTTCTCCGATGTTTCGCCCCAGGCAAAGAACGCACCGGATTCCGTAGGCTTGGTGGCACCAACATTGCAATTAGCCCAACGCACACTCAGCCCCAAGTCCACAGCCTCTACATAGTCTGGCTTTGTCAGCGGCAAAGACTGACGCTCGGTGAAGACAATGCTGTCGATTTCAGCTGTAGGATAGTCAAACCGGCCACCGTCTTTGGAATAAAGGGCTACGCTTTGCCCCATCACGCTGAGACCGAAGAAAAAGACAAAGAAACCGAACAGGGCACGCTTATAAGATGATGTGAACATAAAAATTCTTAGAGAAATTAAGGGATTATACCGTGATCAACGGATAAAACGGAATGGAACGGTTTGCAAAAATACCATTTTCTTTCACATTTTCCGGCATTCCAACCATTTTTTTCTTTTTTTACGCAATCTTTCACCCACTTATGCTTTGTTTATACAGGTTTCCTTTGCAGCATAACGTCCTGCATCCTTACAAGGAGCCCATGCTGCCGAAGGGGTTACCATACTGCAAGAAGAAACCACATTCCGCACTGTTTCCACAAAAAGGCGAAGTTGACGATTTCGCAACTACAAAAGGGATTTTTTGAAAATTAAACGAGAAAAGCCAAAAATAACGTCCTTTCCGTAAGAATACACAATATCATAAAACGTAAATTTGCCTCATGAAAAAAAGAACGATATGGACCATCGCCTGCATCATGGCGCTGACATTTACCGGACTCATCTACACGCAAATGCGCTATTTTGATGAGGTGGTTGAGGCCCGTCAGGCACAGTTTGACGGTGCCGTCGGAAGAGTGTTGGCACGTGTGGCGTACAACCTGGAGATGAACGAGACTCGAGCCACGGTGGAACGCGAAATCGAAGCCTCGGACGACAAACTGAAAAAACGCGCACAGGCTGAACTGCAGGCCATCAGTGATTCCATACAGAAGATTAAGAACGCAAAGGGGAAAAACTACGACATTGACTCGAACCCCAGTCTGAAACGCCAGAACGACCAACAGTTACGCCATGAGAAACTCCGTCAGCGGGTGTTGCATCAAAAGGACATACTCACCGAAGTGGTGTATACCATCGGCTACAAACCGCTATTCCGCTCCATTGACGGACGCGTAAACTATGAGGAGCTCGACCGTTCGATACAGCAACTCCTCCAGCGTCACCATATCGATTCGAAATACCACTTCCGGGTAACAACCTACGACGGACGCGAGCTCTACCGTTGTAGCGAGTACGAAGACCCCGGACACGCCACCATCTACAGCCAAGTGCTGTTCCCTTCCGATCCGCCCAGCGGGCAAGGCATCATCTACGTACACTTCACCAACAGCAAGACATACGTCTTTGCCACAGCCCGCCTGCTTATTCCTGCACTGGTGTTCACCTTCATTCTGCTTGCCGTCTTCATCTACAGCATCTACATCATTTTCCGGCAGAAACGTCTGACAGAAATGAAGACCGACTTCGTGAACAACATGACGCATGAGTTCAAGACTCCTATATCAAGCATTTCCCTGGCTGCACAGATGCTTTCAGATCCGGTGGTAAGCAAGAACGAAGTGATGCTGAAGAAACTTGCACGCATCATCAGCGACGAAAGCCGGCGCCTGCGATTCCAGGTCGATAAGGTACTGCAGACCAGCCTCTTCGAACGAGGGAAAGCCGCCACATTCAAGATGGACGAGCTCGATGCAAACAGCATCATCGAAGATGTGGCACATACCTTCACCCTTAAGGTGCAAAACGTCGGCGGCACCATCTCCACCCACCTCGAGGCGGAAGACCCCATCATCTGTGCCGACAAGATGCACTTCACCAATGTCATCTTCAACCTTCTCGACAACGCCTTAAAATACTGCAAGTCGCCCAGTCTGGGATTTGAAAACAGCGAACCGCTCCATGTGGACATCCGTACCGCCAACGAAGGACGCTTCCTGAAAATCTACATTACCGACAACGGCATCGGCATCCGCAAGGACGACCTCAAACGCATTTTCGACCGTTTCTACCGAGTCTCCACCGGCAACCGTCACGACGTAAAGGGATTCGGACTCGGACTGGCATACGTCAGTTCCGTCATACAGGGTCACCGCGGAAGCATCCACGCCGAAAGCGTATACGGACAAGGGACCACCTTCATCATCTCCCTACCACTGATGGACGCTGTAGAACAATAAAGCGGGACCATAAGATTCACACGAATACACAAGCATAAACAAAAGTAAAACCATTCACCGCATACGGCACCTTCAACAGCAACCCTTTTGAAGCGGCCTCCAAAAATCCCGAAATTATGTCTGACACCTACAAAATCCTGCTTTGCGAAGACGACGAAAACCTCGGCATGCTCCTTCGCGAATACCTTCAGGCCAAAGGCTATGAAGCCACACTCTGCCCCGATGGCGAAGTCGGATTGCTGGCTTTCCGCAGCGGAAACTACAGTCTGTGCATCCTTGATGTGATGATGCCCAAAAAGGACGGATTCACCCTGGCACGCGAAATCCGCGCCAACGACACCGAAACACCCATTATCTTCCTCACTGCCAAAAACCTTCGCGACGACATTCTCGAAGGCTTCAAGATGGGTGCCGATGACTATATCACAAAACCCTTCTCCATGGAGGAACTCACCCTGCGCATCGAGGCTATCCTGCGACGCACATCGGTAAAGCGCACACGCGACAAGACGAACTTCACCATCGGAAAGTACACTTTCGACAGTATGAAGCAGGTGCTTGCCGGCCCCGGAGGTTCGCGCAAACTCACCACTAAGGAGAACGGACTACTGGCACTCCTCTGCAAGAATGCCAACGACATTCTGCAGCGCGACTATGCCCTTAGCACCATCTGGGTGGAAGAGGGACAGTTCAAGGCACGTTCCATGGACGTCTACATCGCCAAACTCCGCAGTTTCCTTAAGGATGACCCCGATGTGGAAATCATCAACATCCACGGACAAGGCTACAAACTCGTATGCCCCGTCAACGAAGAGGAGGAATAAGGTCGGCAGCATCCCGTCATACACATGAAATCTGATTGGGACACCTGACCACCGATATCCGCACATAAAGATCCACGCACTCCAAGGCCCTCCCGCATTTGGGAAGGCGCTGGAGTGCGTGGATTTCTTTTTCCCTTGCCAAAAACGAGCAACCATTGTCAAGAATCGTGCTAAAAAATGCATCGGAAAATGCAAAAATGGGCCGGAAAAAGCACGTTATCCTACACAAATCGGCGCATCTGTAAAAAACTGTGTTTGCCAAATATCCTTGAGAGTCCGGACAAGGAGGGTACAACATCTATAACCCTATGCAACTGTGCCTCCGTTTATTGCCCGGTTTTTGGAACAGACTTGTCTCGACAGTGTCGAGTAACCGTACAGACAGGACAACACCATCGGGTATGCACGCCCTTCCGTTCAGTTTCATCACGTCCTGTGTAAAAAACCAATTTGAATCGTGCAGTTTCCTCAAGCATTTTGCAAGAAGCCATATCTTATTTACCGTTTTTTTCGCACCGTTTTGCACGGAAAAAGAGATATCCTACACCCGAAAATCCAATCCTACACCATATCCTACACCCGAAACTGCCAGTAAAAACTGGATATTTGGGATATGGGTGTAGGAAATGTAGTTTTTTTACAGAAACTTTTTTTTCAGAGAGAAGAGATACAACGGTCCGGAAGATGCGAAACATCGGACTTCTTCAGGTAAAAGTACGGAGGTTTTGCCTCGAAAGTACGGAGGTTTGCATCAAAGAAGTCCGATGTTTTTATTTTCCGAAAGCATTGCACATACAGAAGGCTGGCCCCGCAAATAAGGAGGAACGCAAACCGTTTTCCGCCTTACTGACGACATAAATTTCCATTTCAGGATTTTTTTTGTTCGCCTTTTTCGGATAATATTTGCCGGGAAAACAAAGAAACGTTAAATTTGCGCTACGCTTTGCGACATGTTTTCCATGACGTTTTTCCTCAACATCTCGGGGAATAATCCGGAATCGTGAAGCAGGCAACACCTTGAAAAGCCAAAAGTCACACAAACACACATGAACAACTTAGTCTTGAAGTCACGCCTGACGCTGATGAATTTCCTGGAATTCGCCGTCTGGGGTGCCTACCTTACCTGCATGGGTGCCTTCCTCGCCACGAACGGATACGGCGATATCATCGGATGGTTCTATGCCGTGCAGGGTATCGTCTCGCTCTTTATGCCCGGCATTATGGGCATCGTTGCCGACCGCTGGGTACAAGCCCAGCGCCTCCTGAGTCTTTGCCACATGCTGGCAGGAAGTTTCATGATAGCAGCCGGGGTCTATGGCCTGCAGGAAGGTTTCAACGTCGGCGTCCTCTTCACCCTCTACACCCTTTCCGTGGCCTTCTACATGCCCACTCTTGCACTGTCGAATTCAGTGGCGTTCAACGGTCTGACAGCAAACGGTATGGACACCGTAAAGGATTTTCCGCCCATCCGTGTATTCGGCACCATAGGATTCATCGTCACCATGATGGCCGTCGACGTGCTCGGTTTCCAAACCACCAGCCAGCAATTCCTCGTGAGCGGTGGATTGAGCATCGCACTCGCACTGTACAGCCTCACGCTCCCCACATGTCCGATAAAGGGCAAGGTTGCCGGTGCCGGAATGGTACAGGCTTTGGGGCTCGATGCTTTCCGGCTTTTCCGCAATCCACGCATGGCCATATTCTTCATCTTCTCCATGCTCCTCGGCGTCAGCCTGCAGATTACCAACGGCTATGCCAACCCCTTCATTACCTCGTTCGGAGAAATTGCAGAATTTGCCGACACATTTGGAGCAAAACACGCCAACATTCTCATTTCCCTGAGCCAGATCAGCGAAACCTGCTGCATACTCCTCATCCCCTTCTTCCTCAAACGCTTCGGCATCAAACGCGTTATGATGATTGCCATGCTGGCGTGGGTGTTCCGCTTCGGTCTCTTCGGGCTGGGCGACCCTGGACCTGGAGTCTGGATGTTCGTCCTCAGCTGTATCGTCTACGGTGTCGCCTTCGATTTCTTCAACATCAGCGGTGCCCTTTTCGTTGACAAAAACACGGATGCCGGCATACGCTCCTCGGCACAGGGACTATTTATGATTATGACCAATGGTCTGGGTGCCACCATTGGCACACTTTCCGCACAGTTTGTGGTCAACCATTTCGTCTACTCTCCTGCTGTCACCGATGCCCTTGGCGGCTGGCGCACCTGCTGGTTTGTCTTCGCTGCATACGCCTTTGTGGTGCTTGTCCTCTTTACCATCCTTTTCAAGGAAAACAAATCAGAAGAAAAGACGGCTTAAAGACCTATTTCGGAAAGCCCGTTCCCTTTATAACGACAATTCCAAACCACCGGCAATGCTGCAGCACGATTCCAATAGGTAGACCATGCCCCTACGGGAAACATGCTGCAGTAATTTTTATTTCCGAATAGGCCATTATGCCTGTTTTGCAATTTTTGCCATACATTTTTACAGAAAAAGTATCATTAAAACATAAAAACAACGGCAGTTTTCTTGCAGACTTCCGAAGAACAACGTAAATTTGCACTCGCAATTGGGAATTCAAGTTCATTCATGCACTCTTAGCTCAGTTGGTAGAGCAACTGACTCTTAATCAGTGGGTCCAGGGTTCGAACCCCTGAGAGTGTACCAAAACAACCGATTATGGGTTGTCCAACTTGAAAACAACAATTGCTTCCACTGCACTCTTAGCTCAGTTGGTAGAGCAACTGACTCTTAATCAGTGGGTCCAGGGTTCGAACCCCTGAGAGTGTACAAAAAACCGATAGTGCCTTCAAAGCATTGTCGGTTTTTTTGTGTCTTTTCCCTTATGCAACCAGTCCCACTTTTCCAGAACGCACTACTCAAAAAGGCAGTTTTCAACTCAAAACATCATGCAGATTCTGACAATAAGAACACACAGAAAAGACAGACAGAACGGAAAGGTGACAAAATGTCAGTGAATACAGCTGAAGCATATACCATGGCATTGCATTTGCTCGACTTTGACGCGGAACATCCCCACATGGATGTGTCGCAAAGCCCCGACATCAAAAAAGGGGGCACAGGCCACCCTACTCCATCGGTATGCCCCGAAACAGCAAATAATAACCCATAAATCATATCACAAAACGATGAAACTTACTCCACTTGCAGACCGCGTCGTCATCAAGCCCGCTCCTGCAGAAGAAAAGACCGTCGGCGGAATCATCATCCCCGACACCGCTAAGGAAAAACCCCTCAAAGGAACTGTTCTTGCCGTTGGAAACGGCACCAAGGACGAAGAGATGCAGCTCAAGGCCGGTGACAATGTCCTCTACGGAAAATACTCCGGAACAGAAGTTGAACTCGAAGGCGAAAAGTATCTCATCATGCACCAGAAGGATGTGCTCGCCATCATCGGATAATTTCATCCTCAAGTAGCAGCAAGCAACATTCATATCCCCATACCGATAAATATATAACAAAGGATTTTCTATTCACAGACAATCATGGCAAAAATCATCAAATATAACGTTGAGGCACGCGAACAGCTCCATGCCGGAGCCGATGCCCTCGCCAATGCCGTAAAGGTAACCCTCGGTCCTAAAGGCCGCAATGTAGTAATCGAGAAGAAATTCGGCGCTCCCCGCATCACCAAGGACGGTGTCAGCGTAGCCAAGGAAATCGATCTCGAAGACGCATTCCAGAACGCCGGTGCACAGCTCGTACGCAGCGTAGCCAGCAAGACTGCCGACGATGCCGGTGATGGTACCACCACCGCTACCGTACTCGCACAGTCCATTCTGGCAGAAGGTTTGAAGAATGTGGCCGCCGGTGCCAATCCCCTCGACCTCAAGCGCGGTATCGACAAGGCTGTGAACGCCATCGTCGAGCACATCAAGGCACAGGCCGAACACGTGGGTGACGACTATGACAAGATTGAGCAGGTGGCTTCCATCTCCGCCAACAACGACCCCGAAATCGGAAAACTTATCGCCGACGGTATGCGTGCCGTAAGCGTAAACGGTGTCATCACCATCGAAGATGCAAAGGGCCGCGACACTGTGCTCAAGACCGTGGAAGGTATGCAGTTTGATCGCGGTTATCTGAGTGCCTATTTCGTTACAAACGCTGACAAGATGCTTTGCGAGATGGAGAACCCCTACATCCTCATCTACGAAAAGAAAATCAGCAATCTCAAGGAATTCCTCCCCATCCTTGAACCTGCCGTTCAGAGCGGACGTCCTCTGCTCGTCATTGCCGAAGACGTAGACAGCGAGGCACTCACCACTCTTGTTGTAAACCGTCTGCGCACCCAGCTGAAGATTTGTGCTGTGAAGGCTCCTGGATTTGGCGACCGCCGCAAGGCCATGCTCGAAGACATCGCCATCCTTACCGGTGGTGTTGTCATCAGCGAAGACAAGGGTCTGAAGCTTGAACAGGCCACCATTGAAATGCTCGGTAGCGCCGAGAAGGTAACTGTAGGCAAGGATCTTACCACCATCGTCAATGGTGCCGGTTCCAAGGAAAACATCGATGAGCGCATCAAGCAACTGAAGGCCGAAATCGCCGCCACCACTTCTGACTACGACAAGGAGAAGCTTCAGGAACGTCTGGGCAAGCTCAGCGGAGGTGTCTGCGTACTTCAGGTTGGCGCAGCAAGCGAGACCGAACAGAAGGAAAAGAAGGACCGTTGCGATGATGCCCTCTGCGCAACCCGCGCTGCCATCGAGGAAGGTGTTGTCACCGGCGGTGGCGTTGCCTACATCCGTGCACAGCAGGCTATCGAAGGTCTGGAAGGTGCAAACGCCGATGAGACCACCGGTATCCACATCATCCAGCGCGCCATTGAGGAACCGCTTCGTCAGATCTGCCGCAATGCAGGTGTTGAAGGTGCGGTGGTAGTCAGCAAGGTTCGCGAAGGCAAGGGTAACTTCGGCTACAACGCCAAGCTTGACACCTATGGCGACCTCCATGCCGAAGGTGTCATCGACCCTGCCAAGGTAGCCCGCGTGGCACTCGAAAATGCTGCAAGCATTGCAGGAATGTTCCTTACCACAGAGTGCGTTATCTGTGAAAAGAAGGAAGAACAGCCCGAAATGCCTATGGGCGCTCCCGGCATGGGAGGTATGGGAGGCATGATGTAATCAGCCATATCGAAAGCGGTAGGCATCAATAGCCTTGCCGCATCACATACAAATAAACATGAGGATGTGTCAAAACGGCACATCCTCATTTCTTTTATAGCGTAACCATGAAAACATTTATTGACATCATAAAAAGTAAATCAACAAAAGAACTGCTTGATATTTATCACAATCACTATCTCGAATATCAAGAAGCCTTTATTGATCTCTGCGCCGAAGAATTGAGGCAAAGAGGTGTGGAAATCACCTCGATTACTCTTGAGCTCCCGGAGGAACTGAAACCTCAAATTCAAGAATACATGAAACGCAAACTTTATAATGGTGAGAGTTCTATTAATATTGCCCGTGAACTATGCCGCTATGGTTATAGAAAAGAAGACTTTGAGGATTTGTTAGGTCTGGCAAAGCACCAAGCTGCTATTTTGAAAATGGAAGACATCATATCAAAAAGTATAAGGGAGATATTGATTTGGATCCCAACTATTCTCCTCATGCTGTTATTGTTATATGATACTTTGTCTACAGACTATTATTCAGGGAGTTCAATAATCACCTTAGGCTCTGGTTGCGTGCTTATAGTAGGACCCATCAAAATCATTATATCGATTATCTTGATAATTTGGTATTCTATAAAGATAAAAATAAAAAAGAAAAATCCACCCACTTCCAAGACAATACCGGAAAATACGCCACACTCGGCAATTCCATGACTACAGCGATTGACGGACGGGCAAAAACGTCCATACAGAATTTCGAGATACGGGGTTTCAAGACACAAAAAAAGCGCTTATATAAAGCGCTTTTTTGTATATGTAGGGACTGTCAATTGTCTATCGACTACAGGACATTCACCTTTCGTGTCACTTTTTCAACGCGAAGGATATAGATGCCCTTCGGGACAGTAAGGGTGATGGTCTTTTCCGGAGCGTCAATAGGGAAGGAAGCGACCTTGACACCCGCAATATTGTAGACCTCAAGCGTCTTGTCTTCGGCTCCGCTGACGTGAACCCTGCGTCCTTCAGTTCTGATATTAATCTCATCAAAGGAGCTGTTAAACGTCTGCTCTGCCGACAATTCCGTAGTGATGCTCCATGGCGAGTGCATTGGCATCATGTATTTTGCAGCCTGCATGCCCCCGGCTGCAAAAGAGAACATCGCAGAAAGTATGATGGTACGTATATGGTATGTCATGTTAACCTTACTATTTGATGTTTGACGTAACACTGCAAAAGTAACTATTTCGGCGTTCCCTTCCAAATTTCACAACGACTTTTTTCAGTAGAAATGCAAAAAAACGTAATGATTGTCTGCAGTGAAGCACCGGAAAATGACGTGAGGGGAGTGTTGAAGGCATCCTGCTAAAGAGGAACAGGCTCCTTAATATATATGGAAAACCATACGTGCGAAATCGTTGAAGATTCCCAAAGCCATCAGTGCAAGTACCAAATAGAATCCGACGGTGTTGACACGTTCGATGGCACGTTCGGAGAACTTGCGGCGGGTTATGACTTCGATAAGGGTGAGGAAGATGTATCCTCCGTCGAGCATAGGGATGGGCAGGAAGTTCATGACGGCCAGAATGATGCTGATGAATGCCGTAAGACTCCAGAAAGCGGGCCAATACCAGGCCGAGGGGAAGAGACTGCCGATAGTACCGAACGAACCTACACTCTTGGCACCTTCGCTGGAGAAGATGAACTTCAGCTGATATACATAGCTGCACATCTTTTCCCATCCGTAACTGATGCCGGCAGGTATACAGGTAAGGGCGTTGTAGGTGATGGTCTCTGTCTGGTATTCCGCCAGAACATTGTGTTTGATGACACCCATCTTGCCCTCATCACTCAGACGAAGGTTGAGGGTATCGAGATTTTCCGTGGCATGGCGACACACAACCACCTTGGCATTAAGCACGTTTTCTCCCACTTTTCCGTCAGCAGCGGCAATCTGGTCGCTGACAACACCCATAGCCATATCGAGTTCGTTCCAAGTGGAAAGGTTCTTCCCGTTGAAGGCCACAATCTGGTCGCCCTTCTTGAGGCCGGCCTTGTCTGCAGGTCCGCCCGGCATAATGCTGTCAAGGATTGAAGGATTGGCAGGTTCCAGGAAGAGCGGTGTCTCCTTGAGCATCTCCACAAGATCGAGTCTTTCAGGAAGGTCAACGGAAATTTCCTTTCCATCGCGGAGCACCTTGACACTGGCAGCTTTTGTCAGTTCGGTATAGACATCCGCACTCCAACGATCGAAGACGGTCTTGTCGGTACCGACGACGATGTCCCCGTCACGGAATCCGAGTTCCTTTGCCTGTTCATTGAAGATGTAACCGTGCGTCATGTTGCGGGCAGGGACATATTCCTCGCCCCAGGTAAAGAAAATGGCGGAATAGATGACAAGCGCAGTGATGAAGTTCATCAGCACACCACCGACCATCACCAGCAGACGCTGCCAGGCCGGCTTGTTGCAGAATCGTTGTTCCGCAGGGGTGTCGTCTTCTTCGAGATCCTCGGCAGAGGTGCTCTCGTCGACCATTCCGGCAATGTTCACATAACCTCCAAGGGGGAGCCATCCCAGATGATAGTCCGTACCATGGAATGTGAAAAGTTTAAGCGTACCGCTGAACTTTCGGAAACCGAGATTGATACTGGGGTCAAAGAAGATGCAGAATTTCTTGACACGGATGCCGAAAAGCTTGGCAAAGAAGAAATGTCCGCCCTCGTGCAACAGCACAAGGAGCATGAAACAGAGCAGCAGTTGGGCGGCTTTAATCAGAAATATTTCCATTGGATGAGAAAATGAATGCTTATTGATGGATATACGACTCCACGAGGTGCCGCACGTCGGCATCGCTCTGGAGATAGGTTTCAAGAGTGGGAGTAGTGACAAACTGTGCCTCGTCCATGGCCCGGCGTATGAGGCGTGCGATGTCGGGGAACGAGATGCGCCCCTGACGGAAAGCCAGATTCACCACTTCGTTGGCCGCATTGACGATGCAAGGCATGTTTCCTCCACGTTCTGCAGCATCGTAGGCAATCTGAAGACAGTCGAAACGCTGGAAGTCGGGACGTTCGAAGTGGAGGCTGCCGGCTTTGAAGAGGTCAAGCCGATCGCCGCTCAACGGCAGACGGTCGGGGAAGGAAAAAGCATACTGGATAGGCAGGCGCATGTCGGGAACGCCGAGTTGCGCCTTCACACTGCCGTCACAGAATTCCACGGCACTGTGGACGATGCTTTCGGGATGGACATGCACTTCAATCTGAGACGGATTGACACCAAAGAGCCATTTTGCCTCAATCATTTCAAAGCCCTTGTTCATCATTGTCGCACTGTCGATGGTGATTTTCGCTCCCATTTCCCAATTGGGATGCTTCAGTGCCTGTGCCGCCGTGACATGCAGCATCTCATCGGCCGAGAAATGGCGGAAAGGTCCGCCGCTGGCAGTGAGGATGATGCGCGTGATACGGTCGAGACGTTCACCGCCGAGACTCTGGAAAATGGCGGAATGTTCGCTGTCTACCGGAAGGATGGGCGTATGATGCTGTTGTGCAAGCGTGGTGATGAGTTCGCCTGCTACCACCAGTGTTTCCTTGTTGGCAAGGGCAATGGTCTTCTTCGCCTCAATGGCAGCAATGGTTGGCCTCAGTCCGGAGAACCCGACCATAGCAGTCAGCACAATGTCGATGTCCGACATCTGTACCACATCGCAGAGGGCATCTGCACCGCCGAAGACCTTAAGGGGAATGTCGGAAAGGGCTTCGCGGACGGCAGGAAGATGCTGCTCATTGGCAATCACCACCACCTCGGGCTTGAATTCGCGAGCCTGTGCGATGAGTTTCTCCACACTGTTGTGCGCCGTCAGGGCATAAGCCTCATATTGGTCGGGGTGTTCGCGTATGATGTCAAGCGCCTGGGTACCGATGGAACCGGTAGACCCCAGAATCGCGATTTTCTTCATATTTTTGTCTTTTGTGGGTAATTCCGGCTGTGTTCCTGAAGGAATCTGCCGGAGGGGGAAAGCAGGACACAAGCGGCATTGCCGCGAAGAGACGGCCGAAACGACAAAGCAAAGCAACCCCGGCTCAGTCGTTCAGCGATATCAGTTCGAGGGGAATATCAACAAGCAGGGAACGCTCCTGCATGTCGACATCAAGCAGAAAGTCATGGTGGAAAGGGATGAGACGTTCGGTTCCCTCGTCATCGGTAACGGTAAGGAGGGTATTGAGGCTCGAATCATCAACCATGGTGATTTCACCGAGGTCGTAGGTAGCAAGTTCTTCGTCCGTACTCTCGTCGTGGTCGATGGCAAAAACTCTGAATCCGGTAAAGGCTTTCAATGAATGCAGGTCCTCTATGTCGGTCCCGGCATCATCAAGATGTTTTTTGGGATAAAAGACACCGAGCCCTACCAAACGCCGTGCCGCCTCTTCGGACAGGATGTCCTCGAAGGTGAAGAGTGCCGAAGAAGCCCCCTTATAACGGTAGGCCGTAAAGAAGAAGGGTACAAGGATGCCATCGATGAGCAACACAAGATACTCGGAATTGCCACGGTCAAAGGCATCGTCGGTAAAAGCGATTTCCACCTCGCCTTTGACCCCGTGTGTACGCGTAATTTGTCCGATGCGGAAAACTTCCTCGTCTTTAATCATAAAATGGATGTGCTTTCAAGAAAAAAACATCATGTTTCCGTGTGTTATCCATCCACGCGTGTGATGTGTGCCCCCAAGGCATTTAGACGTGTTTCGATGCACTCGTATCCGCGGTCAATCTGCGTGACATTGTCGATGCGGCTGGTACCCTCGGCCGACATGGCTGCGATGAGCATGGCAATGCCGGCACGGATGTCGGGACTCACCATACGGCGGGCACGCAGAGGAATCTCCCGGTTATGGCCCACCACCACGGCACGGTGGGGGTCGCAGAGAATAATCTGTGCTCCCATCTCAATGAGTTTATCGACGAAGAAGAGCCTGCTCTCGAACATTTTCTGATGGATGAGGACACTGCCCTTGGCCTGGGTGGCCACTACAAGCAGGATGCTCAGGAGGTCGGGGGTAAGTCCGGGCCACGGTGCATCGCTGAGGGTCATGAACGAGCCGTCGATGAAGGTGTCGATTTCGTAATGCTGCTGTCCGGGGATATAGAGGTCATCACCCCGTTCCTCAATGCGTACCCCCAGACGACGGAAGGCTTCGGGAATAATGCCCAGGTCGGGCACGCTGACACTGCGGATGGTCAGACCGTCGCCACACATGGCGCCCATACCGATGAACGACCCCACCTCAATCATATCTGGGAGCAGGCGATGCCGCGCTCCGTGGAGCGAGGGAGTGCCGACAATGGTCAGCCGGTTGGAGGCAATACCCGCAATCTGTGCTCCCATGGCATTGAGCAAATGACAAAGTTGCTGGATATAGGGTTCGCAGGCAGCATTATAGATGGTGGTGGTTCCTTCAGCCAATACGGCGGCCATAATGATGTTGGCCGTTCCTGTCACAGAGGCTTCGTCAAGTAGCATATACCCGCCTTTCAGCCCGTTTTCGGCACGAAGCTCAAAGATGTCGCTTCCGGCATCGAAGTGGAACGTTGCCCCAAGACGTTGGAGTCCGAAGAAATGGGTATCCATACGCCGCCGACCAATCTTGTCCCCTCCTGGCTTGCTAAGCACCGCCCTGCCGAAACGGGCCACGAGCGGTCCGATGGTAAGTACGCTGCCACGGAGTGTGGAACAGCGTTCGAGGTATTCTTCGCTGCGGAGGTATTCGAGATTGATGCTGTCGGCCTGGAAAGTGATTTCGCCCTTGCCGTGGCGTGTCACCTTCACCCCTATGTCCTGTAGCAGGCATATGAGGTTGTTCACGTCCACAATATCGGGCACATTTTCCAGCCTCACGGCATCGGAGGTGAGGAGTGTGGCGCAAATCACCTGCAGGGCTTCGTTCTTGGCACCCTGCGGTGTGATTTCCCCCTTCAGGCGATGTCCGCCTTCAATGATGAATGATGGCACGGTTGTGTTCTTTCTTTGGATGGTGGAAGTTCCCTATTCTTACATACGGTTGATTTCGCAAGGATAGGTGATGTCGAGCTTGTAGTCGGCAATAAATGCCAGATGGTTCCACAGTTTCTGCTTCACCTCACCGTTACGCAGGCTCTGCTGGGTGAGGACAGCCATAATCTCCACGATGCGTTCGGCATATTCCTGTCGCTCTGCGGGATTTTCGACAGTGAGGCATTCCTCAACCATCTGCTGCACATTGCGTCCGTAAGAGGGCATTTTCAGATGTGGACGGTTGGTGTTATAATCCATGATGTGTTGTCGGAGGATATTTCGTTTTGTAATTTTTCAGTCAGGGAAAGTCCCGTTTGGGACTGGGGATGTGAATCCGGTATATCCCACTCAGTTCAGAGCAGGCTTTTCAACACCGTGGCCTGGAATTCCTTGAGGTAGAAGGGTTCGAAGTATGCTGTATCTACAAACTGGCGGCGTGCATGCGCCATTTCTGCCAAGGGAGCCATATGCTTTGCCAGCGGCACAATGTCGTCAATGAAGTGGGCGTTGGGATGAGTAATGACGCCTTTGCATTTTTCCGCCCCGTTGCCAAAGAAATATACGGGTCCTTTTTCCAGGAATTCGAGATAACTTTCTTCGGTAACGATTTCAGGCTGCACCCCACGGTAGTTGACGGGAACGGCCTTGTCACCACGCTGCGGACGGAGGGCACGGTCGTAGACGCAGGCATAGACCTCCATACGCCGGGCATCGAGCATCGGACACAGCAGGGCGTTTTCCTCAATTTCCTCGTGATAGAGCAATACCGGAGTGGCTAGCAGCTTGAGGGTGGGCACCTCGATTAGCGGGATGTTCCGGCCGTAGGCTATGCCTTTGGCAGTGGAAACGCCGATGCGCAGACCGGTGTAACTGCCGGGACCGCTGGAAACTGCGACGGCATCAAGAGGTATGGCATGGTTTTCAGCAAAGCGGATGGCTTCGTCCACAAAAGGGGCCAGCTGCACGGCATGGTTGTGGCCGTCGTGGTTCTCCTGTTCGTAGATAACCTGAGCGTCTTCCGACACAGCAACGGAACAGATGTCGGTGCTGGTTTCGATATGCAGTATGCAGGACATATGATGGGCTTGGGGATTTTCAGAAAGAATTAGGACATCAACGAAGGCCAATGCGTGCACGCACCACACGTGCATCCGCACACGCCCACGCGTCTTTTAAGAATGCGAAATTACCCTTTTTACTGCATTTTTCCAAAGTAAACGCTCAAAATTCAGCGTTCTCACCACCATTGCGGGGTCTTTTGATGTGGCAAAGCATCAAAAGAAGCAAGTTTCATATCATGCAGCGATTCTCGCAATCATGATGGCCACATCTGTCATCTGTAACAGGGCGTTCTATAAATTAGTTTTTTATTCTGAAGCAGAACGTCCGTACCTTTGTCTGGACATGTCCGTTGTTTCCGAAGTTCCGGACAACATACCTTTCCCTCGTTTTTGCCATAAAAGGGGTGTTAGGAAGATCCAACACCCCTGAACACAAAAGCTCCGTATTTTCTCCGGTGGGGGAAAATACGGAGCATATGGCTGTCTGCCGTCACGGAAGGTCGCACACCTGTGGAGCGGCAGGAATAAGCAATGGCAGACCGGCGAAAAGGCCTCAGTCGAGTTCCACTACCGTGATACCAGCACCACCGAACTGCACATGTTCGTCGTGGTAACTGCTGACACCGCTGACGGTGTTGAGGTATTGCCGGATTAGGGTGCGCAGGGCTCCCGTTCCGGTGCCGTGGAGGATACGTACCCGGCTCTGTGCCAACAGGATGGCATCGTCGATGAAATACTTCACTGCCATCAGGGCTTCCTCGCCACGCATGCCTCGCAGGTCGATGTCGGGGCGGAAGTGGAGCTTCTTCTCATACATCTGGTCGCGGGTGTCCTTGCTCACGAACGAAACGGCCTGCGGGGCCGACTTCTTGACTTCGGGACGGGTTGTCACCTCAAGACGCGACAGGGGGACCATGGTGTTCATCACGCCGAAGAGCACACGTGCCACCTTCTGCTGCACCATTTCCACACGCCCCACGGTGTTCTGTCCCTTTATCCTCACCCAGCACCCTACGGTAATGGGCTGTTTGGCAAGTTCCTCGCGTGCCGCAGCCTGGGCCTGAAGGGCTGAAAGGGTGTTGCTCAGGCTATTCTGTGTGAACATCTGCAACGCCGGTCCTCCGCGTTTGCCTTCGCGTTTGCGCTCCTGCCGACGCTTTATCTTTTCCATCTTTCGGGTGATGGCATCGTCGGTCTTGGCCTTGTCGGCAGCCTGCACGCTTTCCTTGAATTCCTGCAGTTCCCTACGGGCCTCGTTGGTGCGCTCACGTTCAGCCTGGCTTTCGCGGATGGTGCGGATGGTGTTTTCGATGAGGGCATTCGACTCCTGAATGAGCCGC